>Ga0163144_10025774_pt1 | contig 11466 bp, 17 predicted proteins | sample OliLak19BULKMAT1_FD_123175 | JGI IMG/M metagenome (GOLD analysis project Ga0163144, IMG submission 123175) | Freshwater microbial mat bacterial communities from Lake Vanda, McMurdo Dry Valleys, Antarctica - Oligotrophic Lake LV.19.BULKMAT1 | ecosystem: Environmental > Aquatic > Freshwater >... | reverse complement strand
TCTCCGGGCACCTACCACTGCGTGTCGCGCTGCGTTCGTCGCGCCTGGCTGTGCGGAACGGACCGCGAGACTGGGCGTTCGTTCGAGCATCGGCGACAGTGGGTAGAAGACCGCATCCATGAGCTCAGCGAAATCTTCGCGGTCGCGATTTGGGGCTATGCGGTGATGAGCAATCACTTATATTTGTCAATCGGCGTTAACTTATAGTCTTGTATAACAATGACTTACGACGTTTGTAAACCGCTTGTGACTGCGCAGTTTCTGGCGTTGCCCGTTTCGCTAAATGCTCAAAGTCTGCCGCTCAAGGCTTGCCCTGCTCGCGGGTAGCGGCTCGGCAAGTGCTCGGTTTTGCGCAGGTGTGCGGCCCACAATTGCCCGCGCTCATGCAACAGCGGCGCACTTGTGCGCACTGGCCAGCGGTTTTATGGGTAACATGCGGCCCCTGCCGGATAGATATATGCGCACTGAAATGGTCAGCGCTCAATCAGCGGCAGAAGCCCGCACTAAATGCCCCTGGGCATGCAAGGTTTGTCGGGTGTGTGGCGGGTTCATCTGCTTTGAATGTCAGGCTGATTTTTCGGCCTGGGTGCGGCAAAGGTAGCCGGACCGCGCTATGTAAAAACCCCAGCGCCAGCAAGCCAGCGCCAGGGGTGCCACCGCGTCACCCTCGCCTGGAAGAGAATGCGCAAGGCCGCGGCTGCCGGTGTTTTAGAGGCAAGCCCGTTAGGGCTGCGCATGCAAGAGCACTACCGGCTAACCCCTTGCTTGCGCCAATTGTTTAACGTATTCGCGAAAAGCGGCCTGCTGATCGTCCGGCCAGTCCGGGCATGGTTGCGGGTCGCGTAGCAAGCGGACCGCTTCGATCCGCAGCTCGCGCGCGTTTGCTGGGTCGTCAACCATGCGTTGATCGTAGTCCGCGCCGGTCGCTAAAATGTGGTCGCTAACTCGCTGGCTAAACGCCATCAGCCGGTCGGTGTGTGTGCGTTTCATGCGGCTACCTCGCGCGCGATCTCGTCCCGTAGCGCGCTCATCACGCCATCGACGTATGCGACAACTTCATGCGATACGCGCATGTCACGTTCCAGGCGATCGGCCACCGTTACAAGCGAGCGAACGAATATCTTGACAAGTCGGCCAACTTCGTCGCGCACATCCTCGGCGTGTATCAAATTGCCGCGCTCCACGTCAAGCTTAAGCAGGTCGCGTTCGCTGGCGACATAGGCGCGTCGTTCGTATGGGTTCATGTCATCCAGGCCCTTCTTCGCCTGCCCGGTTGTAAGCGGCAGAATCACATCGCGTAGGCGAAAAATCGGATAGCCGCCCCGCTGCCCGCATGGCTGAATGTTGTTTGCAGCCAGGCGCTTTCGCGCGGTTGCCCGGTCTAAACCGAACTCCGTTGCTAGTTGCGACAGTGAACATTCAATGGCAGTCATTTTGCCCTTCTGGTGGTGAAGTCCTGGCCCTCCGCGAGCTCCCGCTTACCACGTGGCATGCCCGTGGGTCTGTGTGTTTTTTAGGCTCCGGGGCGCCCCCTTTTTTTCTGACAGCCCATCGCCAACTCTGTCGCCCAACCCAAGCACCGCGAACAAAACGAATCAATCCGCGCCGCCGTCATCGCATCAGCAGCAACCCAACTGCAGCCAGCACACACAAGCAAAGCACGATCACAAACTGTTGGCCAGCCTCGCGCGCATCCGCGCCAGCTCGCTGTAAGCCCTATCGCGTTCATCGTCTGACCTGCCCACGCCAAGCCCCTATCGCAATTTCATCAGCGCCTGCATAGCGCGCCCCAGCCAGCCAGCTCGCGCGGTCGCTGCATCGGTGGCATCAGCGGCCGGCATTGCGAATGCCGGCACTACGATCACGTCAGCGGGCGGTGATACTCCAAGCATCGCAACAGGCGCGGCAAGCGATGCAACAGGCGCGGCAGCAGCGGCAAGCATTGCGGCCCTTCGCTGGCCAGGATCGAGCCATCGACCCAGCCCAAAGCGTGAGCAGACTTTGTTGAGCTCGGCGCGGTGCCCGGCAGTCTCTGCCTGTCTCGCGTCGTAAAGCGTGTCCTGATCGACGGCGTACCGCATGGCGATTTCGTTGCGTCCAAGCTCAGCCAGGCTCGCGTGCTGCTCGGCGCCCGTCTGCGTGGCAACGCGTGCGCGCAGCACATCGCGCTCAGCCAGCAGTGCTTGCGCCTCTGCTCGGTTGCGTGCGCCATGATCGACGGCCGGGGCGATATCGTTATCGTCCTGCTCACTCTCGCGGCCGGCCTGGTGTGCCCGGTGTTGCTGCTCGGCTTGGCCAGGGTGCGCGCTGCCGTGCTGTCTACGTTGGTAGATTTCGCGTTCTGTCTGCGGTCGCATGTCAGGCCCTTTGCTTACGTGCGGAGTAAACGGCGCTCACGTGCTCGGGCGATCCGAACCCAGGCGCCGGCTTTGGCGTGGTGTGGTTGATGGCTGCCAATTGCGCCAGCGATAACCCGGTCGGCTTTGGCTTGGCGTGCAACGATCGCATTTGCTCCAACGTGAACCCAGTCGCCGGCGGCTTCGCTTGGCGTGCAACGTCGATAGCTGCCATCTGCGCCAGCGTTAACCCAGGCTTCGGCTTCGCTGGAGCTCCTACCAAGGTAAGCCCGCTCGGTTGCGGTTGCCCGCTCGGCGCCGTGCTCGGTCGCGCGTTGGCTCTGGCGTTGGCTCGCATGATCGAACCGCGCGCTGTCGGGCACGCCCGATCCATCCAAGCGCCTAGCTGTTCCGTGCTCATGCGCTCAACGGTTGCGGCCCTGGTCGCCTCACTCATGGCGCGAAAGCTTGCCATCGTCAGCCGGTCAAATTCGTGTGCGGGTAGCGGCATAGATTATTCTCCTGTGGTGTCGAGCGTTCCGCGCTTGACATAGACCGCGCGATTGTGTTCCACGCTGCCAAACTTTGGCTTATTCGGCGTGGTGGTCGGCTGTGCGCTGCCTGCTGCGGCTTGCGCACGGCGTGCGTAGATTTCCTGTGGGTCTAGCTTTTTGTCGGGTGCCATCGTTGTGGATCTCCTGTAATCAGTAAGCGCCCAACAGCACGCGTGGGTCGGCGTCGCGCCGCTGTAGAATCTTGGCTGCGGCAGATTCCGAGAAGTCTTGAATTTCGAGCCGTAACAGCTCCGCCCGCTTAGATGTGATCCATGCCGGCCGCTCGGCACTTGAAAGAGTTTCTGGCCCGTTGGCGTAGCCTTCTTCCAGGAAGCAAACTAGGCGCGCGCGCAACTGCTCAGGCCCCAACGCGGCGGCAAAGCACGACAGCCCGAATATGTCCTGCGGGTTGTAGAACATCATCTCAGGCGGTCGCGGCGCCGGGTGCTGAAAGTGCGCGGTCCAGTCGGTCAGGCGGCGTTCGCCTTCGGCCTGGTGCTCGGCAAGATATCGATCCAGTGCCGCGACTGCCTCAGCTTTGGGTAGTCGCGTCTGACCGGTTTCGACGAGTGAAATAGATTCCTTCAGCGCGGCTATTCGGTCGCGTAACCTTTGAATTTTTGGAGTCATTTTTTATTGTCCTGAATGGCCTGAATTGCTGCGGTCGCGTCGCGCTCGTCGCGCATTTGAGTAATCAGGCGAAGGCACTCATCGCGCTGCGGCCCGTAACTGTCTGCAATCTGCTGCGCCTCAAGCTGAATCTGAGTTAGCGCGTCGATTTCGGCCTGCTGTTCTGCCGCGCGGTTTTCAGCGCCTAGCAGTAGCCGCGCGATGCCTTGGCGCTGCCCCGTGCTTCCGTGGTTTTGCGGGTGGCTGCGCAGTTCGCTAAGCTCGCGTTGTATTTCGATCATGGCGCGTCGCTCGGCGTTCAGTTCGTCGCCAGCGGCTCGCAATGCCGCAAATCCGATCAGCGCGCGCCAGCGTATTTCTGCGGCGCGTCGGTATGCTTGCATAAACTTGTCTTGTGTCATCCGGTCATTCCCGTTGTGTGCGCCCACATTGTCGTTTAGGCGGCGCCGGTGGCGTTAACTCGATCTTCCGCCAATTGCCGCGAATGGCCACCAAACGCAGATAGACTTGCTGGGTCGTTTCGTCGATCGGCAAGCCAGCAGATTAAATCGGCAAGCCGATAGGTGAGTCGGCGCCCGACTGCAAAATCTGCCGGCCCCCTGCCCTGCGGTCGCCAATCGCGCAAGGTTCGCGTGCTGATCCCGAGAATATCCGCGGCTGTTTGCTCAGAAACGCGATGGTCAGGAGAAACCCAAGTGCCCTGTGCTTCAAGTCGCCCGGCTAGCTCACTCGGTTCCATAACCCAAGCCCAGAGAGCAGCGCGGGTTAACGTCTGCCCGCTGCGGTATTCCGATCGACTCGGACAGATCGTAGTCGCGTTGTTCCATCTCGAATAATTCGCGATCCAGCTTGGCAATTAATGCCGGTGCCTCGTCAGGGTCAACAGATTCTGAGTGGGTCGCGCAGATTGCCTTAACTTCGACGTGCAGGCGCTTCCGAACTTCAGCGGCGCAAATTGACGTAAGCAGCGATTCAAGACGGTAGCTGCCGGTGATCTCGTCGATTTCTGCGCGCGTTGCCCGGTGCGCGGCTAGGTGGATAAGCTCGTCGCCCTCGGCCACAAGTGTAGCCAGACACTCGTCAATGCGACCCAGCGCGATATTCAACGGTGCGGGAAAGTCGCCCGCTCGTAGCCTGGTCATTCTGCGTTTTGCGGCTGAAATGGCCGCGCGTAGTTGGCTCGATTCTGCTTTCATGCCCCTTGCCTCCGTGCTTGCAAATCGTGTTCCTCTTTCAAACGCGACGCTTCGTGCCGATCGGCTGCGCGTTTGGTTAATAGCTGATCGAACAGCGTTTCTGCCGCGCTGGATTGCGCGCGAAGGCGCGAATAGGTCTCTTCGTTCTGCGCTGCAGTTATTCGGTAGCGCTCGATTCTTGCGACTGTCACGACTTCCTGGTCGCGGTGCGTTGCCCGGTCCAACTCAAACTGCATGCGGCTTCGGTGGACGAATCGCGCCGGGTGATTATCAAGCTCGGCAATTTGCGCGCGAGTTTGGTTCAGGCGTTCGATGCTGCGTTGTATCGCGTCGCCAAAGTTAGCGCCCTGTGCGGCTGCCGTGGCTGCCTGCAGTTTGGCCAGGCGCTCGGCGGCGGCTTGAAATTGTTTTTCGTCCATTCGGTGGTGTAATCGCGTTATGTTGGCGCCATTGTGATGATTAGCGCCAAACCGCGCGCGGCTGCATTTCCGAGTTTTGCCGAGTTTTGCCGAGTTTTGCGAAGTGTTTGGGTGCCTTGTAACAATTTATTGTTGAAAGGCTCCCCGCTGATTCGCAGTCGCGCGGGTAATCCTCGGCCCTCGCCAGTGACGAGGGCCGAGCCATAGCGGCTTTTGCTCGTCAGAACTTCCCGGCGCCGGGAACTTGCGGGCATGGCCAAACCTCCCGGCGCCGGTAGGTTTCAAACTTCCCGACGTCGGGAACTTGCGGGGCGATGGCCAAACCTCATGCCGGCGTGAGGTTTCAAACGTCCCGGCGCCGGGACATTGCCAAATGCCGGGGCGCCCTCAATGCCTCGCAGGGTCGATCGATCGGCTGCTGATCCACGCCAGCAAATCGGCGAGCCTGTACGTGATCCGGGCGCGGTCAGCACAAACGTAGACCGGCCCCCAACCCGATTCACGCCAGTTGCGCAAGGTTCGTGCGCTGGTGTCGAGCAATTCGGCCGCCGTCGATTCGCGTACTCGGTAGTCAAACGAAACCCAACCGCCCGCTAATTCGATGCGCGCGGCTGCCCGCTCAACCGCGCTTGAAGCGTCATCCCCAGGACCGCACAGACCGGCCCCAGGCGCGCTTTGGTGTTGGACCGCTACGTGTGCGCCAGTCGCCGATTCAGATTGCGCGCCCGCACGGTTTGGCGGCGCGCTCATGGGCTCGCCCTGCGCTGTGCAAGCAGCCACTTGGTCGCCTCGGTTGCCATCGCGCTATCCTGGTGCTTGTCCGGATGGCAAAGCCGAATCAGCCGCCCGAGCATGTCCGTGGGTATCGGCACTGCGCTGTCGGCTGGCTGCGCGCGCGGTGGTGGTGGTGCGTCGCCGGTAGCGTTTTTCGCCTGGATCCAGCACGCAAGGCAAAGGCGTTTCCAATGCGCCGCGGCTTCCCGCTCAAAGTCTGCGCCGCATTTTTGGCAAGCGTGGGTGCTCATCGCCCACCCCCTGCCGTCTGCGCGGTTTGCGTCGAATGCGTCGAATGCGTCGAATGCGTCGAATGCCGCTTATTGGCGCGATTGGCGCATTGCGCATGACGCCTGCGTCGAATGCGTCGAATGACGCTGGGGGTGTGGGGGTTTGACGCATTCGACGCAGCCAGCAAAGTGGGCGCGTTCATGCCGTTGCCTCGTCCGGAATTGCCCACCTTTCGCGCTGGTGTCGATAGGCGTTTTCGTAGCCCTCAGCGACAATCCGGCCCGCCCGCTGAAGCCTCGCCAATGCTGCCCAGAAGCGCTCTTTTCCAGCCCCCTTGCGTAGATGGCCGGGCAAGGCGTCGTGCCGCGTCAGCATGTTGTGGGTGTTGCACGCTCCCACTTTCGCCGTGGTGATTGTTCCGCCGCTCTCGATCGCCGCCTTAAGCGCATCGAGCACCGCCGTATCGTCAGCACCAGCGGTCAGCCCCGCAGACTCATCGAAGCCCCCAGACGGCGCCGCATAGCTCGGTTCGAGCATGCCCGAGTCAGTCCAGCGCAGCGGCAGCGGGTCGGCCTTCTTGCCCAGGTTGTTTTTTTCGTGGATAAGCTCCAACCCGCCCGCATCGTCTTCAATGATTGCGATGCGGCTGCGCGCGCTGTTGTGCCAAGCGGTCGAACCGCTGTAGCTGTTTTTTCTGGCGCCAAACTTGGCTGCTGACTTGTCGACGTGGGCGAGCAACAAAACGCCCGCGCTGTTCTCGGCGGCGATAGTCCCGAGCAGGCCCTTAACAAACTTGCGGACTTGGCGCCGCTCGTTTTCGTTGCCGTCGAATGCGTCCGATGCGTTGTCGACGATGATCAGGTCGAACCCCGCTGCAAGCGCCCGCATTTCGGCATAAGCGCGCGTTTCTACCAGCACCTTGCCGGCGGTGAAGGTCTGCACCTCAGCAGCAAGTGCGGCATCGGCGCCGCTGCCATCAATGATCACGACATTGCGCGCAATGGCCACGGCGTCAAGGTGGTAGTGGCGAGCCACGCGCGCCAGACTTGCGCGAATACGCGTCCCAGGGTCTTCCAGCGAGACAAACAAAACGCGGCCTTCCTCGAAGTCGAAGGCGCCCCAGGGTCTGCCCGCTGCGTAGTGGGCGGCCAAGATTATGGACAGCAGCGTCTTGCCGACGCCGCCGTGGCTGCCCAAAAGCGTAACCACGCCAGCGGGTATCAGCGGCGTAACGCAGTAGCGAACTGGCTCCGCTACGGCGTTCGCTAGGTCGCCCAGGTCAATGTTGGTGAAAATCGGTTGCGCCGGTTCTTCGTGCGCGTCGGCGCCCTTGCTGTCTTGGTTGTCGGCCTCGCCCTGGTGGCCGAACGCATCTGCACGCTGTCGTGGCTGCGGCGCCTCGCGCGGACGACTGCGGCCCGATGCGATGCCGCTGCGGATTGTTGCGTTGATCTCGTCATCGGACAAGCCAGCGGCGCGCGCTGCCGTTTCCAATGCGCCGCTTATGTCCGCATCTGTCAGCTCGCCGATGCCGGCCAGGGAATACGCCTCGCGGTTCAAGGAATCATTGCGGGCGCCCTCGGCAGCGCCAGCGACGCTTTCGGCAGCGCGCCGTAGCGCGCCGTCGGCATAGCTGGAAACGCGCCCAGGCGCGGCCTGCGTGCCCGCGCTACGTGCCTTGGCCTTTTCCGGCCACGCTGCCAGCGGTGGGAATGCTTCGAGCACTTGCTCGGCCGTGAATGCCGGTGCGCCAGATTCACGGATCGTGCGCGCGCGGAACGGCTCGCCCTTGTGGTGGTCGAAGCCCGGAAGGCGCATCACGCGCGACGGGTTGATGATGGTTCGGTCGGTGCCAAACCGATAGGCGATTCGCCTTTGAATTGCGCGGAAGTCGCACGCCTCCAGCCCGGTGACGGTCCAGTACACGTGCCATCGGCCCGGTGAGGTTTCGACCACAATATGCGGCGAGAGCCCGCAGCTTAAGATCGGGGCTAACGGCGCGCCATCGGTGTCTGCAAAGACCGCGCGGATACTTGAGATGGCGCTGTCGGTGTCGCCTCCACCGTTGACCACAACGAACACGCCCCTGCGTGCGCGGTTGTCCCTTTCGAGTGCCGTAGCGACGGCGGCCAGCGTGCCGTTGAACTTGTTCCCGTGGTCCCGCGGCCTGTCCTTGGCGTCGTTGAAGCTGCGGAAATTGAACCCGCTTGCGGTTGGGTCGATCAGGTCAAGGAAGTTTTGCGCGTCGTTGAAGTCCGGTTGTGATAGCGCGTCAGTGCGGTGTGCGTTATCATAAGGATGCGCCTTTCCAGTCGCATTTTCTCCCGCAAAGCCCGGCCTGCTCGCCGGGTTTTGCGTTCCAGGGTTAGGCGCTTGCATCGGCCGCCTCCCGCTGAATCGCCGCCAACGCGCTATGCACGCGGCTGCGGTCGTCGGTGCCGAGCGTTTGCAAGACAGCGGCGTCGATCGCGCCGATGTGCATGGTCTTGACGACGGCGCCCGCCCGAACTGCCAGCAGAACGTGGTCGTTCGATCGGCGCAGGTGGACGACTGCAGCCCGATCGCGTGGCGCTGCTACCGGCGGCCGGAACGTGCCGCGGTAGCCGTCGCGCCCGTAAAGCTCGGCTAGGTGCAGCATGCGGGCGCCCATCAGGACGCCCGTCCGTCGCGTTCCGAGATCCGATCGGCAAGCCACGATTCGACATCGGCAACCAACCATCCGACCGAGTGCTCGCCTAGCCGGATTGGGCGCGGGAAGTTGCCCGCGGCCACATCGCGCAGCAGGCTTGACCGACTGCGGGCTACGTACTCTGCGACGGCCGGCAAGCGCCAGATTTTTGCGTTCGTATCGGGGCTGGGTCGTGCGCGCTTGCGCTTTTTTGCGGGTGTGCTGGACATGGTGCGCTCCGGTTGCGCCGCGTGAAGTCACGCGGCATCGGTTGCGGATTTAATGCGCACAGCGAGCAACAAGCACGGACCTTTCAACGCTGAAAATGGCTGAAAAGGTCCGCTATACCTTGTCGCGGAACTTCCGCCAGCGTCGCGCCAGGTCTTCGGGGTCCACGGTGTCGAGCTTCAAAGCCACCTCCACAAGCGTCGCGGTAAGCTCATAGCGCAGCGCGCCGTCGAACTCGAACCACTGGCACAGCGCGCGCTCAAGCAGGGCTTGGCGCGCCTCAGCTCGCCCAGGTTGGGCGGCTAACGGATTCCATGCGGGGCGGCGGTCCAGCCAGTGCAGCGGCGCGTCGCCGTGTGCGAGGTCTCGGTCTATCGCGCCGGCCAGCGCCAACAGCGCAGCTCCCACCGTCGGCGCCCGAGTCCACTTAAAAACTTCGCGCGCGTCTATCGCGGGCATGGTTTTGGGTCTTCCGTGGTAGACGTTCACGTCTTGCGGTGCGGCTCCGGCAGCGAACGCCCACAGGTCCGGCAGCCTGAAGTGATCGAAGCCTACGTCCGTGTCCATTGTCGCGGCCAGCTCACGCGCAAGCGCGGCTATCTTGCGGCGCCGTTTCGCGCGCGCCGCTTCTGTTTCGGGCGGCTGCCATCCGCCCCCGCTGGCAATTTGGAACAAAAGCCCGCTGCGCGTCTTGCCAGCTCTGGCGCCGATTAGCGCGTCGATTTCGGGCAAAATTGCGGCGACGCGACTGTCGCCCAGGATTCGCAGAAGGTCAGACTGCCATTCGGTTGGATTGAACCTGCAAACCTCGCGGGCGGCTTCGGTCCATGCGCTTGGTGGCTCCCGGCGGCTCATTTTGCCACCTTCGCGCGCTTGGCTTTGATGTTGGTCACGGTCGCCGATTGCCCGGTCAGAAGCTCGTGCAGCTGCACTAGCGCGGCGCGTTTTTCGTCCATATAGTCGTGCCGGTCATAGTGCTTGGCCTGTACTCCGGTGAGTCCATGACTTTGCAACTGGGCCCGAGTTTCGCGAGCGACACCAAGCGCTGCTAATCTGGTTTCCACAGTCCTGCGCAGGTCGCCGATGGTGAACAATCCGCCGTCCAGCTCGCCGGCCTTGGCCATACCTGCGGCAATCTTGGCCAGGGCGATCGAACAGCCCGAGAAACTCGCCGGTCGTGCGCCATGCGCCGCTGAAAATAGATACGGCCCGGTGCGCCCGCGTGTGCCGTCTGGCAAAGTCGCCGTGAGACTTTCAATTGCTGCCTCGACTTCCGGCAGTAGCGGCAGAACGTGCCGTCTGGGTGTGGTCCGTCGGCCTTTCGGATCGGACAATGCAAGCGTATGTTCGACTAAATCCAGGTCGTCGGCGGTGGCCCGCAAAAGCTGCTGAACACGCTGCCCGCCCGTGAGCAAATGCACGCGCAAAATGGCGCCCCAGTGCGTCTTCAGTTCGCAAATGCGCCGCCAGTAGTGCCGTAGTTCCGACACGTTCAAAGCTCTATGGCGCGCGTTGGATGCGCCTTCGATCGTGCTCAACTCGCGGGCAACATTGGCGCTCAGCCTGACAGCGCGCATTTCCTTTGATGCCTTTGCGTCGTGACGAGCCCGAATTGCGCTAGCAAATGCGGCTTGAAAGTGTCCGCGTAATCGCGCCGCTGAAGTTAGTTTCCCCGCGTGTACCAGCGCTGCCAGAACGTCGAGCAAATCATCGGTGCCGATTGCAACCACGGCGCGCGCCCATAGGTCCGGGCGCGCGTTTTCTACGTTGCGTTTGAAGCTGCCCGCCACGCTTTTTTGCGATGCTCGGCCAGCCAGCGAACCCACATAGGCTTGCAGCAGCGCGCCCAGGGTCGCAGTTTGGGCTTGATGCGCATGCGTTACTGCGGTGATCTTTGCGCCGCTTTCAACCGCCAATGATTCGCGCAAATTGCGGTCGCCGCCAACATATCGCCTTGATAACTCGCCAGCCTTCGCACGCGCGACAGCAAGCTTGAGCCCGGTGCGCCCGTTCGGGTCATACGGCCCCAGCGATAGACGGTCGCGTGTGCCGTCTGGCTTGGTGTGCCGGTAGTAAAACACGACTGTCTCACTCGGAAGTCGCGTGGCAACCAACCGTCCTGCACCGCGCGGCGCCGGGTCTGCTACAGACTTCCCCGGCTCAAGCCCCGCAAGGCGCTGGGTGGTGATAATTTCCCTTTTGCTCATCTTGTCGTTGCCCGTATGTTGCCCGTTAGGTGCAAGACTCAATGGTACAGCACGAACACGGGCGATACAAGAAAGCACGCCTGAACAGTCACTTAGACGTTCGATTGATACTATGAGAAACCCCATGAAACCGTGCTAAAGGTGATGAGCAACCATCTGCACGTTGTCGTGCAGGTGATTCCGGAGGCCACGGCGAGCTGGAGTGCCGACGAGGTCGCGAAGC
>Ga0163144_10025773_pt1 | contig 11466 bp, 6 predicted proteins | sample OliLak19BULKMAT1_FD_123175 | JGI IMG/M metagenome (GOLD analysis project Ga0163144, IMG submission 123175) | Freshwater microbial mat bacterial communities from Lake Vanda, McMurdo Dry Valleys, Antarctica - Oligotrophic Lake LV.19.BULKMAT1 | ecosystem: Environmental > Aquatic > Freshwater > Lake... | reverse complement strand
TGGAGGGCCTGAACATAGGGGAGCTTAATGAATCCCCACGGGTCCACCGGTACCTGCGCGGTGAGCTCAGGGTGGTCCTTAACGCGAATTTCGATCATGTCTTGCGGACCGAGGCGCATCTCGCTCTTCATGATTAAAGCGCTTACGCGTTTGCCTAATTTGGTCTGGTTGACCGGCGTCGCGGAGACGGCCGGAACCGCGTCGGGCTTGCCGGCGGGCGGCGCCACGTTGGCAAAGTCTTCGGAATTGTTGCCCGCGAGAGGACGGATTTTGGGGTTGTAGCAACCGCTCAGAACGAGCGCGGCGAGGAGAAGGATGAGGATGTGGAGATTGAGGACCTTGTGGTCGGCGCGAACGGGAGCACTGTCGGGAGCGGCGGCCAGCATCCGCTCGGCTTCGGCCGGTTCTGCCTTCGGGGCAGCGGGCTTCTTCCCCTTCACCGCGTCGTGGCTCAGGCCGAACACGAACGGCACGGTGCCGAGGATGATCTTGATATCCGTTAAGACCGAAGCGTTCTTGATGTAAAGGAGGTCATAGCGGATCTTCCGGCGGACGTCGTCGAGGACAAGGTCGGCGCGATGACGGATCTGGGCGAGACCGGTGAGGCCGGGGCGCGTGGCGAGTCGGTGACGATAGGCAGGCACCTTCTCGGAGAGGTCGGCCACGAATTCGGGGCGCTCGGGGCGCGGGCCCACGAAACTCATCTCGCCGCGAATGATGTTGATGAGCTGCGGCAGCTCATCCAGGTGCGTGGCGCGAAGGATGCGGCCGAAACGGGTGATGCGGTTGTCCTGCGGGGTGCACCAGCGGGGACCGTTTTTCTCGGCGTCGGTGCGCATCGTGCGGAACTTGAGAACCGGAAAGGGTCGGCCCATGAAGTCACGCTTGCGGCGCTCGTCGTTGCGGTACCCGTTTTCCAGTCCAGCGAGGACCGCGCGGTTGGCGAGGCGCCGGATGGCGCCGCGTCGTCGTTGATTGGCTCTCGTGTTCTGGCCGACCCGAACCTGCGAATAAAAAATCGGTCCGTCAGAATCCACCTTCACGAGGATGGCGAAAAAAAGCATCGCTGGGAGAAGTGCGACCAGCATCAGTGTGGCAAGGGCAACGTCGAGCGCTCGTTTGGCGAATGACATTGCTCGCGATTGATTCGGCATCCTGCGGGTCTCCTTTATTAGAAGCGGGGTTTATCTGACTCCCTTCTATCTACGGGAGAGTGTCTCAAATTGCTTAAAAATTCCGGATCAGGGGCGGGAGGATTGTTGATCCGGTGAAGGCCTCCCCCCTCATAGGGAAAACCCCTATAGCGGGTGGGAGAAAGGTCGGCCGAAAACGGAAGTCGGGGCGAAAACCCTAGACAATCAGACCGATCGAGGAAGCCAGGACATCTCGGACCGGAGCGAAGTGATAATCGCGCAGCAGGCGCCGGAACTTCGGCTCGGTCTGGTCCAGGTTGACGTAATGCTTGAAGGTGTTGGCCCGGCTCGCGGGGAGTCGCGGCTGCCCCGGATCGAACTCCCAGGGATGCAGGTAAACCACGGTCGGTTTTCCCGCTTTCACGGACTGGTCCATACCGAACTTGATGAAGCGGTAGGGAAAGAGGCGGAAGTAGCCGCCGCCTGAAAACGGAACTATTTTTCCAAACACGCGCGCCGTGCTCATCGGGAACTCGGCCAGCTCATGGATGTAATGCGGGTAGCGGGCCGCGCCCGCGATGCCGCCGCGGGCATGGTCCGCCGGGAAAATGCTGGCGTCGTACTTGAAACCTTCCTTGCGCAGGATGTCGAGCGCCCAGAGGTTGTGCTCCACCACCGAGAACGACGGAGCGCGAAAACCGATGACCGGTCCGGCCCCGGCGGCCTCGATCGCGTGTCGCGTGCGGCGGAGGTCCTGGCGGAACTCTTCCGGTGACAAGTCGTAGACGAGCTGATGATAGAACCCGTGGCAGCCTACTTCATGGCCGCGACGATGGATCTCCTTCACGAGTGAAGGAATGTTTTCGGCAATCCATCCGACGACGAAGAACGTCCCGCGCGCGCCGGCCTCGTCAAGCATGTCGAGGATGCGCACGGTGTTCCGCTCCACGCGGCTTTCAAACTTGCCCCACTCCTCGCGGTGGACGTGGCCCTCGAACGCCGAGACCATGTAATAGTCCTCGACGTCGATGGAGAGCGCGTTCAGAACCGCGGGGCGATTCTGGGCGACCGGCTTCACGCCGTCTTGTAGTAATCCCTGTACCATGTCACGAATTCCTTGATGCCCTGCTCGACTTTGACTTTCGGGTTGAAGCCGAGCATGCGTTTTGATTTATCGATATCGGCCATCGTCGCGGGAACGTCGCCCGGCTGCATCGGCATCATGTTCTTGATGGCCTTCTTGCCGGTTTCCTTCTCGATGCACTCGATGTAATAAGTGAGGTCTACCGTCGACGAATTGCCGAGGTTGAAAATTTCATAAGGGTAGCTCTTGTCAAGTGACGCGATAATGCCCGCCGCGATGTCGCTGACGTAGGTGAAGTCGCGCTTCATCTTGCCGTGGTTGTAAACGTCGATCGGCTGGCCCTTGAGCGTGGCGTCGGTGAACTTGAAAAGCGCCATGTCGGGGCGGCCCCAGGGGCCATAAACCGTGAAGAAGCGAAGTCCGGTGCACTGAAGCCCGAAGAGATGGTGATACACGTGGGCCATCAGCTCGTTGTATTTCTTAGTAGCGGCATAGAGGGAGATCGGGTGGTCGACGGGGTCATCGACGGAAAAAGGCGTCTTCGTGTTTCCGCCGTACACCGAGGACGACGACGCGTAAACGAAGGTTTTGACCTTCATCTCGCGGCAGATCTCAAGCATGTTGAGCGTGCCGAGGTTATTGGCCTGCTCATAGGCGAAGGGGTTTTCGATCGAGTAACGCACGCCCGCCTGAGCGGCGAGGTGAAGCACCTTATCGATCTTGTGTTCGGTGAAGACCTTGCGAAGGCCGGCGAGATCAGCGATGTCGACCTCGTAGATCTTCGCCTTGCCTTCCAGGCGCGTGGCGCGGGCGCGCTTGAGCGTCGGATCGTAGTAGTTGTTGAAATTGTCGACGCCGACGACGGTGTCGCCGCGGTCCGCCAGGATATGTGCCGTGGTCGAGCCGATGAAACCCGCCAGTCCGGTCACGAGAATCGTTGCCATTTTTCCCCTCTCATTTTTTTGCGGTCGCCTGCGCGATCGCTGGATGGTTTTCGCCGATACGGACGGGGAACCCGACTTCATTGGAGTTTCCTTCGGCGTCAAAAACAAAAACATACGCGGACTGACCCGCCTTGAAGATGCCCGGGTGCGCTTCGAGCTCGATCGACGTATCGGTCCACTTCACCGGGATCTGGATCTCCCAGGTGCGCCCTTCCTTGCGGAGGGGCTTGTCTCCCAGCATTACGCGCGACCAGGTCGTATCGACGTAAACTTCGTCAACCCAGATTCGATTCGACTGAATCCAGGGCGGGGACCACTTGCCCTTGTTCGCGGTCACACCGTGCACCACATAGTTTCTGGCCATATAAGAGTCACTTTTCGTTGACCGGGTCATCACGCTTCCCCGAGCCAGATCCACGCCATTGCAACGGAACCAGAATACGCCGTCCTTCACGTTCAAGTTCGACGCCTGGAACATGATCTCTTCGTTGCTCCAGTCGAGCGTTGGGACATTTAGCCGTCCCCAAAAGCCGCTTTCCTGCCCGATGTTCTCGACGAAGATGCGCCCATTGTGAGCGGCGGCATAAATGTTCGGGTAGCTCCGGCTATCCGGCCACATGCGCCAAATTTTCCAGTTCTGGCTTTGATCGCTGATGGTGAAATTCATCCGCTGCCGGCGGAAAACGTAAACCTTTGAGCCTTCGCGGCTCCACGCGTCGCGCTTGACGCAGAAAGTCCAGGTGCCTGCCCCCGCTATTCCTCGCGCGCAGCCGGAACCTTCGGGGCCTTCCTTGGCCCATTCCATGTTCTCGATCAGATCCCATTTCTTCCGATCACCGCCGGCCGAAGGGTCGATGTTTTTCTCGAAGTCCGCGAAGAGAACCGGGCGGGCGCTTGGTTTCTCGCCGAAGCCTTTTCCGCCGAGGATGAGCTTCCCTTTCTCCGTCAGTTCACCGTCGGCCGAACGCACGTCGGGCTCCGCGAGGGCGGTGGCAGCACACATGAAAAGAAGGGAAGCCACGAGGGGCGCGAACCGGCCCGGGGCTGAACGAAATGATCTCATTACGTAACTTTTACGATTAACGGGCGGGAGGACCAATCGGGGGCGGCAAGGGACTTTCTACCGGGGATGCCCCGATGCGAACGTCTGGCGCTACTGGCCCTGTCCTTGGACCCACTGGAGGGCGTGCTGAAAAAGCTCGGTGGAATTCTGAAGGTCAAGCTTGTGCTTGATGTGTTCCCGATAAGACTCGATGGTCTTGATGCTCAGACACAGCCGTTCGGCGATCTGACGCGTCCGCAGCCCCTGCCCGATGAGCTGAAAAACTTCCAGTTCGCGGTCGCTGAGGCGCTCGAGAGGCGATCCGGTGGCGTCGGTGTTGCCGTCAGCCATGCGGGAAATGAGCCGCGACGACATTTTCTCGCTGACGAAAATCTCTCCGCTGAGTACTTTCCGGATGGCGCCGATGACGGTCTCCGGCGGCTCCTGCTTCATGACGTAACCGCGGGCGCCGGCGCGGAGCGCGCGCTCGGCGTAAAGGGTTTCATCGTGCATCGACAGCACGAGCATGGGGAGCTTGGAGTTCCGGGCCTTCAAGTGCTTGATCAGCTCAATTCCGCTCAATTCCTTAAGGGAGATGTCGACAAGGGCGATGTCGGGCTTAAGGCTGGCGACCATTTCGATGGCCTCGTGAGCGTCGGTGGCTTCGCCGCACACGTCGAGGTCGCTTTCCTGGTTGATGAGGTCGGCCAGACCGCGGCGGATAATCGGATGGTCGTCAACGACGAGGACGCGAAATTTTTTCTTGGACGGCTTAGAGGGCAATTTCGTCATCCTTTCGTCGACCGAATTTCGGAGGCGAGGCCCGATCGGCGGACAGGGAGCGCTCGATGCTCTGGAAAGCGCAGGTCACGGAGGTGCCGCCCTTCCGGTTCTTCTGGATCGAGAAAATTCCACCGATCTTGCGCGCGCGAAACCGCATGATATTCATACCCATGCCCGAGCGCTTGTTGTTGCGGACGAACCCGACGCCATCGTCGGTGACCGTCAGCGTCGTGCGGCCGCTGCTGCTCGAGAGCTCAATGTGAATGCTCTTGGCCTGGCCGTGCTTGACCGCGTTGTTGACGGCCTCCTGCGCGATGCGAAAAAGGTGGAGCGAGACCATCGGGTCGGTGATGGCCGCTGCCGCCACCTCCCCCTCCACGGTGCAGGGCACGTTGTGAACCCGCTGAACGCCCGCCGCCATGGCCTTGAGGCCGGACAGAAAGCCGCGCTCTTCGAGCTCGACGGGAAAGAGGCCTTTCGCGGTGACGTCCGCCTGCGTTAGAGCCTGGCTGACGAGGCGGCCAATCTCCTCCACCTGGTGGGACTCCGCGGTCAAATTTTTCGCCGCGAGCTTTTCCGCCAGGACCTTGCTGAGGAACTTGAGCCCCGTGAGGCTTTGGCAAAGCCCATCATGCATTTCCTGGCCGATCCGACGCTGTTCTCGGCCGCTGATCTCGAGAATCAGATTCTCCGCGCGCTTGATCTCCGTGATGTCCTCGGCGATGCCGGCCACGCGATACACCCGTCCGCCGTTGTCCTTGACCGGAAACGCCAACTCACGGATCCAGCGAATGGATCCGTCATTCTGCACGATGCGGTATTCCTCGTGGTAACGGCCCTTCACGCGCTTGCCGAGAGCCTTCGAGACGCGTTCCTTGTCCTCGGGGTGCACGGTGTCCAGCCAGGAAAGCGGGAACTGGTAGAGCTCGGAGCGGGGCCGCCCGAAAATCATTTCGTAACCGGGGCTGACATACAGCACGCGGTCTTCCTTCACATCAGTCATCCAAAAAATCGCTTCGATGTTCTCCGCGAGCTGCCGGAAGCGCTCCTCGCTGTCCTGGAGCTCCTCGGCGATGCGTTTGCGATCGGTGGTGTCTTCGATGGCCAGGAGGACGAGGTCGTGGCCGTCGGCCTGGAGGCGGTGGGCATTCAGCAGCAGCGTGCGCTTGCCGATCGTCTTGAAAGCGTGCTCGACCTCGAAGTTCTTAAATTCCCGAATGCTCGACTGGACGTTCTCCAGGAGGAAGCGAAGGCGGGAGATGTTCCATTGTCCATCGGCCAGCCGCCAGATCGACTTGTTGAGGGTTTCCGCGGGCGTGAGGCGGAAGGTCTCATAGAAGGCCCGGTTGGCCATGCGCACGCGCATATCCGAATCTAGGACCAGCAGGCATTCGCGGATGGCGTTGACGACCGCTTCCGTGTAGGAAGCCATGGAAGGGACGGTCGGGGGAACGCCAAGAGGCCCGGGCTCCGGTTGCCCGTTCGACTTCGACGAATCCATGCTTTCAAACGCCCGCCTGCTGGGGTCGGCCAAGGAACCTCCGAGACGGGGAAGCCCCGGTTCTAAGGTGCTCCTGCCGTCAGTCACCGTCGAAACTGACGGATAATGTTGAGTTTACCACCCGATTCCGCGCGTTCGCAACGACGAGGGTGGATTAGGCGGGAAGATGGAAACGACATGATTTCTCGCATCGAACAGAGGTTACTTGACGACAGCCACTTTCGTGGTGGCGTGCTGCCCGTTGGCGCGGCGGACGACGACATAGATTCCCGAAGCCACGATGGTGCCGTCTTCATTTCGACCGTCCCATTCAAGCACCTGTTCTCCAGCCGGCCGTTCTCCGCCGTTGATCCTCTTGATGACGTGGCCACCGCGATCGATGATGTCGGCTTCGAGGTTACCAGGAGCGGGGAGGACATGTACGATGGCAAATGTCTCACCGCGTGCCGGGTTAAAGACGTTGCGCGGCTGGACCGAGCCGTTCGCCAACGTCGACAGGATCACGTTCACGCGAACCGTGTCGGCCGATTGCGTGGTGCCGTCGCTGACCAGGAACTGGAGGATGTAAGTTCCGGCGGAGCTGAAGCGGGCGGTGGTGTTGGGCTCGTTGACACGTGAGAATTCGACATCGCCGGGGCCGGAGACGAGGGTCCAGCGCGACGAGACCCGGGTGGCCGTGCCCATATCGATCGATCCATGCAGCGGCAGCTCCGCCGCAACGAGACCCGCGGCGTCTGGACCGGCACTTGCGACGGGCCCCTGAGGCCCGACATCCGGCGGAGCGCCCGATCCGGCAGAGCCAATGCGAACGGGGTAACCCGCGTTGTTGACGCTGCCGTCGCGGTCGAAGACGTAAAGATAAGCGGTCGAATTCTGCGCGAAGACGCCGCCCGTGCGGGCCATCATGCTAATCGATCCGTCGTTCCATGAAATCGGGATCTGAACTTCGAGTTTTGAACAAGCCGAATAGGTGGCTGCGTTGCCCAGAATGACGCGCGCCCAGGTATTGTCGACATAGATATCGTCGGCCCAGAGACGATTACCACTGTTCCATCCTGGCGACCATGAAGCCTCATTCGCAGCAACGCCGTGAACGACATAATTCCACTGCATGAGCGCCGGACGGGAGGAAGATCTGCTCATGATGGAGCCGTCGCCTACCGTGCGCCCGTCGTAGCGAATGGTCAGTCGACCATTCTTTTGATTCATGCTCGATGCCTGGAAAATGATTTCCTGGGTCTGCCAGCCTGTGGTGGTTGGAGCAATATCGGACCAGTAGCCGCCGTCCCCTCCGATTTCCTCGACGAAAATTCGACCGTGGCTCGTCGACATGTAAATATTCGGATATCCGTTGCCTGCGGGCCACATACGCCAGCTCTTCCAGTTCTGACCCGGTCCCGTCACGAGAAAGTTCAGCTTTTCCTTCTTGAAAATATACATGCGCTGCCCTTCACCGGACCAGGAATTGTGGTCCACGCGAAGGGTCCATTCGCCGCTGCCATTGGCGCCTTTTGCGCCGCCGGTCCCTCCGTAGCCTTCGCTGGGAGACCACTGGATGTTTTGGTTCTCGTCCCAGCTTCGCTTCACGCCGCCGGAACCGGGGTTCAGATTCGAATTGAAGTCAGCCCACACGAGCGGACCGGCGGGGCTCTTGGAGCCGAATCCCGAACCGATGACCGTGACGGTTTGGTGGTTGCCGAAGGTGCCATTGACGGCGGCGATGGACGGGGCGGCGGCGAGGGGGCGGGCCGCGAAGGCGGCCGCGAGGATTGCGACGGAGGCGGTGATTCGTTTCATCTTTAAGGACCTCTTATTCTTGTTAGGGTCCATCGGCGCGCCCCTTATCGGCACCGACGGAAATAAACTCCCGGTTCTCCCCCCTTAGAGGAGAACCGGGAGCGTCAAGAACATTGTACCTATGTTGGACCGGACAGTGGGTGGGATTATTTGATGACGGCGATCTTCGAGCGGCTTCGGCTTCCGTCGGTGCCCTTGGCGACGGCGATGTAGATGCCCGAAGCGACGGTGGAACCTTCCTCGTTGCGTCCGTCCCAGGCGATCGTGTGGGCGCCCTCGAGGCGTTCGTCGCCCGTGAGTTCCTTGATCCGATGACCGACACGGTCAAAGATGATGACCTTCACGGAGCCTTTCGCCTTGAGAACGTAGGCCAGGCTCGCATTCTCACCGCGCGCGGGGTTGAACACGTTTTGAATCGCCGCGTCCAAGCTGGATTCGTCGGTCGCCCCGCCGTCAACGAGCGATCCGACGCCGCTCGAGTCGATGACCATCGGGAATCCGTTGTGGTTCACGTTGCCGTCCTTGTCGAAGACATACAGGTAGACCCGGTTGCCCTTCGCATAGCGGCCCGAGCGGGCCGCGACGGTGATCTGATTGTCGGACCACCCCGTCGGAATCTGGATTTCCAGGTTTCGGCAGGAGGTGTAGACCGGCGCTTCGCCGATCATGACGCGCGACCAGGTGGTGTCGACGTACACGTCGTCCACCCACAGGCGGTTGTTGGTGTTCCAATCCGGCGACCAGGACGACTTGTTGGCCGCGACGGCGTGAACCGCATAATTAAGAACCATCGGGCTGGGCGACGTGGAGGAGCGCGTGAGAATGGAGCCGCGAGCCTTCTCGACGCCGTCGGTGCGAAGGACCAGAAGGCCGTCCTTTTTATTAATGGCTGAGGACGCCTGGAACTGCGTTTCTTCGGTCGCCCAGTTTGTCGACCGGGACTTGAAGTCGCTCCAGAAGCCGCTCTCAACGCCAATATTTTCCACAAAGATGCGGCCGTTGTTCGCGGCAGCGTAGAGGTTGGGATAGCCGAGCGATGAGGGCCACATGCGCCACGTCTTGAAGTTCTGAGAATCGCTTGTGACCAAGAAGTTCAGTCGCTGCTTCTTATAGATGTATGCCTTCTGACCATCTCGGGTCCAGTCGCGGAAATCCACGCGCATGGTCCAGACGCCGTTGCCATCGGCGGCTTTCACGCCGCGAGAACCGCCGAAGCCTTCAGTAGACCAGACGACGTTTTCCGTCTCGTCGAAAGCGCGGCGCACGCCGAGGGAACTGGCCTGGATGCCGGCCTCGAAGTCCGACCACAAGTAAGGCGCGGCCGGGTTCTTTTCTCCAAAATTGGCTCCGGTGATGGTGAGCGCGCCGCCGGGGAGAAGGCGGCCCGTCACTGTGCCGATCGTGGGCGTGGTGTTCCCGCCGCCGGTCACGACGATCGGGTTGACCGTGACCTGAACGTCGTCCGACGCGGTGAGGCTGCCGTCCGAGCTGGCCAGGCGAAGGATGTACGTTCCCTCCTGGGAGAACTCCGCCCAGGTGATCGCCGAGTTGATGTCGCCAAAGCCCACGGTGCCGGGGCCGGAGACTTTCAACCAGGCGTGGGTGATCTGGGAATTCGCGGGCAAGCCGTCATCGGTGGCCGATCCGGCCAGGCTGGCGCGGCTGGGAAGCGTGATCGTGATGTCGTTGCCCGCGTTGGCTAGCGGTGCAACGTTGCCGGTCGCGGCTGAGACAGTCACGGTCTTGGTGGCGCTTGTTGAAAGAGCGCCATCCGTGGCGGTAAGCCGCAGGACGTACGTGCCAGCCGTCAAAAAGCGAATGTCGGTGCTCAGGGCCGCCGGTTCGGAAATGGCCGGCGTGGACGGACCGCTGATCGAGGCCCAGGTGACCGTCGTGCGGCCCGGAGGGCTCGGCAGGCCGTCGTCCGAAACAACGCCGGTCACCGTCAGGACGGCGCCCGCCGTGACGTTCGCGGCGGGGCCCGCGTTGACCGTCGGAGCGCCATTGACGGCCTGGACGTTGATGCTGACATCGTCCGCGCTCGACAGGGAGCCGTCTGAAACCGTCAGCCGGAGAACGTATTGCCCCACGGCTGGGAAAGCAAGGAGACCGGGAATGAGGGAGCCGATGGCGGGAATGGTGGCCGCGGTCGGACCGAGCACCTGAGACCAGGCGTAGGTGAGGCGCGCCGGGGTCGGAAGGCCGTCATCCGAAACGGTCGGGCTCAAGTTAAGCGTTTGACCAAGGGTCAAGGAACGATCCACTCCGATGTTGACCGAAGGCGCGCCGTTCGAGACCGTGGTGCCGCCCTGCCCGATGGTGATCGGATAGCCGGTCCCGTTGACGTTGTTGTCCTTGTCGAAGACATAAACGTAGGCCCGGGCACCCGTGGAGAACGATTTCGTGTTCGCGACCGTCGTAACCGAACCGTCGGCCCACGCCGTCGGGATCTGGATGTCGAGCGTACGGCAAGACGAAAACGTCGCGGCGTCGCCAATCATCACGCGGGACCAGGTGGTGTCAACGTAAACGTCGTCGACCCACATGCGGTTGTTGCTGCTCCAGCCCGGGCTCCACTGGCCAGAGTTGGCGAGGACCTGATGAACGACGTAATTCGCGTTCATGTAGGCCGGCGCTGCCGAGGAACGCGTCAGCACGGAACCGCTGGTTTTCTGTACGCCATTAAGACGGTAGGAGACGAGACCGTCCTTCAAGTTGATCGCGGACGAGGCCTTGAAGATGATCTCTTCGGTGTTCCAGTTCGTTGAGGTGTTGACGAAATTGCCATAGAAGCCGCTTTCCGTGCCGATGTTTTCGACGAAGCAGCGTCCGTTGTGGGCGGCAATGTAGATGTTCGGGTAATTACCGCTACTGGTGGGCCACATCCGCCAGATCTTCCAGTTCTGGGTCTGGCTGGTGACGAGGAAATTCACCTTCTGCTTCTTATAAATGTAGACGTGCTGGTTTTCTCTTGTCCAACTCGAATAGCTGCTCATCAACGACCAAGCGCCGCTCCCATTGGAAGCCTTCATGCCTTTGCTCCCGCCGAAACCTTCGGGAGACCAGGTCAGGGCCTGAACCCCTCCCCAGGATGAAGACAGGCCGAGTGAGGAGGGATTGGCGCCGGATTCGAAGTCGGCCCACACCTGAGGCGCGGCCGGCGATTTGGATCCGAATCCCGA
>Ga0163144_10025772_pt1 | contig 11467 bp, 10 predicted proteins | sample OliLak19BULKMAT1_FD_123175 | JGI IMG/M metagenome (GOLD analysis project Ga0163144, IMG submission 123175) | Freshwater microbial mat bacterial communities from Lake Vanda, McMurdo Dry Valleys, Antarctica - Oligotrophic Lake LV.19.BULKMAT1 | ecosystem: Environmental > Aquatic > Freshwater >... | reverse complement strand
CACGGCCGTACCGGGCGGACGGAGCAGATGGCCGGTGACGACCACTCCGGGTTCCGGTTCAAAGGTAAACGTCTCCTGAGAGCCCACGATCGGGGGTGCGGTCGTCAGGGGGCGGACCAGTTTCTGGACCTCCGCCGCCAAGTCACCCTTGCGTTTACCTTCCTGCCGACGGGCGCGGAGGATCTCGACGAGATCCCGGCTTTTCAGATCGGTGGCGACTTGTCCGGTCGGCGTAACGATCAGGTCTTCATTGGAGAACATGCGAATGTTCGGATCCTCTCGCGGCGAAGCTTGCCCCGGGTTCAGCCACTGTTGGAACCAGCCATAGACGGCTTCCCGCACTTCGATCGGCGTGCCGTGACCGCCCGGCCCGAGCACCCATTTCACGTTCGATTCCGCGTCGAAAAGCCGGTAGAAGCTACGGCCGCCTTCGTAGACGATTTTGGCGCCCGCCGGGGTGAAAAAGTCCTCTTCGGTTGACCCAATCAGCCAAGGCTTGGGGGCGAACTGATGGACGTAATCGGTCTGATCGAGGCCTTCGCTGAGGAAGTTCGGCAGGCTCTGTTCGGAATCGCCAATCGAGCCGCCGAAGAGCACTTCAAACGAGTTCATGTAACAGAGCGGGGCCGCCACTTTGATGCGGGAATCGAGGGCGGAGATATAGGTGGTTTGGGTGCCGCCGCCGGAGCAGCCGGTGGCGCCGATCCGGTCGGGGTCAACGGCGGGATGGCCGGCCAGAAAGTCGATGGCGCGTTTGGCGTCCCAGATGAAGTAGCGGGCCAGCGTTTCGCCGACCAGGATGGCCTGGGTGCCGGCGAGCCAATGTTCGGGAACACCTCCCGGGACCAGAGCGCGGTTGAGGCGCGGGTCAAAGGCTTGGCTTCGTTCGCCCTGGCCCATGGGGTCAAAGGCCAGGACTACAAGGCCCTGGGCGGCGAGGTTGGCGGCGATGCGCTGGGCGGCGGGTTTGCCCTCGTTCCAATGACCGAGGGAGAAGAGCACGGCGGGATGTTTGCCCGAGGACTTTGGCAAGTACAAATTGGCGGTGATCCAATAGCCGGGGAGACTTTCGAAGGCCACCATCTCAATCGAGTGCGTCGGCGCGTCCAATTTGCTGAAGGTCTTCGGGTTGAGCGGTCCGGTGTAGGTGGGTTGACCGCCGATGACCCGGAGTAGCTTTTCGCGCATGAGCTTCTGGCGCGCGATGCCTTCGGCCTTGGTCTTGAGCGGCGCGAGGGTGGCGCGGCGCTCGCGGAGCAACTGCTGCGCCTGGCTGTTCAACCAATTGGTAAAGTCCTGCGCGGACAGAGCCGCGGCTAATCCCAAAAGCGCTAGGAAACGGTGCACTTAGAAATTGTACGCGGTTAAGAGGACTCGGCGACGGCGTTCAGCTTTTCTTCGAGGATCGCGGGGATTTCGAAGAGGGCCCGGTTTTCGATCGCCTGGACGTTTTTGCGCAACGTCGCCATCCGCTTCGGTTCGAGCATCCGTTCGAGAGCGGGAACAACTTTCGAGAAGCTTCCCAGCGACTCACCTAATTCATTTTCGGCTACCCAGGTGGCATTGAACCGTTCTTGCGGCAGCGTCCAGGCGTTATTTTCGACGACGACGGGCAGACCCATTTGGATCGCCTCGCTGACACTACCCGGGCCGGGTTTGCCGACGAAGAAATCGGCGATTTGCATGAATTTGGGAACCTCTTTCGTGAAGCCTTCGACGTGTTTCGCGATGCGGCCGGAGCGCTGACGGAGTTTGTCGGCCAGGCCCTTGTTTTTCCCGCAGAGCAGGAGGAGTTGAACGCGTAAAGAGGAGCCATTGATGCGGTCGTAGATGTCGAGCATCTTCTGCGACCCTTCCCCGCCGAACAGGACCAAGCCGGTGGGCACTCCGGGCTGCAGCCCAAGCTTGACAAGCGCGGCGTCGCGGTCCACCGGCGGGACTTCGTAGAAGCTGGGGTTCAAAATCATGCCGGAAACCCGATGCACCGGTGATCCCGCCTGGGCGACCGCTCGTGCTTGCTCAGCTGCTTTGGGGGTTCCGCAGATGAAGCTTTGCAACTGGTTTTCGATCCAAAAGTGCGGAGGGTAGTCCGCCATGTCGGTGAGGATGGTCACGTACGGAATTTTGGGGTCGACCGCCTGCAGCGCCTGGAACATGGCGCGGTTGAAGTTCGGGACCAGCGAGACGACCATATCGGGCCGGTTGGCTTGCCAATACCGGGTGAGGACGCGAACCTGCGCCGCGTGGTAAAAGCGGATAATCGTGTGCATCACGGGCAACAGTTGAGTTGACCCGAGGGTCCAGCCTTTGGCGAGCATCTGGTTATAGATGTCTTCCATCCGTAACCCGGTGAGTTTCCGGAAGACATCCAATTCGTCGAGAACGTCCTGCAAATCAATCAGGCGAACGTCCCAGGGACGATCTTGGGTTTCGATCACCTTTTTTAGGGCGTTAGCCGCCGCGCGGTGGCCGCCGCCGGCGTCAAAAAACATGAAATCGATCTGTCGTGAGATTTTCAAGGTACAAACATAGTCTTTCACATATGTTTTTCAGTTTCGTCACGAATCCGTAAAGATTCTGCGCGTACTATGGCCCCATGAGTGTTGCGGCCTTAGTCGTCCACTACATTGAAGAACGCGATCATCGGTTGATGAGACGGTGTAACCGTTGGCAAGCCCCTCGGTGGGTGCGCTTGGGCTCGGTGTACGCCACCCGCTGCGGGGATGGCTGGCTGTGGTACGTTTTGGCGATCGCCCTTCTGGCGCTGGGTGACGAAGCCCGATTCCGCACGGTTGGTGCGGCTACTCTGGCGGCGGTGATCGGGGTGTTTTTGTTTCTGCGGCTGAAAAAATATGCGGGCCGGCGACGGCCGTGCGCCCTGGAAGCACATTGCTGGTCTAAACTGTTACCTCCGGACCAGTTTTCTTTCCCTTCGGGTCATTCGATGACGGCGTTTGCGATTTGCGTCCCGGTTGGTTTGGGCTACCCGGGTTTAGCGCCGGGACTCAGCGTGGTTGCGGTGGCGATTGCGGCCTCGAGGATCCTGCTGGGCATGCACTTCCTGAGTGATGTGGTGGTGGGGTCGATTCTTGGTGGGCTGCTTGGGTACGCCACTTACGCGCTGGTTATGGTTTAAGCCATTCGAGCCAGAGGACGCCAGCGCTGACGGTAATCACCGTTAAAGGTAACCCGATCGAACAGGCCAGTGTTAGGTTGCCGGCCAACGTGGCGGACATGGACAAGGCGATCCAGATCTCCTGCGCATTGGGCAACCGCTGAATCACCGGCTTGGAGAGCATGACGGAAGGCACGTTCGAGACGGCGTTCGACAGGAGCACGCAGGCCAAGCTGAGGGCCGGAATTTTCTCCAGGTGGAATCGAGCGGCAAACCCAAATAATTGTTCGTCGAGCGATGCTTTTTCGACGCCCGCCAGGGCGAGCCCCGGCGAGCAGTGCCGCCACCGCGATGGGCGCGCCAGCGAAAAATGTTGCGAGAAGAATCCCGGCCGCCAGGAGCAATGTACCGAGAAGCATGCGGTCGACGGGGAGGGTCTGTTCCGGCGGGTGGACTTGGCTGTGGTCAGAGAACTCCTCGCGATGGAACCACCTTAGGAGGACGATCGCGATGACGACGCCGAACAGAGCGACCGGGGCGAAAGGGGATCCCGGAGAAGCCGCCGATCATCATGTTTTGCGGATTGCCGGTGATCGTGGCCGCGCTGCCGATGTTGGAGGCGGTGGCGACGGCGAGCAGGTAAGGGTAGGGGGCGGCGTTGGAGGGAGCGGGTGATTTCGATCACGAGCGGGGTCATGACGATGCTGATGGTGTCGCTGACGAAGAGCGCCGAGAGAACGGCGGTGGTGACGATGGCGTTGAGCAGCGTGGCGCGAGGGCTGGCCCGCCGCACCGCCCTCTGGGCGACCAGCGGGAAGAACCCCGCCAGGCGAAGATTGGCGACGACGATCATCATTCCGAACAGGAGCAGGATCGTTTCGTAATGGATCGCTCGCCACGCTTCGTCGATCGTGAGTACCCCGGTGCCGAGCATGAGTCCCGCGCCGACGATGGCGGCACCGGTTCGATCCAGTCGCAACCCCGTGAGGCACCCGATTGCCATGACCGCAAAGGTGAAGGCAAAAATCAGGATCGCCGGAAACTGGCGTGGGTTGGTGATAGCGATAGGATGGCATGGTTCCGGGGGATACTGATGGGTAAGTCAACTCTCCCCGAGAAATCTATCAGTCCGCGCTGGCCGAACGGCGGCGCACCCTTTCCGCAGCGGTTCAGCGGCACGAGCAGTTCGGCTATCTTCGACTTGGTTTGGTGGCGGTGTTTGGCTACGTTGCCTGGCAGACGCTGTATTTGGCGGCGTGGCCGGCTTGGCTGCTGGTGTTGCCGATTGGGTTGTTCCTGGTGGCCGCCAGCGTCCACACGCGGGTTTTGCAGCGCCGGGACCGCGCTTCGAGCAGCGTGCGCTACTTCGAGTTGGGCATCGCCCGGCTGGACCGGAAGTGGATGGGGGTAGGCAGCGACGGAGCGGTCTGGCAGCCGGCGGGGCACCTGTATGCGGGAGATCTGGATCTGTTCGGCGCGGGGAACCTTTTCCAGTGGATGAATCGGGCGCGGACCCGGATGGGCGAATCGACTTTGGCGAATTGGTTGCTGCACCCGGCAGCGGTGCCCGAACTGCGATTGCGGGAGGAGGCCGTGCGGGAACTGGCTTCCGATATCGATTTTCGTGAGCGGATGTATATGGTGTCGGATGCGGTGGCGGCGAGTGTTCATCCCGCGCCGCTTCGTCGTTGGGCGGAGGCACCTCCTGGGATGCCCCCGGCTTCCTGGCAGTGGCTCGTGTTCGGTTGGAACGGGGCGCTCGCGATCGGCTTGGCGACGGGGAACGCCACCGGCATGTGGAGCATTCCGCTGCTGGTGATTGGGGGAATGGCTTCGTTCGGGATGTGGTTGCGGCCGCGGGTGCTCGAAGCGCTGTATGCCGCGGAAGCGGCCGCGGACGAACTCGCCGTTTTTTCGGCGGCGCTGGCGCTGCTGGAGGATCGTCCGTTTCAGTCGGCCAAGCTGCGGGCGATTACGGCAACGCTGCGGGCATCGGGGGTTGCGCCGTCGGTTCGGATCCGCAAGCTGGCCCATTTGGCGGTTTGGATCAGCTCTCGAGAACATCCGGCGATGCGAATCATCGGCCCGTTGCTGATGTTGGGAACTCACTTGGCTTTTGCCGCGGACCGTTGGCGGGCCGAGAACGGGAAACTGGTCGGCACTTGGCTGGAGGCGATGGGCGAGATGGAAGCGCTGCTTTCCCTGGCGACGTTTGCGTTTGAGAATCCTGACTTCGTTTGGCCGGAATGGTCCGAAGAAGGGGCTCCGGCCTTTGATGGCGAAGAGCTGCGCCACCCGCTGCTGAACCCGCAGACCGCTGTCGCCAATAGTCTGGCAATTTCGCACGCCGATCCGTTCGTCCTGGTCAGCGGCTCGAACATGAGCGGCAAGAGCACGTTTCTTCGGACGCTGGGGTTGGCGATCGTCATGGCTCATACGGGGGCTCCGGTGGCCGCTCGGCGGCTTCGCCTCTCCCGGTTGGTGGTGGGAGCTTCGATTTCGACTCACGACTCGCTTCAGGAGGGCGCTTCGCGCTTTTTTGCCGAAATCACTCGGCTGCGGGATATCCTGGCGCTGGCTGATTCGGGGGAGCCCACGCTGTTTCTGTTGGATGAACTTCTGAGTGGTACCAACTCGCGTGACCGCCGGATCGGTGCCGAGGGGGTCCTGCGCGGATTGCGGGAGCGCGGCGCGATTGGTTTGGTGACCACGCACGATCTGGCGCTGGCCGAGGTGGCGCAAGCCCGTCAGGTCCACTTCGCCGACTCGCTCAAAGACGGTAAGATTCACTTCGACTACCGGATGATGCCGGGGGTTGTGCCGGGTAGTAATGGGTTGGCGCTGATGCACGCCCTTGGACTGCCGGTAGACGCAAGGTAAATTCCTCATGCTCCGAAGCTTTTTCCTTCTCCTGTCGCGAAATCGATCGCTCCGCCGTTACTTTGAAACATCGCGCTCGGCCGCCTCGCTAACTAAGCGATTCGTGGCCGGCAATACTCTCGCTGAGGGTATGCAGGTGAACGGCCAATTGGCCGAGCGCGGGATTTTCGTTGCGCTCGACCACTTAGGGGAAAACGTTTCGTCGGAGTCCGAAGCGGCTCTGGCTGCCCAAGAGATCGAGGCCGCGCTCGATCGGATTGGCACGGCAGGCACGAATACGACGGTCGCGATTAAGCTCACCCAGTTCGGCCTCGATTTGGGTGACGAGGTCTGTCGGCGCCATTTGCGGCCCGTCTTTACGCTTGCCGCGGCCATCGGCACGCGAGTCGAGATCGATATGGAATCGACCGTCTATACCGAGCGAACCCTAGGGATCGTGAAAGAAATGCACGCCGAGTTTGGGTGTGTGCGGGCGGTTCTGCAGGCCTATCTGTTCCGAACTGAACAGGACGTAACCGAATTGAACCAACTTGGTGTTCCAATTCGGTTATGTAAAGGAGCCTACCAAGAGACGTCCGACGTCGCCTACCCGTCGAAAGCGGACGTCGACGCAAATTTCGTGAAGTTGATGGAGACCTTACTACGCGAAGGGGCCTATCCGGCGATCGCGAGTCACGATGAACGAATTCTGACCCATGCCCTGGCGTATTCGAAGGAACTTAAACTCGCCCCGGATCGTTATGAATTTCAGATGCTTTACGGTATTCGCCGGCAGTGGCAGCAGCGGTTGGTCGATCAGGGCCAGCGGTTGAGGCTATACGTGCCGTATGGGGAGGCTTGGTATCCCTACTTTATGCGACGGCTCGCGGAGCGTCCGGCCAACGTTATTTTTCTGGCCACGAACATGCTTGAGAGTTAGCGTAGGATGGCGGACCGTTTCTTCCCGATTACCGCAACTTTCGTCCCTCAACCGGAGTCTATAACGTTATGAGATACTGGCTGTTCTTCGTCGCTAAGCTGGCGGTTGTTGCAGCCATATTGCGTGGAATTTGGTGGCTGATGGCTGTCCTGATTCCTCAGCCTGGTGGGCGGTTCGCCCAGGATCTGCCGTGGACCACTGCTATTTTTTTATTCTTCCTAACTGGTATCGGCCTTTTGTTTCTGGCCGTTTTGGATCAACGTTACCGGTGTCGGACGTGTTTGCGTCGGCTTCGGATGCCGGTGTCAACCGGCTCATGGGATCAGATGCTCCAGTTTGGGCGTCCCAAGATGGAGTACATCTGTGCGTTCGGACACGGTACGCTCGACGTTCATCAATTGCGTTTTGCGGGGCGGGAGAAGGATGGGTGGCGGAAGCATGACGACGACATTTGGCGCGAACTCGAAAGTCTCAGCGGAAGTGAGAAGTAGGCTGAGGTAGTATTAGGACGTATGGCGCAACGCCCTCCTGCAACGCGAGTTCCTGTAGAAATCCCAGCCTACCGCGGTCGCTGGTTCCGGCTTTTGGTCGGTGCTGCCGTTTTTGTGGGGGCGACCGTTATGCTCACTACGGCCGGTCTCTACTATCACTACTCGAATTTGATCGACGATAAGTTGAAGAACGGGCCGTTCCCGAATACGTCAATGATTTTTGCGGCACCAAAGCCGGTCGCCGTGGGCGATGATCTGACGGTCACAAGCGTTGTGGCGACCCTTCGTAACGCCGGCTACAGCGAATCGGAGAACAACCGTTTGGGCTGGTATCGCGTAGAAGGGAATTCCGTTCGGATCCTGAGCGGCCCGGATGCGAGTCCGGATGTCGAGAGCGTGCTGCTGGCGATCGACAACGATCGTACGACGTCCATCGTTTCCCTGTCTGACCAGACTTCTCGACGGCAGATCTCCCTCCCGCCCGAGTTGATCACGAACCTCTTCGATCAGAAGCGAGAGAAGCGCCGGATTCTGGGATTTAAAGACTTCCCTCGATCATTGGTAGATGCGGTGACGTCAGTGGAGGACAAACGCTTTTTTGAACACGCCGGCTTCGATCCGCTGCGCATCGCCAAAGCGATTTATGTCGATATTAAGGAACGACGGGCGGCCGAGGGAGCCTCAACCATTTCCCAGCAATTGTCGCGTAACCTCTGGCTAACGTTGGATAAAAACTGGAAGCGAAAGTTTGAGGAGATGATTATCACGCTCATTCTAGAACAGAAACTGACGAAAGAGGAGATTTTCGAGTACTACGCCAACAACGTCGACCTGGGTCGGCGCGGGAGCTTTGCGATCCGCGGATTCGGCGAAGCGGCCCAGGCCTATTTGGGCAAGGACGTTCGTTCGTTGACGTTACCCGAGGCGGCGTTGCTGGCCGGAACCATTCAGCGTCCGAGCTTTACCAACCCGTCGCGCTGGCCCGAACGGGCTAAGCAGAGACGCAATATCGTTTTGCAATTGATGCGGGACAACGGCAAGATTACGGATAAAGCTTACGCAGAAGCCATCGTGGCCCCGCTCACGATTGTAAAGGGTGGAGGGGATTCGAGCGACGCACCTTACTTTATTGATTTGGTGAACGACACTCTGCAGAGCGAATTCCAGGACTACGATTTTCAGAGTCGAGGATATCGAATTTACACCTCGCTCGACCCGGAACTCCAGCGCGATGCCCAAGAAGCGGTTCAGATCGGGATGAAGAAGGTGGATGAGGCAATTGAGAAACGGAAAGGGAAAAAGAATGCCGGCCCGGCTCAGGTTGCCCTCGTCGCGATTGACCCTTCCAATGGCCAGATCCGGGCGTTGATCGGAGGGCGGAACTACGGCGCCAGCCAACTGAATCGAGCGCAGGCGAGACGTCAGCCAGGATCGGTCTTCAAACCATTTGTATATGCTGCGGCACTCAAGAATCGGGTTTTCACACCGGCCTCCATCGTCGACGATGAACCGACGCAGTTCTGGTTCGGTTCTCAGCTCTATGAGCCAGATAATCATATGTCGCACTTTTTCGGCAAGGTTACGCTTCGGACGGCGCTGGCAAAGTCCCTTAACATTCCGGCGGTAAAGATTGCTCAGGAAACGGGTTATGGCGAAGTGGCGCAGCTCGCCCGGCAGGTCGGACTCGGCAAGACCATTCGCGCTACACCCTCCATGGCGCTTGGCTCCTACGAGACAACGCCGATTGAAATCGCCGCGGCATATACCGTTTTCGCGAACCGCGGGGTTTTTGTCGCTCCAAATTGGGTAGTCGGAATTCGGGATTCGTCCGGCCAGGAGATAGCAAAGAAGGCTAACCCGTCGCGGCGGGTATTGGAAGAAGACGTTGCTTACTTGATGACCAACATGATGGAAGAGGTCATCCGCTCCGGGACCGGAGCCGGGGTGCGCTCGTACGGATTTGTGCAGCCCGCGGCAGGCAAGACTGGTACTTCCCACGACGGCTGGTTTGCTGGCTACACGACGAAGTTGATCTGCGCGGTTTGGGTTGGGTTTGACGACAACGCGGAATTAAATCTAGAGGGTGCGCGTTCCGCGCTGCCGATTTGGGCCGAATTTATGAAGCGCGCCCATCTCCGCCGACCCTACCGCAACGCCACCGAGTTCCCGCAACCAAACGGAGTTGTGGTTACGAACATCGACCCGGCAACCGGGAAGCTTGCTGGCGGAAATAATTCGAACGCTCGCGAAGAGGTCTACCTGCAAGGAACCCAGCCCCAAGCCGCTGAGGGAGGAGGAGGACCGGGAACCGCTGTTTCCGATTGGGGAGCAGAACCGACTCGTCCCCAGCGAACCCCCAATGGCAGTCGGGAGGTGCGGTCGATTCCCGTCGCTCCGAAACCGGCCTGGGCCCAATGAAAGTATCGTAGTACTCCGTTACACTAATCGGAAAGAAGGAGGTTATTTCGTTATGCAACCGATTGGGATTTTCCTCTCGTTCTGTTTCGCCGTGGTGGCTCTGGGTCAACTCCCGGAAAACTCCGGATTGCGCCCTCTCCCGTCTGATCCTGCAACCGTTCGTCCTTCCCTTTCGCCCGAGGCTCGGGGTGATATCTTCATGGCGCGTAAGATGTATCGCGAGGCGGCAGATGTTTATCGGCAGCCACCGGAGAATCCGATTCTGGCCAATAAGATTGGCATCGCCTTCCATCAGATGACGGCGTTGTCGGATGCGAAGCGCCAATACGAACGGGCCGTTCGTTTGAAACCAGATTATTCGGAAGCGATCAACAACCTCGGGACGATTTTCTATGCGCAAAAGAACTATCGCAAAGCGATCAGCCAGTACAAGCGCGCCTTAAAGGTGAATCCCAATTCGGCATCGATCTTCAGCAACCTTGGCACCGCGTATTTTGCCCGCAAGAAGTACGACGAGGCCTTTGACGCGTACCAGAAAGCCTTGTCCATTGATCCGGAAGTGTTTGAGCATCGCAATACCCAAGGTGTCCTGTTGCAGGAGCGGAACGTCACCGAACGGGCCAAGTTCCACTACTACCTCGCCAAGACCTACGCCAAGTCAGGGAACACGGAACGGGCGCTCGACTATATGCGCAAGGCGATTGAAGAGGGATTCAAAGAACGGAACAAGTTTGTGGAAGAAGAGGAGTTCGCTTCGCTTCAGGCCAATCCGGACTTTCAGCTTCTGTTAAAACTGGAAACGCGTGTCCTCTAAGGGATTCCTGGGGGCGATTCTCGTGTGCGCCTTGCTCGGCTGTGGCAAGGGTCCAGGGCGGCCGGCGGTCGTCAAGATCGCCCTGCTTTCTCCGCAAAGTCAGTCGTCGAGTGAGGGCGGACAGGTATTGCAGTCGACCCTGACGATGGCCTTTATCGGTTTGACCGACGCGATGGTCTTCTCACTCTCGAGCCGTCGCCAAGCGGCCGACGTTGCCCCCAATTTTATTCTGGAGCCCATCGCGGATCGGTCCGGTTTCTCGATCCAGATTTTCGATGGTCCCTCGCAGCGTCATATTGCGGAAGTTGTGTGTGCGGTGGCCGATTGTGCGCGTCAGATTGGTGAGGCGATTGGGGTGACTCCTCGGAAGCTGGCAGTCGTGGCGGCCGCTGTGCCAGCGCGGCCTACTGCCGAGGGGTTTGCCGAGTTGGCGGCACGATCTCCCGAGGATGGAACGATTTACGAGCAGTGGTTCAACTACTTGTTAAGCCAAAACCGCCGCGAGGAGATCGGTCCCGTGATCGCTCAGGCCTTGCAGCGAACGTGGCCGCCGCTGGAACGCGCCCAATTCGAGGTTCTGCGGGCAACGATGAACGGTGACGTCTCGGCGCGGCTTACGGCGATTGGTGCGGTCGCCCGCGCTTGGCCGGCGAACGTCCCTCTTCAGATACAAGCGGCCGATGGATTGAACCAACGGCGGGACTTTAAGGGCGCGCTACCTCTTTTGCAGGGTATCCGAACGACTAACCCCAGCGTTCCATACTCCCTGGCCTTGTGCTGACCTATAAGGGTGAAACAGCCCCGCCGCACCCGTCAGGAACTCCTTGAGT
>Ga0163144_10025770_pt1 | contig 11467 bp, 12 predicted proteins | sample OliLak19BULKMAT1_FD_123175 | JGI IMG/M metagenome (GOLD analysis project Ga0163144, IMG submission 123175) | Freshwater microbial mat bacterial communities from Lake Vanda, McMurdo Dry Valleys, Antarctica - Oligotrophic Lake LV.19.BULKMAT1 | ecosystem: Environmental > Aquatic > Freshwater >... | reverse complement strand
TTTCTGCCCGCGGCACCACTCCGCTGCGTTGAGCGCGGTTATGCACCTTTATTTTGTCAATTCGTAGCGCGCAACCCCGATCAAAGCAGCGGGGTCGTGGCACGGATACACACCTTGCAACTGTGGGCTACTTCTGCTTGGAGCTCGCCTGATGCCTGAGGATCAAAGGGACGAGCCATACGGCGGCCTTGACGAGGTTGCCGATGCTCAGAAGGCCGCCTGTGCCGGAAGGGGTTTGGCCGTTACTGGCCGCGGCGGGATCTGGTTTGGTAGTCTTGCTGCGTCTACGGGTGAAGAAGTTGGCCACGTAACCGCCGACGATGCCAATGGCACCGGTGGCTACCAGCGGCATGACGCCGGAGACCACACCGGCAACCATCTTTGCCCGTCCCGCATCAGCGCGGTTTCCCCAGTCCAAGAGGCGGGCTTTGGCTTCGAACACGGTGGGCTTGGGAGTAGTCATGGGCTGGCCCGGAGCGGGGCCGAGCCCCGCTCCGGGGTTTGTGCTGGCGACCGAGTTGGATGAGGTGTGATTATTCATCGGGCCGTCATTCGCCTGAATAGCCATATGCACGCTCCTCCTGCCGCGAGGGCGATTATGCCGGTGAGCGTGGCCGCGACGGGCCGACCAAGGTGGCCCTCGAGCCAGAGGGCAATGCCGATGGCCACGAGGCACGCGCCAATGCTCAGCAGCGGCACGGCAACGACGAGCACAACGAGCCCGACGGCAAGGGAGCGCGTTATCTCACGCAGCTTTGAGCCTTCTTGACGGGCGACTGTGACAAATGACCGCCCTTCGGCCTCGGCCAAGTCTGCGATGGCCACGATCAACTCTGCGAGGCTCTTCACGGGCAACTCCTGAATGAATGGAAGCGACTCAATGCCGCGTGCGGCTGACGGCCACGCCGACAAGGAAGCCGACACCCAGAGCAATGCCGACACTGGCGATGGGGTGTCTGGACATGGTGTCGCCCAGCGTCTCGGCAACGGCGACTCCCTGCTTTTTGACAGACTCCAGGGTTTGCTTGACCTGCTCGGTGGCAACGCCGGCGCCACTTTGTGCTGCGGCGCTTACATCTTTGGCCAGACCGCCGAGATCGTGTTTGATCTGGCTGATGTCTGCCGCGAGTTTCTGAACATCTTCTGAGAAATTTTTACCCGACTGTGTTGTTACGTCCATAAGAGTTGCCATTAAAAAAATCTCCTTTTAATCATCCCGGCGGCCGCGCCGCTGGCGAAGTTTGTACATTTTTTGAAACTTGTCAGCCACACCAGTAATTGGGTGCGGTTATTGAAAGTGCAATTCGGCGGAGAGCAAGGTCTTGGTTCGCGTTTGAAGCGCATCACTTGCAATGATACGCGTGATTCCAACCACCGCGGACTGCGTGTCTGGCGCGCTCCCAGTCAAGGAGTCCGGCCGGCGTGCCGGCCAAGATGCTGGTGCCGCGGGCGATGTCCCAATTCTGGCACAATTCGGGCTCAGCACTTTCAAACGTTGCGTTGGCGTCACCAAGGCGGCGGTGGCAATCAATGCCGAATTGAAATGCCGGGGCGTACTCATCGGTCTCGACGGTGTCATCGAAGTAGACGGCGATGTGATAGTTTTTTTCCAGATACACGCTTGGCGATGGCGGAACGCTTTGAGACCGACCGGGATTTTCGCTGGCTGATGGGCTTGGAAAACCTTTGTCGTGCTCCTGGTGAGACTGGTCATGGCCGGTGAATGAATCTTCCGGAAAATCTTCACCTGCCCAGAATGCGGTGTCGGCGATGAGGGAGTGCATTTTTTCTCCGAGGGGTGGGCCCATGCGGGAAACTTAAAGGCCGGGAAGGCGGGCGTGCATTCGCAGAAACACGTCAATTGTCGCGGGTACGTTGTCTGGACGTGACGGCAAGTCGTGGCCGAACCGTTGGGTTGAGATTTAGGCACTGTGCGGGACTGCTGGGAAACGCACGCAACGACCTAGTCGGATTGTATTCCAGTGGTGAGCCCGAGAGGCTCCGGCAAAGCCGCGAACAGGATGTGATGCCCGATGGCCATGGTTGTGCTTTCGCCGCAGTTAATGCACGGTTGATGAAGTGTGGATGACCGCAGCTCATCACACCTGAATTCGGGTGCGTGTTTCGTTCGCCGAATTCTGTGCGCATAGAAGCCTTTGTGGCGGGGTGGGGCCAGTAGCAAAGTTCCCGGAAAGGCGGGGAGGCAAAGTCGCGAGTCGCCAGTGCCGAGTCGCGAGGGGGCAAAGGCAGGAGAGGAAAAAAAGCACCAAGATTAAAGAGGAGGCAGGGGCGGGCAGGCAAAGCCGCGACTCGTGAGTGCCGAGTGGCGAGGGGAAAGGCAAAGGGCGGGCGAAAGGCCACACGAATCGTGGGCCGGAGGCTCGCACGACCTGCTGTCGGCGGGTCGACATTTGTGATGTCGATGCGAGATCGAGCGCGATAAATCACGCCGATGTTGCTGAGTCTGCGAAGCGCCGGAGTGGATTACGGGTTACCGCTGCGTGCCGCGCATGTCGAGATCGCGGGCAGAGCGGACGGCATCCTGAACGAAGCGGCGGTCAATATCATCGCCCGCGCCGCCGGAGCGGTTGATGTCGACGGGCGAAGCATTCCAGAGGTAAAGATCTTCGATGGTGAGCATCGCGTCACCGTCGCGATCCTCGGAACTGCGGGCGAAGCGGGCGAGCGGGTCGCCCACGACAATCTGCTGGAATGAGATCACGGGCAGGGCGGCATAGGCGGCCTCGGCCCAAGTGAGGTTACCGAGATGGAAGTTTCGCACCAGCAGGGCGCTGTCGCCGACGGTGAAGGATGTTGGCTCGTAGACGTTGCCGATGCCGAAGGTGCCCCCGGCGGCTAGAAAGTCTGAGAGTTGCTGCTGGGCTACGCCGCCGGTGCCGATGCCGCCAAAGCCCCGGCCGTTGTACGACTCCATCGTGTTGAACACAGCGCCCGGGGCGTACCTGAAGCTGGATGCGTACGAAATCCTGGAGTTTGGCGAGCCCGCGACGCCTTCACCGGGCGCGGGGCCAGCGTGGTTGGAGCCGTAAGTGGTAAGCAGAAGCAGGGGCAGCGGGACGGCGGGTGTGTCAATGATGCGGCCCTGGCCGCCGAAACTCACCAGCGAGCCGACGATGAAGTTGGCGGCGTTTGAGAGAGCATCGTACTTGACGTTGGCGGCGAGGAACCGGTTGTCGGTCGTGAGCAGGTTCCGGGCCTGTTCGTAGTCATCTCCGTTCCAGATGATGTCGTAACCGCCGTTATCAAATTCGCCGTTGTTTGGCGCGAGATCGGCGATGCCGTTTGAACCAGATTCATCGAGCACGAAGCCGGCGGTGTTGACGCTGGCCGGGATGCTGGCACGCGGACCTGCCGCGGTGTTTGCGGCGCGATCGAGCATCTGGCGGACCTGGGCCACGGTGTTGCCATCGATGCGGCAGACCAAATACAGGTCGCCGGGAGTAAGTTGGGTGAACCCGGCGGGGAGGCGGGCGTTTAGCACATTGGCACCCCAGGCTTCACCCGCGAAGAGGGAGAACGCGGTAACCGGCACCGTGAGAACCTTGGTTGCCGCGCGATTGACGGTGCGCCAACTGGTGACGGGAAGTGACTGGCGCCAATACGGGTTCAGGATCCAGCCGTCGGCCTTGCTGTCTCCGCTGCCGCCGGCTTCGTTGGTGTCAAGATTCTGCCAGAGGAGTGTGAGCTCACTGTCAACACTGGCGCAGTTGATGTTGCCTGCCCGGTAGACGGGGTCAAACTGACCAGGGTTGTCGCCTACGCCGGTGTTGCCGATGTTCTCGATGCGGTGCGGCATGCCCTTGGTGAGCACGATGATGCGGATCTTTCCGGTGGCGTCATTGGAGGCCAGCCAGGTGCGCAAAGGGTTACGGAGTTGGCTGTTGAAGGGGCCGCGGTCGATGGTTGCCGCGGTCTGGGCGGTGGTTCCGGCGGACTGCAGATCGAACACTCGGACGCCGGGGCGGGTGCCGGGCAGGCTGCCGGCTCCGCCGGCGACTGCGGCAGACCCGGCGTAATACTCGGCGACGGCCAGAGAGTCGGCGATACGGCTGTCATAGACAACCAAGACATTTTGAGCCTGCAACTGTGCGGATGCGGTGGCGGCGCAGAGGAATGCTGCGGCACTGGCGGCGAACACCGCCGCACGGACGGGCCTTGCGATACCGAATCCGGATTCAGAGGCGTGCTGGCGGTTGATCATCTCGTGCTCATTGAACTGTCCGGCGGTTGGTGCTGGTGTCGAGTTTCGGGCCGGGGGCGTGGCGGAAGCACGTTCACTGTACCTCAAAGCCGGGGCGGTGCCAGTGTCCGGGAGGATGTGGAGGCAAAAATCTTAAGAATGTGTGGCGCATGCGGGATACGAGGTTGATTGAAACGAAGGCAGAGGGGGAATGTCCGGATAACGTTTTCGAGGGCAGGGCGGAAGCCGGGTTGGGAAATCGCCAGGGACAAGTTTCGAATCGCGCGGAAATGCCGAATGCGGGGGAGAAAAGAGCAAACTGGCAAAGAGCGAAGGCGAGGAAGCAAGCGGGATTTAAGACTTCAAATTGAAAAGGCGCGAAGCGGGGCGGCTTGGGTGACGTTGTAATGTACATCAACGCCCACGCGCACGCCGCGGGGATGGGTGTCGCCGGGAATGTGGACCGCCTCGCGAGCACAGGCGCACAGGTTGAATGGTTGAATTGGCGCACAACGTTTAGGGACATCTGGGTTTTAGAGTATGAGAGACAACTTCGAGTTCGATGGATATTCACCCCACGGCCCCGCGCGGGGAAAGGAATATGAGAAGAATTTTTATCTGCCTCGGGATGTCGACCAATACGATGCCTTGCCGGTTTAGCTTTTACAAAGCGTCAGTTATGGTCGGTTATGCCGGTCCGTACCGCCGCTCAAGTTTCTTCCGAAGCTGATAGCTCCGGTTGTTTCGGTGTCAGACGACTTTGGGTCGCCCGGTTTTGTTGAACCCCCGTACGGAGCATTCGCATTTTACCTGAACATTCAAATCAGCCTGTGGCGCCGGTCTCCCCGCTTGATGAGCCATTTAGCAATGTGCTGAAGGCTCGCACGCTCAAGGCGCACGAGGGCGCCGAGGGCCACCCGTTTCATGCGATGATCTTTGGGGCACAGGGGCCGACAATTGCCCGGGCGGCGGTGACGCTGTCGTTGGGGCAGCATTTGTGTGTGATGGAAGTGTTTGAGCCGCTGCTGCGAAAGGCGGGAGAGAGCGGAGGAGTGCTGGCGACGGTGGTGCAGCCGTATCACTTTCACCTGCTGGCGCTGCGTGATGACTTGGCGGCACTGGACGCCACGCCTGAGCACGTGCGGGCTCTGCCCGCGACGAAGGTGTTTGCAGAGCGTGTAGCCGCGTGCGGCAGCGGGATCGCTCTGCTCGGCGTGTGGTATGTGTACGAGGGCGCAACGAACGGTGGGACGATCATCGGCAAGCATGTCAAGGCGGTGCTTGGACTGGAGGATGATCGCGGGACGCGGTTTATCAACCCGCATGGGCCGCTGGTACGGCCGCGGTGGATGGCATGGAAGACGGCGGTTGATGCGTTGACGCTGAGCGCTGGGGAACGGGAGGAGGTCATTGCCGCTGCATCGGACACGTTTGTGATGACGGCGGGGATGCTGACGGAGGTGCATGCGGGAGTTAAATTGCCGAATGGTTAAATGGCCAAATGGCCAAATTTTGAAGTAGGCGGGGCGACAGGTCGCGGAAAGCGCGGGAGCGGGTGCGGGTGCGGGTGCGGGGGATTGAAAGTTAGTGTTGTCACTGTTGATGGAAGAACCGCGGAGAACTTGGGGGCGGCACGTGAAAAACGCCTCGGCGAGGTGCCGCGGCGTTGGGTTAGGTTCGTTGAGTTGGACGGAGTGATCTGGGTTGGGTCGGCGGGTGATTTACAGCCGGAAGCGTGAGACCAGGGAGCGCAGTTCCTCGCTCTTGGCGGAGAGTTGCTTGACGGCGACGGCCGCCTGTTTGCTGCCGCTGGCGGCCTGATCGCTGATCTGGCTGATATTGCTGATGGAGCGGCTGATTTCGTCGGTCGCGGCGCCCTGTTCGGTGGCGGCGGCGGCGATGGACTGGACCATGCCTGAGACCGCACGAGCGGCGGCGACGATCTGAGCGAGGTTGCCGCTGGCTTCACCGGCCCGCTGCACGCCGGCCTTGACCTTCTCGGTACCCTCGCCGATCTGGCCTACAGCTCTGCCGGTTTCCGCGCGGATTGCCTCGATGGACTGGCTGACCTCGGCGGTGGCGCTGGTGGTGCGGTCGGCGAGTTTGCGGACCTCATCGGCGACGACGGCGAAGCCGCGGCCGTGCTCCCCGGCGCGGGCGGCCTCGATGGCGGCGTTCAGGGCGAGCAGGTTGGTCTGCTCGGCGATGTCGTTGATGATGGAGATGATCTTGCCGATCTGCTCACTCTTGTTGCCCAGGCCCTTGACGCTGCCGGCGGTTGATGTGACAACCTCATCAATCTGCTGCATGTCGGCGATGGTGCGCTCGACGACGCGGCCTCCGGTCTCGGCGAGTTCGCCGGACTTGCGGGCGTTCTCGGCCGCCTCGTTACTCTTGCGGTTGACTTCACCAACGGTGGAGGACAACTGCTCGACGGCGGCGGCGATCTGCTGGATCTGCTGGCTTTGGCTGCTGGCGCCAGCGGCGGCCTGATCGCTGGATGCGGCGATCTGGTTGGCGGCGGAGGCGACCTGACTTGCGGTACTGGCGACATTTTTGACCAGGTCGCGGAGAGACTTGTTCATGTTGTTGACCGAGGTGATGGTCTGGCCAACCTCATCGGCACTGTGCACGGTCAGTGGCGGGCCGGAGAGATCTCCGGAGGCGATTTGCTTGACGCGGGCGGCCAGTGGGGCGATGCTGGAGAGGATGCTGGACACCAGCCAGAAGCCCAGACCAAACGCGGACACGGCACCAATGGCCATGCCTGCGAACAACGCGGTCTTGGCCGTGCTCTCTGCTCGGGCCGATTCTGCGCGAGCCTTGGCGGTCTTTTCGTTGTGTCCGGTGACAAGCTTTCCGACCGCTTCGATAGCGGCGCGATAGTCCTTGGCTTTGGGGCCAAGGTGCTCGGCCTGCAGTTCGGTCTGGAACACCGCGAGTTGCTCATCGTTTTTCTCAGCGATGAAGCTGTCCATGACCTTGCGACGAGCCGCGAATGCTTCAGTATTTGCCGCAAACGTTGCGATCGCCGCTTGGCAATCCTTCCACTGGTCTCGTTCCTGGTCGGATTTGCTGAGGCTCTCGTAAGATTTGGCACCGCTTTGGAGAAGGGTGATTGCATCGCTGATGTTCTTGAGTCGAACTTCGCGATGTTCTGCGCTGAGACCGGGGAGCAGAAGCAGATTCTGGGCGGAGCGAACCTGGGCGATGCCAAGTTGGATGTCACCCAAGCCCTCGACGCTTGGCAAGAGTTCGTTGGTGGCCTGATCGAGCAAAGCGGAGGTTTTGCTGATTCCGAAGTAGCCGACGGTGCCGACACCGAGAGCGATGGCTGCCACTAGACCGAAGCTAGAGAAGATCTTTGAACGAAGCAACATTGAGGAGATTCCTGGGCGCGTGCTTAAAAAATTGGCCGTTGCGGGAGCATCGACGTATTGGTAGAGTGACTTAACCGCGATCCCTCACGGGCACCGGTTATAAACTTAAACGGTTCGGGGGGGGGAAGGAGGTCGGGGACGGGGCGGGACGGGGCATAGGGACAAATGGTTCAACTGATAACTTGCCAAGTGCCGGAAGGAGGCAGGGGAAAAAAGAAAAAAGCACCAAGATGAAAGAGAAGGCGGGGAACTCGAGGGTGCTAATCGGCGCCGCTCGTCTTTAGCCTAGGTGGCGACCGCGCAGGCGAGCTGGGCGTAGTCTGGGCGATCGGCGGCGGAGGCGTGGCGGAAGGTTTTGATGACGACGCCGCGGCTGATGAGGAAGACCCCGGGCATTTGGAAGCCATCGCCGGCGAGCTTGCCGACTAAGTGACCGGAGAGAATCCCGGCGGTGAAGCCGCGAAGCCAGGATTTGAGGCCAAAGAGCTGACCGAGCGTGCCGCGGCGGAGACCCATAGCTTTGTACAGGTTCTGGCTCGGATCGCAGAGATGGGCAATACCAGTGAGGTTGTATTTGCGCAGGTACGCCTCAGCCAAGGGAGCATCGGCCATGTGGACGAGCACGATCTGAACATCGTGGGCCTCGATGGCTGAGCGCTGTGAGGCGACATCGGCCATTGCCTCGCGGCAGAAGGTACAGCCGAAGTGGCGTAGGAAGATCAGGAGGACCGGCTTTGATTCGGACAACTGGGCGATGGTTTGGCCGGTGCTGGTGACTGCGGCGGCCAGCGCGACGGGTGTGGCGGGTGCGGCAGCGATTAGGGCCCGCGCTTGCGTAAATTCTGGGTTTGAGACGTTCATGTTCACTGCTTCAGTTCGGGCGGACAAAGCCGATGAGATTCAAGGGTGTGGCTGTCAAGTTGCGGGGCGCTCGATCAGGGCCACGGTTGCCCAGGTGTTGCCGATGCGGTCGCTGAGGGGGAAGCCATCGACCAGCGGGGTGCGGCAGGTGCTGCCGCGGGACCAAGCCTGTTGGATGGCGACATCCAAGTCGTGCCGGGCGGTGCGTTGGTCTTGAGCGTGAAGGATGAGCAGCAGGCCGCCACGGAGGATGATGGGGTCGCTGGCGAGCTTGTGGCAGTCGCTGTAGACGGCGGTGACAAGTTCTGTGGAGTAACTGCGGTTGGGGCAGGTGATGCCGCGGGAGATGGTGAATTGGCCGACGACTTTGACTTCGAGCCAGTAGGCTTCATCGGGGCTGATGGGCTGATCGAGGGAGAGGGGGGGGAGGGGCGGAGGCGTTACGGGCTGGGTGCTGGCGGCGGCTTTGTTACGTTTTTTGCGCACTACTGGGGCGATACGGTGGGCGGGGTCGCTGAAGAGTGTGCCGGCGGCAAGGAGATCATCGTGCAGGCCATCGCGGCGCTGGGTTGGGTCATCGCGGAGAACTTGGCTTGGCAGTTCGGTGATGACCAGATCGCAGCGCTCGCGCTCGGTGAGGGTTGGCACGATGCAGCGTTTGCCGGGGCGGCCCATCCAGAGACCGGGATAGGGACCCTCGCGGAGGACGCCGTAGCCAGCATCAAAAAAACCGGACTCAAGAATGGGATGGAGGCCGAGTTCGCGGAGCGCATCAATGTTGGAGACGGCCTGTTCGGCTTCGAGGCGTTGCTGCTCTGCCCGGAGAGCGGAAGCGGCGAGGTCCAGGATGGTTCCGGAGTCGGGGAGAGGGGGCAAGGGAGGACGGGTGAGAGGCCAGACTGGCGTGGCGATTTAAAATTTGGTGAGCTTGCGGGTTGTTGGAGCCGGTACGATGGTACAACGGAGATTTCTTTATGGCTGGCAGACTTGAAGGCGTTGAAATACTGATTGTCGATGATGACCATGATGTGCTGGAGGCGATGGAAACGGCCTTGCAGTCTGAGGGTGCGCTGACGCGGACGGTTTCTGACGGCAACGCGGCGGTGGCGGCGGTGCAGGAAGCCCAGCCGGATTTAATTGTGCTGGACATGATGCTGCCGGGCAAGTCCGGCTTTTTGGTGCTGGAGAAGATCAAGGGCACGGAAGATGCTCCGATTGTGATCATGCTTACTGCCAATGAGGGCAAGCGGCATCAGGAGTATGCCAAGAGCCTGGGTGTTGACAGTTACCTGCTGAAACCTGTGCCGCTGGAGAAGCTGATTTCAACAGCGGAGCGGCTGTTGGGGCAGGAGTGAGAAAAGGCTTGGGGGTGAGCAGGGCAAACGCAAGATCGCTGCCGGTGCCAATTAGGCTGCAAGGCACTGTCACAGCGAAGGGCGCGAAGAGAAGAAGAGGGAGCGAAGAAAGCCGAGAAACTGCTCCGGCCTAAACCCATATTTTCTGTCTTTTCTTGCTGGTGCCTTTCTTCGCACTCCTTCTCGCCGTTCGCTGTAAAATGCCCTTTGCGGCTTCTGGTCAGCTGCGCTGCGATCTCTCATCGACGATGCCGGTGCAATCTTGCGTTTGCCCTGAGCAGGGGAGGCAGTCGCGAGAGATGAGTCGCGAGTCGCAAGGGAAGAGGGGATGAGGGAAGGAGGGGCGAAAGGAAAAAAGAGGAAAGTGAAGAGGAAACGGCGACTGTTGGGGACTTGGCGGTGGGGTGAGAATGAGGCGTTTTGTGGGTTTACGGCGAGGAGCAAGGGGCTTTACGTATCTATACTCCTACCCGGCTCGAAACGGCGTCGCGTTTGACGCTGTTGGTGTTTTTTTGCAATCTCGCTGTATGGCTCGCTCGCGCAACATTCTGATTATGAAAACCGTTGATCCTGCGGAGGACGACGGTGAAGGCCTACCTGAGCTCGGCAACTGCAGCGAGGTGCAGGCGATACTTGCACGGTACAACACCGCGGCCGATGGCAGCACCCGCAAGGACAACACCACCAGCGTGACGATGCTGTTTGGGCCGGGGATGTACGCCGAATTGTTTGCTGATGGGCCGCGGGCGCCGGTGACGCAGATCATGGTGACGATGACGGATCAGGACTTTGCCTTTCCGGTACTGACACGGGTTGCACGAGAGCAGAAGTGGACGCTGCTGGACCCTGAGAGCGGGCAGCGGCTGCGGTTTGGGTGAGGGGCAGGCGGAATGCTAAATGGTCAAATGACCAGATTTTGAGGGCAGCGGACGAGGATTTGAGACTTGAAGGCGATTTGGTTTGGGCGCGTGAGTAGTTGTGATGCGGGGGAGAACTGCGGGTCTTGGCATGACAACTGGGCAAATTCTCATTTTGGTTGGCTGCGTGCTGGTGATGGACGCCGTGATTGTCGGCGCGGTGCTTGCGGCTGCGGGTGCGCAGTGGAAGCGGTTTGCTACGCATTTTCCAGAGCGGCCGGTGCTGGCCGGAGCGCAGCGGCGAACTTGGCAGACGGTGCGTCTGGGCGTGTGGAACTGGGGATGGAGTTTTACGATTTGCGTTGATGCCCAGTGCGTGCACCTGACGCCCGGGCCGCGGATTGGCAAGTTAATGGGCGGCTGCACCGCCAGCATTCCGGTGGAAGCTCTTGGACAAACGGCAACTGGAGCGGGCGGGGCTGCGAAACCGCGCCGCCGGTCTGGACGGATAAAGCTCAAGCTCGCTGGCCGGAGTATTGATTTGCCGAGCTGGGTGATGCCCGGCGTTTTAGCTGCAAGCGAGGCCGGAGTTACGCCGCGGCCTTGGCCGTCGGTGCCGTGAGGCTTGCGCGGGCGTAAGGGATTTCTGTAAGCACGCTTTTTATGGCTTTTTCAAGCGCGGGAAACGCGCCGGTGACCCCGTCAAGGTCTGCGGCTTTGGCCATGAGTTCGATCTGGAGGGCCTTGGAGCGGACGGCCTCCACAGCGGCGTTGGCGGCGGAACCTTTGATGGTGTGAGCAATTGTGCACGCT
>Ga0163144_10025769_pt1 | contig 11467 bp, 10 predicted proteins | sample OliLak19BULKMAT1_FD_123175 | JGI IMG/M metagenome (GOLD analysis project Ga0163144, IMG submission 123175) | Freshwater microbial mat bacterial communities from Lake Vanda, McMurdo Dry Valleys, Antarctica - Oligotrophic Lake LV.19.BULKMAT1 | ecosystem: Environmental > Aquatic > Freshwater >... | reverse complement strand
GCCGCCGATGGCATCGTACGCCTCGAAGACGAAGCCGAACGGATTGATGATCGTCAGATGGCAGTTCTTGCAGCTGCCTTCGGGCTTCTCGGTGTGCTCGCTCACGACCTGACGATTGCTTCGGTCACCGGGGACAGGCAGTGCAGGCACCGCATCGGGCGGCGCCGCGATCTTCAAGCACGAAATGTTCTTGGCCAAGAAGACGCCGCGATGAATTGGATCTGGATCGATGCTCGTGGCGTGCGAGGCCAAGAAGCCGATTTGCGTCAGAAATCCGCTGCGTAAGGCGGGGTCGAGTTCGGTACGGGTGAACTTGGCGCCGAAGGTGCCGCTGAGACCGTAGATGCTGGCAAGATCGGCGTTCACGTAGGTGACGTTCGAAGTGAGCAGATCGACGATGCCGCCTGATTCGGCGTACACGACTTCGCCGATGAATTGCCGTGCCTCTTCTTCGGCCAATTCCGCAAGGTTGTCAGGCACGTTGGGGAACGCAGTGGTCGACGGCGAGATGCGCTGAAAGCGCTCCACGTCGAGGACGCTCGCGAAGTAGCCCTCGACGACCCGACGAGCTCGCGGATCGGCGACGAGGCGCTCGGCCTGCTCTCGCACGCCCTCCGCATCGTCGAGCTCGCCGCTTTCGGCCGCTTTGAACAGGGCTACGTCGGGCATCGTCTCCCAAAAGAAGTAGGAAAGGCGCGACGCTCGCTCGTAGCCGTCCAGCGCAATAGTGCCCTCGGCCGCTAGAGTGCTGCTCTCCACCCGGTACAGGAAGAACGGCGATTGGAGCATCGCCTCGAGCACCATGCGCACGCCGGCCCCGAACCCTGTCTGGTCATCGTACGCGGTGAGGCCCTGTCGATAGATTGTCAGGTAGGCGCTCGACTGCTCGGCCGTCAGCTTATGGCGATGCACGCGCGTCCCGAAAGTCGCGATGAACGACATCGCTCGCGCCTCGTCGTCGGAGCGGGCCGGCGCAATCGCGGTCAGTCGTGCTTCGTCGCCCGTCACGCTCGCCGCGAGAGCGAGCGCGGCCCGTTGGTAGCTGGTGGCCAAGGACTGGTCGACGTCGAGCGCGTCACCCTGGCTCGCGAACAGAAAGCCGCCTTGCCGTGGATCGTTGCGAAACGCGGCACTGAGCAAGCTTGGAGCGGACAAGCCGAACAGGTCTTGAACGGTGTTCTCCCACTCGACGTGCGTGAGTCGACGAAAGCGAGTCGAGACCGACGGCAGGTCCTGAGTGACCAAAGCCTCGGAGCCTTCGGGGGCGTTGCTGAAGGCACCCTGACAGGCCAGGACGCTGACCGCGCCGATGGATCCGAGAAGGATTCCCATCGCGCGGTTGTGAACTGTTCGTGAGAGCGACCGCCAACGCATGTCCAGTACACTGAGACTGGTGAACGAAGGAAGCAACAGCTTTCTGCCTCGCACCATCGTCAGCAGAATGATCTCGTCGACATGGAGCGCGCCGCGGGTGCACATGCTCGCACCTTGTCTACGATCGCGAGCGCGGCGCTGGAACTTTTTCAGAAGCACAGAATACTCGGCTTTTCAAAGCGGCTTTACGAAATCCCAGATGAGCTGACCGCCTGCAGTCGGCCAGCCGTGCGTGCTGTTGTCGTAGCCGCCCTCACTGTGCTCGCACCAGCGTACGGGCACTCCCTGGTCGCAGCCCTGATAATCGACGCACGCGACGTCCGTCTGAGCGGCGTCACGCGAAGCACGAATTTGCGCATGGATGGACTCCACCGTGGGCACGGCCGTGCTGCTGCAACCGTTCTGCTCGATGTAGAAGTCGCGCGCTTCTTCACCGGAGCTGAGCACGACTTTATCATCGTCGATGCCGTGAATGGGCAACGCCGCCACCTGCCCCACACAGTTGTCCTGCTCGGGCAGGTAGCCGGCGACGGGCGCTGCGGCCAGCAAGCGATCGCCAAAGCGACAGGCGAGAATATTGGTGAAATGCGCGCCCGAGCTGGTGCCAGCCACGAAGACGCGCCGCTCGTCGACGCAGTATTCAGCTTCGACCAAATCGAGCACCTTCTCGAAGAACGCGACGTTGCTCTCACGAATATTGTTTTCCGTGCCTTCCCAACCCGCGTCGACGGACTTCATGTAGACCAGGATGGCGTCGTCCTTCATGACCGACTGGAAACCCGCGCAGTCGCCGGTTTGGCATTGGGCGTGCGTCCGTCCATGGCCGTGAAAGGCGAAGCCCAACGGCAGTGGTGCATTGGGATCGTAGCTAGCAGGCAGCGACACGATGAAGGCGCCATCGGCGACAGGCAGGGTGACTGTGCGCGCCCCGACGATGGGACCAGCCTTGCCGCAGCCGCTGCTGGGCTGGGGCGTGGGGGGTACCGGCGAATCGCCACCTGAACCACCACCGTCGCCACCGAGAGACGCGCCGCCAGAGCCATTTGCCTGTCCCCCAGACGCGGCAACGCCCCCCGACCCTGCCGAACTCGAGTCATTCGCGGCGGGCGCGTCCGATCCGCAGCCCATGAGGCCAAAGAGAGCAGTCGACGACAACAGAGGGAGAAGCGAGAGGAAGCGCATCTAGCGTGGCTACAGGCGGCGCCTTCGGCCCGCAACCCGTGGCGACGTCCACGCTCGGTTTTTCGAAAGTCGTACCGACCTCGCTGCAAATTCGAAGTCGCGCGTGAATCGTGAGCGGCGCGAACCTACGTCAGCGGCTCACGGATTGCTGCCATCGCTGCCGCAGTTCTTCTGCGCGGCGTCGCAGGCGACGCTCGGCGGACGTGTCTTGTCGTACTGCGTCCCATTGAGGATGCAGTACGACCCGGCCAAATCACCCTTGCCGAGACCCAAGTCATCGACGAGCTGCACGCAGCCGAACCCGCCAGGGCATTGGCAATAGGAGGCCTCGCGATCTGGCCCGTCACAGCGACACGAGCAGTAGACTGTGTCTTCTGCTCGCCGCTCGACGAGCTGCGCCTCGACTGGAACGGCGACACGCTCGGACGGAGTGTCGCCATCCTGCCCTGGCAAGCGGCAGCTTTTTGCGTGCTCCTCGGAGCCGCTCGTACAGGAGCTGGCCTCTTGGCAAGTGGCCGTCGTGGCTTCGCTCTGCCCGTAAGGGCAGCTCACGCGTCCACGAAAGTGATTGACCAAGCAAACCTGGTCGGAGGCGCATGCTTCCGGGCGACTCTCGATATTCACTTCTTGCTCGCTGAAGCCAGAAAAAGCGACAACCGTCTCTTCCCCGGGAATGCAGGGCGCACCGACAGGTTGCGGAGCGCCACCGGAAGCGCTCGCGCCTCCGCTGCCGGAAGGTGAGCCTCCAGCGTCGTCCGCTCCACTGGTCCCGCCGTCGCAAGCACTCACGAGAAGCGCACAAGCGAGGATTCTCGAGCCCCAGCGCAAATCATTCCGCTGCATCTGCGCTGTTCTCGATTGCGCCTGCGCTCGGCTCGACCGCAGCCGCAGCTGGCTCGACCGCAGCCGCAGCTGGCTCGACCGCGTCGACTGCCGGCTCGACCTTGGGAGCCAGGTCGTCGAGATTGGTCTTGGCACGCGAGAGTTCGGCCTCTAGCGCCTGCTTTTCGCCGTTCAGCGTTTCGCGCTCATCGGCGTAGATCTTGAGGTGCTCGCCCACCAGTGCCAGCTCACCGCGCAGCTGGGTGACAAGCTCGGTCTGTTGATCGCGGTCTTTTTCGGTCGTGGTCTTGTCGAGACGCGAGGCCGACACAGCCTCTTCCTCTTCGACGAGCCGCTGCGCGAGAACATCGCGGTCGCCGGACAGTCGAACGAGCTCAGCCTCCGCATTCTCCAGCCGCACCAGCGCACGGTGACGCCCTTCGCGCTCGACATCGGTCGCGGAGTTGGCTTGTTCATAGGCAGTGGCGGATACGCATCCGCTCAACATGAGCGCGCCGACGATCACGCGAGTCAGCACGACGGCGTGAAACCAACGGGCACGGGTGGCGCGCTTCAACAGGGCATTGGCTGTGGTTTTCATGTTCTTGGTTCTGCTGCGAATCGTCAGGTGGGTCGGGGAAGAATCAGTGAAGAACGGAGCCACGGCGCTGGACCAAGTCGAGATGCTCGGCGAGGCAAAGGCGGTCGACATCCGACACGGTGACGAAGCGCAGGGCTTGCTGCCGGCCGTAACAGCGCACGGGGCGAGCCACGGCGACGATTGGTCGGTGACGCTCGGGTAGCGTGATGGTGAGCCGCATCAGTAAGTGCGCGTCGGTGATCGCCAGATCTCGGCCGCGGTCGAGCACGATGCCCGAGCCAGAGAGCTCGATACCGCGCGCCGCGCTGTGCCAAAGACCGCTCGATGCAGTCACCGAAAAGTCCGTTCGTCCCCGTAGTCCTATGCGTCGTTCCATCGAAATCCCCTTCGCCTACGCATCGTAAGATGGGCCGTGCAGCCTGGGCCAAGAATCTGACACACAAATAACTACATTACCTTACTTGCGGGTAGCGTCGAATAGCCCGCGTATTTTGGCCAACTCGACCGGGCGGGCTTAGAGCCAGGGCATGCCGCCCTTCACTCGCAGGACCTCCCGAGTGCGGGTGCTCGCCAGCGCGACCCTTCTCGGCCTCGCCGCTTCGACGGCGGCCCTGGCTCAGGATACTGCGGCGCGCGTGCAATGGTCGACGCTGCGTGTGGCGGGCGGCGCGGCGACTGCGAGCGACACGACGGGTACCAAGCGTGCCCTGTACTTAGACGCGGAACTCCAAGAAGCGGTCCGCATGCTGCTTGCTCGCGCTCGCGCTCTCGGTGGGGCAGTCAGCGTCGTCGACGTAGCCACCGGTCACGTCCTGGTCGCAACCGAACTCGGTGACCAACGGGCCGGCAGCCTGTTGTTCGACGCGGTCGCGCCGGCGGCCAGTGTCTTCAAGCTGGTGACCACGCTCGCGCTCTACGAACACACGGCCGTCACCCCAGCCAGCTCGGTTTGCTCCAAAGGTGGCGTTCGCTCGATTGGCGAGGAGCATCTCTTGCCCGGTCGCGGCATGGGTGTCGTTTGCTCACCGTTCGGCCAAGCCTTGGGCACGAGTCGCAACGCGGCTTACGCCCAACTTGCGAGCCGCTTCTTGGCGCCCGCGGAGCTCGGCGCGATGAGTGAGCGCCTGGGCTTCAACCGACCATTGGTCTCCGACGCCGCAGGTCAGGTGGGGGTTCTGACGGTGCCCTCGGGGGGACTCGCCTATGCTCGAACGGCTGCCGGTTTCGAGAATTCTCGGCTTTCCGTGCTAGGCGCCGCGCAGTTGGCCCTGGCCATCGCCGATGGCGGCTGGCTCAAGCCGCTGCGCTTCATGGCGCCTCGAACCGACTCGCTCCCGCCGGTCGAGCCTGCACCAACCCGGCTGTTCAGCGCGCGCACGGCCGAACGTGTCAGGCGCTCGATGGAGTTTACGGTGCACAGCGGCACCGCTCACGATTCGTTCATCGACGAAAATGGGCGGCGCTACCTGGGTCCGGTCCAGGCCGCCGGCAAGACGGGAACGAGAAAGCCAGCACCGGGGGCGCCTACGGCCAGTTGGTTCGTGGGTTTCGCGCCGAGTAACAAGCCACGCGTGGTCGTCAGCGTTCTTCTGCAGAACTCCGAACTGTGGCACCAGAAGGGACACCAGCTCGCGCGCGACGTGTTGCGCCTCTACTTCGCGCGGCTGGGCGTGAGCGGCGTCACTTCGCCACTCGCGCCGTCCGAGCCGCTACTCACGGCCGCCCGCGATTAGGCGCGCCCGAGGCGCCGCCGACTCCAGGCGCCGAGCGTGAGAGCGATGGCCACGAGCGCGGGCCAACCCGATGCTCGCGGCGCGTGCGCATACGAGCAAAAGCCGTCCTTTTTCTGCTCGGGGACGGCTTTTGCCGGTGGTGCAGGAGCTGCGGGCGCCGCCTTGCCGGCGAACCCGAGATCGGCCGACGGCGAGATCAGCGTGTCCTCGAGCTTGATCTGTTTGCGGTTCTTGCGGCTCAGATCGGTCGCGGCCCAGATCTTCTTGGTGCCACGATAGGTCTTGGGCGCGCGGCCCCAACGCGAAGACTCGGGACTATCGCAAGTGGTCTTGGAGATGCTGGGGTGCAGGCTGTTGTAGCGAACCTGGAACTCGTTCTGCTCACCGCCAGCGACGGCCGGATCAGCTGCGCCGTCTTTGCCGAGCGGCAAGGCGGTGCCGCCCTTGACCGGTCCGCCGGGTCCGAGCTGGGGATCCAGGGGTAGCTGGGTCTTGCCGTAGCGGTAATGGAGACGGGAGAGCACGTACATCTGGCGCGCCAAAAGAGCGCGGCGCGCGGCCAGCTCGTCACGCTGCTCTTGCCATTCGCGCTTCGCATCGGCCTTTTCTTTGCCGGACAGAGCAGCCAGCGTCGCCTCGAGGACGGCTTTTTCGTCTTCCGTCGGCTCGGGCGGCTTGGGGCGCAGCTCGCTCTTGGGCAGCTTGGCGTCAATGACATCGCCACCGAGGCTCATCAGTTCGCTCGGTAGCAGCGGATCCGTCGGACAGGGCTTGCCGCAGTCGGCCGTCGAGTACGCATACTCGAGCAAGAACGTGCCGGGGCTCTTCTCCGCGAAGCGATCATAGAGGCCCGTGTAGAACTCACCCATGCGCTCCTTGGCGGCGAAATCGATGGTGAGATTCGTCGGTGCGGCCTTGGTCGGGTAGTTCGTCACCTGCATGCGCTGCTCGGGCACCAACGGGTAGACGAACAGCTCGTGCGCCGCGGCAATCGAAGGCAGGCCAAAGCGTGCCGCGATGTGGCTAGCGTCCTCGTTCGTCCAGTAGCGCAAAGGCGAGAGCTGAGCGCGGTCACCGCCGACCAATTCGAGCCGATTCACGTCGACCTCGGCGACGAGGAACTTGTAGCCCTTGCCCGCGTACTCGATCAAAGATTCGCTGCCACCGGTCGGCAGCGTCAGGTTTTTGCCGCTGAGCCAGCTCTTCACCGCGTCCGCCGAATCGAGCACGTTGAGCTTGTACTCGCCTTGTTTCGTCTGGGCGTTCACGTCGAGTAGCAGTTCCTTGGCGACTTTGACGGTGGCTTCGGGCGGCGCGCCGCCCATGATGCCCGGCGCGCTGCCCACCGTGAGATCACGCTCCCATTCCTGCGCTGCCTTACCGGGCTCGCACGCATCCATCTCCCAGAACTCGGCGAAGCGCGGAGCGCTGATCGTTTCGATGCGATCGACGAACTCGCGCTTGAGCGTGTTCACGCGCGCCGGAGTGACGTCGGCGGGCACCGGTACGATCACGGCGAATGGCGAAAGCGCGCCTTGGTAGTCGGGCAAGATGGTGACCACGTTCGTGCCACCGCTGGAAAGCAGGGTGACGTGCGTGGAGTGGACCTTCTCCGTGCCGTCGCCGGCGAGGAGCACGGGCGAAGCGGACGCCTGCGAAGCGACGAATGAGGTCGCGAGCGCAGCGCAGGAAACGTGACGGAGCAAGGTGGAGCGGAGAGAGCGAGTCGCCATGACGGGGCCAGGCTAACTCGACGTCGTGCGCATTGCCCAGCGACCGCGTGCCCCCCAGCGCTCGCGGTTGCCGAGGACGCTCGGTCCGCGCACCATCGACGCGGTGGCCGAATCCGCCCTCGAAACCCAGCTCCGTCAGCGCTGGGCAAGGGTCCCCTCCCGCGATCCCTGGTCCGGCCATGTAGCGCTACCGGGAGGGCGCAGGGATCCGGTCGATATCGATCTCGTGGCGACGGCCACGCGCGAGACCTTCGAGGAAGTCGGCATCGACGTTGTCGGCCAGCGCCCGTGGGGCGCTTTGCCCAGCGTCTCGGCTGTCTCGGGCGGGCAAGCTGCTGGCATTTCCGTCGCCGCGTTCCTCTTCCGGCTCGACGCGCGCCCGTTTCCCGCATGGGACGTCCGCGGCCGCATAGTTTGGGGGCTCACCCATCACATCCTGAGCACATTGCTCGAAGTGCCTCGCGGCGAGTAAACTGCGGTTTGAGCGCCCGAGTTGCGGCCGGGGTTCTGGGATCTAGAGTGCGCGACCCGCCTTCGAGACGAGATCTTCGTGCCACCCGCCTCATCCAGCAGCGCCGCGCTCGGGACCGAGAGTCCCCCCGATGCCCCCGCGCGAGAGCGGGCCCGCCTGCGAGAAGCCGTGGCCGAGATGGGAGCTCAGGACTGGATGGTGCTCGGCTACCACGTGCTGCTCGTCTTGGCGGTTCTCGTCGGGCACCGCACGAGCGACTGGTCACGCGCCTTGTTCGACGTCGTCGCGCTCTTGGCCTGGTTCGTCTTCACGATGTGTGTCGTACGCGGACGCCTGATCGGTGCGCGCAGCCAAGCAATTCTCTATCGAATCACGCTGCTCGCTACGGTCGAGGCGAGCTACTTCGCTTTTCGACGCATCCTGCCCGTCATCAACCCTGGCGCGCTCGACACGGAACTCTACCAGTTGGACTTGCGGTGGTTCGGTCTGGAGCCGGCGCTTTCGAGCCAGTGGTTGGTTTCGGGTCCACTCACCGAGTGGTTCGCCTTCTTCTACTTCGGCTACTTTTTCCTGATCTCGGCGCACATGCTGCCGATCGTGTTGTTCTCGAAGGACCGTCAGGCCCAGAACGAATTCACGTTTGGGGCGCTCGTCATCTTCTGCTTGGGCCACCTGACCTACACGCTCGTGCCGGGGTTCGGTCCAGGCGTCGCCTTTTCGCACGCCTTTACAGTGCCGTTACCGCGCGGACCTTGGCTCGACACGGTGCTCGATACGGTCGAGACCGGCGGCGCTCTGAAGGACATTTTTCCGTCCATTCACACGGCCATCCCCACCTTCATCACGCTTTGGTCGTTCCGCTACCGCGCCAAGCTGCCGTACCGCTACACTTGGCCGCTCGTTGCCTTCGTGTCGCTGAACGTCATCCTGGCCACGATGTATTTGCGCTGGCACTACCTGATCGACGTGGTCGCCGGTTTCACCTTGGGCACCTTTGCGTTCTGGCTGTGCGGTCCGGTGATTCGCCGCGAACTCGAGCGTCGGGCTCAGAGCGGGCTGCGCCCCGTCTGGCCCGACTACTAAGCTTTCGGTCTTCGGCCTGGCTCGTGAAAAAAGGCCTGGCTCGTCGGGAGCCGGGCCTTTCGACGGTCCTACTTCTCGAAGACCTGGGCCGCGCCAACGCCGCGCCCCTTGGTGACGCGAAGGACGAGCACCAGCTCGGTCTTACCTGCCACCGGCCGAAAACACTCCGTCTTGCGGCCGAGCACTGCCTGCGGTCCCCGATCGGCATCGGTGGCGAGAGGCGTCTCTTCGCGGCCGAGCGGACCCTGAGCGACTGTATAGAGACCGATGTCGAGCTCCTCGACGGGCGGTGTACCTGCCGCAACGACCGTGTAGCATTTGCCGGGCGTCAGCTGAACACGCTGTTCCAGGACCTGACCTTCGGCGAACTGGCCGGCAAAAGGTGCGCCGAACGGACGAGCCCCAGCAGGCAGATGAGCCGCGGCCAGATACTGGATCAGGGGCGCGGCCGCGGCGGCCATCGTCACGTCTACCGGAGCAGCAAAGTCGCGGCCCGGCGCCGGCGGAGGCAGAGGCGGAACCGGAGTCGTACTGGTCGTGGTCGTCGGCGCGGGCCCGGGCGATGCCGTCCCGGTCGGCGCAGGAACGAGCTCGGAGGTGGTGGCTGCGGGAGCAGGCGGTCGCTCGTCCACCGGCTGCTTTTGCGGAGGTGGCTGTGAAACATCTGCGACGCAGTACTGACCATCGAACGTCTGACCGACGGGGCACTGGACGTTGCCGGAAGGAGCCGGTCGAGGCTCGGGTGAGCCAGAACCACAACCCCAAAGCTGTAACGCCACCAGCGCCGGTGCCCACGTGGCGCACTTCGAACTCGTCGTCTTCATGACGGCGAGCCTACATCAGCTCGACTCGCGGGCGCACGGCTGGCGGCCCTCTTTGGATTGGGGCGCAGAAAAGCGATATCCTGGGGGGAGATCGGCGCGGGCAGCATCGGCGCTGTCTACCTGGCCCCGTCACGCGCTCTTGCGCCGCCCGACCGCCGTAAAGCTCATTCGTTCGGCAGACATGGACGCGAACGAACGCTCCAATATGGAGAGCGGCACGAGCTTGCGCCCGACCGCTCGCGAATCTGCGCCGCCGATCAGCCGAAAACCAGGCTGATTGTCAGCGCGAGCAAAAGCCTTCGTAGTCGATGTACTCGGTGATGGTCGGGTGCTCGCCGCAAGCCGGGCAGGTCTTGTCGCGACGCAGCTTGAGGGTGCGGAACGACATCCTCAACGAATCGTAGGTGAGCAAGCGACCGTTCAACGTCTCGCCTTGACCCAAGATCAACTTGATGGCCTCGGTCGCTTGGAGCACGCCGATGATGCCCGGCAGGATGCCCAGAACGCCGGCCTCGGCGCAGGAGGGAGCCAAATGGGCCGGCGGCGGCTCCGGATAAAGACAGCGGTAGCACGGGCCCTCGAACGGCACGAAGGTCGTGACTTGGCCGTCGAAGCGGAAGATCGAACCGTGGACCACCGGCACCTTGTGAAAGAGCGAGGCGTCGTTCACCAGGTAGCGCGTCGGGAAATTGTCGCAGCCATCGACGATGACGTCCCACTTGTCGCCCAGGATACGGTCGACGTTGTCGCTGTTCAGGCGCTCGGTGTACTTCACCACCTTCACGTCGGGATTCAGGTCATGAATCGCGACTTCGGCGCTGTCGACCTTGAGCATGCCAATGCGCGAGGTGGCGTGCAGGATCTGACGCTGCAAGTTGGAAGCGTCGACCGTATCTGCATCGACCAAGCCGAGCGTGCCGACGCCTGCCGCTGCCAAGTAGAGGGCGGCCGGAGAACCAAGACCGCCCGCGCCCAGCAGAAGCACCTTGGCCGAAAGCAACTTGGCCTGCCCCTTCTCTCCCACCTCAGGCAAGAGGATGTGTCGCGAATAGCGGTCGAGCTGCGCCTCGGTGAGCTGCGCCGGCAGATCGACCGGGTACTTCAAATCCTTCCAGCGCACGAAGCCGGGGTTGGCGCTCGTCACGTCGGTGTAGCCAAGCTCCGCGAGAGTCTTGGCGGCGAACGCGCTGCGCGTCCCGCCGGCACAATAGACGACGATCTCAGCGTTCTTCTCGGGCAGCTTTTGCTCGGCCTGCATTTCGAGGAAGCCGCGCGGCAAGTGGATGGCTGTGGGGATGAAGCCGGCCCGGTATTCGTCCTTCTCGCGCACGTCGACGAGCAGAGGCGCCGGGCGCGACTTGTCCTCGAGGCGGGTCTTGAGGTCTTCGAGACCGACGACTCTGACGGTGTTTCGAACGTCGGCGAATAGATCGCTGTAGGTCTTGGCCATGGCTCTCGGTCGGGGATGCGAATGCGGTCTTTAGGCCGGTCTGGGTGATCACACAATTGTCGCGTTCTCCGATGCGACAATCGAGACGACTAATATTGACCCGCGGGGCCGGCCGTCAAGGGCTCGGCGTGCTGTCTGCCTCCGACCTTCGCCGACAAGCCACTACAGATCGAAGATTTCCGCGTACTATCGG
>Ga0163144_10025767_pt1 | contig 11468 bp, 9 predicted proteins | sample OliLak19BULKMAT1_FD_123175 | JGI IMG/M metagenome (GOLD analysis project Ga0163144, IMG submission 123175) | Freshwater microbial mat bacterial communities from Lake Vanda, McMurdo Dry Valleys, Antarctica - Oligotrophic Lake LV.19.BULKMAT1 | ecosystem: Environmental > Aquatic > Freshwater > Lake... | reverse complement strand
GCGCTCAGCAAGGAAATCATGCCGGACCTTCTGCACCTTAACCCGAAAGGCTACCAAATTTGGGCGGATTCGATTGAGGATAAGCTGAAAGAGTTGCTGGGTGAGAAATAGTCTCGATTTGAATTCTGAGCTAAGGGGTCGGTAGTCTTTAGCGGGCAACAACGTGCCAATGTGATGGTCGTTTGCCGCTAAAGATTTCCGAGCCCCTTATTAACGATCTTTTTTCCTCAACCGCCGCAAACGCCCAAGCGGGCGATGATCCAGAGGGCGTGTAACGCTTCGCGGGCGTCGATCTTGGAGCTGCCGCGCGTGCGGTCGGCGAACGTGATCGGTGTCTCGCCAAACCGCGCCCCTTGCGCTTTCAGCCGCCACAAAATCTCTTCTTGAAACGAGTAGCCCCGCGACCAGACCCGCGCCAGGTCTAGCTTGGCCAGCGTCCCCACGCGATAACAACGATAGCCGCCGCTGCAATCGCGCGGGCTGAGCCAGAGTGCCCAGCGGGCGTACAAATTCACCGCGCGGCTCATCAGGTGGCGATGCAGCGGCCACCCTTCGATTCCACCATTGGCGATATACCGTGAGCCGATCATCACATCGACCGGCGTTCCGCCAGGCGGGTCCATGTCAGCGACCAGTGCCGCCAAATAACGCGGGTGATGGCTAAAGTCGGCATCAACGTTGATCACATAATCATAACCGCGTTCAATCGCCCAACTCATGCCGGCGACGATCGCAGAACCCAAACCGAGCTTTCCGGAGCGAGACAACAAATGGACGCGCGGGTCATTCGCCGCGCGTCGCTTAACCCAATCGCCGGTCCCATCAGGCGAGTTATCATCAACGACGAGCAGCTCGGCCGCGGGCAAATGGTGAAAAATCTGCTCCGTAAGTTCGGGCAGGTTTTCCAGTTCATTATATGTCGCCGTCATCACCAGGACGCGCGGCCGAGCGGCGGGATCATGCATGTGATGGGGATTGGGGATTGGGGATTGGTCGCAAGGAGATTGCTGCCTCCTCATCGCCCAATCCGTGGAGCGGCGTGATGGATCGCTGACACGAAATTGTAAAAGACCGCGGCGAATCGACCAATCGCGGTTTTTGCTAGCAATGAGTCCGGCCCTGCGATTTGCGACGCTAATAGAACAATAGCATATTGGGAGTTATTGAAATCTTCACAATACTGCAGGTTCAGACTGATAATTTGTGCAGGTTCCAACGAGACGTTGGGATCTACTTACGCGATTTGGCGTTGCGGCGGGGCACCCACGCCGAGCCAACCGTTGATCATGACGTTCCGCGCGACCAATTCACGTTGCAACAACTGCCAATCCGCGGCCGCGTGAGAATCCGCCAACGACACCATTAGTTGCCGCTCGTGCGCCAGCGCGGCAAACCGATCGCACAGCCCATTCCATTCGCCCCCGGTGACAATCCAAACGGCGGGAAAATCACGTTGCACGGCGGCGACCAACGCCGAAAGTCGCAATGTTTCTTCCCCATACCCCGTCCAGTCTTGAACGCCGCGCGGCAGCAAGGCTAAGCGGGACCAAGGTGTGGCGCACAGCGCGCTCTCGAGCGACTTTTGTTCCGCGATCACCTCGCTCCAACCGGAATTCGCTTGCCAACCCCAAGCCGCGCCTAAACCCGCCGCGCCGGAGATCGCGTCAATTAAGAGGAGTGATTGCGGGCGGGTTTCGACCCAACAGTGGGCCATTGCCCAGAGCTGACAGAGGGCCGAGGCGCGATCGCCGCCGACCAAATGCCACTGCCAAATCCGGTTTTTATTCCAGCGCAGACTGCGGCTTAAACGAGAGACCAAAAGCGATATATCACTTTGAAACGGCAACGCACTTCGCTGCAATTGGGAGTGATTGTGCTGTGAATCTTGTTGTTCTGTCACGGTCGTATCGGCTGCGAGTGCAACATCGTTAGCGCGCGACTCGCTGAGATTCAACTCCGCTAGCCCCGCATCGGCCGATGTAAACACGGTTTCGGTCGTTGCCCCCGCGATCGCTTCGAAGGGGGCGAAATCGATTTCCCGTACCGGTGGCGACACGGAAACGTCGGCCGTTTCACTAGCCAAACCGACCGGTTCCGCGGAAGTCGCCGGATCGTTGGCAAAACGCCCCAACACCCGCAGCCCTTGCGGCACGCGCGAAAACCAATGGGGGGCGGTAGGCCAATTTTCCGGAAGAGCGAGCAATGGTTCCCGAACGTTCACGTGAGGCGTGGTGGAGGCGTGGCGCATCATGTTCCTTGCCGCAAGCGTTGAAAGAGAATTTTGTAATCCTGGCGAATCGCCTGGGCGGCGGCTCCGACTGGCGACGCTTCTTCTTCGATCACGATCAGGTCGTCATCGTCCTGACGCGCGGCAGCGGCACTCCCCTGCCGCGCCGGAGCGCAATTCACGCTCGCCGGCAAAGCGAGGGTTTGGCTTTGCCCCAAGTTTTCCAGCGGCGTCGATTCGGGTGAGCCGAGTGTGATCCCCGGCGACCGGCCGTGCTGCGCGGGCTTGATCTCATGGGATTGCGAGTGCGTCCTCGGCATCGCTTGCGGCAAAGCGGTCGATTCAAACGGCGCGGCGACCGTCAGAGATTCCAAGTTCACCAGCCCAAGAAGCTGCCCTATATCGCGCCCCTCACGGCTCGTCACCAGTGGTTTATCGTGAAACGGCTCGCTTGCGATGGGTCGAAACGGATCTAATAGAACTTCCTCTTCTTGAAACACCTCGGAGAAGGGATTTTGCGTCGTAGGACCGCGCGGCGATTCATGAAAGCGAAGTTCAGGACTGTGATAATCGGCCGCCAAATCGTGGAGGCTCGTTTCCAAGGTCTGAATATTGTCAAGCATCGTGAAAGCCACTTCAGTCGAGGTGAAGTCATCTTCGCTTGTTAAGGTCAGCTCGTCGTCGTACTCGACTGCCGTCACCCGCGGGCTAAAAGAGACCGCGGGGGCGGATTCCAGCTCCGGCTCAAACCCGGTCGCGTCGCGGTCGTAGTCCAATTCCAGTTCCTGTTCGTTTAACCCCGGCTCGGTAAAGAGCCGCGGAGATTCGATCGTTGAATCTTCCTCGTCGTCGAAGAGGTCGATTTCGAGCGCCGAGGGAAAGTGATTGCCGCTCGCGGGCAGGATGTGCGGCAGCGGATGATTCGCGGTCGAATCGTCGAGGACGCCGAACTCGATCACGTTTGCGTTCGCCTCGCTTTTTCGCGGTGCCCCTAAGACGAAGTTTTGCGGCGTAGGCAATTGCTGCAAATCGGCCCAGGCTTCTTCCACGGCACGTTTGTCAAGCGGCGCCTTGCCCGCCGCGCAACCGAGGACCAGGGCATGGTCGCACAATTGATTGATCAGTCGGGGAATGCCGTCAGTCGCGCGGTGGATCGCATCGAGCGCGTCGCCGGTGAAGACCTGCTCGGGAACGCTCCCCGCGCCGTGAATCCGGGCGCGGATATATTCGCGGGTTTCGCGGCGTTCCCAGGCTTGCAGATAACACCGCGCCGTGACGCGTTGTTGCAATGCTTCAAGTTTGTGGTTGGTAAACCGTTCCTCCAACACCGGACTGCCGCAGAGGATCAAGCGGACCTTTGGTTCGCCGTTGCGCATCAGATTGGTCAGCAGCCGCAATTCCTCCAATAGCCGCAGTGGCAGCGTGTGGGCTTCGTCGATCAAGAGGATCAGGCCGGCATTTTGCGGCTGCGACAAATGGTCTATGAGGCTCAAGCGCAGGTCACCTTCGTCTTTACCGATGCAAGGGAGGCCGATTTCAAAGAGAATCGCTTGGAGCAACGCGCGGCGCGTGCAGATGCGGCCCCCGGTCAATAACGCGATTTCGTAATGTTCGCGTAATTGTTCGGAGAGCACTTGTAGGAGCAGCGATTTTCCCATCCCCGCCGGACCGATTAGCACCCCGATCCCTTCGGCGCGGTCCAAACATCGTTCCAGAGTTTGGCGCGTCGTTTCGCAATGGGCTGCGGGAAAATAATTCCCGGGCTGCGGCGCGGCGGCAAACGGGCGATCGCGAAAACCGTAAAACGCATGATACATCGACTGTCATCCTTGGCAGGCGTTGCCGCTGTTGCAAATTCTCGTGCCCCGATCCGAATCCTGGCTGTTTCCCTCAACTCATTTCGGTTGCTAGTGGCGTCGCAGTCCAGCGCGAGCCTATTGCGGCGTTCGGTTAAGCATTGCGGGTTAGCGAAGCGGCGCGGGGGCGTTTCGCCCAAATTGCGCATGGCTCATTCGCCTCCCCACCAACGTCCCCAAGCCGTAAGCGGATTCTCTTGCACCCACCCGCCGAAGCGGTCATGAACAAAGATTAATGCCAACGTCGCAGCCAAACCCATCCAGACGAGTACTTCGCAAGCGCGGCGCGGCAAACTACTGGGAATCGCGGAAAAATCGAGCGGTGCGGCCGGCGCGAGCGGTTCATTCTGCGGCGAAGGAGGATCAAGGCTGGGCAAAATCGCCAGGGGCGCGCTTCCTAGTGCGTTGGTTATCTCGGCAACACTTAATACGACTGGATTGGGCATGGCGCTGAGTGGAACCGGCGAGCGAGAGGAAAATGCCAGGCCGAACCACAGCACCGCGCCGCCACTTGCCAGCGCGGCGAGAGTGAGCAGGGTCAAAGCAGTGCCGGATAATTCAAGCTGAGGCGCAGCGGCAGCGGAATTCCCACTGGATTCCGATTCAATCATCCTGGCCAACCGCAGTGGTAACCGCGCGTGTGCTTCCCAAGACTCCAGTTGCTCAGAGAACATGATTGCCGTGTCGCGTAATTGGCGATGTTGTGCGGGGGAGACAAACGCCGCTTTGGCGGTCACGGCCAATTCGTTACGAAGATTCGCGATAGTTTGTTGCGTTTGCCGCGACCAGACGATGAATTGCTCAATCGGCTGGGAATGAGTCGGTGCGGCGGTGAGACCGGCGTTGTGGATAAACTGATTCTGGATCACGCGGACCGGCGATGCCGAGAGGTCGCCGGTGGGCGAAGAGCGAAGTCGTTCGAGTTGGAGCTGCGTTTCTTGGATCGCCACTAACCCGGCTTGCAAACGGGGATGATTGGGCGTGAGTTGCGTAGCGAGTTCTTGCTGTGAGCGGAACATTTCCTGAATACGCTGATTCAACGCGTTTTCCTGTTGTTGACGCGCGGGATTGAACCCACCCCGCGCTGCATCGCCGCCGGGCGCCAACTGTGCGAGTTGAGTCTGCCACTCGGCCAGTTCCACGGACCAGCGCTCCAATTGTCCGGCGATTCGTGCTTGGAGTCCGCGGATTTGATCGGGCTGGACGGAATTCGCGTGGGTAGCGCCGGGGATTTCGGCCAAGTCGCTTTCGAGCAGCATCCATTGCTTGGCGAGGAGTTGCCGCTCCTGCCGCAATTGGTCTTGCCAAGCGAGGAGTGCCTTGTGGAGTTCGGCTGTACGCCTACTCGCGGCGCGGAAGCCGCGTGCCTGTTCGCCCGCCAGGAAATTCAGCAGCAGCAAACCCAGCAAAAACGCAGCGATACTCCCCATGCCAAAATCGTAAATCAAGCCGCGCGTCCGCTGTTCACTCATTTTTGCGATGAACGGCTGGACAATTTCCCGCCAAGTCTCGGAAAACGAGGTGTTGTTGGAAATGTGGTCTGGCGGCGTGGGAGAGAGGCTTTCCATGTTTGAGCCGCGAAATTAGTTGACGAACGGGAAGAAAACGCGTCCTTCCACCGCGCGTTCCTTGAGCCGGAAGCGGATGTTGGGATTCTCGCCTCTTGGTTATCGGTTATAGTGATTGCGGAAATGAGGGAAACTTTGCGGATTATTACGATAATTCCGGATACTGCGTGACTAAAGTAGGATAGAGAGACTGCGGTAATGACGCCGATTTTCGACTCAATAGTTGCGAAACGAAAATAGCCTGGAGATGCTACTGTGTATCGAGATTTAAGGCTTAACATGCAAGCTATTAGATGAATGATCACGCCAGCTTGATCGCGAAAATTAATCAAGAAATCCGTCAATCCTTGAAGACGGCACTGCGTTCCTTTGTGTGGAATTTCTTCGCCGTGTTCCTTTATGGGGCGGGGATCGCGGCCGCGACCTTTTATGTCAGGGCCAAGTTGAAATCAATTCAATCCGCAACAAGCTCGCCTCGCGGACTGACAATCTCCTCATTCAAAAACTTAGCACGGACACAAATCGCGTTACGATCTTGATCTTGCTTGGCTTACCAGCTTTAGCTGTGACAATGGTTTTGCTCGTTCACCTGCTGGCTAGATCAGGTTAGATAAAGATAATAATCCTATGCTTTTTGTAGTAAAAGCGTAAAATGAAAAAAATCGCAATCATACTGCCATCTACCTCAATCAGCGCCAATGTTTCAATTGAAGATTTGCGGCCTCACCGACCCAGCTGATGTTCCACATGTCGCGGCATCGGGGGCCGATGCGCTGGGGCTGAATTTTGCACCCCAGAGCAAACGCTTTTTGACTGCCGACCGAGCTGCCGCAATCGCCGCAGTGATCCCCCTCGGCATCGCGCGGGTGGGCGTCTTTGTGAATGCGACCGATGCCGAGTTACTCGCCGCGATCACGTCCGGCAAGTTGGATTATCTGCAACTGCACGGCGATGAAACCCCGTCGCGCGTCGCCGAAATCGCACGGCTTGCGCAGGCAAATCGGCTGCCCCTGCAACTCATTAAAGCGTTTCGCTTGCAGAGCGATCCGGCTGCGGAAATCGATCCGTATCTCGCACAATGCGTGGAACTTGGCATCAAAATTGCCGCGATCCTGGTCGATGCGTTTCAGCCCGGCGAATATGGCGGCACGGGACAGACTGTCGATTGGCGGACTGTGGCGGCTTGGACAACGCGCCCACCGATTCCATTGATCTTAGCCGGAGGACTGACGCCGGCGAACGTAGCCGCGGCCATCTCCATCACCAAATCCGACGGCGTTGATACGGCCGGCGGTGTGGAATTGGAGCCGGGTCGTAAAGCGGCCAGTCTCTGTCATGAATTTATTCAGCAGGCGCGGATCGCATTCTCATCAATACATGGGCAGCAAAAGCGAGCTTTTTACGGGGATCGTTAACATAAACGAATAAGTTATATTAGTTTATATTTATCCCTTCCGCGGCAAGCAGGGATTTCGCTCCCGCCGGTTAATATGCTACGTTATTAACGGTATAATTGTATTACCCAAACGAATGTCGCCGCTTGCCTAGCGGCTTTTTTGCCCATTTCTGGAGGATTTTGCCCGTGGCTACTGTGGAAAAGCGCCTGCCTTACAAAGTCAAAGACCTCCACCAGGCCGAATGGGGCCGCAAAGAGATCGCCCTGGCCGAAAATGAAATGCCCGGGCTGATGTCGCTCCGCAAGAAGTACGGCTCGTCCAAGCCGCTCAAGGGAGCGCGGATCGCCGGGTGCTTGCACATGACGATTCAAACGGCCGTGTTGATCGAGACCCTGACCGCGTTGGGGGCCGAAGTGACCTGGTCGAGCTGCAACAAGTTCAGCACTCAGGACCAGGCGGCCGCCGCGATCGCCGTGACCGGAGTGCCGGTTTTTGCCTGGAAGGCGATGAACGATACTGAGTTCGATTGGTGCATCGAGCAGTCGCTTTATTTCAAAGACGGCAAGCCGCTCAATATGATCCTTGACGACGGCGGCGACCTGACCAACATGGTCCACGACAAATATCCCGAGCTCCTCGGCGAGATCAAGGGACTTAGCGAAGAAACGACCACGGGCGTGCATCGTCTCTATCAGCGCGTTCAAGCCGGCACTTTGAAAGTTCCAGCGATCAACGTCAACGACTCGGTTACCAAGAGCAAGTTTGACAACCTCTATGGCTGCCGCGAATCGCTGGCCGACGGCATCAAACAGGCGCTCAACGTGATGGTCGCCGGCAAGACGGTTGTCGTGGCCGGTTATGGCGACGTGGGCAAAGGCTGTTCCCACTCGATGCGGGCGCTAGGCGCGCGGGTGTTGATCACCGAAATCGACCCGATCAACGCGTTGCAGGCGTCGATGGAAGGCTTCCAAGTCGTCACGATGGAAGAAGCCGCGCCGCACGGGCATATCTTCGTCACCACGACCGGCTGCTGCGACATCATCCGCGGCGAGCACATCACCGCAATGCGGAATGACGCGATCATCTGCAACATCGGCCACTTCGATATCGAGATCGACGTCAACTGGCTCGAAACCAAGTCTGGCGCAAAGAAGGTCCAAATCAAGCCGCTGGTCGATAAATATACGCTCCCCAGCGGCAGATCGGTGATCCTGCTGGCCGAAGGACGGTTGGTGAACCTTGGCTGTGCGAACGGGCACCCGTCGTTTGTGATGTCCAACAGCTTCTGCAACCAGGTTCTCGCCCAGCTCGAGCTGTGGCAGCACACCGACAAGTACGAAAACAAGGTTTACACCCTACCCAAGAAGCTCGACGAAGAAGTCGCCCGGCTGCACCTCGACCACCTCGGGGTAAAGCTTACGACGCTGACGGCCAAGCAGGCGGAATATCTGGGAATACCCACGGCCGGACCGTTCAAGCCGGAGCATTATCGGTATTAAGCGAAATACAAGATTTGACCAATTCCCGAGAGGTGGACGTGAATCCCCCGGTTGGATTTCTTCAAGCGGAGAGCAGTGGCTCTCCGCTTTTTTGTTTTCAAGTACTTGTTTTGTTCGTGGCTCGAAGGGCCATCCGTGAATAGCCTGGACCGTAAGGTCCAGGTAGGCGTTTGGATTTTGAAATTAGTTCCGAAGGACCGAAACCAAGACGCATGCTCGCCTACGATTGTTAGATTTTGGCCTCCACACTCCCATGCTCCAGCCTAGTTCCGCACCACGGACAGTATTGGAACCTGACGTAGGAACAGCCGCCGTCATGGACAATAAGTCCATATGTGTTATCTGTTGGTGAGAAGAATATTAAGTTATCCGGGCATTCGAAGGGATCGGGATGTTGGTCGCATACGTGGTTGATGTTGCTGGTCATCATTTCACACCAATGCTGGGTCATCCGTTCGACTTTCAATGAAGTTAAATATGCGAAAACAACTATGAATTCTAACAGTCTTTTGGCCAAAGGAAATTGATCTTTGTCGATCCCCGGATCTGACGGTTCGGACTATAACTTTCAGCCCTTCGGGCTTGATTCGGTTCGAATCGCAACAATTTTTTGTGTTGTTACCCACCCGGCGTATCAAATAAGTGCTGCAATCTTGCGCCAAGTTCGGGCGGGTAACGGCTTACCCAGGTTTCATCGATGAGGCCGACTTCGATCATATCCAAAATATGCACCTGATCCTTACGCCGGTTCGCATTTAACTTCATTCTGATGAGTGCTTCCAATTTAAGCACATCCTTATCGCCAACGATTACCCGCTCGCTCACTTCGGGCGCCGGTGTAATATGTTTCGGGTCAACCATCTCGCCTGCAAATAACAGATGTATGCCCGCACGCGCCGACGAGTCGGGCGTATCGGTAAACATGCAGATATTGAACGATTCGCGATAATGAAACCCAGCCGCGGTCATCGCTTCTTTGATTCGCGGTAAATCTGCCCGCACGATTAGAATGTCAACGTCGTTGGTTTGGCGGATCGCTTCAGCGTCGATCGTCGCCACCCAAGTCGCAACCGCGTTGCCGCCGACAACAGCGAAAGGGATTCCGGCTGCGCGCAAGGTTGTAACAGTCCGTTGAAGCCGTTCCTGGACTCGGTTCATGATTGCTACCACGCGGTCATAGGAAAGCCGCGATTCGAGTTCTGTTATCGAATATTTGGACATCAACGATTCTCCGGAAATAGTTCTAAACTGATTATACCTCGGTGGCCGCCGATTTGCCGCATGCATTTGGCCCCCCTTTGACAATCCGCCCCGTCGCGCGGGAAACTAGCGGCTTCCCGGCTCGTGGCAAAGCTTGCCGATTGCGGGCTGTTTCACGGGGAACGGACGGGAGCGACATATATCTGCTCCGCCAACAATTAACGACCAATAACCAACGACGATTAGTCCGACGATGCCATCGTCGGCTTTGCATTTCTCAACGCCCAACGCCCAATCCCCAACGCCCAGTATCATGCCAGACATCCAACCCTTCCGCGGCCTCCGTTACGATCTCAAGCATGTCGGCGAGCTGTCGAACGTCGTTTGCCCGCCGTATGACGTGATCGACCCGGCGTTTCAGGATCGCCTTTACAAGCTTCACCCTGCGAACTTTATCCGCGTCGAACTCAACCGCGAAGAGCCGGGTGACGATGCGGTCAACAATCGCTACAGCCGCGCGGCCAAGTTCCTGAAGAACTGGCGAGCCGAGGGCGTACTCGTTCCCGAAACGCAGCCCGCGATTTATGTCTATCATCAGGTCTTCGAGTTCAGCGGCAAAACATTCACCCGCCGCGGGTTTATGGGACGGTGCCGGTTGTCGCGGTTCGGCGAGGGACAGGTCTATCCCCATGAAGAGACCCTCAGCGGCCCCAAGGCCGACCGGCTGCTGCTGATGCAAGCCTGCCGCGCGAATTTAAGCCAGATTTTCGGCCTCTATCCCGATCCGGCCAACGAAGTGCAGAACAAGCTCGAAGCCCACATCGCCACCAGCGCACCCCTCGAAGCCCGCGATCACTTGGGCGTGGTCCATCGGATGTGGCAGGTGATGCAGCCGGAACTGTGCGCCTCGGTCACACGGTTGATGAGTGATAAGAAGATCTTCATCGCCGACGGCCACCATCGTTATGAAACAGCGTGCAACTTCCGCGATGAGGTCGCCGTCACGGCCGGCGCGCCGTTGCCCGACCATCACCCGGCGAACTTCGTGTTGATGATGTGCATCGGCATGGACGACCCCGGGCTGATCGTCTTGCCGACGCACCGGCTCTTCCGCGGCTTGCCCGCGATGACGGCAATGGAACTTGCTAGCAAGTTGAATCCGTATTTCAGCACGCGGATCGCCGGCGAGGGGAGCGACCTGGCCGGCACGATCTGGGCTGAGATCGAAAAGGCGAACGAACAAGGAATGCTCGGCCTGTTCACGCAACAGGACGAACGCTGGACCGTGGCCAAGCTGACCGACGCCGGCCGCAAAAAGATGGCCGAAATCTCCAGCGATCATTCAACCGACTGGCATTCGCTGGGGGTGGCGTTACTGCACCGGCTGCTGATCGAAAACGTGATCGGCGGCAAGGACTTGCCCAAGCCAAAGTACGTCCACACGATCGACGAAGTGGTCGATTCGCTCGACAAGGGAGACACTGGCGGCCGTGACGCCACCGGAGTGATGAGTGCGGGAGGACGGTTTGAACTAAGCGCCCTGGTCATGCCCGCCACGGTGGATCACATCCGACGGATCAGCCTGCACGGCGAAGTGATGCCGGCGAAGAGTACGTATTTTTATCCGAAGCTGCTCAGCGGGTTGGTGGTGAATCCGCTGGAGTAAGGGGGGCGTTGGGGATTGGGCGTTGGGAAATACAATGCCGACGATGGCATCGTCG
>Ga0163144_10025765_pt1 | contig 11468 bp, 9 predicted proteins | sample OliLak19BULKMAT1_FD_123175 | JGI IMG/M metagenome (GOLD analysis project Ga0163144, IMG submission 123175) | Freshwater microbial mat bacterial communities from Lake Vanda, McMurdo Dry Valleys, Antarctica - Oligotrophic Lake LV.19.BULKMAT1 | ecosystem: Environmental > Aquatic > Freshwater > Lake... | reverse complement strand
TGTCGATGGGCACATCGGCTACCAGCTGCCAGGTTTCGTGCCCGTCCGGGCCGATCCCGGCGACCGCGGCCTGCGCCCGGTCCGGGGCGACGATGGCAGCGGCGAGTGGGTCGGCCGTGTCGCCTACGAGGACATGCCCACCCAACTCGACCCGGAGGTGGGCTGGATCGTGTCGGCCAACAACGAGCTCGTCGGCGGCGGGTACGGCGTGTTCCTCGGCGCGGAGCCCGATCCGGGCTACCGGGCCGAACGCATCATCGAGCTCATCGATGGCTACAGCCAGGACGGCCTGACCGTCGATGAGCTGTCGATCATCCAGAACGACACGGCGCCACTGCGCGGCCGGGACATCGTCCCCGCGCTCTTCGACATCGAGCCGACGACCGATGCCGGCCGCCAGGTCCACGAGCGGATCCTGGACTGGGACGGGGTCTGTGACACGGCCAGCACGGGCTGTGCCGCCTACATGGTCTGGGAGTATCACGTGCTGCGCGGCGTGTTCGACGACGAGCTCGGGCCGCTCGCCCGGGACTGGGTCGGCACCCCGCTGTCGTGGGTCGTACTGACCGACGCGCTCGGCGACCCTGCGTCCGCGTGGTGGGACGACGTCGCGACGACCGACGTGACCGAGACGGCCGACGGACAGGTCGCCCGGGCGATGGACGCGGCCGGTGCGGACCTCGCCGCGGCGTTCGGCGAGCCCGACGGCTGGAGGTGGGGCCGTCTGCACACCGCCTCGTTCGTCGAGGGCACCATCGGATCGAGCGGCATCGGACCCCTGGAGTGGTACGCGAATCCGCCGACCATCGCCGTCGATGGGGCGTCCGGTGCCGTCAACAACACGTACTACCGGCTGAGCCGCGCCTACCCGGACCCGTACGACGAGACCTACGAGCCGCTGCCGGTGACCGAGCTGTTCACGGTCACGAATCTGCCCTCGTACCGCCTGGTCATGGACATGGCGGACCTGGACGGCGCGCGGCTGATCATCACCACGGGCCAGTCGGGCAACCCGTTCGATCGGCACTACGGCGACATGATCGAGGCCTGGGCGGCGGGCGAGACCGTCCCACTCGCGTTCACGCCCGACGCGATCGTGGCCGCCAGCGTGTCCACGCTGACGCTGACCCCATGACGACCCCCAGCCCCGATCTGGTCGTCGTCGGTGCAGGCACGATGGGTGCCTGGACCGCGTTGCGGGCGCGCCGTGCCGGCTGGTCCACGACCCTCATCGATGCCTTCGGGGCCGGCCATCCGCGCTCGACCTCCGGGGATGAGACGCGCATCTGTCGCGCGTCGCATGGCGCCGATGCGTTCTACGTGCGCTGGGCACGCGAGGCGCGCCAGGCCTGGATCGATTTCGGCGAGGAGACCGGCGAGGCGTTCTACCTGCAGTGCGGGATGGCCTGGTTCGCCCATCGCGAGGACGCCTTCGAGGCGCACTCGATCGCGACCCTGACCTCCATGGGCATCCCGATCGAGCGCGTGCCCGCCGACGAGATCGGGCAGCGCTGGCCCGGCGTGCGCGGCGACGACCTCGCCTTCGCCGCCTTCGAGCCGGAGGCCGGGCTCCTGTTCGCACGGCGCGGCGTGGCGGCGGTCGCCCGGGCGTTCGGAGCCGCCGGTGGGCGGTTCGAGCTGGCGGGCGTGCGGCCCGGGGCGACCGACGGGCGTCGTCTGCTGGATGTCATCGGCTCGGACGGGGCGCGCTTCGGCGGCGGGACGTTCGTGTTCGCCGCCGGGCCGTGGCTGCCGGCGTTGTTTCCGGACCTGCTCGGCGGGCGGATCAGCGTGACCAAGCAGGACGTCATGTTCCTGGGCCCGGCGCCCGGCGATGGCCGGTTCAACGCGGAGTGGCTGCCGTGCTGGGTGGATTCGGACGCGGGCGCGTACGGCATCCCGGCCGTGGACGGGCGAGGCCTGAAGATCGCGCCCGACCGGCCCGGGCCGCCCTTCGATCCGACCGACGGGGAGCGGCTGGTAGACCCTGAGTCGGTGCGGCTGGCCCGGGCGTATGCCGCGCGGCGCCTCCCGGACCTGGCCCTGGCTCCGGTCATCGAGACGCGGGTGTGCCAGTACGAGGAGACCGCCGACACCCACTTCATCCTGGATCGACACCCGGACTTCGACAACGTCTGGATCGCCGGCGGTGGCTCCGGCCACGGCTTCAAGCACGGACCGGTGATCGGCAGCTACCTCGTGTCGCGCCTGGCCGGTGCCCCGGCCAGCGCAGAGGAGGGCCGGTTCTCGCTGGCCCACGAGCGCGTCAGGACGTCGAACATGCGCCTTGGTGGGAGCCCGCCGTTCAGCGCCTGACTCGCCACGGGGGCGTGGCGTGGGGCGTGGCGCGGGGCGTGGCGCGGGGCGTGGCCCGCGTTCCGCGCTGGAAATGGACTGAGCGTCCTGGATCCTGGGCCGTGGCCCGCGTTCCGGGCCGCGCGGGCCGAGGCCGCGCGGCGGCCCCGCCTGACCCGCCGCGATCAGGCGTGCTTCGCGCCGGTCATGTCCTTCTGCAGGTTCATCGCGAACGGCGAGCGGATCGGCACGTCCGGGAAGAGCGACGCCTCATCGGCCGTCGCCGAGATCCAGTCCACGAGCAGGCGATTGACGATGATCGTCGGCACATCCTGGACGACCGTGGCCCCGGCCAAGGTGAACGCGATGGTCGCGCTGGTGAGGGGGATCATCGGCTCGCGCTGGAGCACGCTCTTCATGGGGTCTACGCCAGCCCGCGTGTGCAGGCGTCCCAGGATGATGTACGGCCCGATGGCCAGCTGCATCCGCGTCGCTTCCAGCCGGACGCGCTGCTTCTCCGAGCCACGCGGTCCCGTGCCGACCACGCACAGCAGTTCCTCGCGCTCCAACGAGATGGAGTCGAGGGGCACGACGTGGCCGTCGTCGAGCGAAGTGAACTCGCACTTGTGCAGGCGGAAGCGCTCCTGGCCGTTGAGGAAGTCGGTCAGCCGCTCCCCGAACATGGTGATTCGGCCAGCGATCGTGCAATCGCTGCCGAAGCCCTGGAATTCGACACCCTGCATGGTCCGGCCACGGTAGCTCTGCGCCCTGGGCGGCGGCCACTGGCCGTTGGTACCGGGCGGTACGGGGTCAAGCGCGCCCCTACTCGCTCAGCTCCAGCGGTCCGTCCGGGACCTCGATCAGGACGCGGCCGGCCTCCACCACGATCGGATAGACGGCCAGTGGCTGGTCAGCGGGTGGGTCAAGGGGCTCCCCGTCGGACAGGTCGAAGCGCGACAGATGCAGGGCGCAAGTCAGCGTGCCGCTCGTCAGGAAACCCTTGTCGAGCTCGAAGTACTCATGCGAACAGATGCCCTGGACGGCCGTGTAGTCGCCGCCCTGATTGATGACCAGGACCTGGTCCGTGCCGTCGACCCAGGCCATCCGCATCTCGCCGTCGCCGATGTCGTCGACGCCGAACAGATCGATGCGCCTCACGGGCGCGCAGCTCCCGCGCATGGTCGCGGCCGAGGTCGTGGAGGCATCGGGGCTACGCCGCGGCCTCGCCGGCGACCCCGTCCGTGCCGGCGGCCCACTTGGCCTCCAGCAGCTCGCGCAGGTGGTCCTGCGCCGCGGCCAGCGGGACACGGGCGACGACTGGCTCCAGGAAGCCCAGGACGATGAACTTGCGCGCCTCGTCCTCCGGGATGCCGCGTGACTCCAGGTAGAACAGCTGGGTCTCGTCGACCGGACCGACCGATGACGAGTGCATCGCGCGTCGGCAGTCCGGCTGATCGATCTCCAGCGACGGGATGGCGACCGAGCGGGCCTGCTTGGAGAGGTTCATCCCGAACTCGCCCAGGAAGCTGTCCGTGCCGACGGCCGTCTTGTCGATGGTGATAAGGCCCTTGAACGACGCGCGGGACGCCTCCAGGAGGGCGCCCTTGGACAGCAGGTCGCCGGTCGTGTCGCGCCCGATGTGGGTCGTATACGAGGTCAGGTCGAAGACCTGGGTATCACTGCCGAAGACGATCTCGACCTGCTCGACGGAGCTGCGGTCGCCGACCAGGCGGTTGTCAACCCGGCTGCGCACCAGGCGCCCCCCGAGCTGGGCCATCGCCCAATGGATCGAGGCATCGTCGCCGATCTCCGCGCGACGGTGCTGGATGGCCACGACCGTGTCCGGCAACTCCTGGAGGCTGGCCATGCGCAACGTGGCGCCGGCGTCCAGGACGACCTCGCTCGTGCCGGCGAAGAACGCCTGGCTGGCCGGGCGGCCCGTCGCGCCGGTCGCGCCGGCGCCGGTCGCGCCGGCGCTGGGCGTGAGTTCCTCGACGATGGCCGCGTCCGCGCCGGCGCCGAGGTGGATGAGGGTGCGGGTCACGAGCGCCTGACCGGCCGTGCCGACCATCCAGCGCACCACGATGGGTCGCTCCAATCGGACGCCGGCCGGGACGTCGACGACGGCTCCGTGGCTCCACAGCGCCCGGGTGAGCTGGGCGAACTTGTCGTCCGCCGGCAGGGCGCCGCCGCCATCGAGGCGGGCACGCAGGCTGTCGGCCGCGGCACGCAACGGGATCACGGTCACGCCCGCGGCGAGGGCCGCCTCCGACAGGGCGATCCGGACGCTGCCGTCGTCACTGGTCTGGATCAGGGCGTCCTCGTCCGCATCAAGAGCCATGGCGCCGGGGGTGGCCGACGAGCCGACGACGAACGCGGTCTCGGCGAGCTGCGCCGCGCGCAGGTCGATGTATGGGGTGTACAGCTGGTTCGACTCGCCGGGCAGGACCTCCCAGGCCGCGAACGCGGCACGGCGGTCGGCCACGAGCCACGCCGGATCACCGGCCCCCGCGGCTTCCACCGCGGTCGCATCGATGGGCAGGGACAGATCGTCGAGGGCCCGCCGGGCGAGCCTGGGTCGGCCCCCCTCGACCGTCATCCGAGCGACCCCTCCATCTCCATCTTGACCAGCCGGTTGAACTCGATGGCGTATTCCATCGGCAGTTCCTTGGTGAAGACCTCCAGGAACCCCTGGACGATGAGGTTCGTCGCCTCGTTCTCCGTCAGGCCCCGGCTCATCAGGTAGAAGACCTGGTCGGCGCTGACCTTGCCCACGGTCGCCTCGTGGCTCATCGTCGTGTCGTCTTCCTGGATGTCGATGTACGGGTAGGTGTCGCTGCGACTGATGTCATCGAGCATCAGGGCGTCGCAGCGCACGCTGGCCACGACGTTCGTGGCGCCCGGCGCGACCTTCAGCTGGCCGCGGTAGGTGGCCCGGCCGCCGTCCTTGCTGACCGACTTGCTGACGATCCGCGAGCGCGTGTTGGGGGCGAGATGGATGGCCTTGGCGCCGGTGTCCTGGTGCTGGCCCTTGCCGGCCACCGCGACGCTGATGATGTCCGCGGTGGCGCCCTCGCCGCGCAGGTAGATGGCCGGGAACTTGACCGTCTTGCGCGAGCCGGTGTTGGCGTCGATCCACTCGACGGTGCTGTTCGCGTGCGCGTGGGCGCGCTTGGTCACCAGGTTGTAGACGTCGTTGGACCAGTTCTGGATGGTCGTGTAGCGGACCTTGGAGCGCGGCAGGGCGACGACCTCGACGACCGCGACATGGAGCGATTCGGTGGCGTAGATCGGGGCGGTGCAGCCCTCGATGTAGTGGACCTTGGCGTCCTCGTCGACGACGATCAGGGTCCGCTCGAACTGGCCGGTGTTCTCGCCGTTGATCCGGAAGTAGGCCTGCAGCGGGAGCGGGACCTCCACGCCCTTGGGCACGTACACGAACGAGCCGCCGGACCAGACCGCCGCGTTGAGGGCGGCGAACTTGTTGTCCTCGGGCGGGACGATCGTGCCGAAGTACTTGCGGAAGATGTCCGGGTACTCCTTGAGCGCCTGGTCCGTGCCCATGAACACGACGCCGATGTTGGTCAGCTCTTCCTTGACCGAGTGGTAGACGACCTCGGAGTCGTACTGGGCGCCGACGCCGGCCAGGAACTTGCGCTCCGCCTCCGGGATGCCGAGCTTCTCGAACGTGGCCTTGATCTGGTCGGGGACGTCGTCCCACGACTTCTCTTCGCGTTCGGAAGGCTTGCGGTAGTACACGATGTTGTCGAAATCGATCTTGTCGAGCCCGTCCGTCCAGGTCGGCATCGCCCGCTTGAGGAAGTGGTCGTAGGCCCGCAGGCGGTACTGGAGCATCCAGTCCGGCTCTTCCTTGAACGCGCTGATCTCCTCGACCGTCGCGCGCGTCAGGCCGCGCTTGGTCTCCTTGAGATAGGCGATGTCGTCGTGGAAGGCGAACTGGTCGCGCTGGTCGGTGACGATCTCGCGGGTGGCGGTCATGGGTGCTGCGTCCTCTCGCGTCGGAGGGGCGGCGCTGCGGCGCCGCGGAACCGGTTGTGGCCTGCGAATCTAATTCCGAGTCATATTATCGGGATTAGCGGCCGAAGCGTCAACGAGGGGTCCGCGACGATGGCGTGGATCAGTCCGGTCGAGCCTCCACCTCGGCGTTGGCCGCGTGCTGCGCGTCCGGGTGGCCGGTCACGGCGGCCAGGAACGGCCCGCGATCGATGGCGAACAGGACGCAGTCCGTGTGCGCCGTGACGGTCGCCGTGCGCGGCACGTCGCGCAACAGGGCGATCTCGCCGAACCCGACGCCGGCACCCTCCATCAGCCGGACGAGGCGATCGCCGTGGGTCACCCGCACGGTGCCTTCCGCGATCACATAGTAACGGTCGCCGGTCTCGCCCTCACGGATGAGCTCGGTGTGCTTGGCCACGGTCAGCCACGTCCCGCGCCGGGCCACCGCCTCCAGCTGAGGCGGCGGCAGCGGCCGGAACAACGAGGTCCGGCGCAGCAGTTCCAGGGCCTGGATCGGCGGGGTCGCACGGCGGTCGACGGCGGACAGGCGCGTCCACGTGGCGAGCGCGGCGATCGGCAGCAACGCGGAGATGGCGACGACCGCACCGACCAGACCGAGCACCTCGACCAGGATGACGACCAGGATCGAGCCGACCGCGAGGCCGGCCATGCCCAGGCCCTCCTGGATCCCGAAGACGCGGGTCAGGACCTCGTCGCGGATGGACCGCTGCAGGAGGGTCCGGCCGCTGACCTCCAGGATGGTCAGTCCGGCGCCGCCCAGGACGATGAGGCCCGGGGCCAGCGCGGCGATCCCACTCAAGCCGACGGCACCCAGCGCCACGCCCCACACGATGGCCCCGGCGGCCACCACGAGGGCCAGCCGCTCGCGACCGACGAGGGCGAAAGCGAGGGCGCCACCCAGGATGGTGCCGGCGCCGAGAGCCGCATTCAGGAGCCCCGCTCCGGGCTCACCGATGTCCAGCAGATCCAGGGCAAGCAACACGAAGAGCACGTCGGCCGCTCCGACGACGAGCATCTTGGCGGTCAGCAGCCCGACGATCAGCCGCGCGTCGGGATCGCCCGCGACGGTTCGCAGGCCCGCCCACAGCGAGTCGTCGTGGATGTCTTCGACGCCGCGGTGTTCGTGCTCGCGGTGGCTGGGGTCGTGGCCGTGCTGGTGGTCGGGCGCGGGCTCGGAGCGCGAAGCACCGGCAGAGCGCACGTCACGTGGCGCCAGGCCGATGGTCGAGAGCGCCGCCACGACGAGCGCGCCACCGGCCACCAGGAACACCACCCCGACCGACGAGCCGACCAGGATCGCCGCAGCGACCAGCGGTCCGATGAGGACACCGAAGCCCTCGACCACGCCAGCCGCACCGTTCGCGGCCGTGAGCTCGTCTGGCGTGCTCGAGAGCGAGGGCAGCAGGGCCGACTGGGTCGGCCGCGTGATGACGAGGGCGGTGGCGGCCACGGTCGCTGCGGCGTACACGACGACCGGAGACCCGCCAGCCAGCATGGCGACGGCGGTGACGAGCATGGCCAGGGCCTGGGCCAGGTAGCCCGCGGTGAGGACGCGATGACGTGGGTAGCGGTCGCCGAGCGCCGCGGCGGGAGCCGCCACGATGGCGGCCGGGACGAGCTGGACGACGGCGACGACCCCGACCGATGCCGCTCCTGTGGCCTCGTAGGCATAGAGCAGGATGGCGACCCAGGTCGCGAACTCCGCGATGTGGAACGCGAGATAGGAGAACAGGACGCGACGCAGGTCACGGTTGGCGAGAACGCGGACGAGGACGGGCAACGCCCCGGTCGATGCCATGACGCCCGATGGTACGGGGCCGACGTCGCGTCGCGCTCGACCGTGGCGCCAGACGCCACGGTCGGGCGTCCCAGCCTCCTATCATGGCAAGGTGGCTGTGAGCGACCTGCCCCCGACCCCGATCGCGACGACGATCGACCCAGCACGGGGTCGGCACGTGGGCCGTTGGCCGTTCGGGATCCTCGTGGTGGCCGTCCTCCGGCTCATCGATGCGTTCACCCTGGCGGCGATCGGACTGGGCATGCGCGGCGTCCCGGGTGGAGGCCTGCCGGTCATCGGCGACGACCTCGTCCTGGCCCGCTCGGTCGACCTCCTGGTCGCCATCCTGACCGTGGCCGGCGTGTTCGGCCTCCTGTCATTCAAGCGCTGGGGCTGGGTGCTGACGATGGTCCTCGTCGGCGTCGAGCTGGCGGCCGACCTGGTCCTCGTCGCGACGGGCCAGCCCGATCACCTGGGTCTGGCCCTGCTTGTGGTGACCGCGTTCTACCTCAACGGGTCGACCATCCGGGCCATGGCCGTCGCGTCCGTCGAGCCCGGGCCTCCGGCCCAGCCATGACCGACGACCTGGCCCTCCTGCGGCGATTCGAGCCGGTCGTCCGGTTCACCGAGGGCGAGCACTTCTTCCCGATGTCGGCCGAGTCCTACGTGGCAGCGTGCGACCTGCTGGGCGCCGGGCCGGGGATCGCCCCGGCGGTCATCGTGCCGGCCGGTGAGCTGACCCTGGACCGGCTCGCTGACACGCGTCCGATCCCAGGCGAGGAGCGCTACCTGCGCTTCGTGCCGCGTCCCATGGACGGCATGGAGCTGGCGCGCTGGAGCCGGAGCTCCGACCGGCCGCACTTTCGGGCCCCCGGACGCCTGGCCAGGGTCGGCCTCTTCGCCCGCCTGATCGACGCCGGCTTCACCGCGTCGCTCCTGGTCCGGGGCCGGGTCCCGGGTGGCACGGCGGCCGCCGCCGTCCGGCGTTACGAGGCGATCCGGGCGCAGGATCCGACCGTGGTCTACCACGGCCGGGTGATCCGGGCGGACGGCTGGATCGTCCTCCAGTACCTGTACGTCTACTGCATGAACGACTGGCGCTCCTCGTTCTTCGGCGCCAACGACCACGAGGCCGACCTGGAACAGGCCTTTGTCGTCCTGGAGCAACCTGAGGACCCGTCCCGGGCGGCGATCCCGCGCTGGATCGGTTGTGCCGCGCACGACTACTCGGGCGATGACCTGCGGCGGCGCTGGGACGATCCCACGCTCACCTTCGAGGGCGAGCACCCGGTGATCTTCGCGGGCGCGGGGTCGCACGCCTCGTACTTCGAGCAGGGCGAGTACGTGACACCGGTGCCGCTGCCGGCCATGCGTCCCGTCCATCGCGGTCTTGACGGCCTGCGTCGGTTCTGGCGGGATGTGCTCCGCCAGGACGACCCGGGCGATCTGGCGGCCAAGGTCGAGGCTGCCCTGAGCATCCCGTTCATCGATTACGCCCGCGGCGATGGGCTGGCCGTGGGACCCGGTGGCGACGTCCCCTGGACGCCCACCGTCGTCGACGACAAGACGGCCTGGATCGATGGCTTCCGCGGCCTGTGGGGCCTCGATACGCGCGACCGCTTCGCCGGCGAGCGGGCGCCGGCCGGCCCCAAGTACACCCGCTCCGGGACCGCTCGCCAGTCGTGGAACGACCCGCTGGGCTTCCTGGGGCTGGACAAACTGCCACCTCCCGGACGCACCCCCGACGTCCTGCATGATCGGATCGAGGCCCTCGAGGCGGAGCAGGCGGCGACCCATGCTGCGGCCGACGCCATGGCCGTCCAGATCCGACGCGCGGCGGCAGCCCTCCCCCATCGCAATGCCGTGATGGTCCAGGCATCGGGGCCGACGGCCGGCGAACTCGAGCTGCAGATCGTCGAGGATGAACTGGCGCGCCTGCGCGCGCTCAGCGCCACGCTCTCCGACGAACAGGAGGCCGCACGAGCGGCGTTGGCCAAGTCCGCCGACGGCGACCTTGGTCCGCCGCGCGCGCACCTCCGCCACAGCCATCGGCCGCAGCCGCCGGAGGAGCAGCGCTACGGACGGATCGTGGAATTCTGGTCGGCCATCAGCGCCGGCGTCCTGCTCATCGTCCTCGTCGGCAGCCTGTGGCTGGACCTGCTCTCGCTGTGGGCGGCACCCCTCGTCGCCATCGGTGGTTACCTCGCCATCGAGGCGGCGTTCCGCCGGAGGCTCATCGACCTGTGGCTGCGGGTGACGCTGGCCCTGGCGCTCGTCGGCGCCATCATCATCGGGATCGCCTACCTGCCGGTGTTCCTGATCGCCGCGGTCGCCGGCATCGCGCTGCTGGCCATCGTCGACAACGTGCGCGAGCTGCGCGCCTAGCGCCCGCCGCGCCCCGGACAGCGACGCACCCCAGCCCGATGGACCGGGGTGCGCTCGTGGCTGGTGTGGGACCCGGAGACGACAGGGTCCGATACATCAGGCCCGGGCGTGCTCCTCGACCGGCGCGTCGTGGTGGACATCGGCGCCGAGACCCGGGGGCAGGTCGCTCGGGCCATCGAAGGGCGTGTCGCTGATGGGCGCGTCGGCGTAGGCCGACGGGTCTACGGGAACGGCCACGGCCGCATCGAAGGCGCGCGGCTCCTGGTCGCTCCCGCCCAGGCGGGCGGCTCGGCGCTCGTCCATGCTCTCCTTGGCTCGGCGAGCCAGCTCGGAAAGGCGCGACTTGATCATCGTCGAGTTCATCAACGCGAAGCCGACCAGGGCGACCGTGACCAGGCCGCCGATGATGAAGGACAGGCGCGGTCGGCGGCTGGCGCGCACGATGCCGGCTGCCTGCGCCGCCTCGGTGATGGCCTTGGGCACATCGATCTTCGAAAGGTCGACGTCGGGCAGGTCGATCTTGCGCGGATCGAAGCGGCTCAAGTCCAGGTCGCGACGGGCGTCGCCCATGGCCTGGACGATATCGTCGCGGGACATCTCGGGCAGGTGGAGCTCGGGCATCTTGATGTCTTTGATCTTCAGGTCAGGCATCGGGGCCTCCTCGGTGGGCGCCGCGCTGCTGGGGTGCGCAGGCGCTGGTATGGACCTCGAGGATACGTCGGCTTGGGTTGCATGCCCACTGCCGGACGGCCCGAAGTGTGCCGGGCGCATGACAGGTCGGGTCAGCCGGTCGCAGGCCCTGCGGCCGTGGCCGGCACGGCGGCCGGGGCCGGCACGGCGGCCGCGGGCTCGGCGGCCGCGGCGGCACCGGCACCCTGGGCGGTGATGGCCGGCGCCGTCGGGTCGATGGTCTCCAGGATGGTCCGCCATGTCGCCGCCACGATGGGCACCATCAGGAACATGCCCATGATGC
>Ga0163144_10025764_pt1 | contig 11468 bp, 5 predicted proteins | sample OliLak19BULKMAT1_FD_123175 | JGI IMG/M metagenome (GOLD analysis project Ga0163144, IMG submission 123175) | Freshwater microbial mat bacterial communities from Lake Vanda, McMurdo Dry Valleys, Antarctica - Oligotrophic Lake LV.19.BULKMAT1 | ecosystem: Environmental > Aquatic > Freshwater > Lake... | reverse complement strand
TCGATGAGGAAGGCGAAATATGAGGGGCTGAAAATGCTGGGGGATTTGGCTTGGCGGATGCAATCCGCCGCCACGAAGCCGATGCCGTTGCCGAGGCACATTTTTGTTAGGGCGGCGGCGATGCCGGGTTTTCCGATGTGGTGGAGGGAGAGGATTTTTCCTGCCTTGTTGAGGGAATGGAGGGCGTCCGCGATTTTCCTGAGGGCTTTGAAATCGGGCAGGCCGTTTCCGAGGAAAGGGGTTTCCACGAGGGATACGGATGAACCGGGTTTCTTGAATTCCGGGGAAAGCGCGAGGGATGCTAGGCCGGGGGCGAGGGCGAAGGAGACGAGGGTCGGGGGGACGTCGAGGTCGTTGAAGGAGCCGGACATGGAGTCCTTGCCGCCGATGGCGGCGAGGCGGAGTTCGTGCTGGGCGCGGAAGGCTCCGAGCAGTGCGGCGAAGGGGAGTCCCCAGCGTTTCGGGTCGTTGCCGAGGCGGGGGAAATATTCCTGGAGGGTGAGGCGAATGTCGGAGAGTCGTGCGCCTGCTGCGACCGCCTTGCAGACGGATTCGGTGACGGCGAAGGCGGCACCGTGGAAGGGGGATTGCTCGGAGAGGTATGGATCGAAGCCCCATGCCATGTAGGTCGCGACGTCGGTTTCGCCTTCCATGAGCGGGAGCTTCGCGACCATTGCGTCGGGTGGGGTGAGCTGGTGCTTGCCGCCGAATGGCCAGAGGACGGTGCCTGCGCCGACGGAGGAGTCGAACATTTCGCCGAGACCTTTTTGGGAGGTGATGTTGAGGGAGGCGAGGTGTTGAAGTAAGGATGTTGGGGCTGGAATCCCCAACAACGGCTTGGGGCTGGAATCCCCAGCCACTTCCGGATTAGAAGGGATTGGGAGGTCTGCGGGGCGTCGGAAGATGACCGGATCAATGAAGATGAGAGTTTCAGCGTCTTCCGCTAGCAGGACGTTCTCATCGTGGAGATCCTCTACGAACAGATCGTGAGCCGGGATGTAATAATCGTCGTTGCGGAAACGGAATGCTGAAAAGCGGTCTCTCATTTCCCGCTCGACCTGTTGCCGTGAAGCGCCGATGGGTTTGCCCGATGGGACTTTCAAGGTGGTGACGGCTGCCTGACTCACTACGATGCCGATTGAGAAATCGTCATCGGCAATACCTTCGATCTGGTAGGCGGTTTCAGGAAAGAGCCACTGATGAAGGTGGAGACGTTCGAGATATTGAAGCCAATGCCCATGGTAGCTTCCGTTGTTAATTTTCCAAAACGTTTTCCCGTCGGGTGTTGGGAAGACCTTCTGCTCCGCACCACAGATTTCACCGGCATCAGTCCAGAGCTTGTTTAGCTCCAACGAATCCAAGAATAGATCCGTCAGGCGGCGGAGTTCGCGTTCCTCGACGGAGCGTAGGGCTCGCTCGAAGTCGAGTCTGCCCTGTCGGTTTCCTGACGGTGAGCCGCCAGCTCTTTCGCCTGCGCTATGCACCCTTCGTAGGACATCGGCGATTGTTTCGCCAATGCTTCCGATGCTTTCTCTGAATGCTGGCGATGTGCTTCGCTCAAGTATGGATGTTTGGTGCTCATGATTGGATCTTACATCAGGTGTCAAGGAGGGGGGAGAAATTTCTACGGCGGCGGTCTGCTGGACGCCGTTGGTATCGAGGAAGGCGCGGGAGAGATTGACGATTTCCTTGCCGCGCCAGGTCATGATGAGACGGCCTGAGTCGGTGACATCGGCGACGTGGACGCATTCGAGGTTTTCCTTGTCGGCCTCGGCGATGAAGTAGGTGATTTCGGAGGGATCTACGCAGACGGCCATGCGTTCCTGGGATTCGGAAATGGCGAGTTCGGTGCCGTCGAGTCCGTCGTATTTTTTCGGGACGGCATCGAGGTTGATTACGAGGGAAGGTGCGATCTCGCCGATGGCGACGGATACGCCGCCGGCTCCGAAATCGTTGCAGATCTTGATTTTCCGGGTGAGTTCCGGGTTACGGAAAAGGCGTTGGATCTTGCGCTCCGTGGGGGCGTCGCCCTTCTGGACTTCGGCGGAATTTTCCAACGCGGTGTCGGTGTGTTCCTTGGAGGAACCGGTGGCTCCGCCGACGCCATCGCGGCCGGTGCGTCCGCCGATGAGAAGGATCACATCACCGGGTGACGGGCTTCCGCGGAAAACGTTTGAGCGTGGTGCTGCGGCTACGACTGCACCGATTTCAAGGCGCTTTGCGACGTATCCGGGGTGATAGACTTCTGCGACCTGGCCGGTGGCGAGGCCGATCTGGTTTCCGTAGGATGAGTATCCGTGTGCGGCGACCTGGCAGATTTTTTTCTGGGGGAGCTTGCCTGGCAGGGTTTCGGAAAACGGTGTGAGGGGATCGCCCGCGCCGGTGACACGCATCGCCTGATAGACGTAGGAGCGGCCGGAAAGGGGATCGCGGATGCAGCCGCCGAGGCAGGTTGCGGCACCGCCGAAGGGTTCGATTTCGGTGGGGTGGTTGTGGGTCTCGTTCTTGAACTGGATGAGCCATTCTTCGGTGATGCGTGGCGGCACGAATGCGATCTGGAGATCGATTGGAGTGACTCCGTTTTCAGTGAGGATGAAGTTGTCCGGCTTTGCGTCGATCACGGCAAGACCGTCCGGACGAATCCAGCCAAAGAAAGAATTAGGCACGATTGTAAATCCTTTCTCGCCCATGAAGGCTGCGATTTCCCTAAAAGAAGGAGCGGCCATCTCCGGGTCTGCGGCATGTGCCCACTCTTGGGAAACCACAGCACTGGGCTGGCCTGGGGCTTGACCGATGATGATGCCAGCCTCAGCCGAAACATGGATGCCCTCAAATTTCAAGTCGCTGCCAAAGACAGCAATGTGAAGAGCCATTCTAAAGAGATAGGCAGAAAGATCTGCGTTGGTCCGCTCAACAGCTTCGGCATCTGCTGAAGCAACCGGAATCTGCCCGAAGACTCCAGGCCAGGTTCGCTTGAGGGCGCGGGATTGGTCTTCGTCGAACCATACCTGATGCTCGCTGGTGTAGTCGGAAATGGGATCGCCATATCCAACGAAAAAGCTTTCAGCAATTATCTGGTTTTGTCTTTCTGCCCACTCAACAAGCTTTCCGTCTGCTTCCGGACTGCTTTGACCTGAGCCTCGGCCATTGCGCGCGTTATGCGCGGCTTCCCGGAATTCGCGGGCTTGGTGGGCGAGGTTTTCTGGGAGACGGTTGAGGGCTTCATCGGAAAGAGTTTGCTGGAGGAGGTTGCTGTTGTCAATGGAGCGGGTGACAGGGACGACGATGGAAGCGGCGTTGATTTCTTCGGAGACTTCAAGGTTGTCGAGTTCGCCGGAGGCTTTGAGTTCGCGCATGCCGATGAGGGCGATGTCCATCAGGGTGACAGGCTTGTCGTCGCGGCCGAGTTGCTGGCGGACTTTGCGGTAGATGTTGTAGGTTTCCTCGATGACCTCGGAGCCGGGGGCGAAGGTGACTTGGTCGAGGGCGGTGAGGAAAGTGGTGTGGCGGCAGTGGTCGGACCAATAGGTGTCCAACATGCGGATCTCGGTGAGGGAGGGGGCGCGTTTTTCCTCGTCTCTGAAATAGGATTGGGTGAAGGCGATGTCCTGTTCGGACATGGCGAGGGACATTTCCTTGCGGATGGTGTCCGGGGGGGATGTTAGGAAGCTTCCTAGGATTTCTACGTCATCGGGGGGGGATGGATTGGCATGGCGGATGCAATCCGCCGCCACGGGGACTTCGTGGGAATCGACGGGGTTGATGACGTAGGATTTGATCGCTGTTAGATCCGCAGGTGAAAGGTTGCCGGTTAGGATGACGGCCTTCGATGAGAAGACGGCGGGCTTTTCCTTTCCTGTGAGGATCTGGATGCACTGGGCGGCGGAGTCGGCGCGTTGGTCGAATTGGCCGGGTAGGTAGGAGAATGCGAAGGCGTGTTCGCCCGGGGCGAGTTCGAGCGAGGTGGAGATGGTGTCAACCTGCGGCTCGGAGAGGATCTGCGCGGAGGCGAGGGAGAATTCCGCATCGGTGAGGCCTTCGATATCGTAGCGGTTGAGAAGGCGGGCCGAGGCGATGTACGGCAGGCCGAGGGATTCGCGGAGGTCGTGCAGCAGGTGGCGTGACTCGGAGGCGAAAGGGAGGAGTTTCTCGACGAAGATAGTTTGGAGCATGGAGCGGGGAGCTAGGAGAAATTGAAGTGCGCTGTCGCGATTTGAGGATGATCCTTGGGCTCTCGCCCGTGGATGGCGACTGAAGGTCACCGCTACTTTCAGCCTTTGATTTCCATGAGCATCTGCGGGTTGTTAGGGAACTTTTTGACGAAGTAGAGCAGGCGCTCCATCGCCTCGGTGGGGCGGTGGCCGGAGAGGCCGCGGCGGATGAGGTGGATCTTGTGGAGGGTGTGCTCGGGCAGGAGTAGTTCCTCGCGGCGGGTGCCGGATTTGAAGATGTCCACGGCGGGGTAGATGTAGCTTTCGGCGATCTTGCGGTCGAGGACCAGCTCCATGTTGCCGGTGCCCTTGAACTCCATGAAGATCGCCTCGTCGGCGCGGGAGTTCGTCTGGATCAGGGCGGTGGCGAGGATGGTGAGCGAGCCGGCTTCGCGGGTGTTTCGCGCAGCGGCGAAGAGGCGGCGCGGCACTTCGAGGGCGCCGATGGTGATGCCGCCGGAGCCGGTGGCGCGGCCACGACCGTCTTTTCCGCTGCTCATGTTTCCGTTGTAGGCACGGGCGAGGCGGGTGATGGAATCCATGAGCAGGAAGACATGCTGGCCGGCCTCGACGAGGCGTTTCGCGCGCTCGATTGCGAGCTCCGCGATGCGGCAGTGGTTGCGTGAACCTTCGTCGTTGGATGAGGCGTAGATCTCCGCGCCGGGGAGGGCGCGGCGGAATTCGGTGACTTCCTCCGGGCGCTCATCGACGAGGAGAACCATCAGATGGAGTTGCTCGTCGTATTTCTCGCGGATCGCCTCCGCCATGTGGAGCAGGAGGGTGGTCTTGCCGGAGCGTGGCGGGGAAACGATGAGTCCGCGCTGGCCGCGTCCGACCGGGGCGACGATGTCGATGACGCGGGTGGTGGCGCGCTCGGAGGTTGTTTCGAAAGCGATGCGTTTGTTAGGGTTGATCGCGGTGAGTTCGTCGAAGTGCGGCAGCAATGCGGCCTGCTCCGATGGCAAGCCGTTGACCTGCGAAATCTCCACAAGCTGCGGGCCGCGGTTGCTGGTCTGGTATTTGCCGTGGAGCCATTGGCCGTGGCGGAGCGCGTGGTTGCGGATGATCTCCGGGGAGATGAAAATATCTTCCTTGGCCTGTTCGTAATTCGTCTCCGGCATGCGGAGGAAGCCGAAGCCTTTCGGGGTCATCTCCAGGATGCCGTTTGCATCGACCAAGGGGCCTTCGAGGACGGTTGGGGAACGGTCTTCCTGCTGGCGGTCGTTCCGTTCAGGTCGTTTATCGTTCCGGTCATTGCGGCGGTCTCCACGCTGTTCGTTGCGCGGTTCAGGACGCGGATCGTTTCTCTGGTCGTTGCGGTTTCCGACCCGGTTCTGGTCTCCGCCGGTTTGGTCGCGGCGTCGCTTGCGCTTTTCGCGGCGTTTCTTGGAACGGGATATCGGCTGTCCGTCGTTGTTGTTGTGTGGGTTTTGGTTGACGGGGCCGCCGCCGGGGACGCGACCGATGCGCGGGTTCTCCTGCTGTTGGTCGTCCTGGGATTGGCGTTCCTGCCTTTCCGGGGTTTCGGATCTTGGCGGTGGGGCGGGGAGAGGGATGGGCTGTGGAGCGGCGATGGGAGCCGGGGCGGGCTTTTCGTCCGCCGCCGGGGGGGCTGCGGCGGCTTTTTTGGCGGGGCTTTTTTTAGCAACTGCCTTCTTCGCAACGGCCTTTTTGGCTACGGTCTTTTTCGCTACGGCTTTCTTGGCGGCGGTTTTGCGGGCGGGTTTCTCCGCAGCTTCCGCAGGGGGCATGTCGAAAAGGTCGTCGGTGGTATTTTTGCTCATTCGTCTGAGTGTATGGGGAAAGGGTTCGGGATATTCCGAGAGTTTTTTTGGGGAAAGGGATACGCGGTGATATGAAAATGCACCCTCGGCCTTGGAAAGGAGACGGGATGGGCATCGGTTTCCGTGTCGGTGAATCCGGCTGAGCCAGCGGGATGGGACGTGGGAGACGACTGCCAGTGTGGTGACCAAGGAGAAAATCCGAAGGTCGCCTACCGTCGTGACAACAGGGACAAAGTGATATGTGCGGGGTCTTTTGGCAACCTTAAAAAACGGGGGTATCCGGAAGGCTGGATTGACTGGAAAGGCGGGGAGTGGGAGCTTCGCGCCGATGCGGATGCGATCGATTGGAATCCTGATGGTGTTTTGGCTTGTTTGCGGATGCGAAAGGAAGCGGGAGGTGCCCCGTGCGGTCGCGGTGAGCGAGGACGGAGCGATGGTGGTGAAGGCGATGACCGTGAACCTGCGCTATGAGAACAGCGGTGACATTGGCAGGCGGGCATGGGCGCAGCGGGTGATCGGGATGGTGAGGATGCTGAGGGGGCAGGATCCGGATGTGTTCGGGGTTCAGGAAGGGCTGCACGGGCAGGTCGCGGATCTGCGGGCGTCGCTTCCTGATTATGGATTCGAGGGTTTGGGGAGGTCGGATGGGGTTAGGACGGGAGAATACACGGCGCTCTTTTTCCGCAGCGACCGCTTCGAAAAGGATGAGGAAAAGAGCGGCATGATCTGGCTATCGGCGACGCCGGAGAAGCCGGGGTCGATGACATGGGGGAACGGGATCCCGAGGGTGGCGACGTGGGTACGGCTGGTGGACAGATCGAGCGGGCAGGGGCTTTGGGTGGTTAACATGCATCTCGATCACCAGAACCAGCCGTCGAGGGAAAAGGGTGTTAGGCTGATGGTGGAGCGGCTGGTAAAGATGAATCCGGGCAGCGAGCCAGTGGTGTGGATGGGGGATTTCAATGCGGTCGAGGGCAATCCTGCTCTCGAATTTCTCGGAGGGAAGAAATCCGCGATCCCTGCGGTGGAGGGTTTCGGAGGTTTGGTGGAGACTTTCGATGAGCTGAATGCAGGCGAGAAGAAGCGCGGCACCCTGCATTTCTGGATGAGCGATCCGAACCGGCAGTGGAAGGTGGATCACATCCTCATCTCGAAGGGAGGGGAGGTTCTGGAATCGGGAATTCTCCGGAGCGGGGAGCCGTATGTGTCGGATCACTTTCCGGTGACGGCCCGGGTTCGGTTTCCGGCTGTTGGGAAATGATTTCCCTGAGAGTGGCTTTGAGTGTTTCCGGCCAGGGGAGTGCGTCGATGTTCTGCGCGTCCTCCCACTTCGGGCTGATGGCTTTCAGTTGTGCGAGATATGATTCTGCGGTCTCGGAATCTCCAAGTTGGGATTGGGTGATGGCGAGCAAGGCTGTGGTATTCTCGATTTCCGCAGGGGGGAGACCCAGTTTGGTTGCGTGGGTGAGGTAGGTTAGCGCCTCGGCGGAATGATCTGTTAGGAGGGCGATCCAGCCCGCACGGATCGCGAAGGCGACATCGTTCTGGAAACGGAAAAGGCCGGTATGGAGGATTTCCATGGCCTGTCGGGCGTCGCCGGTTTCGAAGGCGGTGTAGGCGGCTTCGGAGTAGTCGGAAGCGAGGTGGTCGGCTTCGGGTTGGTTGGTAATGAGATCGATCCAGGTGCGGTGGGCGGAGGTGAAATCGCCGGTGGATGTGAAAGCGGTGGCATTGGTGCGGAGGCAGAGGGCAGGGTTCGATCCGAAGCGCTGTGCGATGGCGGAAAGGTTGAGGGCATGGGACGCGAGTTCCGGATCCATGGCGAGGACGGAGGCGTGGCCGATGGCGGATTCCGCGAGGGCGGGCCTGCCGATTTCCGCTTCCATTTTCGGATCGACGAGTTTCAGGATCAGGGAATCGATGTCCTCCACGGATGGTTTCTCAGGGAGGGAGAGATGGGAAATCGCGAGGGATTTCCTCTCCGAGGATTTCCGGAAGATGGGGCTGAAATCCGGGGATTCGTAGCCGAGCCAATCCTGTTCGGTGCGGAGCAAAGCGAGTTCCTGGACGGGGGGAGTGCCGTTGGTAGCGAGGTTGCGGAGTGCGGCGGGCATGTCGCCCGCTTTTGCTGCGGCTCGTCCGATGAAGGAAGGGTTCCCGGATTCCAGCGATAGGAAGAGAGCGGTTGCCAGGGGCAGGCCGTGTTGTGCGGAGTCGATCACGGCGGAGATGGCCGCAGGGTCGCCCGATTCGAAGGTCTTGCGGATGATCTCCGCATGGGCGGTCTGCGGGGCGGAGATCTTTGGGAATTCCTCCGGGTAGGCGGCGGCGAGGCGGCGGTTCAATGCGGGTTCGGAGGAGAAAAGCTTGAGGGTGCTGGGGATGGTTTCTGGGAATGTTTCGGATAGGATTTCCAGCCGATCCGGGATGGGGATTTCCAAAAGCATTTGGGTGGCGGGGTCGAGCTCGTAGCCTGAGATGGCAGAGAGGAGAGCGGGTGAGGGGGTGAGGGTGGGAGGAGGGGCGGGGATTGTTTTCAGGAGGGCGATGGTGTCCTTCGCAGTCTTGATGGCTGTGGGGGAATTGGTGGGTGGCGGAATGATGCGAAGGCCGGGCGAGCCGGATTTCGCATCGCCACGGATGGGGATGATGATGCTGGTTCCATCCGTCCGGCCTATTGTTAGATTCGTGCCATCGAAGCTTGCTTCCCGTGGCTCCGGATACTGAAGGAGAAGTTCGGAGCGCAGGATCTGGCCGGTGGCGGAGTCGCGGATGTGCCAGAGGTAACTGCCGTCTTCCGCTTTCACGGGATGCGCCACGAGCAGGCCGTTGGCGGTGAATGGCTGGCATTCATCGGGATCGAGGTTTCCGGGAAATGGGCCGAGGTTGGCGATGGGCTTGAGCGTGGCGGAGTCGCAGAGGAGATTCGTCGCGTCCCGGTGGACGAGGAGATGGAGGCCGTCGGAGGAGAGTGAGATGTGGGATATGTCAGCGGCGTTTGTCGGGAAAAGAACGGCGGTGACCTCAGGGGTTTCCGACAGATCCCAGCGGACGACGGTCGGGTGTTTTCCTCCGAGGGCGACGAAGATGGCTTTGCCGGGATCTTCGGAGAAGCAGAGAACCGGGTGGGGGTGGCGGAGTAGGACGGAGGGGATGCTGAAGCGTTGTGATTCGAGGGTTTCCGTGAGGATTCCCTTCGCTTCTCCGGAGACGGCTCCCTGCGTGGCGGCTTGGAGAAATGGGATCGCTTTTTCCGCCTCGTTGTTCGCGAGATGGAATTTGGCGAGTGCGAGCTGGGCGGCGGCAAGGGATGATCCGATCCCGGGATTCGCCGGGCTTTCGGGGTGCTCCTCTGGTTTTTCGGACACCGGCTCCGGCCTCTCGCATGAGCACAAGCCCATGAGGATGGCGATGATGAACGGTTCGATTCTCAAGGTTTAGCGGAGTTGGAAAAGTCTCCCGGTATATGTCGAATGCCGGTCGGAGCGGGATTTGTGCCGTCGCATTTACATTCGCCTGCGTATCACCCAGAAGCCGGTTGAGGATTTCAGCGCTAGCACAGCCACAGCTCCCCAAAGCACCCAGTCCAGCGTGCCGGGCCAAAGATAGACCTCCACCATCAGCCAGATGAAGACGATGAAGCGCGGGCGCAGCAGCCACGAGTATGGTTCCTTGAGCGCATTGCGGATGAAGGCGAAGGTCACGACGAGGAGATAGAAAATGATGTAGAGAGATCCCGGCCAGAGGCTAGCGTGGCCGGAATGGATCATCGCGATCATCACCACGGAAACGACAACCTGATCGACCATCGTATCGGTGAATGAGCCGCGATCCGATGCCGTTCCCCGGAACCGGGCCAATGGCCCGTCAATGCCGTCCAGCAGGACGTGGAGGAAAAGCAGGGCGAAAGCCAGCCACGGCGCGGCCCATTCGAAGGCCGGTACGAATGCCAGTCCGCAGAGGAGCGAGGCGATGGTGATGTGGTTTGCGGTTACGTCGGCCCATGTGAGGGTGCGTAGCAAAGGATCAAGCAGGCTCGCCCGCAATCCCTGCGACCAGGCCATAAAGCCGACTTCGCCGCCGGAGTAGCAGTTTATTTTCATGGCGTCCTCAGTGTCGTTTTCGCTCATTGCTTTTCCTCCATTTTTGAAAACTCGAATTCAATCGGCTGGAATCCCATGCCGCGGATTCCAGAGCCGGTGTTGTGAAATCTGATGCCTTCATGCCGGTGATCACGGAAAGGCATATGGGTGTGGCCGAAATAGCAATCGCTAGTGCTTTCGCGCCAGCCGGGGAGAGCCGCATCAAGATGATGTGCAACGCGGGCCACCGCGATTTGCTGCGGGAAATAGCAACGGTGGAACGCGAGGGACAAACCTGAGACATCGGCCATGCTGTACATCGCGCCGCTGAGTGCTCCCCGAGCCTTGTCAACAGCCCAACCTTCGCGCGATGCTGCCAAATCGTTGGCATTCATTTTCCGGTTCGCGCAGTCGCCATGGAGGAATATCCGGTCGCCGAGCCGCAGGTGATATCCGTGAAGATGCAGGTTCGGCCACTTCCGTAGCAATGGCTCAAGACTTTTTGAAAAGCCGTGGATGCAATCGTGGTTGCCGTGGATGAAATGAAGGTCACGACCTTCCATCATTTCGAGGCGGTCATCGAGCCAGCCGATGGCGGCGGCGATGGAATCGGTTTCGTTGCGCAGGGTGCTCCAGCGGAAATCGAAGGTGTCACCGTTCAGGACGAGCACATCGCAGCGCTCCAATTGCGGCTTGATCCCTTCAAGCAGGTACTCGCCGACGGATCGCTTCGCCAGCAAATGCAGGTCGGAAATGACGAGTCCGGAGGTAGGCATGGTGGGAGTCTGAAATCAGGCGAGCGTGCCTTCGGTGACACCGAGTTTCTCCGTGGCGTGGATGCGGTCGAGCAATTGTTCAGGGCTGAGCTCCCCGGAAAGGAGGGCTTGGTAGGCCATGATGGTGGATCTTGCGGAGTCGCGGTCTTCATCCAGGAGTTCGATGCGGAAATTGCGGAGGCCGCTGGCGAGGAGCTGTGGGAAGAATCGACCGCCCGTCTGGGCGCGGCCGTTGAACAGGGTGTTGCGGCAGCCGACATCGGCCTGCAGGCGGTGGAGTTGGCCGACACGGTCGCGGAGGTGGACGACGTGCTTCTCGCAGGGGCGGCCGCAGTCCTTGTAGGTGGTTCCGGAGCTGAGGAAGGTGCAGAAAACACAGTGCTCCATATGGAACATGGGCATGTGCTGGTGGAGGGTTAGCTCCAGCCAGGATGGCGGGGTTTTCCCTAACAGATCGAGGACTTGCGAGATGTTGAGGTCGTAGGAAATGGTGAGGCGGTCGAGGTTGGCCGATTCTTTGAGTATTTTGGCGGTGATTGGGTTGGCTGCGTTGAGGGAAAAATCGCCGATCTTGATCAGGTCGGAGCGGTCGCGGTAATGGTGGAGGGCGGCGAG
>Ga0163144_10025761_pt1 | contig 11469 bp, 7 predicted proteins | sample OliLak19BULKMAT1_FD_123175 | JGI IMG/M metagenome (GOLD analysis project Ga0163144, IMG submission 123175) | Freshwater microbial mat bacterial communities from Lake Vanda, McMurdo Dry Valleys, Antarctica - Oligotrophic Lake LV.19.BULKMAT1 | ecosystem: Environmental > Aquatic > Freshwater > Lake... | reverse complement strand
GTCATCAGTGCCAGCCATAACCCTGTACAGTGGAACGCCCTAAAGCTACTGAACGAAAATGGAGAATTTATTTCTGCTCAGGCAGGACAAATTATTTTGGATTTGGCTGCAAATGAAGACTTTGAATATGCAAAAGTAGGCGCACTTGGAAAATATCATAAAGATACTACCTACCTGCAAAAGCACATAGATATGATTTTGGCTTTGCCCTTGGTAGATGTGGAAGCCATTCGCAGCAAAGATTTTAGCATCATGGTAGATGCGGTAAATTCTGTGGGCGGCATCGCTGTTCCTATGCTGCTTAAGGCACTTGGTGTGAAAAAAATACACGAGTTATTTTGCGAACCAAACGGACAGTTTCCCCACAATCCAGAGCCACTGCCAGAGCATCTCAACATCATTTGCTCTGAAATTGCAGGTGGAGATTATGACTTGGGCATCGTAGTCGACCCTGACGTGGACAGGTTGGCGTTTATTTGTGAAGATGGCTCTCCTTTTGGCGAAGAATATACATTAGTAGCAGTAGCAGATTATGTGCTTCAAAATCAAGTAGGTAACACTGTTTCTAACCTATCTTCTACAAAGGCATTGAAAGATATAACACTTAAGTATGGCGGGCAATACTTTGCGGCTGCGGTGGGCGAAGTCAATGTAGTAACAGCAATGAAAGAAAATAATGCAGTGATAGGTGGCGAAGGAAATGGAGGTATTATTCTGCCCGAACTGCACTACGGCAGAGATGCCTTAGTTGGTATTGCACTCTTTCTCACGCACTTAGCAAAAACTAAAAAGTCGGCTCTGATGCTCAAAGCAAGCTATCCGAGCTACCATATCTCGAAAAACAAAATAGAACTTACCCACGATATTGACGTAGATAATATTTTGGAAAAAGTAAAAAAACGCTATCACAAACAGCCAATTAATACCATAGATGGGGTAAAAATAGAATTTGATAACGAATGGGTACACTTGCGAAAGTCTAATACAGAGCCTATTATTCGTATTTATTCCGAATCAGCATCGCAATCAACGGCTGACTTTTTGGCAAAGAAAATCATCATGGACATAAAAGAGATAATTACAGAAAAAGGATAAACTATGAGAGTATATTTGGATAATGCAGCAACTACGTCTTTGGACAAGGAAGTATTAGATACCATGCTTCCATTTATGACCGAGCATTTCGGCAACCCCTCTTCTATTCATGGGCATGGAAGCAAGGTAAGAGCAGGGATAGAGCAAGCAAGAAAAAAAATTGCAACACTGCTCAACACTTCGCCATCAGAAATTTTCTTCACTTCGGGTGGCACCGAATCTGATAACACCGCTATTCGCTGTGCCGTTAAGACTTACAAACTCACCCACGCCATCACCTCGCGCATAGAGCATCATGCCGTAGAGCATACGTTGGAAGATTTGGCTAAAAATGGCGACATCAAACTTAGCTTTGTCAATATAGACGCAAAAGGAAACATAGACTTGGCGCACCTCAGAGAACTTTTAGCTACTAACGCCCGTTCTTTGGTTTCTCTCATGCACGCCAATAATGAAATAGGCAATTTGCTTGATATAGAAGCTGTTGGAAATATTTGTGCGGAATTTAATGCCTATTTCCACTCCGATACGGTGCAGACTGTAGGGCATTTTCCTATCGATTTGCAAAAAATAAAAGTACATAGCATCAACGGTGCAGCCCATAAGTTTCACGGACCCAAAGGCGTAGGCTTTATTTACATCAAGAATGAAGCAAAAATTCACCCATTCATCACAGGGGGAGCGCAGGAACGCAATATGAGGGGAGGAACTGAAAATGTTTATGGCATTGTAGGGCTGGCAAAAGCCTTAGAAATAGCCACAAGAGATATGCAAGCAGATACAACATATATTCTTGACCTCAAATCCTATATGAAAGACCGCCTCAAAGAAATTTTTGATGATATTTCTTTCAATGGTGAATCTGCGAATTTGGACAAAAGTCTATACACAGTTTTGAACGTGAGCCTGCCCGAATCTCCTGATAATGACATGATTCTGTTCAATTTGGACATTCATAAAATTTCGGCTTCAGGCGGAAGTGCTTGCTCAAGCGGCTCTGATGTAGGTTCGCACGTGTTGCGCGCTATCAAGGCAAACCCCGCTCGTGCCAATGTTCGTTTCTCATTTAGCAAGCATAATACCAAAGAAGAAATAGATTATGTCATAGAAAAATTAGCAGAAATCTATCATTTGCAAAAAGAGATAGCATAGTTTGCTATTACGCAAATCAAATTTCCTACATTAGTGCTGGAAAATGCTTAGAAAATGAATAGAATAGCCATTATTGATATTGGAACAAATAATTTTCACCTGCTCATTGCAGAAAAACAAGAAAGCGAAGACGGCTATAAGCCAGTTATCTTGCACAAATCCAAAGTCTTCGCTTTCATTGGCAGGGGAGGAATGAGTGAAAAAATGATTATGCCCGATGCAATGGAGCGAGCCTTGATATATTTGCAAGATTTCAAGGTAATCATTGATAGTTTTGGCTGCAAGCAAGTAATGGCAACAGCAACAAGTGCAGTCCGAAATGCGAATAATGGACAAGAATTAGTAGAAAAAGTAAGGCAACTTACTGGTATTGAGCTACAAGTAATAGATGGAAATAGGGAAGCAAGCCTCATCTATTATGGTGTAAAATCAAATTTGCAGATAGAAGAACGCTCTCTCATTGTAGATATTGGCGGGGGTAGCGTAGAGTTTATTATCTGCAATGCACAAGAAGTTTTTTGGAAGCAAAGTTTTGAGGTAGGAGCGCAGCGGATGCTCGACAATTTTCAGCAGACTGACCCTATTAGCCCCGAAGGACTATTGGCACTTAATAATCATTTAGCACAAACATTACAGCCTCTTTTTCAAGCTATTAGACTTTTTCCACTCAAAACACTCATTGGCTCGGCTGGCTCTTTTGATACGATTGTAGATATATACTGCACCCGCTATCAGATAAATAATACCCTCAAGTCAAAAAAAGAATTTGAAATACCACTCCCCTATTATTGGGAAATCCATAAAGAACTTATCCATAAAAACCTCAGCGAAAGAGTGCAAATAGAAGGAATGTTAGCCGACAGAGCAGAAATGATAGTCGTAGCTTCAGGGCTAATCTCCTTTATAGTCAGGCAATTACAAATTGAGAAAATGAGGGTTTCTGCCGCATCACTCAAAGAAGGACTACTTTGGGAATGGATGCAAAATAGATATTAACAATTTTTAGCAACAAATTAGCGACCTTCTTCGTAAATAAAATCTAAGATTTATAAAGAAAATATGTATTGGAAAAAAATAATTATCGCCTGTCTTGTTCTGCTTGTTTATTCTCAAAATACACAGGCACAGACTTGGCAAAATTGCTATGATAGCACTACGTATTATTTTAAACAGCACAACTACCCGCAGGCACTTGCTTGGGCAGACAAAGCCATGCTTTTCTACCACTATCTCCTCACCCAAAAAGATATTTACGCTAATTATAATACCATTGCTTATATTGTCTATGAAAGCTATAGTATTAAAAATCAAAAAGATGATGGCTTAAAACAATTGCTTTCTTGGCAAAAAACATTAGAAGGCATTTTTGTTGAAAAAGAAAAAAATTCAGTGGCTAATAATAAGTTAAGCCTACAATCGAGTCTTTTTTTCTATATAGGCGAGTTTTATTACAAAATGGGCAACTACCAAGAAGCAAGGAAATACTACGAAAAATCACTAAAAATAAAAGAGCGGTTTTTAGGAGAAGACCACCCAAGTTATCAGGAAACTTTGGCAGTTTTGGGTAAGCTAATGCTCGAAGCAGGCGAAATGGAAGAAGCCGAGCAAACACTCATGGAATATAATAGCTTGGCTGAAAGCACTTACGGCAGTCAGCACCCGATACGGGCTAATGCACTCAACGAGGTAGGTGATGTATTTGCGATGAAAAGTGATACCACCACCGCTATTTACTTTTATAAGCAAGCCAAAGAAGTATATGAAGAAATTACAGATGGCTTACAGTCAATAGGCTATGCACATAATCTCACAAGCCAAGCCGAGCTATACTATAAAATGGGCTTTTATACTGCCGCCGAAGCACTTTTCAGACAAGCACAATATATTTATGAAAAGAATGATTTTACTCACAAAGTCGAGTACGCCAATCTGCTCAATAGATTAGCATTGCTATACCTACGCCTAAACAATCTCGTGGATGCTGAAAGGCTTATTCAGCAAGCAAAAAATATTCACGAGCAGGTTTATAGCACAAATCACCCTGCCTTTGCGCGTGATTTGCACGTATTGGCGAGCATTTACCTTGCAGCAAACTATCCCAAACAAGCCGAAAAGTTACTTATAGAGTCTATTGCGATATACAAGGCGAGTGGTATAACCAAACAAATAGATTACTTATTGGCAGTGAGCCAGTTAGCAGAGTGCTATGAGCAAACCAAGCAATTAGCAAAAGCAGATGAGCTTTTCAAAACCGCCATAGATAGCTTTCGCTTTCATATTAGCGAGCAGAGCGTCGAGTTAGCAGGCATAGAATCTAATCTGGCAAATTTGTACTATCACGTAGGCAAATATACCGAAGCTACAGAGCTGCATGAGCGCAGTTTACAGACTCGGTATGAACTTTTGGACGAGTCGCATCCCGAATTTTTGGAGTCTATCAACAATTTGAGTTTGCTTTCTTGGGCTGATAAAAAAATAGCAAAAGCAGATGGATTCTTTGAGCAAAGCATTGAGAACTATACAAAGCAATTCAATCGCTATTTCTCCTTTCTGAGTGAAAGAGAAAAGGATTTTTATTACAATAGCATTCGTGCTTTTTTTGAAAAATATAACTCCTTTGCCTTGCAGCGCAGCCAAAAAAAACCAGCTATTTTAGGGCAGATTTATAATAATCAGTTAGGAAATAAAGGCTTGCTTTTTTATACCAATCAAAATATTCGCGAGCAGGTATTGGCAAGCAAAGATGAAAGTTTATTCCAGAAATACAAGCGATGGACACAGCTCAAAGAGCAGCTATCAAAAGTCTATAAACTTGACTCAGAAGACATTGCTACCCAAAATATTCCCTTAGATTCTTTGGAAGAGGTTGCCAATTTTATAGAGAAAGACCTTTCATTAAGGATTGCGATAAGTAATACCAAAGAAGGAAAAGAAAAACCTCAGATTACTTGGAAAGACATACAGCGCAGGCTAAAACCCGACGAAGCAGCCATAGAAATGATTCGATTTCAGGAGTTTTTGCCCGACTCTGGCGGCAGATATACAGAAAAAGTATATTATGCGGCATTGATAGTTACCCAAAAAACAAAGAAAAACCCTGTATTGATATTGTTTGAAGATGGGGAAGATTTGGAGAAAAAACACGTCAGGTTTTATAGAAATTCTATCAAGTTTCGCATCAAAGACACCAAGTCTTACAGCTATTTTTGGCAAAAAATAGACACAGCAAGCGTACTTAATGGAATTAAAAAAATTTATTTCTCTCCCGACGGTGCCTATAACAAGATAAATATCAATACTTTGTATGATAGTAAGAACCAAAAATTTGTGGTAGATAAGACCGAAATCCACACGCTAACCAATACGCGCGACTTGATAGCCCTCAAAGACAATGTAATCAATACTTCAATGACTACAACGAAGGCTTTTTTGATGGGTTATCCTAATTATCATTACAAAAAACAAAAAACAGTCTTGCTGTACCCTAATGCGATAGAAGAAAATGATAATTTGGCTTTGCCGCTTGTAAAAAATAAAAACATACAAACCAGAGGCACCATTGGCAATTTGCTGCGTGGCGGCAGGGTAGATGACCTGCCAGGCACAAGAGAAGAAATTTTGTCAATAGAAAAAATTTTCAACCAATACCACATAGCCAATCAGATAGACCTTGGCGACAACGCATCAGAGGAAAATCTAAAAAGCATCAGCCAATGCACCATACTCCACGTAGCAACACACGGATTCTTTAGCCCCGACATCGCAGCCAATGAAATTCGCAACCCTAACATAGTAAAATTGGAGAGCAATCTAAACAATCCGCTACTCAATTCGGGCTTGCTTTTGGCGGGTGCGGACAATGCTTTTTCCCAAGAAACATTGTTAGCAGAAATAAAAGCACTAAGCGACAACACTACCTACGAAGATGGCGTGCTTACTGCCTACGAGGTGATGAACCTGAACCTAAGCAGTGTAGATTTAGTTGTTTTGTCAGCTTGCGAAACGGGCTTGGGAGAAGTGCGAAACGGAGAAGGCGTATTTGGCTTACAACGAGCCTTCCAAACTGCAGGTGCAAAAACGATAATTATGAGCCTTTGGAAAGTAAGCGATGAGGCAACCAAGCAACTCATGGAAAACTTCTACGATGCCTACTGCAAAACCCGCAACAAAAGACAAGCATTCTTAACCGCACAGGTAAAGCTAAGAGAGCGATTTCCTGATGCCTATTATTGGGGTGCTTTTGTAATGATTGGAGAGTAAAGCCCTCATTAGAAACCATTCCCACAGAAAATGGTAATATTGATGCAATCTGCCACTGGAGAGCCTAAAGTCTGAGTAAAACACTTATTTGAAAATTTCATTGATGGGGATTTGAATGTCCAATTCGACATCATTCAAAATGCTATTGATGCCAAATATCTGATAATCATTCATATTCTGAAAAACATAAATATTTCTAAGTGAAGGCAGGGCGAGCCAGCAAGATTTGACACCATTTTTAAAATATCTGTCTGCCTTAGTAGTGAGTTCGGCAAGTGCTTGGGTAGGCGATAGAATTTCTATTACGCACAGAGGCGTTTGGGTAAGGCGAATTTCATCTGCTAAGAAATCGATGGTCATCTTAGGAAAAATGGCGAGGTCGGGTGTAGATGCCCAATTGCTAAGTTCGAGAGAAACTTCTGAAAAAATTTCGTACACATTCCCATAATTCAGCATAAGCTGAAAAATGAGATTTCTTTGGATAATTGAATGATTTTTACTTGGCATTGCTTTTCCACGTTGGATTTCATACTCGGATAATACTTTTTCTGTAGTTTCCATATAAGTAGTTTTATAGTTTGTAGTTTTTGGTTATACTGATAGTCAATAACTTACCAAAAATAAAATTGTCTATTATTTGCCTTTTCAAAGATAAAAAAATATTGGGAATAAACCTGAACAGGAGAAAAATATTTTACGCTTTCGCATTGGGAATTTCTAAAAAGAAGGTAGTACCCGTATTTTCTTCACTTTCCAAGCGGATAGTTCCGTTCAATCTGCTTAATGCCATTTTTACAATGTAAAGTCCTAACCCTGAGCCATTTGCTTCGTCATTTCCTCTGTAAAACATATCAAAAACTTTTTCTTGGTAGAGAAACGGGATACCAATGCCCTTGTCTTCAAAACAGATAGAGGCTGCATTTTCATTGGTTTTTACCACAGCAGAGATGTTATTTTGCTCATTAGGTTTGGCGTATTTGATGGCATTTTCTAATAGATTTCTAAAAATAGTCATTAATAGACTTACGTCTGCAAAGAAGGGTGCATCTGAATGGATTTCCTTGCTTATTTTTATTTTGCCGTTTGTGCCTTGCGGGAAAAATTCTTTCACACAATCATCTATAACTTTCTCAAAATCAATCTCTTCTATTTGCTGCTCAAAATTTTTGGTAGCAGAGTATTGCAAAACAGAGCGAATAAAAATATCTAATTTGGTTATGCTCGCCTCTATGAGTTTTAGATAAGTTTGGGTAATGGCAATATCCTCATGGTCTTCGTGATTTTTGAGCAGATAGAATAGCCCCATAATAGACGAAACAGGCGCGCGGACTTCGTGAGAAATTCGATAAACATAGTCATCTAACTCTTGGTTACGTTTTTTCAAATCATCGTTTGCGTGCAATAATTCCTCGTTAATTTGCTGCAAATTAACTATCAGATTTTTATTCTGACGCTTAAGCCCAAAGTTATTCACCGCACTTTTGATGGTCATCATCAAGTCGTCTATGTCCCAAGGCTTGGTGAGGTAGCGATAAATACCTACTTTATTGACAGCGCGAATAATGTCTGTAGTATCACTAAAGGCAGTGAGTATGATGCGAATTACATCTGGAAAATCAACAATAGTTTCTTCTAAAAACTCCACGCCTGTCTTGTCAGGCATACGCTGGTCAGAAATAATGAGTTGAATATCATTATTTTGAAGTATTTCTTTGGCAATACTTGTATTTACGGCTGTAAAAACATTGAACTCTCTTCGAAAAGAAGCCTTGAAGATTCTAAGATTGTCATCTTCATCATCAACATAAAGTATATTAAATTTCTCGATTTCCATGAGTTACTTTTGGAACTTAGGTGTTAATTTATTTTATCTAATTTACCATAATTTAACTATCCGTATTCGGGGGTTAATGTAAGGTTTGGTGTTTGAAACTTATCACTCACTTGGCAAAAGATGCACCAAATTAGCATCTTGTTTCAAATAATTAGGATAAATCGTGTAATATTTTTCAGAAACTTCCTTAAATAGTAGCTGGCGAAGCTCATTAATATTTTCTTTTTGGGCTGCTGAAATAAAAATCGCTTTGGGCAGTTTGCCAATATACATCTGCTTCAGGGCTTCCAAAGTAGGGATTTTGCTTTGTGCTATTTCAAACTCATCTCCTTCTGGATTTTTGTATTGGTCTATCTTATTGAAAACAAGAATTACGGACTTGTCTGCTGCGCCTATTTCTGCTAACGTTTTGCTTACAATCTCAATTTGCTCCTCAAAAGCAGAATGCGAAATATCAATGACGTGTAGCAAAATATCCGCCTCTACCACTTCGGCAAGTGTGGATTTGAAGGCTTCGATGAGCGTAGTTGGCAGTTTGCGAATAAAACCAACGGTATCTGCAAGCAAGAAAGGAACTTCGTTAAAAACAACTTTTCTTACTGTAGAATCTACGGTAGCAAACAGCTTGTCTTCGGCAAAAATATCAGATTTGGCAAGCAAATTCATTAGCGTAGATTTGCCTACGTTGGTATAGCCTACTAAGGCAACCCGCACCATTTGGTCACGAGATTTGCGCTGATTAAGAGAAATTTTCTCAATATCTTTGAGTTTTTCCTTCAAAAGTGCAATTCTGTCACGGACAATACGGCGGTCAGTTTCTATTTCCTTCTCCCCAGGTCCACCACGAGTACCTTTTCCGCCTTGCTGCCGAGAAAGGTGCGTCCACATACGCGTAAGTCTTGGCAGTACGTATTCGTACTGAGCCAACTCTACCTGCGTGCGTGCCTGTGCGGTGCGGGCGCGCTGCATGAAGATTTGGATAATGAGTAAGCTGCGGTCAAGGATAGAGCAAGTGAGAATTTTCTCCAAGTTGCGAATCTGCGAGCTGCTTAGGTCATCATCAAAAATAATGACATCGGGCTTATACTCTTTGACATAAGCCACTATCTGATCCATTTTTCCCTTCCCCACAAAAAACTTTCCATCAGGTCTGTCTAATTTTTGCTTAAACTTATAAATTGTTTTTACGCCTGCCGTTTCCGCCAAAAACTCAAGCTCATCAAGGTATTCAGCTGCCTGCTCATCTGTTTGTTTTTGTGTAATAACAGTAACTAAAATGGCTGTCTTCTGAATTTCCTTTGTTTCTACTAATTTGATTTTCATATTGCAAAGTTATAAAAAACGAAATAAATATTTTTTTTTCTTGTATTAAAATCAAAATTGCTCTGCTTGCATAATATTTTTCCCTAAAAACTTTATTATGACAAAATTGATTTCTAATTTCGCATTGTTTGTACAAGTTAAGCAAACAATTCGATAAATCTAATCGTTTTTGAGTAAAATTAATAATAAATTTTGAGCTCAAAATACGAAATCTTGAACATTAAACTTTAAACATATTCATTTCACGCATGAAAATATTAATTTGTATAAGCAACGTTCCCGATACGAATGCAAAAATTCCGTTCAAAGATGGCAAGCCCGATTTGGCAGGGCTAACTTTTGTGATTGCTCCTTATGATGACTTTGCGCTGGCAAGGGCTGTGGAGTTGCGCGACCAAACTGCGGGCAAACTGACAGTGCTTTGTGTAGGCAAAGCTGACACGGAGGTTACTATTCGCAAAGCATTAGCTATTGGTGCTGATGACGCTATTCGGGTAGATGCCGAGCCTACAGATGCTTTTTTTGTAGCGGCACAAATCGCTGATGTAGCCAAGCAAAATCAGTATGATATGATTCTTATGGGCAGAGAATCAAGTGATTATAATGGTGGACAGGTACATGGAATGGTAGCAGCGATGCTTGGGATGCCTTGCGTAGTGCCTTGCATGAAGCTCGACCTGAATGGCAATGTAGCAACTATGTACCGAGAAATTGAGGGTGGCAAAGAGGTAGTAGAACTTCCTACGCCTTTTGTGGCTGGTTGCCAAGAGCCTATTGCTGAATGGAAAATTCCGAACATGAGAGGCATTATGACTGCAAAAGCGAAACCTTTGAAAGTGCTAAGTCCTGTGGGTACGGTGGTGGCTACTCAAGTATCGAGCTATGAAGTTCCTGCGGCTCGCAGTTCCTGCAAAATGATAGATGCCGCCAATGTGGAGCAGTTAGTAGAATTACTAAAAAATGAGGCAAAAGTAATTTAAACCAAAAAAATTAACGCAATGAACGTATTAATATATATAGAATCTGAAAATAATGCACCGAAAAAGTCCTCGCTTGAGGCAGTGGCTTACGGTGCGGCTATAGCGAAAGGGCAAGTAATTGCGGTGGCTACGAGCGATACTGCAACCGAAGATTTGGGCAAATATGGCGCAGATAAGGTATTGCAATTTACTACTTCGGGCAAGCTGGAAGCAAGCCAAGTAGCTGAAATAGTGGCACAAGCGGCACAAGCACAAAATGCAGAGGTAGTCATCTTTGCTAAATCTATCTTGAATGATTTGGCTGCCCCGATGGTTAGTATAAAGTTAGACGCTTCTTTAGCATCTAACGTGATAGAAATTCCTGATTTTAGCAAAGGCTTTGTTGTGAAAAGAAGTGTTTTTTCGGGAAAAGCCTACACAGAAGTTGCCTTGAATAATGCTATCAAAGTATTGAGTATCAAGAAAAATGCCATAATAATGACAGAAAAAGGCAAAACAGCAGCAGTAGAAAGTTTCAGCCCATCAGTAACGACTTCTCCTATTGCCATCAAAGAAACAACTCAAAAAACAGGAGATATTTTATTGACCGATGCCGACATTGTGGTTTCGGGCGGTCGCGGCTTAAAGGGAGCAGAAAACTGGGGTATGATTGAGGAATTGGCGAAAGTACTGCACGCCGGTACAGGCTGCTCTAAACCCGTTTCAGACATGGATTGGCGACCACACCACGAACACGTAGGGCAGACAGGCATCAAAGTAAGCCCTAATCTCTACATTGCCGTTGGTATTTCGGGTGCTATTCAGCATTTGGCAGGGGTTAGTTCT
>Ga0163144_10025760_pt1 | contig 11469 bp, 10 predicted proteins | sample OliLak19BULKMAT1_FD_123175 | JGI IMG/M metagenome (GOLD analysis project Ga0163144, IMG submission 123175) | Freshwater microbial mat bacterial communities from Lake Vanda, McMurdo Dry Valleys, Antarctica - Oligotrophic Lake LV.19.BULKMAT1 | ecosystem: Environmental > Aquatic > Freshwater >... | reverse complement strand
TCATACTTGAGGTAGGCGATTCCTTCACAATAGGGGCATTCAACTTTATTTTTCATGAGGTGGTTGGTTTGAGTGGATAGTTCAAGGGCCATTCGGCCGGATGAAAGGAGATGCAATCGATAGCTTTGTTCGGTAAACCCATGCTTTGCTTGATGTATACTTCTTTACCATTGATTGTTATTCCAAATTCGTAGTAATCCGGACGACCAGGGACATCTTTGTCTTTGTTTGGTCCTGAACAATAATCCTCAGGAGTAAGCCCCATTATATATTCCTCTCTTTGCGCTGGTGTGATGTCCAGTTCAGCAAGAGCATTAAGGTTTTTCTCGCGGTTCCTGAAGACTACCCCAAAAACAGTCATTTTCGCCTTCAATTGGCCCAGGTATGCCTGAATTTTGGTTTGAGGGGTCAAAATTAAAACGGTTTTTGAAGCCCAAAATTACACTTTTTAATTACATATTTACTTTTATTTGTAATATTTACAACTTTTAAATGCAATATTAGTGCCAAATTAAAGAGCCTAACCTGTAGTGCTGCAGGAAACTCCGTGTGGGTAAAATTGAATAGTGCTTCCGCTAGTGCATTTGCCTACCTAGTCCGTGCCGGTTTCAAATTTGGTATCGGCAATCATCTGGCACTGCTACTCAATCTCGACTAACTGGGTTCTAACCCTGAATTTATCAATGTCCGGACGAGTACCACCCTGGGAACGTATACGGAGAGTTCTTATTCACAGCGTTTCGGGACGGTAAATGTGGTTGTGGGAATTGGATACAGGTGGTGAAATATCAGGGACATAGCGCAGTTCATTTTTAGGAACGATTGTTGAATATTAAGCTATTATGGCTCAGGTTCAACCAATAAAAACCGATTTAAGTGATTTAAATGAGGAGCAACATAAAGCAGTTACTAGCGATACTAAACGAATGCTGGTGCTGGCGGGTGCATATTGGCTGGTATGGTGGAGAGGCAGATGGTGGGAAGGATTGAAGTGGGGCGGGGGACGGTGTATGTGTTGAAATAATTACAACGGCATTGAACAATTGAATATATGTATTAGATTTGAATGTTTGTAGAAATATTATGGTACAAAAGTCCTTACCACCTTTGGCAACCTTGAAGATGCTGAGACTATCCTGGTACCGACCAAATTCGATCTTGGTGATTATAGTGTAAGACTCACGAGAAAGGCAAGTAATTTATATCATGTGGAAGGTACAGATTTCTATATAGCAACCAAATATGGCTATGAATACAGCACATATGACGACGCCATTTTAAGTGTCGAAAGTCAATATGGATATACGAAAGGAAAGCTAATTTTTGAATAAATATATCTTCAAATGAATATTAATTTCTTATTTCTGTTTCTTCTGACTTTGGTCAGTAATGCGATATGTCAGGATGCTGAATTGCATATTCACAATGAATCTGACAGAACGATGGATGTTAAAATCATGCGATCTCTCGCAGATGGTAGATCTAGTTTGTTTGGAAAAATGTACATCAATCCTCGATCAAATTCGACAAAATATTTTTCTTCCACCGGGTATTACTATCTGAAAGTTAAGGCCATTAGATTAAATCGGCCAGATGTATTTTCAAAGGGAGATCCATTCCGAATATATGTAGGAAGTGATGGGTATGATGTTTTGACAATTTCTTATTCTATTGAAGAATCAACCTTAGATCCGATGAGCGGTGAAACAATATCTAAGGCTGAGTTTGATAGTGATTATTGAAATGAATGTATATGCTCCTCAATTAACTTAAAAATAAAATTTATTTTGGCTTTGGATTAGATTTGTGAAAAGGATAGGGTGAGTTAATCTTTATTCACGCATATCAATAAAATGAATACTCATAAAAGATTCATTAATGTAATTGAAATCTTGTATTGAACAAACAATAAGAAAATGTATCGAACTATTTTCACACCAATTCTTCTTTTTGCAATCCATGTAATTGCTTCCGCTCAAGGACAAATTCCAACACTTAATCTTGGCTCTGATACATCCTACTGCTCTAATATCCCGATATTATTGACAAGCAATCTCATTGACTCTTCCTACAATTATTTATGGAATACAGGGGATACAACAGAAACCGTTGAAATAGACACTAGCGGTGAATATTGGCTCAAAATAACGTATGATACAACTTTAGAAATCCAAACTGATACTGGTTTGACAATGAGAGATACGACCCTAAAGTTGGTAGATACGATCAACATTACAATCAACATGGCTCCCATACCAATCTTCCTAACAGATTCAAATTGTTTTGGCACTCCCTCATTAATTATAAATAATTCCATGTTTATTATGGGATCAGTGATCACTTATATAATTAAAGAAGATACTTTGATTTCTACTGCAGACACAGTACCATATAGTATGCTGTTGAACGGAGAAAGCGTTATGACTTTTACTATGATTGATCAGCCTAACGGGTGCTCTGCTACCGATACTTTCGAGTTTAGAAGTATGCTAAAGCCCAATATTTTATTTCAAGTTGATTCCACTTGTGAAAATGTAGCTCCGCTCATTGAAAATCATTCATCAGAAACATATTCGTCATATACTGTCTCAATTAGCGAAACTTCAACATGGCTGTTCTCTCAAATGAACTCTTTCGAACTCCCAATACAAGCTGAAGGAACTCATACATACAATTGTATTCTTGTCAACAGTAACTGGTGTTCGGATACCATACTATTACCCCTATATGTTTTTGATATACTCCCAAGGGACATTCTTGGGCTTGATCCTACGTATTGTATAGGAGCACCACCTGACCATATTCAAGGCAATTTTTCAGGCGGCATATTTTCAGGACTTCCTTATATAACTAACTTCTCCCCAGGTCAAGCTCAATTCAATCCCTTTGCAGTGGACTCAAATATAGCTGTTACGTATACGTATACTGACTCGAATAACTGCACCTTAGATACAATAAAATATGTTGAAAATATATATCCATTACCTATACTAAGCATCGAAGGACTGGAAAGTCAATATTGTCAATTTGATCCTGCTTCAATAATTTCAACATTGCCTCCAGGTGGAATATTAATTGGTGATGAGCTATCAGAGATATCTGAAAATGGGGCAGTATTCTCACCAAACATGGTCGGATTGAATAATTTTGTTTATACATACACAGATATGCATGGATGTTTAAACTCAACAAATCAAATTACTTCTGTCAATCCATTACCTGATGTTGAATTTGGAGATTCGTTAATATTGATTACAAGCGGAGATTCTCTAATACTTGGACCAGAAATGGTTGAAGCAAACATTTTATACTACTGGTCTACCGGACAAAACGGTAATACAATTGAAATTACCAATCCTGGCTATTATATACTTTATGGCCAGCATAGCATTTCGGGATGTACTTCTTCGGATACTATACAAGTAGAACTGATAAATAAAATCAACACTGAAAACATATCCAGTGGGTTAAAATTCTACCCGATTCCTTTTGTATCAGAGCTATTTATTGAAGGTCTTGCATCGATAGAATCAATTCGCGTTTATGATCTCTTGGGCAGACCGGTTTTCTTTGACTACCAATCCCTTGGTTCGTCTTTCAAACTGACGTTTGATCCTAAAAGTGCCAGCCTCCTTCTCCTTGTGATAAATGAGGATATATCCGTTCAAATTCTTAAGGGTGAGAGAAATTAAATTTACAGGCAAGAATTAAGGAAAGGATGAAGACGAGTGGCTCCTTCTTCATCTGTTTTGAATAACCGATATCGACCATCGGTGGATTCTGAAACCAGAAAATAGCCAAAATCACTGGTCTGTAATATTCCCTTTGGCGCATAGTTGGAGTCGTTAGAAAATCTATTACACCATTGAGTTCCTCCATTAAACCTGTCCAGTTCTGTAAGAAAAACCAGGCTATAGCTCGCATAGCCTATCACAACGTTTTGATTCCTGTTGATTTCAATGATAGAATGATTAGTATCAATAGTTTTTAAATCAACAAACCAATTTACATCTAGTGAATTTGAAAAACTAACAACCCTAGTCTTAAATGGATACTCGTTTAAGCATGAGGTATAAAACAGCGTACCATTATGGAATATCATATCCATCGCACTGTCTCGCCCAAGAATTGTATAGTCCCGAATTTCAAAAACGCTTCCATCTATATTTGTTCTAATGATAAATGCATGTCCATTTCGAATACCTGATAGATAAACTTCCCCAGAAGGTGACACTTCAATATTTGTAGCAATTGAATTGGAAATGTATGTTCTTACCCATAATGGCTCAAGAGATCTTGTCAGGGCTATTAAAATGGATCTTGCCTCACCTATAGTCTGTTTTACCTGTCCAACAAGAAAGTATTTATCTTCAAATCGCACTATATCATGTATGGCTAATTCTACTACCGAACCCAATTTCATATTTACAAAATAATCTAAATCTGAATATTGATTAAGTAGACTATTGGATAAAATGGATTGTACCAGTACTTCTTTTGGTTTGGCATTAAACACCATTAATAGCGTATCAAAATCTTGATATAAAACATTTGATTGATATCCATTCTGTAAAACATTAAAATTAAACGTACTGTCAATAGAGAAATAGTTAATTAATCCACAAGCAGGATCAAGTCTGCCGGCCCACGATAATAGATTCTCATCATTTTCAATCACAACAGTATTGTATAAAGGAGAAAAGCCTACAGGATCATTTGATCCGACCTCATAGTTTGAATACTCAATTTTTTCTAGATCCCATTGTACAAGGTCACACGAACTAGTCAAACTGAAAATTAACAATATAATGAAATACCTTTTCATCTTAGAATCTAAAGCATACTGCCGTCTCAAGCGTTTTTTCTATCGACAAGCGTATAGGTAAAAGTTCTATTTCCATTTCCATTTCATTATGTAGTACGCAATCATCTCTGAACTGTTGAACGTCACTACGGTTATTCTTATACTTTGAAAAGCGCAACGAAAGATCAAGCTGACTCATGGCATATACCAAGACAGTACCCCCCAAAGATACAAGGAATCTATGATGGTCTTCATTGCTCTTTTGGTAAAGCTTATCTCTCAGAGACAATCTTGTAGATGTTCTATAATCAGAATAATGCTTATCAGACTGCACCTTAAAATAAATTGTACTTACTGCGCCTGCTGCTAACAATCCAGTATATGCATAAAATCTTCCATCCTTTCCAAACTTTGTCAACCCCCATGGGGCATATATCCTATCGATAGCATTGAGACTAATATCATTACGTTTTTGCAGTTGAATACTATCCGGTATTCCATCACAATTATCATCTGGCCAATTATTAAAGCAATTGATCGGCGCACCCGGATAAATATCATCAAAGGAATCATTACAGTCGCATTTCTTGTCTAAGTTCGGATCACAATCACATTCAGGTCCACCATTGAAGCTGTCCCCATCATCATCGTTACAGCTCCCATCGGGTATTCCATCACAATTGTCATCCGGATGACCGTTCTCTTTACTTATTGGTGCGCCGGGATAAACGGTTGGATCACCATCATCACAATCAATCAGCACTGAAAACCCATCATTGTCTGTATCCACCGGAGGCTCCAATGCCTTACATCTACATTGGTCTCCCTTCTTTTCATTTCTAGAAGCCTGCTTTGAACTAACAATATTATCATCTTCATAAATTGATTGGAAACTAATGCTATTAAAACTTACTGTCCTATCTAATCTGTCGAGATCTCTGTCTATCCTATTTAAATTAAGACTGTCTAAGCGAGATAATTTATTGCTTCCTTGTCGCTTAATATTTAATTTCTCTTTATTGTAATAGTCCAAAGAATCTTTATATAGAATATAATTTTCAAAGTCAATCTCCTTACTCAAACGAACATTCAGTGTCTTGTTTTTTGTTAATAGTTCATAGGTTATATATTTTTCGTTTCGTATTGAAGAATATATTTGCCTAGATATTTTTGTATGTTCATTGAAATTCATTTTATAACTTATGACTGGACCAGTATACGTAATACCGTCAACTAGTGTTGGAACCGAAATAACCGAATAAGTCAATTCAGGACATGAATAGGAAATAAAAGTCTTCTCAAATACTACATTTTTTCCCGCTAACTTTTCCAAGCGGTCTAACAATTCGGCCCTCCCATAAGATACATTCTTTTTACCTTCTAGAGATTCATCCGCAACTTGAAATACATTTGAACTACTGCCAGCTAAATTATAAAGGGCAGTTTTAGATGAAACCTTCACACGAGGCTCCGCTCCTGGGTCAAGCATGTTATTAATATATCGTGTATAATCCAGGTATCGCGCTACAACCGCACATTTTAACAAAGAGTCTTGTCCGTCAAGATCAAAATTCTTCAAACTAATACTTGATTGTGCAGTCGCATACTCTAAAACAAGCATATAAATGCTGATGTGAATGAAAAGTGTAAATCGCATTTACCTACTAATTACTGAGAATATATGTAAAAGAACATACCTTATCGCACCCATTGTTTTTATATTGAATTGTTTTGACTTCAATTTTTTTTAACTGGCCACTGCCTCCCCTAAGGTCGTTTATAAGATCTATATAATTCCTTTTCTGGTTGAACTGATCCTTTACGTCACCACAACCTTGTGCGAAGTAAGAATCTATTCTGGCTTCAGCATCATCTGCCCTTTTTTTCTCAATACTAGGAGGCTGGCTTGGTGGCTTATATAGGCCCAGTCTCAAAATTGCATCGAGGTCCGCTTCCAAAACTTTTATTGGCAAAGAAGCATGCATTGTCGTGTTCAATTTTTTGCTTATACCGCTTACATTGTGCGTCATAAGCATTTCAATATCATAACAACCTACATCTGCAATCGTGTATTCTTTGCCAGCAAATTTTACTCCACCTATAGACCATTCATAACCTATATCCTTAAGATTCGATCCATTTACTACTGAGAAGCTAACTCTATCTCCAAGTTGCTTCTCCATGCGAGTCAGGCTTGGATGCAGATTTGGATCATTATCATTGATATCCAAATAGCCGATAAACCCATCTTTGTCAGTATCTTTTAATAGATCAGTTGTACCTGTTCCATCACCCTCCTTTATGCCTATATCCTCTTGCTTCTTTAAGTTTAAGTTTATTTGGATTTTTACAATCGGACTATTCACTATGGAATTCATAGACAACGTAACTTTGTAAGTTTCAAATTCCTTTGTTATGGGGGAGCCTGGTTTCAAGTTGGTGACCAATGATTCATAACCACCAGCTTGTTTTGGCCAATTTAATATCACCTCTTGAGGTGAGGTTAGTGAAAATCTTTGCGTAGTCAGTTTAAACGGAGGGAGATTATAAGCCTTCGGTGAGTTATCAAACACACTGTTTGACGATAAAAGAGTTACTTGATAAATGTCATCATCGATTTTAATAAGCCTTCCAAGTGATTCATTTATTATTCTAGTATCCTCAAGCTCTAAAGCAGCCATGACCCCTCTAAATTCTGCTTCATAATCTGATATTAGGCTTTTCAATTTACTTTTTTGCATTTTTTCAAGCTCTATTTTTATTGAATTTGACTCACCACATTCTATAGCATTATAGGCTAAAGCTCTTAACGAATTAAGAGCAGTTTGCTTTTGTGCCTTTATTAACTGGTCTTCAAGCTTCTTTTGCTGAGAGACTAGATCGCAATCTTTAGATGGTGGTGGGGGTGGAGGAGGTGGAGCAGGTGGAGCAGGTGGTGGGGGTTTGGTAGTTCCAAAGCTACCAGGCTCCCATAAAACAAAGAGTTCATTTATGCCATTACATGTCTTCATTGCTATTGAATCTCCTAGGGCTTTTTGCTCATAAATAGTGATAACGTTTGCTTTTCTATAAACTTCTTTTTTGTTTTTAAGAAAGGCATATACATGCTCCAAATCCATAATTACATCGTTGTATCGTTTTTCAATCGAGTCAATTGGAATAGGTGGTATTGACTCTTTAACCCAATTCTTGAATGAGATTTGAAGTGAATCTTCTAGAATTTTTGCTGCTAATTTTAAGTTTTTCTCACTACCAACCCTCGGATACTCTGGTGCTGGAAGCACTGTGTCAATACGTTCTGATTGAATATGCTGAATAGTCACCAAATATCGATAACAATCATCACTATTTACACAATTAGAAACCAATAAATACTTTAAAATAAACTCCTGAATATTCTTCAATTCCTTTCCGTCTTTATAAATAATATGGATTTTACTTTCCGTGATTATAGCACAATCCTGGCATGATTGCACCGTTAAAAGTACCACTACTGATATTATCAGATTTATCACCTTCTTCATACTTATAAATTGTTCGATCACTAAAAGATTATTCTAAACTAAATCAATCATTATCCTTCTCTTTTAAAAAATATCCTTTTTTAAATTAGGTGTCTTGGTTCAAAGAGCCAATTGCCATAAGTTGCATTTCTATACCTTTTACAATTACATTTCTTTGTAATTCAACATGTAATTGTCTCATAATTATTCGATTTAGGTCCTCATCATCTGGCACTCCTGGTGAATCAATGTAATAAACATTCTGCTCCATTATTATCGCTGGCATCGTTTCATCATCAGGTCCTAAGATATAGTTTCCTTCATCCAATAGAAAACGAATTCGGGTTGCTGAATTCTTTACTCCACCTGACTCCTTGAATCCAGCTATAGCGGAATTGTTTTGCCTATTGATCCAAACAGTATGAAAAAAATCACCTGTGCATAAAATGTGCAGCCATGCAGCTATAAGATATGCTATAACAATAAAAATTCCTAAAGGTGAAAATATACCATCACGCAGCAATTCCCAAATAAAAAATATTTTACAAGCTGCGGAAATCAAAAGCAAGGAATCAAAAAATATTGCAAACAACTTTCCCTTACTAATTCTTCTGTTTATTTTTATTACCTGAAACTGATTACTTTCTATTATTCTTTGGTTTTTGGCAAGTAAAACACTTTTGTGTGGTATATGAGCGATCACGGCGAGAATGAAATCTACCACAATTAGAACTACAACCATTAGGGGTTGAAGACCAATATCAATTGCAAGTAACGTGGCAGCAAATTCAAGTACAAAGATCAATATGAACCCTATCAATGTTTCATGAAAGTTGTATATTGAAAACAATCCAGGCATAGTTATTCCAGCGATGATTCTTTCTTTTTTTCTTGTAAATAGGTATCGGTCTAATACTGCTAATGGGGGATTGTATATATGTCCCTGAATAATGATTCTATGATCCATATGTATATAAAGGTTGGGTTCTAATTAATATTTAAATTAAGTATAGTTGACCTTATTTTTCTAAATACATTTTAGGTGCGTGTTGATAGCAGTAGCCGTTTGCATTTTTAGTAGAATGTTTGCATTGTTCACGTTTCATTGTCATACCTAGGCACCTTGTTGATTCCGCCTTCTTGCCAGGTTTAGGTGAATAACTTAAATCACTTGTTCCACGATTCAAGTTAATATCCGGTTTACAAAAACTACAGGGAGTCAGCCCTTTTTGAATAGCTATATCAAGAAGGATGCCATTTGAGGTGTTATCGACCATATGGCATTGTGCAGTATGGTACTTTTCACCATGAGGAGTATTATAGACATATATACCCTCATTATTTTCAGGAATAAAATTTGTCTCTGGTAGCTGACCACATGCAAATAGGAATAAGAGGAATATGCAGGTGGTAACAATGTTTAGCTTGGGAGAGAGCATTTAATACTAGTTGGTTTTAAAATTTAAACTTAGGGTTGAACCAAATATAGGTAATTGAATTAAAATTAGATCTTTTTTGTGTAAATAAATATATATTCTAGTGATTTTCTTGAGTATATATATGCGCTTTTATTCCGCTATATCCAATCCTTTGATCATGGATATTTCAGCACTCTATGTTGGACTAACTCGTTACAAATTAAAGCTCTCTAATATTTATGCCTGCCTGATGACAGAAAGGAGAGCCAGGCAGCGTATATTTACTTACCCAACTTTTTAAAATGAGAATAGTTTCAATACTTCACGAACCTGCACTTCTTTGTCTTTTGGCTTTCAGGCTGATCCTTTTGGATTCAGGGTGTCTCGAATCCTCCAGAACAGGCAATGAACTCAACGAACAAGAAGAGATTCAAACAGAAAGTGCTCCTACCCCTTCAATGGATACCATAGCCCGAAAACCCGTAAATGGCATCGCTGACTTATATAGTCAGGTGAAATCCAGCGTTTTTTTTGTCCTTACTGAAACTGAGGATGAAATCCATCAAGGCACTGCATTTACAATCGATCATTATGGACTTGCCATTAGCAACGAACATGTTTTCAAGGATGCAGATTTTGCAACTATTTATGATGAAAACGGCGACAAGTATAGCATTACAGAAATTATTGAGCGCGATCCAGAGCTTGACTATATTATTTTTAGAATAGGCAATGATAATGACTTTCCTTTTCTAAAGATTTCTAATGAAATTCCAAGAGTTGGTGAAGATTGTTTTACTGTGGGCAATCCGAAGGGTTTAATGCAAACGTTTTCAAAAGGATACGTATCAAATATCTGGCAGAATGAAATTCAAAACACAACAGAAATCACACACGGCAGTAGTGGAGGCCCACTTTTTGATTCGCAAGGAAGGGTTATTGGTATAACCACAAGTGGGAAGGGTGAAGCAAATATTAATTTTGCCCTACGGATTGACAGGATCCCATTGCATAAATACATAAACAATATTTCAACACATCTCATGAATGATCCTTTGGCTGAAGTAAAAATTATAGAATCAGATCAAGAATCAAACAATAGGCTTAAACAAGATTATATACAAGAACGTATAGAAAACTATTATACCGCTTTCGCTGATGAAGAATGGGAAGAAGTCAAATCATTCTATGCACCAAAAATGAAAAGATACTATGGTGTTTTAAATCTTGAAAAAGATGAAGCTATTTCTGTTGCTTTAAAACAAAATGATAATTTACAAATAAGCAAGACTATAACACTAATCAGAGAAGAATCTTTTTCAATGAAGCAATTATCTAATGGAAACACATTAGTTGATTTTATTGCTGAAATCGCTATTTACAAAATTGGAAATAATCCTGTAGAATACCATAATATTTCTACTATAGTTGAACTAAATCCAGCGTTTGCCTTTGTAAGTATATATGATAAAAACATCATTGGTGAATGAAGACGACCAAGCTTACTTTTCTGATATCATTTTACCTTCTATTCTTTTCTTTTAAATCACCGACTTTCTCTCAATCTATCACCCTCATCTCCTGGAACATCCAGGACTGCGGCCAAACCAAATCAGATGAGGAAATACTTGCAATCGCCAAAATCATAAGCAATGCTGACATTGTCGCTATTCAAGAGGTAGTGGCTAAGCATCCGGGTGGTGCTCAATCAATCGGGCGGCTCGGAGATGCGCTCAATCGGATG
>Ga0163144_10025759_pt1 | contig 11470 bp, 9 predicted proteins | sample OliLak19BULKMAT1_FD_123175 | JGI IMG/M metagenome (GOLD analysis project Ga0163144, IMG submission 123175) | Freshwater microbial mat bacterial communities from Lake Vanda, McMurdo Dry Valleys, Antarctica - Oligotrophic Lake LV.19.BULKMAT1 | ecosystem: Environmental > Aquatic > Freshwater > Lake... | reverse complement strand
GGGTCAGCTCTGAATGATGTAGTCGCGTTCGTCGCACGTCGCCGGCAGGACCGTGTGAAAGTAGAGTTGCCAGAGTCCGTCGTCAGTCTCTTCCATCCCGATGCGTTGGTTGGTCAAGGCATTTTGCGCATTGCGTTGCGCTTTGGGTCGAACAAACTGGTGGGGGATGAGCGTCTGTGATCAATACAGAGCGTCGCATCGAACTCGGGCACGCGGCAGCCAGACGCCGGACGACCCCTCCGCCACGAGGCACACCTGCGCGATATCGCATCTTCTCACAGTGGCGCTGGACGCGGTCGCGTAAAGCGCCGCGCTTCGCGACCCGATCCAATTCTGCAGAGCGGTTTCCTGCGGTCGCGCACCTGACGGATTCGTCGTGATCGCTACAAGTTTCGCAGTCGGTCTTCGTTCGAACGTTACGAGCACGACTCATCTATCGAATCGGCGACTCATCATGCGACTTGTCCAGGAAGGAGTCATCCGTTGCTTGACGCCACCGAACCGGCGCATGCCACGTGGCGTTTGGTGCCTCCTCGCCGGAAGTCTCATCGGGTGCGGGAACGATGCAACGGGTCCGGTGGCGAGGCCACGGGCAGACGCATCGTGGTTCACGCCAGCCATCGCCGGCCAACTCGACTTCACTGGTCGGTTGCCCGGCACGCGACCGCTCGCAGGACAGGCCACCGGCATCGGTGCAGACGACGCCATTCGAATCTCGAATGCCATCATGAAGGATCTCGGGCCGGTCCTGTCGCAGTTTTTCTCGGATGACGCCGGGATTGCGGTGGATGGTGCCAACCTGCGCCAGTGCGACCGGGTGGACTTCATCGAGTCTGCCTACGGGGCGTTCGCTCCCGAACGCACGCAGTTCTTCAGGAACGTGCACGGCGCCAAATGGCTGGTGCGATACTGTGATCGCGCGCTGCGGGCGGTGGCCGAAATAGACATCGCGGCCAATGCCGTCGGTCTGGGCGTCGACAGTAGCGGAGGGATCGTGCCGAGATCGCAAGGCACGAACTTCTCCTTCCGTGGCCTGCCGCAATCCGGTGTTCGAGAGCCGACGGTCGAGGATGCCGCTGCGCTCGTGGCGAAGAACGGTGCCGGCCGCATCAGCGAACTGCCACGCCTGATTCATATCGGGCATGGCTTCGTCTCCCATGCCGTATCGTACCTGTTCATCCAGACCGCCCCGGACGGCACACGGACGACGACGATGGTCTTCGGCGTGACCAGCGCTGATCTGCGCATTCGGGCCGAGCGCAACGCGCCGGGTGACCGAGACTCGCTGCCGGAGATCGGGGACTCGATGCGGACATTCCTCGTGCTGCAGGCAAGGCGCGACGACGCAATCGCCAGAAGCGTCGTGACTGAGTTGCTCAGCCCTGCGCGCTAGTGTGGCGGAATAGCGGGTAGGCCGTTCATGCGAGTTGCTGCAGACAGAGATCGAGCCCACGGTACGGGCGTGCTTCGTGCTGTCACTGGCGGTGGCTGCATAGCGCGCACAATCGACCGACAGCGAGCGTCGCACTCGGACACGCGGCGCGGTGCACGAAGTGCATGATCAGCCTTGGACGATTGCATGGGATCGACAGTCGAGATCCTCCCCGGAAACGGCGACAATGTGTACGCCGCTCGCCCCAGGTGACACGGGTGTCGTTCGCCTGGCCGGGAGTGACCTCGCCGAGCCACGCGAGCGACCTGCGAGCGCGGCGTGAGCAACAACAGCGTGACCATTCCAAGCGGGGCACCCACGAGTCCACCGGCCTCGGAGCCGAGGACCGCGCTGCCGTACTCTTCGCGCTCCCCAAGCGTGAAGCCGACCACGCCGCCGACCACCGCACCCCAGAGCAATCCGCGGATCGCAGTCTGTCCGCGGGCACGACACCGCGGCCTGGGATCCAATGGCGCGCGACGCTGTCGCGCCGTTGAACCGGAGTGTGCGACCCAGAGCGGCACCGCACCGACAGACCCTTCGTGGGGCGCCACGGCGTTGTGCGAGTGTCCCCACGCCGGGCGACTCGGCGCACACAACGTTGGTTCCCGGCGGCGTTGCGCGATGGCGCTTTTCGGCGATCGGCAGCCGGTGGCGATGCGCATACTGCAAATGATGACCTGACCCATCATCACGGAGGCAAGACGTGTGGCCGAGACGATGTAGCGACGACGAGGCTGCAGACCACGGTCGGCGTCGTGCCCGCTTCTCCGAGAGGCAGCCAACGCCGCAGTGCCTCGAGCCAGTTCGGTGAACCGCCGTGCGCGCAACTCGACGCCTGTCGTTCGACCGAGGCGAAGGCAAAATGCCGAAGACAGCCAATTCGTGTCGCTGATGACTCGGCGGGGAAATTGTGTTCGCGGTTTGGCACATGCACCGGCACGGCTACCGCGCCAGATTCCGGATGTCATCGACGACCGGCACTGCGGCGAGCCCGACCAGCACCAACGCCAGCGGTACCGTGGCCACGTAGCCCAGCGCATGAAATCCGGCCGCGCCCAGCACGCCACCCGTGAAGAATCCCAGCAAGAGCTGCAGAAGCAGTCGCAGGTGCCCCCGATCAGCGAGCACACGTTCACCCGCAGGAGAGGTCCGCCGATTGACGTACAGCAGCTTGCCGAGTTCAATGCCGATGTCGGTCACGATGCCAGTCATGTGCGTAGTGCGGATCTCGGCGTGCGAAATCTTCGTGACGACGGCGTTCTGGAGCCCCATCGTAAAGCTGAGCAACGCCACCGTCGCTGAAACGAACAGGGTATGCACCTGATTCAGCTGCGCTCCGACAATACCGAAGACGAGGAGCAGCAGCGCTTCGAGGAGCAGCGGGAGCGCATACGCGCTGCTCAAGCCGCGCCGGCGGGCCGCGTTGACCAGGATGGCAGTGGTGGCCGCACCGGCGACGAATGCACCGAGCGCGCCGACGCCCGTCGCGAAGACCGTCCGGTCACCCAGGATGACCGCGTCAGCCATGGACGACACGACGCCGGTCATGTGTGACGTGTACCGCTGCACGGCCAGGAAGGCACCGGCGTTCGTCGCCCCGGCCACGAACGCGAGGCCGACCCCAAGGTGCGTATTCTCCCGCCGGGTCCGGATGGTCGCCGTCAGCCCACGCGCATAGTCGAGCGGCATCCAGCGGAAAGTAACGGTGTGCAGGCATCAAGCCGGATGGGGCGCCTGGGTGGCACGGCGGACACCGCAGCAATGCCAGCGGTCCTGCGAGGCTGTCCAACGCCGCCAGCCAGATTGCGCCGAGCGGCGACTGCGTCCCGAACTTCGTGTAAAGGCCAGTCGTCGACGGATGCCGCCGACGCCGCGGCGGCAGCAGCCCGCGGCGGAGTCTCACGTCGCCGTTTCGCGCGCATGAGGCGATCGACGAGCATCGCCGGGCCTTGGACTCCCGGATGCCGGATCGTTCAATCCGCGCGCATCGCGCACCTATATTCGTCTATGCGCATCCTTACACATCTCCATAGATGAGGACCTGACCTTGCCCCAGAAACAAATGGGAGCTGAGATGCTCGATCTTGTCGCCGAGCGCTTCAAGGCGCTCGGCGACCGCGCACGGCTGTCGCTCGTGCAGGCGCTGCGCAGTGGGCCGCTGACGGTCAACGAGCTCGCAGCCGCCACGGAGATGGGCCAGGCGAACGTCTCGCGACATCTCGCCGTGCTCTTCGCGAATGGACTCGTCGCCCGCGAACGTGACGGCATCTTCGTTCGCTACGAGCTCGCCGACAAGGATGTCCTCAAACTGTGCGAGCTCGTCTGCGGGCGTCTCGAGGGCGAACTGACCAAGCGTCGTCGCGTCATCAGCGGACGGTAAACCGGCGCCGGCGTGCACTCCGCACCGGCGCCGCGCACGTTGTCGGAACTATCGCGGCGTCCCTGCCCGCGCTCTGCAGCCGAACAGCTTCACCGAGCCAAGCACGCGCTCCAGCGGACAGAAGTTCGTGTAGCTCGACTGCAGCAGGTTGAGCCCGACGAATGCCGTGAACAGAAAGAACGCCGGGTGCACATAGTGGCCGAGGCCGACGGACACGAACACGAATGCGCCAGCGATACGGCGGATGATCAGATCAGGACACATTGGGCTCCCCTTGTTTGAGCTGCCAGTACAGCAGCGGAACGACCACCATCGTCAGCAGAGTTGCGACGATGGCACCACTCATCAGGGCCACGGCGAGCCCTTGAAAGATCGGATCCAGCACCATCACCAGGCCGCCCACCACCACTGCCGCCGCCGTCAGTGCGATCGGGCGGAAGCGCACTGCGCCGGCTTCGAGCACCGCATCAGTCAGTGAGCGACCGCGCGCCTCCTCGAGCTGGATGAAGTCCACCAGCAGGATCGAATTGCGCACGATGATGCCCGCCAGCGCGATCATGCCGATCATGCTCGTGGCGGTAAAGAACGCACCGCTGAGCGCATGCCCCGGCAGGATGCCGATGAGCGTCAGCGGAATCGGCGCCATGATCACCAGTGGAATGGTGAAGCTCTGGAACCACCCCACCACCAGCACGTAGATCAGCAGCAGCACGATGGCGAAGGCCAGACCGAGATCGCGGAACACCTCGATCGTCACCTGCCACTCGCCATCCCATTTGATCGACGTCTCGCTGAGTGTCGCTGGCGCCACGGCGTTATAGCGCGCGATCTGCGCACCGCGTACCCGGATCGCGTCGATCGCCCGATTCATCTCGAGAATGGCGTAGACCGGGCTCTCGATCTCCCGCGCCACATCGCCCGTGACATAAATGGACGGCCGCAGATCCTTGCGAATACGCGTCCCTTCGTGCGTGCCTTCGACCACCTGCACGAAGCGCGCGAGCGGTTGCGGCCCCGTCGACGTAGCGATCGGCAGCGCCAGCAGCGCATTCACGCCCGACCGCTGTGCGAGCGGCAGTTGCGGCACGATCGCGATGCCCTCGCGCGCCGTCGGCGAGCTCATGAGCCCCGCTGGCGCACCCGACAGCGCGAGATAGAGCACTTGCGTGATCTGCTCGACGCTCGCCCCGGATTCCGCGGCGCGCACCCGATCCACGCGGAAGCTGCGCTGCGACTGCGGCGCCTCGACCGTCCAGTCGACGTCCACCACACCGGGGGTGTGCTCGAATACGTTCAAGACCGCGCGCGCCGCCTCGAGCCGCGTGGCATCATCGGCGGCGTAGACCTCTGCCACGAGCGTGGACAGGACCGGTGGCCCAGGTGGAATCTCGGCGACCTTCGCCGACGCGCCGAACCGACGTGCAATGGAATCGATGGTCGGCCGCACGGCCACCGCGATCGCATGGCTCTGTCGCTTCCGGTCGCCCTTTGGCTGCAGGTTCACCTGCACGTCCGCCACGTTCGCACCGCTGCGCATGAAGTAGTGCCGCACCAACCCGTTGAAGTTGAAGGGTGCCGACGTTCCGGCGTACACCTGTGTGCTCGTCACTTCCGGCACGCTGCCCAGGTACGATGCGATCTCCGAGGCCGCGAGGTTCGAGGTCTCGAGCGTCGTCCCCTCCGGCAGGTCGAGCACGACCTGGAACTCGCTCTTGTTGTCGAACGGCAGCATCTTCACCTGCACCGCCCGGACCAGCACCAGCGCCATGCTCGCCAGCAGGAGCACGATCACCGTGGCATGGAATCCGCGACGACGCCCGGGGTTCTGCATCAGCGGCAGCATGATGCCGCGATACAGTCGCGCGACCCGGCCACCGTCCTCCGGTGGATGTGCGACGGTTGCGTGCAGATTGACGACGTGCCCCTTCAGGAGGCGATACGCCAGGTATGGCGTCACGATGAACGCCACCGCCAGCGAGGCGAGCATCGCCACCGAGGCGCCGATCGGGATCGGCCGCATGTACGGCCCCATCATCCCACTCACGAACGCCATCGGCAGGATTGCCGCAATCACCGTGAACGTGGCGAGAATCGTCGGGTTGCCGACTTCGTCCACCGCCTCCACCGCTGCCACTTCCGGCGTGCGATCGCCCATGGCGAGATGACGATAGATGTTCTCCACCACCACGATCGCGTCGTCCACCAGAATGCCGATCGAGAAGATCAGCGCGAACAGCGTGATGCGATTGAGCGTATAGCCGAGCGCGTAGTAGGTGAACAGCGTCAGCGCGAGTGTGACCGGCACGGCCACCAGCACGACGATCGCCTCGCGCCAGCCGAGGAAGAGCCAGATGAGCGCCGTGACACTGAGGGTTGCGATAGCGAGATGGAGGATCAGCTCCTGTGCCTTTTCGCCAGCCGTCTCTCCGTAGTCGCGCGTCGTCGAGAGCGTGATGTTCGACGGAATCAGCCGCCCCTTCGCCTCGGACACCCGCTGCAGCACCGCGTGCGTGACCTTGGTGGCGTTGGCCCCCTTTCGCTTTGCCACGGCAATCGTGACGGCGGCTTCAGGTGCACCGCGTCCCTCGCGATGCGACACATACGACGTGGTCTCGCCGAAATCCTCGCGGACGTCCGCGACGCTGCGCAAATACACCGCCGAACCACTCCGGACCGACACGACCACGCTGCCCACGTCACGCGCATTCGTGAGCGGCGCACCAACGTCGATGCGCACGACTTTGTCACCTTCCGTCATTTCGCCGGCGGCGAGCCGCGCATTGGCGCCCTTCAGTGCCAGCATCACTTCGCCCGGGGTCACACCACTCGCGGCGAGCCGCGCCGCGTCGAGCATCACGCGAATCTGCTTCGGTGCTCCACCCGTCACGAACGTCTCGCCAACCTCGGGCACCGTCCGGATCTCGTCTTCGAGGTGCACAGCGACCTGCCGCAGCGCATTCGCATCCACAGCCGATGCGTGCAGCGTGAGCGCGAGCACCGGCACGTCGTCGATGGAATGCGCCTTGATGATCGGTGGCAGGGCGCCGACTGGCGCGCGATCCATCGCGCCCGCCAGCTTCGCCTGCACACGCGTGACGCTCCGCTCCTGATCCTCGCCCACCTTGAACCGCACCGTCACCATCGCATAGCCGTCGCCGGACATGGTATACACGTGATCCACGCCGGGCAGCTCGAGCATCCGCTGCTCGATCGGTCGCGCCAGCAGGTTCTCCGCCTCCTGAGGCGACGCACCGGGCATGGCCGCGATCACGTCGATCATGGGCACGGAGATCTGCGGCTCCTCCTCGCGTGGCGTCGCAAGGATGCCAAGCACGCCCATCGCGAGCGATGCCACGATCACCAGCGGCGTCAGCTTCGAGTGCAGGAACGTCTGGGCCACCCTGCCCGATATCCCAAGTGAACGCGCCATCGTCAGTTCCCGCGCGACGCAGGCGTGACTGCGGTCGGTACGACGATCTCATCGCCGACAGCCACGCCGCTGGTGACGTCCACGGTGGTCGCAGACTGTACGCCGAGTCGAACCCAGCGCCGCTCGTCACGCTGCGCACCGCGCACGATCACGCCGGTGAGGTCGCCCTCGCGGATGATCGCGGCCAGTGGCACGAGCAGCGCATGCCGCGTCCCTGTGGGCAGAGACAGCACCGCTGCACTCCCCGCGCGGAAGTGCCGCGTCGGGTTGGCGACCGTCGCATTCACCGTGAACAGGTTCCCTGCATTCGCCGAGACGATGCCTTCGATGACCGCCGTCGCCGGTTCACCATCGATGGATGCGCGAACCGTCTGTCCGCGGGAGAGTGAGCGCACTGCATCCGCACCCACGCTCGCACTGAGGCGCAACGTGGCCACGTCCTGTACCAGCAGCAGCGGTGCACCGGGCGCCGCAAAGGTGCCTGGATCGGCGAAACGCTTGGCCACCACGCCGCTGAACGGCGACCGCACCGTGGCGTAGCTGCTGACGGCATCGAGTTCGCTTGCGGCTGCCCTCGCCGCTCGTACGCCGGCGTTTGCCCGCGCGAGCCCTGTCTCCGCCGCATCGTTCTGCGCCTTCGTCGCGGCACTGTCCGCATACAGGGCACGGAACCGCGCGGCATGCAGCGCGGCTTCCTGCTGCATCGCCTCGGCGTCCGCGATGGATGCCGCCACCTGCGACGCCTTGGCCGTCAGCTCGCGCGCGTCGAGGCGGAGCAACGGTTGGCCGGCCCGCACGAGATCACCCTCCTGCACGAGGACGGCGGTGACGGTCGCCATCAGCTTCGTGCTCAACGTCGCCTGCTGCATCGGCTCAGCCACGCCAGATGCTTCAAACGTTGCGATCATGACCGTGTCCGCAACGCGCACCGTGGTTCCATTGACTCGCGCGGGTGCTGCGCCAGCAGCCTGGGCTGCGTCCTTCTCGGAGCCAGCGCATCCGGCGAGCGCGATCAGTGCCGCCATCGCGGCGATGCCGACGCGCGCGTGAAATCGCGGCGCAGAGCGGTCGAGAGTTGGAATCACCAGCAGTGAGGAACGCGTAAGGTCAGTCATGGCGAGCAGTCCGGAAGTCGTGAGTGATGCGTGTGCAGTCGGCTCAACCGTCGTCGATGTGGCGCGCATCAGTGCGTGCCCTCGAGTGCGGCAGCGAGGTCCGACGGATTCGTGCCGGTCGCGCGGCGGTGCGCCGCGAGCGCGCTGATGAGCGAATAGCGTGCGGCTGACTGCGCCAGCGCAGCGCCTGTCGCCGTGGATTCGGCGCCCAGCAGTTCGGCCACGGTGGTCAGACCGCCCGCATAGCGCTTCTCCACCAACCGATGCGCTTCGCGACTCTGCTCGTCGGCGCGCGCGGCGAGATCGAGTCGCTCGATCGCCACGATCACATCGCGACGTGTGATGTCTGCGTCCAGCCGCGCTTGTGCGCGCGTCGCATCCTCACCGGCGCGCGCCGTCGCGCTCCGCGCACGCGCGACGGCGATCTCGGTCAGCTCACTGCCGCCGCTGAAGGGCGACCAGGTCGCCATGACGCCGACGGTCCAGTTCGGCTTGCCGCCGTAGAGGGCTGTCGGTGAATTCCAGTCATAGCGGGCGAAGCTGTTGACGCGCGGGAGCAGTGCTGCCGATGCGCGGCGACGGTCGGCAGTCGCCGCAATCGCGGTGGCGCGCGCCGCCAGCACGTCCGCGCGTCCATTGGTGCCGTCGGAGCGAGCGGAGAGTGTGTCGCGCACCGCGATCGCGCGGACCGTGGCGTTGTCCGGCAGTGCCGCAGGCAGAACCGGTGGCGTACCGTCCGGCCGGCCCAGGATCAGCGCCACCTGCAGTGCTGCCGTGCGGACGTCGTTGCGCGCCGAGATCAGCTGCGAGGCGATGTCGGTCGCGCGCACGTTCGCCTGCAGCAGATCGGCACGCGTGACGAGCCCCTGCTGCAGCAACGCCTGCACTTGTCGTGCTGCCGCGTCGCCGGCGCGCTGTGCCTGCCTCAGCGTCAGGACCGTCTCCGACGCGAGGACGGCGCCGTAGTAGGCGCGTATGACTGTGGCACTTGTCGTGCGCGCTGTCCACGCCGCCGTGGCGTCGGATGCGTCAGCGTTCGCGCGGGCGGCACGGAGCCCCATCCACGCATCGGCATTCAGCATTGGAACCTCGAGCACCAGTCCGCCCTGGACGTTGCTGATCGCCGATGGATCATTGAGGCGCGCCGGATCAAACGCGGCCGCCGTGGCGCGGCGCTGGCGCAGCACGGCGCCGAACGCGCCAATCGGATCGGTCGTTCGGACGACGCCGCTTTCCACCCGTGCACTCGGCAGGATGCCCTTGAGGGGCAGCCGGGCGCGGGCCCGATCCGCGGTCGAGGTGCTCGACGCGAGGCGGTTGCCGAAGCCACGGCGCTCGGCCTCGCGCAGGGCGTCGGCGAGCGTGAACGGCACGGCGCCCTCAGCCAGCCCGATTCTGGCCAGCGCCGGCCTGGTGTCCCGTATCGGCGGCAGTTGCGCCGGCAGGGTGGCGGGCGGCGCGAGGACACCGACCATCAGCGCGGCCGCGATCCCTCGGACGACCCACGAGGCAAAGGTTTTGTTGTTTTGCATATGAGCATATACGTAACTACGCATATATGAATCGTCAAGATGCAGTCGCAGGCATCGGTGGCCGGAGACGGCCTCGTGGGCGCCGGTCAGCGTCGAAGCGGATCGCCGAGGCGTTGTTGCGGGTCGAACAGCTCACCCCGGAACGTCTGCATGAACACGATCCTCAGGGCGTACGCGTCGGTGAGCAGACGCTGCGACACTGGTCGGGCGTGCCGGCAGCCGGACACAGATCGAGCGGCAGTGGCCAGACGTCCGCTGGTGAGTTGGCAACGGACCGCGGACGCAGCAACCGGTGCCACTTTAAGGGACGGCGAGCACGAGAAGCGCGTCGCGGAGACGGCCCTCGGTGACGACGGCAGCGCGGAGGTGAAGGCAGCCCTCCTCTTCTCTGGCTGCCGCACGGCATGATCGCGCCTACCGCCTTCGCGCCGCAGCACTGCTTCCAACAACGACGCGCGCTCACGCCGCGCCCCGCACCATGCCAACCCGCGGCTGCCGCGCCAGAATCCACTCCGTCGCGTCCGCCGGCAGCATCGGCCTGGCAAACAAGTATCCCTGCCCAAGCTGACAGCCGAGGCGACGCAGCTGGTCGCGTTGCGCGACGTCTTCGACGCCTTCGGCGACCGTGCGCAATCCGAGGGTGTGCCCCAGCGCGATGATCGTGCGGGCGAGCGCAGCCTCGGCGTCCCCTCGAGCCACACCATCGACGAAGGCACGGTCGATCTTGAGGATGTCGACCGGAAACTTCTGCAGGTAGCTGAGGCTCGAGTAGCCGGTGCCGAAGTCGTCGATGGCGAGACGCACGCCGAGCGCCTGCAAACGCGTGAGCATGCTGAGCGTGCGCTCAGTGTCCTGCATGATCACGGTCTCCGTGATCTCCAGCGTGATCCGCCGCGGCGCGGCCAGTGTCAGCCGGATCGCGTCCGCGACCTCATCCACGAAGCCGGCTTCCAACAGTTGTCGCCCGGAGATGTTGACGGTGACGCTGGGCAGCGTGTCCGCCGGGAGGCCATGTTCAATCCAGTTGCGTCGCCACGTTTCCAGCTGTGCGCATGCGGTTCGAAGCACCCAGCCGCCGAGGTGCACGATCGCGCCGGTCTGTTCCGCGAGCGGAATGAACATGTCGGGGGTCAGGCGGCCTCGCGTCGGGTGCGACCACCGCAACAGCGCCTCCATCCCACGCACGGCACCGCTGCCAAGTTCGACGATCGGCTGATACACCAGCGCGAACCCGGCGGCGGCAGGATCGACCGAAGCATCACGCAGATCGCCTTCCAGCGCGAGCCGCTCCACGATCGCCTCGTACATCGACGGCTCGAAGACCGCGTGCCGTGACTTCCCTGCCTCCTTCGCTTCATACATGGCGACATCGGCATTGCGCAGCAGGTCATCGGCGGCGTCCGTTGGCAGCGCATGTGCGACGCCGATACTGGCCGTGATGACGATGTCGCGACCGTCGGGATAGGAAATTCAATCGGGGTCGGTCGAGTATCCGGCGAGCGTACGGCGCGATCGCGGACCCCGCGAGGGCCGCCGGGCGCGCGGCGGCCTGACCTCCGCCCGCCGCCGCGCCTCGGT
>Ga0163144_10025758_pt1 | contig 11470 bp, 8 predicted proteins | sample OliLak19BULKMAT1_FD_123175 | JGI IMG/M metagenome (GOLD analysis project Ga0163144, IMG submission 123175) | Freshwater microbial mat bacterial communities from Lake Vanda, McMurdo Dry Valleys, Antarctica - Oligotrophic Lake LV.19.BULKMAT1 | ecosystem: Environmental > Aquatic > Freshwater > Lake... | reverse complement strand
TTAAAGATGCTGGTGGGTTTGTTGCACTAAATTTTGATTTTAGAAATTACCAACCTCTAACCGATTATATTACTTTTGTTTTTAGACTTACGGGTGGTGGAAGTTTTGGACCAAGACCACAAAGTTATATGTTGGGTGGATTGGAAAATTGGATAAACAGAACTTCTTTAGCGGGTCTTTCTCCAATTCCATTTGAAACGGTAGAAGATTTTGCTTTTATGAATTTACAAATGCCGATGAGAGGATTTAGGTTTGGTCATAAAAGAGGTACTAAATTTGGACTTTTGAACACTGAACTGAGATTTCCACTATTTACTGCACTTGTTGCCGGACCATTACCAATATTAATTCAAGGGGTTATGGGTTCTTTTTTCTTGGATATGGGTACTGCATTTGATACTAATTTTGAGCCAACAGCAGTCGGTCAAAATGGACAAACAGAATATAAAGATTTGCTTATCAGCTCTGGGGTTGGAGTTAGAAGTGTGTTGTTTGGTTTGCCACTCAAAATGGACGTAGTTTGGAGAAAATTATACCATAATTGGTCAATACCAGAATATTTATTCTCTTTGGGCTTTGACTTTTAATCAAAAAAAAATATCTAATCATTAAAGTAAAATAATTCTAATTTGAACAAGGACAGATTTTTTTTGTATATGGATATATGATTTTTTGATTAAATTTTTAAAATCGACTTATTTACACATAAACACAATTTATTTCGTCGTTTAGACTATTGCTAAATTTATAATATTTAGCAGTATATTATTTTACATCATTTTATTAATATGAAGATTTCATTCCAACATCTATTTTATGCAATTGCATTTGTGTTTGCACTAATCTCAATTATGATTATTGCTGATGCCATATTAATTCCTATCAGTTTGGCACTTTTACTATCTTTGGTACTTTATCCACTTTCAAAAAAGTTTGAGTCATGGGGTTTTAATAAGATTATTGCAGCTTTTCTCTGCTTGATTACTTTGATTTTGGTGTTTGGTGGCGGATTGTATTTTTTCATAAATCAATTAATCAATCTACCTCAAGAACTTAGTGAGTTTCAAGAAAAATTAATGAGCTTATTAAAAGATGTAATACTTTTTATCAATAATACTCTTGACCTCAAAAAAGACTTACAAAAGACTGATATAATAAACGAATTTAATGTGTGGTCTAAAAAAGCAGCACTACCGTTTGCTCAAAATACTTTCTATAATACAGCAAGTTTTATTGTTGGTATGATTACAACTCTAATTTATATTTTTCTGTTTCTGATTTATCGCACAGGTTTGACTAATGCCTTAGTCAAATTTGCAGAGGAGAGTAATCAGGGAAGAGTCTTAAATATGCTCAAAAACGTCCAAAAAGTAGGACAGAAATATCTAAGTGGAATGGTAATACTTATTTTAATACTCGGCTTTCTAAATAGTATGGGGCTTTGGTTTATTGGCATTGATAGCCCATTCCTGTTTGGTTATATGGCGGCTGTAATGTCTCTTATACCCTATGTTGGGACTCTTTTAGGTGCAATAATACCTGTTTTGTATGCTTTTATGACTAATGATTCAATTCTTGTCCCATTTTATGTGGTTTGTTGGTTTTATTTTGTGGAGTTGGTGGAGAGTAATATTTTAAGTCCAAAAATAGTTGGTAGTAGTCTAAATGTTAATGCTTTTGCTTCTATATTGAGTTTGATAGTTGGAGGTTATGTTTGGGGAATTGCTGGTATGATTTTGTTCTTGCCATTGACTTCTATGCTAAAAGTATTTTGTGAGGAATTTGAGGCATTAAAGCCAGTTGCATTGATGTTAGGCACTTCACTTTATGATGGTGTAGAGAAAAAAAAGAAATTAAATGGTGAAAATAATTATCGTTGGTTATCAAAACTCAAAACAAGATTAGTTAGTATGTTTAAGTAAAAAAGATTTGATAATTCATAATTAAGTTTAATGTTCTGTAATATTTTTATCATTTCATTATTATAAACAAAAGAATTTGAAAAATTAAAGACTACAAAATTAATTAGTAGTCTTTTTTTTATTTTTAGATATTTGAAATGTTATAATATAATGGATACAATTGCAATAAAAACAGTGATTTATCTACAATAATTGTAAATATAAATTGAAGATAAACTTAATATATCGATGATTTCTGAAGGATTTATCTGTCTATCTTCAAAAGTAATTATCTTATCAAACTCTTTAAGCTCATTAAGTTCACTATGGATATTAATATTGTCTTTAGAAGTTTTATTTTCGCCATTAATTAATATATTTTTATTCACGTTAGTAATTTGATATTTAGAATTCCAAATATTCGTAAATTCGTAATTATAAATTTGTTGGTAAATACTTATCAAAGCTTCGGATCGCCAAGACCGCCAATTTCTAATCTTAATCTCAATCTCACCAATTTTCTCTTCGCAATCGCTATTCGAGTCCACTTTAAATATATCTGTTTTATTACTAGAAATTTGTTGTCTTTTGAATATATATTTACAGGAATTTAATTCGCCTGTGAATTCTTCAGACCAAGAACCGTCAGTCATTTCAACAACTTTATTTATATAACTTTTATCATTACATATTTCATGTTTACTCTTAAACGAAAACCTGCCTTCATAAAATAATTGCTTCATAAATATCACTTTAAAAAAATTAAACAAATATCAAATGCTTGTCTAGAATAAAGTCGATAATAATATCTTTTTTGTGAGCGTCTATAATAATATCAAAAATCGTATCTTTTTCTAAAAACGGTGCTTACTCTTGTCCTGTCATACTTAAATGTGAATAAATTGGTAGTTCAGGATCGCTATTGCGTCTTACTAAAATATATTTATCTATTTCCCAGCAAAGAATTTTTTTTTAAGTACCACGCACCTAATGACAATATAACTAATTTTTATTTAAGAAGCAACAGATATTTGAATGCACTCAAATATCTACACAAATATAACAAAAAAAAGCGAACCGAAGTCCGCCTTTTTCCTAAAGTATAAATGGATAATTTCTTAACCAATAATTTTTTCTGTAACTGTTTTACCTTGCATAAATAACAATAAATAGTCTCTACTACCTGCTTTTGAGTCAGTACCAGACATATTAAATCCACCAAATGGATGTACATCAACATAAGCCCCAGTAGATTTACGATTTAAATATAAATTACCACAATGTAATTCTCTTGCACCTCTTTCCAATTTTTCTTTATTGGAAGTGTAAAGCGAGCCAGTTAGTCCGTATATCGTGCCGTTGAAAATATTGATTCCATCTTCGAAAGAATCGCATTTTGTAATTGCTAATACTGGACCGAAAACTTCTTCTTGTGCTAATCTTGATTTTGGTGCTAAGTCTGCAATGACTGTAGGTTGGATATAATACCCATCAACGCCATCAACTTTTGCAACATCGCCACCAGCAATTAATCTACCTTCTGATTTTCCGATTTCAATATAATTTAAAATTGATTTGTATGCTTTTTCACTAACAACAGGACCCATTGGCGCGTTTGAAGACGGCAAACCAACTGTAAATTTACCAATTTTAGTTTTTAGTATCTCTAAAAAATCATCATAAACATCTGTATGAATTATAGCTCTCGAACAAGCAGAACACTTTTGACCTTGGAAGCCAAATGCCGCAGCTAATACTCCATCAACTGCATCTTCCAAACTGTGTAATTCATTATCAACCAAAATTGCGTCTTTTCCGCCCATTTCGGCAACAACTCTTTTTAGCCAAATCTGCCCTGGGTTTACTTTCGATGCTCTTTCGTATATTCTGATACCAACTTCCATCGAACCTGTGAAAGATACATAACGAGTTTTGGCGTGGTCAACTAAATAATCTCCAGCTTCGGCACCACTTGCAACAAGGAAATTAATTACACCATCAGGTAATTCAATTTCTCTCATAATTTCATTAAATAACCAGCCCATCATCGGTGATTCTGAAGATGGTTTCAATACCACTGTATTTCCAGAAACGATAGATGCTGCAGTCATACCAACTAAAATCGCAAAAGGGAAGTTCCAGGGTGGAATTACTATACCCACACCAAGAGGAATGTAAAAGTAATTATTATCTTCGCCAGCCATACGAGTTAATTCTTGCTTTTGAGCATATCTTAGTGCTTCTCTTCCGTAAAATTCTAAAAAATCAACTGCTTCACAAGTGTCGCCATCTGCTTCTGCGAAGTTTTTGCCCACTTCACTAATCATCCAAGCGTTAATTTCAAATCTACGTTGTCTTATTATTTCTGCTGCCTTAAATAAAAATTCAGCTCTATACTCTGGAGTTGTTCTGCTCCAAGTCTCAAAAGTAGTCAATGCTGCTTGCATTGCTATTTCTGAGTGTTCAACACCCGACTTTTGAAAAGTAGCAACAACTTCTGTTGTATTTGCAGGATTTATAGAAACAGTTTTTTTGACAGTTTTATATTCTTTACCACCAATAATATTTGGGTATTCTTTACCAAAAAGTGGTTTGATTTTGTCTAAAGCTTCTATTTGTTTATTATAATTTTCTTGAATTGTAAAATCAAGAGGCATTAAATTCTGAAATTTTTCCATATTTTTCTTATATTTATATTTTTTAAAAAGTGTGTTTTAATAGTAACGAAATACCATTATTTACATTGAATAAGTTGGCAAAAAAAGACTTATGTTATTGAAATCAAGATTATTTTCACTTATTTGATAAATATTTACCAAACTTTATTATTAATTGTGTACTTTTCACTAATTTGTAATTAAATAAATAAACAAATTATAAAAAAAAATTACAAAATATGGCTTCTAAAACTAAAATATTATTGGAATCTGGTACAAATGAACTGGAAATAGTAGAGTTTTCTCTATTAGAAAACAATAATTACAATGCTGGATATCAGAGTTACGGTATAAATGTGGCAAAGGTGAGAGAAATAATAAGAATGCCAAGTTTGACTGTTACCCCCAACTTACCTCCATCTATAATTGGTATCTTTAATTTGCGTGACGAAATAATTCCTGCTTTAGATTTAAGAAAGTTCCTTTATGATGAATATAATTCTAATAAAGATGCTAAAATTATTATTGTCGAATTTAATAAATTGAAAATTGGTTTAGTAGTTACAGAAGTTGAAAGAATTCACAGAATTGGTTGGGATAGAATCGTTACACCTGAAAATTTGCAAGATATCTCCTCTGGCAATAATAGTTTGATTGGGATTGTAAAGTTTGAGAATAAAAATGTATTAATGATTGATATAGAAAAAATTGTTGCTGATATTGACCCTACAAGTGCAATGGATATAGATTTGAATAATCGTACTTTCGCAGGTAAACCAAAAGTTATTACTGCTGAAGATTCTACTACTATTCGTAAAATGATTACCGAGAGACTTTCCAAAGCTGGATTTGAAATTATATCTTGTAATGACGGTCAAGAAGCATTAGAAAAAATAATAGAAATTGTAAATAAAGTCGAAACAGGTCAAGGTAAAGTTAGTGATTATGTGGATTTGGTAATCACAGATATTGAAATGCCAAAAATGGACGGCTACACACTTATAAAAAATATAAAATCTCACAAATTACTAAACACATTGCCTGTGATTATATTTTCATCATTAGTAAGTCCAGAAATTGTTCACAAAGGTAAAGCCGTTGGAGCTGATGCTCAACTTACAAAGCCACAAATTGGAGAATTATTGGATACAATTAGATATCTCTTAGAAAAATAAATTAGAAAAATAAATTAGAAAAATAAATTAGAAAAATAAATTAGAAATATCGATTTTAGTATATCTATTTTTTATATTTACCAAACATTTCTTCCAAAGCTTTGTATCTAAAGTCAAATATTTCTTGTAGTTTATTTTTAACATATAACTCTCTTGCTATCATACCCAAAGGTCCCAAAGGTAGTATATAACTTATAATATCGTTCATTTCCACTCCACCATCAATTTCTTTTATGTGATGTTCGTGGTGCCACATTTTGTATGGTCCCATTCTTTGCTCATCAACGAAATAATTCGGTTCGTCTATAAATGTAATTTCAGTTGCCCAAGCTGTCGGAATATTCAATACCGGAGTTACAATATAGGTAATAATCAGTCCAGAATACATTTTTTTAGGTACTTCTGTTTTGATATGAAATCCCATATATGGCGGTGTTATTTTCTTTAAATTTGCAGGATTGGACAAAAACTCCCAAGCGGTTTTAATATCGATTGGTAATTTTTGGGTAGTTTTTAATTGATAACATTTCATAGTTTATTTCTTATTATTTAATAACTTATTTCTAATTTATTTAATAAACACATCAAAAGTAATAAATAATTAAGATTGTAATTATATTTTGATTATTCCAAAAGTAATTTATAAGTATAAGATTGGTTTTGGCTGACAATATTGATAAAACAAAATTTGTCTATTATCAAATTTCTATTAATTACTAAATTATTTGTAAATTCTTGATTAAATATCTCTATCCCAAATAAATTATAGATTTTTACTTCATTATTTTTATTAGCATCAATATTTTTAATTTCAATATTATTTCTTGTTGAATTAATTATAAATTGATTACTAAAATTATCATAATCTATACTTGTGTTAATTTTCACAACACTCATAACTCTTTTCATTATTTCATTATTTAGGTTAGTCGGTACGAAATTATCTGAGCCATCATCTCCCATTCTAACAACAATAAGATTTTGACTTGGTATAATATTTAATATTTGTCCATTTTTACCCAGAGCACCATACATATCATCTGGCGCATCTGCCATTGCAGAGCCATTAAAAATAAATTGTGAAGTGGGTAACATAAATGACTCTTTGCCATTAAGCCACCATAAATAACCGTAAGATTTATTTAATTCTTGTGATGTATTTATCATATTATTCAAGTAATCTTTATTTGATATAATTACTTCATTTGCCCAATTCCCATTGTTTAACATCAATAAACCAAATCTTGCCATTACTCTTGGTTTACTGATAAATACATTGTTAAAGCCTAATTTGAGAAATGATCCATAAATACCAGTTTTATTGCTAAAATTTTGAGCAATGTATGTATTTAGGTTCTGCCCAGTTGCATTTTCTAATACTTTATCCAAAAGAGTGTATGGAGCATTATGGTAAGCCCAACGCTTACCTGCATCTGCCAAATAATTCAGACAATCGGGGTCAGTACAGTCTGAGTTGGTTGTATCAGTTTTTTTGTCATTTAGTCCGGTAGTCATTGTAAGTTGATTCCAAACTGTGATTTTATCTTCTAACTCTTTATCCAAAGAAGTCCAACCTTCACCAAGATATTTGCTTGTTTTGTCTGTGAGGTTTAGCTGTCCTTTACTCTCAGCAACTCCAATAGTAAATGCAGTTAGAGATTTACCAGCAGATGCCCAATACCAATTACTATCTGCCGTAAAATTATCAAAGTATTTTTCAATTACAATTTTACCATCCTTCAAGACCAAAAATGCTTTCGTATTTTGGCTTTCGAGATATTGATATAATTCTGGGATATTTTTGGTTTCCCAATTTAGACTTTCAGGCGTTTGAGTTTCCCACTGATTACCTAAAATTGGCGGAAAATATAATTCCTTAGCGTTTGAATTAAAACTAAAAAAATAAAATAGTGCAAAGATTAGATATAATTTAGAATATAATTTAGAGTATAATTTAGAATTTAGAATAGATAATAATTTCATATTCTTTCTCATTTTATTAGTAATTTTAATAGTAATTTTAAGATTCGTTCATTTTTACAAATATACAACAAAAAATCAAAAAAGGTAATAAAACATTTGTTGATTTATTACCTACTTAGACTTTAAAAATTATATTTAGTTTAATCAATAATTGTTAATTTTTGAAAAGTAATTTTATTATTAGAATTTACTTTTACGATGTAATTCCCAATAGAAAGATTTTGAATATCAAGAATAGTTTGAGATAAGTTTATATTAATTTTGGTTTCGACTAAATTGCCCGTAATATCATATATTTCATAACTATTGATAATATCAAAATCATTGTTTTCGTTTTCTAAATTAGCTTCGATATTACTTGTTGTATAGTATTTTCTTAGCGTTACCAAATTATCTTTAGATGCTGGATTTGGATAAATCGAAATTCCATTATTTTCTGAAATTGTAGGATTAGAAATACCTAATGGGTTAACCACTACTGTTCTAATAATTGCTGTAATATCAATATCAACATCAATCGGCTCATCATCTAAAATTATTTCAAAATTCTCGATTTTATTATTTATTGACATTTCTTTGTATATATCTTTGAAAACGCCATCTTTTTCAGTGGTAATAACAACAGTAATAGGCGTTTTATACACTTCTTTTACTTTGCTATTTGGATTAGTTTCTTTTTGAATTTGATTCAAATTAACTGATAACTTATATTTACCATCTACAATATCATATTTAGAATTAATTTGATAAATTGGATGACCACTACCATATACCCATTCCTCAAAGAATAAATCAATATCAATCTTTGTATTATTTAACTGTAATAAATACTTTTTGAGTGAGTTTCTAAATTCGTTAGTAGTTAATGATTTGAATTTATATTCTTCCAATGTATTTGTCAGTGCAATTCTAAAATCTTCACCCAAAATTCTATTTAACATATTATAAATTAAACCAGCTTTTGTATAAACCAAAACTTGATTTTGACCTGTAAAAATCATGTTTGGCTCTATTCCATAAATGCTATTATTAAGAGCTATTTGAGTTTTTGAAGTAAGACTCAATGTCGAACCTGTAACATAAGATTTGTATAAGTCATTATTATATGCTTCATCAAGCCACAACCATTCAGTCCAGGTTGCTCCACCTTCATTAATCCAAACATCATTCCAAGTGGCACAACTAATCATATTTCCCAACCAATGATGTCCAACCTCGTGCATCACCCCAAGTTCTGCATTGTTTTGTAGCCAACTTCTATTAACAGTAGTTATTGTCTGATGCTCCATACCACCGTATTGAAAAGGGAAAGCAGATGCTTGCGAGTATTTTTGATATGGATATTCATTTAAGTAATTAGATAAAAATTCAAGCATTGCAACTGTTGGCTGCATTGATTCTCTTGGTTTATATTTAGATTTCGAATTAAATTCTGGTAAGTCTTGTTCCCAAGCATAATAACTAACTTCTATACTATCATTAAATTGTCCTTTCCTTTGAAAGTAATCAGTCCATTTGTAAAATTTAGAAGCTATTATATGCATTAAGTATGTTGGAATTGGAATATCATTCTCCCATACATAAACAATAGACGAGTCAGTTTTTGCCGAATCTACCAATAAACCATTTGATATAGCTGTATAGCCGATTGGCATTCTAATAGATATTTTCGAAAAAGCTTTGTCATCTGGTCTATCTTTACACGGCATCCAATTTCTTGCATTCTCTGGCTCACTCATTGTATAACCTATCGGATAAGGAATACTCACTGCCGAAGTGCTGTAATACTGGAAACCTAACTGCATTGGAGTATTATGTAAATAAGCAATTTCTATACTTATTGTATCATTAATATTATAAGTTTTATCAAGCATAATAACATTTGGTTCACTATTGTCATCAGCTTCAATAATTGAATATTCTAAATCTATTTTTGAATTTTTATCAATTAATCTAACACTATTGACATTCATTGTTAGAGTATTTATTTCAATAGAATTTGTGTTATCTTTTGTTATTGCTATTTTCATAACCTGCAAACCAGCAAACTCTTTGACTTTTAATTCAATCTTTTCATCAAATAAATTATACCAATCAACAAATAAGTCGTAACTCAAAACATCGTAATTACTTTCTTTTACTTGCGAAATCTGTATATTATTATTCTTATCCAACTTATTCAATCTTTTATAAGTTTGCTCCGGATAACTACATTTTGCTTTATTCAAATCATTATGTTTTGTTTCAAATATTTGATTTTCAATATTCTGAATTTGAATTGGAATCTTAGCATTTAAATTCGTATTCCAATTTACATTTAGAGTAGTTAATACTACAAGTAATATTATAAATCTATATGTAAATCTAAACCTAAATCTATTGTTTGTTTTTAATTTATTTTTCATTAGTATCTTCTTAATTAACTTTTATATCACTAATTTTTATAAAGAATGATGTTGTTTTTTGCCTACTTTATAACTAAATAAACGTTTTAGTTATTACTTAAGTTACAATTTAATAATTTTTAATTAATATTATGAATATATTTGTCTTATTTTCATTAAAATAAGTTATATTTATTATATAACAAAAACATAAATTATTAATAGAATTGATTTAAATAAGACTAGTTAAGTATTAATTAAGCATAAATTAAAGACTAATCACGATATTATTACTATGATTTTCTTGTTATAAATTTACAAAAATGAAAAATAATGAACATAAATTCAACTGTTTTATTAGATAATGGAGTAGAGATACCAATTTTGGGACTTGGCACTTATCAGTCTGGAAAAGGTAACGAAACTCAAAATGCAGTCAGATACGCTCTGGAATTAGGTTATAGGCATTTTGATACAGCAGCTATTTATGGCAATGAATCAGATATCGGAATTGCATTGAAAGATTCAAAAGTTGACTTTAATGATATATTCGTAACTACAAAAGTTTGGAACACAGACCAAGGCTACGAATCTACCCTAAAAGCTCTTGATACAAGTTTATCAAATTTAGGAATGGATTATGTTGATTTATATCTTGTTCATTGGCCCCTTCCCGAAAAAAGATTAGATACTTGGAAGGCAATGATTAAAATTTATGAAATGGGGAAAGCAAGGTCAATTGGAATAAGTAACTATACCGAAAAGCACATTGATGAATTATTAAAAGACTCTCCAATTGTGCCAGTAATTAATCAAGTTGAAATGACACCTTATCTGTATCAAAAAAAATTAGCTGAGCATTGTCTGAATAATAGAATTCAAATTGAGTCTTATAGTCCCTTTGCTCAAGGAAAAAAAATAAATGAACCAAAATTAGTTGCATTAGCTCAAAAGTACGACAGAACTCCTGGGCAAATGCTCGTTAAGTGGTCTCTTGAACATAACTTTATAGTATTGCCAAAGTCTGTAACGCCAAGCAGAATCAAAGAAAATGCTGACGTTTTTGACTTTAATATTATAAAAGAAGACCTTGATTATATGGACACTTGGAATGAAGATTTTAGAGTAGCTTGGAATCCATATAATTTAGATAGTTAAGTTACAAAGTTAAGTTATATATATTACTAAAAATTAAAACTAATAAATTTCTATAACAAATTAAATAATTATCCTTAAATAATTATAAAAATAATATCTTAAAGGTGATAAAATGAATGAAAACAGAAGAAGTTTTCTAAAAAGTTCTATGGGTGCGGTGGCACTGGTAGGAATTTCTGTATTCGGAGGCAGTATTATAAGCTCTTGCGGTG
>Ga0163144_10025756_pt1 | contig 11470 bp, 4 predicted proteins | sample OliLak19BULKMAT1_FD_123175 | JGI IMG/M metagenome (GOLD analysis project Ga0163144, IMG submission 123175) | Freshwater microbial mat bacterial communities from Lake Vanda, McMurdo Dry Valleys, Antarctica - Oligotrophic Lake LV.19.BULKMAT1 | ecosystem: Environmental > Aquatic > Freshwater > Lake... | reverse complement strand
TTACATCGGGCTTGACAAAGTGGCTTGAGTCAGATGATTACGACCCAGCTCTGCACAATTGGGTCAAACGTAAAGAGCGCCGAGAGAGAAGAGACTCCTTTCCCAAAAAACGCAGAAAAGCAATAGAGGCAACGAGACATCGTTTTGGCCCAGCCGAACCCTGGGATGGAAAATTTGATGAACTGAAGAAATTCAAACGGGATGTGGGCCATTGCCAGGTTCCCGAAACAGACAAGGAACATGAGTCCCTAGCCAGCTGGGCATTCAAGCAGCGACTTCTTTGGTTCAAAGGGGTGCTGCCAAAACACAGAGAAGAAAAATTGTTGTCTCTGGGTTTTGTCTTTGACAGTCACAAAGACTGGTCCAGAGACAGATAGAGGGACCGTTTCGAGGAATTGCTGGCTTTCAAAAAGCGCCATGGGCATTGTTTGGTTCCAACAACTAGTGTTTCCAAAGATTGATCATCATTGGCCAATTGGGTGTCCAATCAGCGAGCAGAACACAATGCCAAAGAATCGGATGAGACAAGGCACAAGTTGTTGGTCAAAGTCGGGTTTGTTTTTTCTACACACGAACACCAATGGCAAGAAAAACTTGTGAGATTGGTTGCGCACAAGGAGCAAAATGGAGATTGTTTGGTTCCACACAACTATCCAAACGACAAAGAATTCGGCAGATGGGTTCAGCGCCAAAGGGACAAATTGCGGCATGGAGAGCATGAGAAGAAGATTGGATCACCACGAACAAATGCTTCGCAAAATTGGATTCTCTTTCTTTCTTCAAGATGATGTGTGACTTCTTCATTTCGATGAATTGATTGAATACAAAAAAGAGAATGGTGATTGCTTGGTCAAAAAGAGCACTGAACTTGGAAATTGGGTGAACAGGCAGCGCAAAGCACACAAAAAAGGCAATTTGAATGAAATGGAGGGTTCAGAGTTGAAAAGATACGACATGTTGAAAAACGCAGGCTTTGATTTTGCTCCACACAGACCCAAAACTTATGACAAGAAGGGCAAAGCTAGAGTCTAGGTGGCTTGATTTTGGTCAATGTCTTGGCCTTTATTATTGGGACGCTCTTGATGTGGATTACTCTTGCAGTAGGTCCCACCCTACTAGTACCTAGCTAGTGCTGCCGTGGACTAGTGCTTGTGGCATGGTGGTTCAGCCCCGGAGTACTGTACTGAGTCAGCGGTCTCGATGGTTTCAGCAAAACCATGAATTGGTTTGGTTTTGGGGGCAATCAAACGAAATCACATGAACACAAAAGGTTGGTCATCGTGCTCAAAGGAAGAAGGATTCAAACAGAACGAACCTCACTTGTTTTGAAAAGCTTGATGGGAACTGCAGGTTAGTCACCGCCAGCGCCACCTCGTTGTTAGCCTCAGTACCATCTTACGGTATAGACAGGGAAAATTGCTTGAATCTCCTACGCAAATGTGGCGGCACTCCTTCCTCGCTCTCTTGTAATTTCATTTAGATCTACTTGCAAATGTTTCGCTATTGATAGTAGTGTACTATAGTAGGATGGTTTTACTAAGACCCTGCGGGATCCAAACGCGTGATAACTACGGTCATTCGCTTAAAAAGATGACAATGGAATACATGTTCCCCAATTCTAGAACATTGCCACTCCCCAATGTAAAAGTAATCAGTCATATAGGTCTAATTGTCCTTTGAGTTCATTACCGCCACCACTACTACTAGAAGAAGTAGAAGAAGTAGTGGTAGTCGTAGCAGCAGGACTTGAAAACTTGTCTGTTTTCGCCAGAAATTTAAGAATGGTCTCCGCCACGGCATCCGCAGTTTCTGGATCAGCGTGAAAATCTGTAAAGAATAAAAAGTCAACATGGTCAGCCAGTCCAAGTTTACAATACAAACAAACAAGACCGCAAAAAAGAAAGCGAGGAACGTACAGTGATCTCCTGGCAATACGTCAAAGACTGTGGGTTGTAACAATTCTTTGGTTTGTTCCATCTGCTCTTCCAACCAGGGCCAACCTTGTTCGGCAATGAGTAGACAAATATTTTTGTGTTGAATGGCTTTGAAACATCCTTGGACTTGATCCCATGTCATGTACTGTAAGGAAGGCCAATGATATCGTGAATCATGACAAAATTGAACTCGTCCATCCTCCTCCTCCTCATTGTTGTCATTGTCGTCTTGTAGTGGCCGCGTCGATCGCAATACCAATTCTTCGGCCGCCTTGTAGGCCAACAGTTTCCTCTTTTTTTGTGGCAAGGCCAAGGCCGCTCGTTGTCGTGTTTTAATGGCCACTGCCAAACTGGGATACCCTCTGGGAGATGAGTGCAAGGATTGGTGTTCCTGTACTTTCTCCAAGGCTTGTCGTCGTTTGATCATGTGATTGCGCGCATGTTCCGGAGTGGATTCGGCGGATCGTGCCATGAATCCGGCCCCTTCCAATAAGACGATACGATCGACGTATTCGGGAAAGGCCGCCGCAAAGGTGGAACTCACACCTGCTCCAAGCGAGTGACCGAGTAAAGTAATACCGTGTTTATTGTGTTTGTCGTTGTCTTTGTTTTCAGATTTGGCATCCGCATCTTTCTCGTTCGTATCGTCGCCATTCGCACCCTCATCATCATCATTGCTGTCGTTGTTCCATTCCAAAGCATGTATAGCTTCATGGACATAATAGGCCAAATCAGCTTGGACCATGGGAGGAGCATCCATGGATTTGTGGGAGGATTGACCATGACCGGGCAAATCCAAGGCGACCAATTCGACGGCGTCGCCGTTGGCCGGAAAGTAGCCTTCGACAATAGCTGGTGCCAAGGCATGAAAGGATCGGCAATTGTCAAGCCATCCATGGATGCACAAAATTTTGGTCGTCGTTGGAGGCGTGTTCTCGTCGTTGGGATCCACAAGGGGGGCTTTGGAATACCGCTGAGCGGCCAAGACGGTGCCATCCAGACAGGAAAGAGAGAGCTCTTCACATAGGACGGACGACGAAGTGGACATGGCTACGGTTGACAACTTTGTCGTCGTGTGCTTGGCCACTTGAGAGGCCAACGTGGTCAAGAGAAATCTTTGAAGTGTCATGATTGCAGTGATCAAGTTAGGATGACTTCTTGCTTTCTAGTAGTTCTGCTAGCACGTAATTATTGTGAGCCCACAACAGTGTCAACTTTCCTCTGCTGAAAGATCACAACTAATCACTCTAGCTAGCTACGTCGTAATAGCTAGAATGGTACAAAGTACTATACTACAAACATCCTTGTGGTGATGTTGCAAATCACAGATAGAAGAATGATGTGTGTGTAGAAGAATGATGTGTGTACTGTCGATAGATAGAATGATGTGCGTGGGTAGGTCGGTCATCATTTAAATTAAAAGATGTGCGAGTGTTTCGATTCGTTGCTGATGTAAGTGGAACGAATCCGATTGAATCAAATTGCGGATTCGATGATGCAGTCGAGCGAGCAATGGTGCCGACGACATACTGTACACGGAGGCACCACTACAAGCAAGTTGTTTATCCCTAACCCTATATTTATTTTCCCCTAAGGGTTAGTGTTATTGCGTTGGATCTTTAAAAGAGGACCGAAACCCAAAGCAAAACAACGATCGAGAAAAGGACAATGAAGCTACTAATTTTTTGACGATTTTATTAGCTAGCTAGCTACTAGCTAGACTAATCTATTCACAAGCCAATTAGCTTTGCGGCTGCGGCTGGCATTGCCTACTAATAGTAGAGTTACTTCATTAAGACTAGAAAACACAATTGAAAACTGTATACAATTCCACCATTATCATCCTCTCGATTTATCATCACAAGTATGAAATTACCCCTTCCAGTTGACTTGGCATCCCTCGCCAAAGTGATTTTATCACCCGAATGCAAGAACATTTGCATTTTGACGGGAGCCGGCGTCAGTGTCGCCAGTGGGATTCCCGATTTTCGGAGTCCTGGAGGCATGTATGACACTTTGAAACCAGAACTCTTAACGGCTTCGGCGCAAGAAAAACGATACATGGAACAAGATCCGACCTATGTGGTGACGTGGGATATTTTTCGTAACAACCAATTTCCGTACATGGAAGTCCGACGTCCCTTTATTTTGGGAACTCGCAATCACCAATGGAAAGCCACGATTGCAAATCGATTTGCCGAATTATTACATACCAAAACGGGAAAATTGCGTCGGATATACACACAAAACATTGATGGATTGCAACGACAATGTCAGGACATTCCCGACGAAACAATAGTCAACGTGCATGGCACAATATCCAAGGCGGGTTGTGAACATTGTGGCCACGACATGGATTTCGACGAATTTTGCAATCAGGTTCAAACCAAAATCAAAGACATTTATGGGGTTGACGAGAAAGCACCATCTGAATCTACTCCCATTTTTTGTGAAGAATGCGGCAAGGCCATGGTCAAACCTAAAACGGTCTTGTTTGGAAGAAGTTTGCCTTCGGAATTCTTTGAATGTTGCGAGCGGGACCTACCTGACTTGGATTTATTGATTGTGGCGGGAACGTCTTTGGTCGTATACCCCGCCAACAGTCTTGTCTACAAAGTGCCCGATACGACCTTACGGGTAGTCGTCAACAACGAACCAGTCGGAATGGAACTGGGTATTGACTACAACGGCAAGGGCCCAGGTTGTCGAGATTTCTATGCCCAGGGCCAATGTGATGCTGTCTTTTTAAATTTGATCCAGGAACTTGGATGGCTAGAGGACTTGAAGCAAAAACGGGATGAACTTCCTCCTGCAAGTATTCAATTGTTGGATTCTGCTAATTCTGGGTAATGCTAGCTATATGTTTGGTAGTTTTTGAACCCTTTTCTTTTTCGACGGACCGAGGGCACTTCGAAATTCTATGTAATTTTACAATCATGTTTACTAGACGTTGCGACACCAAGCAGTGGACTAAGTGCTTCGTTTCAGGCCGACCTATACACGCAAATACTGGCGGGTCGGTGCTCACGAGTTGCTGAAGCATTGGCTACTAGTACAGTAGAATAGCTAATGCCGTGTTGGTTGTGCCTGTAGCTGGTTGGTATATCAACCAATGCTATCCAAACTAGTCTCTCGTCCTGGCCGAATATTTATCAACGACGATGATGACTGTAAATAGCTATTGTACTAGCTAGACTAGTCTGGTCAGAGTCTGGCCACTACCAGTAGTAGCTAGCTAGCTAGGACACGAGACTTTCCCAGTTTATTTTGGAAAAAAGGTGCTCATTCGCTCCGCCTCGTATTTCTATAAAGTGCGCACATTGACTCTTTAAAATAAGAGCCGGACAAGCCTCACTTTTCTCTTAAGTAATCGGATGGAGGTTGGCCACGAGCATTTAAATTTATTCGTTACATAGCGCGCCTGGCTTTTTATCGCAAACAGATCAAATCACCGCCATAGCAAACAGACAACAAACACACGGTGTGCGAGAAAAACAGACACATCACATGTATACAGCACCACCAAAAAGTACATTCCTCATCTTCTTCAGCGACGACCTACTTAACTAGTAGTCTACTTACTATATAGATGACCATGATGCATCGAGTACTAGCACTGGCGTTAGCCGTAACTTCTTTGCCTGCCATTGCAGCAAAGAAAGTCATCAACCGGAATACTGAAATTGGTGCCAATTCAAAGATAGGGCAGCGATTGTTGGCACATGCAACTCGCGTGGAGGACAGTAGTAGTGAGATCGAGGAGCTTCCTCGTTTCTTGCAAAATGATGTGGATTACTCCTTCGTTTCTCTCTACAGCCTGAAATTCCAGGGGTGTCATCATGTACAACAATGGAATGAATATGCTCAAGACGAAGATGATGTACGTGTCAAGACCAAGCGATTGGTAAGATTTCGTCTTTGCGAATCGGATTCTTGCAGCAACAGTAATTCTGCCGGTTGTACTTCCAAATTTGGCGACTATGTTGTCGACATGAACACCTTTGTCGCAGCCTACCTTGAGTCACTGGATGAGGAAAAGGAAAGCATGTGTTATGACGCCACCACCGATTGTAACACTGAGTGTAATGGAAATGACGATGCCACCAGTTGTATGACAGCCTGTTATGAGGCCTACGACGTTTCCTTCTGTAGCTCTTACTACTACAACGATGACGCGAACAATAACAACAATGGAAACGGAAACGATTTCGACCCCGCTGATTATGCAGCCTGCGCCAAGCTCGGAGGACGACGTCGTTTGAACGATAACAATGGATACGAATACTACGTTGGTCCCTACTGTGCCGACCAAGGTGGTGAAATCCATTTGGGCCTTTTCACTGACGAAACGTGCACTACCTACGCCTCAGATGGAGACTCTACCTTTTACAACATGATGGGATATGCACTGCCTTATGCTGATGAATCGCTCGTCACCTCTAGGTGCTATGCATGTGGATATAACGATGGCAACGGATACCAAATTAAAGACTTCTGCGGTGGAATTTACACTTACGCTGGCAAATGCGAGACAAGGATGAGCATTGATTATCCCAACGAAAGTTCGTGCTCTTATATCGAAGGAATCAAGATCATCCGAGACGACGGTGTCATTAGAACATCCACAGTGAAGAAATCCAAAGCCGCCGCTGTCTGCATCGGTTTGTTCCTCACTTTGGCTGTTTTGCTGTCAGGATATGTGTACTACCTTCGAACCAGTAAGTTATTTACAGATTTTTAAAATTGTTCATCAAATACAAGACACTCTATCTCACACATGACTTCTAAACTCTTTTGACGCGAACTTGACAGAACTCGGCCGAGCACAGATTAACCTTGCGGCTGCCACCCAATCCTTGACTTAATTCTGTCCGCCAGCAAAGTGCATTTGTGGGCATAACAGAGAGTAGAAGAGCAAACTAAAGACAAGATCAAGTCATCTTGATCTTTGGTGCATGTAACAGCACATATCTCATACATAAACACCAAGTGAATTATAGTAGCATCCAAAGTTTTCCAGTATTTGCTTTCTTGGTCTAACCTTTGCCAAAATTCACGCGGTTGTACAACTCACGACTTCAGTACTACTATTTGTCAACATTTACCACCAGCAAACATAGTGAATAGTAATCGAAATGTGCATCGTGCACAGTATCCATATAAATATAACGAGCAGGTTTAGTTGTTCCTTCCAACCAAGAGTGTCGATTCATTCCGAAGTAAGGTGTGACGTTGAATCCGATAGTTGGGGTTGTTGCGTGGAGATTTTACGTCGAACCACATTCTGAACACATCGTCCTTTTAAAAAGGTATCTCGTCCATGCCGTCGTCTCCCTCGTTCTTCGACTCGTTCTCTGCTTCGCCAGAACCATCGCTTTGCCGTTCACTCATATCTTCGACAATTTTATTACCGCTTGTGTCCCCAAATCCGTCACCAGAATCACCAGAATCATTGCGTCGATAACTCTCACTCTTATACCGTCGACTATTATCTCTAACATCCGCGTCAGAGCCATCCTTTCGGCTAGAATCATCCATTTGACTTGAACCATCCATTCGAATCGATTCATCCATTCGGGTAGAATAATACATTTGATTAGAACCATCCATTCGACTTGAAGCACCCTTTCGATTAGTAGAACCATCCATTTGACTAGAACCGCCCTTTCGACTGGTACCGTCCATTCGACTAGAATCCCGTCGCCTCGAAAAATCCTGTCCACTAGAACCTCGATCAGAACCATCCAGTCGCCTCGAACTATCCTGTCGATAACGCTCACACGAATACCGTCGACTGTTATCTTCGATATCTGCATCACCGCCGTCGCTGCTTTCCGATACGTCCTGCATGCCGGCTGAGGCGAAACAAGCGGCTTCCAGTTCCGCCAGCGCTTCCTCAGCTTCTGCATATAGATCTTCTCTGGTCTTCCCCGCCTCCTCCACATACGCTTCCGGCTCGCAATACGGAGAGGGCATATCGGGATCAGGCATATCTAACAAAGCCCTGTGCCAGCGAAATGTTTCTTGGTAGTTTTTGAACCTGAGAACAGCGTGAGGAAGGTCGTCGTCGTTTTCCACAGTCGGGTCAACTTCCTGCTTGAGCTCAAAGGAACGCCCTGAATATTTATAAGTTTTGATGGTGCACGTGAGAAGGTTGAAGGTGAAGCTAGGCTCTGGTATCTTTTGCTTTGTAGCCACATTGGCACGCCTTCGCCCTCCACCTAGATGATGTACACTTGCACGAGAAGTCGCAGTGGTCGGGAACATCGATTTGAAGGCAGTCTGCGGAAGCATTTTTACATCGAGATCGGCACAGTCAAAGAGATGTAAGAAGCGATCAACCGTGAAAACTGCGATGGTGGTCGTCCATTCTTTCTCATCCCCCCATCGTTCTATTACTTGAGCTTCCCGCACCAGTTTGCTGTCAATCGGACTTCCAAATTCTTGAAGCTGCCGTTCCTCTTCGGCCTGCTCCAGGACTTTTTTGTTGAACTTACTGCGAGATCGATTCAAGATTGTCGACTTGTGGTGTGTCTTTTTCTGTTGAAGAGAGGTGGAATACTTTGCAACACCTGCCTCAAATTCCTTTGTCATAGTCTCATGATCCAGTCGCGTATACTTTTCTACGTCGCTGCTACCAATAGTCCTAGTCAAACCCATTCTGAAAGCATTTGCCCCTGCTAGAAATAACTCGCGTTGCTCTGGCATTATAGCAAGGACTGCTTGCTTCAATTTGGTGTGATGCTTTTCCTTGAAGAAAAAGATGGAGTCTCCCACCCCTTGTAGCCGATCTTGATTTGCATTCCAAGTTGACTGCTGGTGTCTAACAGCTGCATGGTAAAGAGTTTCCCACAACCACCAGTCTCCTACATCTACACGAATGCAACCGTATATCATCTCCGTGGGAAAGTCCTTTTCTACTATTTCAGTTTTGACCTGACCAAGCTTGATGGAAAATGAACTGTTAGAAGGTTTGGTTTTGGAAGCGAGAAAGTTCAGAACCTCTGAAACGGCAGGGTTTGTTGGAAAGGGTGAATGCTGAGATATAACGCACACGGTAAAGGATTGATTGCAACCACGGAGGAACAACCGGATCAAAGATGACTTACGGAAGGAAGTTTTAACATCACTCTCAGAACTCGCAAGTTCTTGCAATGTAGATTGTCCCAGGGCTTTAATCGCTTCAGCTTGAGCCAAGAGCTCTTCGCTGAATTCCAAAAACTCCAAAGCAGCAGCTGGTTTTCCAAGTTCAGATTCTCGCTCATTAACCACCTTCATCATAGTATTAGTCAAGACCTCAAAGGATTTGTACAAGGGATCAAGATATGAGACATTGTTCATCTTTTCTCGACTGTTTTTGAAACCTTCTCGCTTGGGAGATTTAGGAGCTTGTTCCGTTGAAGTAGGGTCTTCTCCTCCCCTTTGCTTCAGCAATATCAGCCGACGAGCACTGCTCTCAACACGGTTTCCCTCATCATCCAGAAAGATGTCCTTGTGGATTGCGTACATCGTCTGCGAGTATTGATAAAATGCGGCCCCAGAAATTTCAAACAGATGATTAGCATGTTTGACCTCATTAATGAGGCTCTCAAGAATTGCTTGGCGTTTACTCCATTCCTCGGTCAAAAGCTTAAGCTGCTTGGTGTATAGGGGACTTCGGTCCTGCTCAGCTCTTTGCAAGGCCACGAAATTTAGTAATTTGACGTAGGAAAGGTGTTGTGATCCCTGCTGATTATTATTTCGTGCTGTGAGCACAATTTTCCTTGTAGGAACCTGTTTCAGAATTTTTGGTGCTTTCTCTTTGGCTGGTATTTCGTTCTCTTTGGTTGACATTTCTTTCTCCTTGGCTGGTATTTCTCTCTCTTTGGCTAGTATTTCGCCGGCGCTGCTTTCCGTCTCTTGACCAGGAGATTCATCTTTCGGGGAAATTTCCTTCATTGGCTTGGCATCTTCGGTATTTTTTTGGTTGGGTCCTTCAGGAATGAATGGCGGTCCAGCAGCCGCCGACAACTCTTTGTTAACATTTTCCGCATCTTTCTGGATGTATCTGTTGGGAATGGACGACGGCACAGGTGCCTCTTTTTCGACATTTTCGGTAATTTTCTGGTTGGATCTATCGGGAATGGACGACACTACAGGTGCCTCCTTTTTGAGATTTTCGGAATTTTTCTGGTTGGCTCTATTGGGAATCGGAATGGATGACGGCACAGGTGCGGCCAACGAAGACTCCTTCTCCGTTTTATATTGTCGCTTTGTTGCCTTAAGCTGTTCTTCCAGCTGTTTGATTTGCTCTTGTTGTTGTTTCTTCCGAATTCGGTTTTCCAACTCTTTGATTCGCTGCTTTCGGGAGCTCGACGCTTCGGATGAAATCGACTTATTCGAGCTCGTTCTGGCCATCGGCGTTCGTTCCTCGGCCTTGTCTTCATCGTCCAAAGATCTCCTGCGATCTGTAATACTGGCATCAAGCTGCGTTTCCAATTCTTTGATTTGATCTTTGCTTTCCAAAGATCTCCTGTGATCTGTGACACTGGAATCAAGCTGTTTTTCCAACTCTTTGATTCGCTCTTTGCTCTCCAAAGATCTTCTTTGATCTGTGACACTGGAATCAAGCTGTTTTTCCAACTCTTTGATCCGCTCTTTGCTGTCCAAAGATCTCCTTTGATCTGCGACACTGGAATCAAGCTGTTTTTCCAACTCTTTGATTCGTTCTTTACTGTCCAAAGATCTCCTTTGATCTGTGACACTGGAATCAAGCTGCTGTTCCAACTCTTTGATTCGTTCTTTACTGTCCACAGATTTTCTTTGACCTGTAATATTGCTATCAAGCTGGTTTTCCAGCTCTTTGATTCGCTCTTTACTTTCCAACGATCTCCTGTGGACTGTGATAGTGGTACCTAGCCTTTCTTCTAACTCTTTGATTCGCTGCTTTCGGGAACTCGCATCGGATGAAACAGACCGATTTGAGCCAGTTCTGGCAATAGGCGGCCGTGCCTCTTTGGACGTGTCGTTGAGTTCTACAACACTCTTGCGAAATGAAGTACCGGCAAGCTGCTCTTCCAACTCTCTAATTCGCTGCTTTCGGGCAGCCGATCCTTCGGAGCCAGCAGACCGAGCGGAGCCAACAGACCGATTGGAGCCAGTTCTGGGAAGCCGCGGTCTTCCATCCTCGGACTCATCGTTAAGGCCCACAAAGCTCCTGCGAAATGTACTACTGATATCCTTGGTGGTCTCTCCCATTCTGTTTGCAAATCACACGCCGATTATTTCATAGTACGGCAGCTATCGACAACTGGCAACTGCAGACTCATCGCAACAAAATAACATAGGTTTACGCGAGGGTCATTTGATTATTTGTCATGAATGATTGAATGAGAATCGAAACTGTCACTTCGACTTGGAAACTCTATTGTAACCCTAATTTCAAAGGCAAAAGGGGGAAAATTTGCACTTCTGCCACCAGTTAAGAGCATTATCAGCGGTTGAGTTAAAAAATAACCTATACCCAAATTATAACTCCAAAAATAGATTTTTTAAGG
>Ga0163144_10025755_pt1 | contig 11471 bp, 14 predicted proteins | sample OliLak19BULKMAT1_FD_123175 | JGI IMG/M metagenome (GOLD analysis project Ga0163144, IMG submission 123175) | Freshwater microbial mat bacterial communities from Lake Vanda, McMurdo Dry Valleys, Antarctica - Oligotrophic Lake LV.19.BULKMAT1 | ecosystem: Environmental > Aquatic > Freshwater >... | reverse complement strand
TAGCGTCGCGCTTTGCCGGCGAATATCGCGCGCGCCAGCACGAGAGCGCGCTCGCGCTGGGAGGGGCCGACCTGGAATACGTTGGGGCCGATCCGGCCGATGCTCTCGTCGGTGGCCGAGGGCGAAACGAGCGGCACGCCCATGAAGCGAGTGGCAGTCGCGAGCGCGCGGGTGGGCACACTCAAGAGTTCACCCACCACGAGGCCGCATTCTTGGGATGCTTTTTCAAGAGCATCCGCTGTTCGTGGCGCGTCGTCATCGCCGGTGCCATGAGCGACCAGATCGATGGGCAGCCTTGACGTGGCGAGTCCGGCTGCAAGTGCATGCCGCATCGCATCGCCGTATTCGCGGTAGTCTCCGGAGTCCGGCAACAGCGCGGCCACGCGAAACGGTGAGGCGTACGGCCGTGTGGCGAGCAACTCGGCGCGCGTTCGCCCGGCCTTTTTCAATGCGCGAGTATCCGCGAGCAGCGCTCGTGCCTCGAGCCGTGAACGCAGTTCGGTGCGGGACGAAGGCGTGAGTGCGAGCGCGCGCTGCACGACTTCGCGCTCGTTTTCAGGAAGCGGCCCGGGCGAGGCATGGAGAATCGCCAACACGTCATCCAACGAGCGAGCGGCGCGGGCGCGCTTGGCCACGCTCGGAGTGTTCACGGTGGCGGCCACGACTGGCGCACACAACAGCAGGCACGCGAGTGCGAGCGGCACCCCGCAAGAAAAGCCACTTCCCCATGCCATCCGTTGCACGGGCACCGACCTCACATCTGGAACTTGCCGAAGTCCTCGGGGTCCAGCTTCTCGAGGAAGGCCCGCAGCTGCTCGGCTTTTTCCTCCTCGGTCAGCGGCCGCAGCGGGGACGGCGGTTCGGTGGCGGTCGTGTCGTCGGGATCCCGCGGGTAGGGCTCGGCTGCGGGCGGCTCCTGCAGCAACTCCTCGTTCACGAACAGCGGAGCCTTGCAACGCAGCGCGAGCGCGATGGAGTCCGACGGGCGTGCGTCGATCTTGAGCACGTCCTTATCACGTTCAATGAATAGCGTTGCAAAGAACGTATTCTCCCGAAGATCGGCGATCACCACGCGCGTCACGCGCGCTTTGAAACCTTCCACCAACAATGCGAAGAGATCATGCGTGAGGGGGCGCGGAAAGGTCTCGCCGTTGAGCAGACGTTGGATGGCGACGGCCTCGGCCGGTCCGATCCAGATGGGCAGGATCCGATTGCCATCCATCTCCTGCAGCACGACCACGTGCTGCTGGGTCTTGTGCTCGACGACGAGTCCGTGGACCCGCGCCTCCACGACATTCACGGCTTACCGCCAGGTCCCTTCGAAGCGGACTTGGCGCCCGTGGAGTCGATCCCCAGCTGCTGGAAGCCCGGAGCTTCCTCGGTGCGCATATGCTCGACCATCCACTGCGCGGACGCTGCGAGCTCGCTTTTGGGATAGCGCTTGAGCAGCGTCTTGAACGCCGCTTCGGCCTTCTCGTACTGCTTGAGCTCCTCGGAGTGGATGAACCCCACCATGAACTGCGCCTGCGGCGACACGTCGGCGTCGGGATAGCTATCGACGACCAACTGGTACGCGGCGATGCGCTGCTCCGGCGAGCCGGCCTGCTGCGCTTCCTGGAACAGGTCGCGCGCCGACTTCTTGGAGGAGTAGAAGCTCTTGATCACCGCGGAGTCGGGCTTCACACCGAGACGGCCCTTGGCCTTGGAGAGGATGTCCTGGTAATACGTGTTCGTGCGGGCCTGGCTCAGCTGACGCACGATGAAGCTGCGCACCTGATCGAAGCTGCGCACGCCATCCGGGCGCACGTCGTCGACCTTGATCACGTGCCAGCCGCGATCGGTCTTGAGCGGGCCGCCGATCTTGCCCGTGCCGAGCGCCATGGCGGACTCGGCGAAGGCCGGCTGCGTCCCGATCGAGCTGAACGCACCCTCGCGGGTCGCGGTACCGAGCGAGCCACCATTGGTCTTGGTGAGCGTGTCGGTGGTCCACGTCTTGACGAGCTTTTCCCAGTCCGCGCCCTTGGCCACCGCGAGCGCCAGCACCTTCTTGGCGTCGGCCTGGCTCTTGAGCTGGATGTGACGAACCGTGACCGAGGCCGGTGTCTTGAACTCCTCGGAGTGGTCGTTGTAGTACGCGGTGGCCTCGCTGTCCGAGGGCGCGGGGTTCTGCGCCATCAGCTCGTTGACCCACGTGCGCACCAGCAGATCGCGACGCTGCTGCTCCAGCTGGCGCTGGATGGCTTCGCGCTTGGGCACGCCGTTCCGCGCAGCGTCAAGCAGCCAGACCTTCTCCTCGACCATGCGCTCGAGCAACTGCTGACGGCCCTCGGGCGTGCTGTAGTTCGCACGGTACTGCTCCGGGAGTTCCGCCAGACGCTCGCTCACCGAGCGGCGGGTGATGACTTCGTCGCCCACCTTCACGAGTACGGCGTTGGAGTCCTCGGGCGACACCGAGCGCGCTCCACGAGCCGCGTTCGGCGTGGACTTCTTGGGCGTCGCGGCCATCAATGACGCCGAGCCCATGACCATCAGGACCAGGATCGAACCGAAAAGCCGCGCGCCTCTCATGCCCGCACCACCCAGACCTTGATGGTGGCCGTGACACCGCCGAAGAACTTGACGGCGACATCGTAGTGGCCGAGCTGCTTGATGTGGTCGTCCATCTCGATCCGGCGCTTGTCGATGTTGTGGCCAGCGGCCTTGAGCGCGTCCGCGACGTCACCGTTGGTGATCGAACCGAACAGCGTGTCTTCTTCGTTGGCCTGCGCCTTGATGTCGATCTGCAGTCCGTCGAGCTTCTTGGCTTCTTCCTTCGCCGCTGCCGTCAGCTTCTCGGACTGGAGGTCCTTCTGGCGCTCGAGTTCCACGTACAGATTGCCGGCCTTGGTGCCGGTCGGGATCGCGAGACGGCGCGGAAGCAGAAAGTTGCGCGCGAAGCCAGGCTTCACGTTGACGGTGGCGCCCTTCTGGCCCACACCCTTCATGTCGTCGAGCAGGATCACTTCCATCGGAGGAATCTCCTATGCCTCCCCGTCCGGGGAAGGTTCGAGCCGCCGGAAATCGAACCACGCGTCGCAAAGGCCCACAAAGGCCACCGACAGGAGGAACACCGGCATGGTCAGGATGAACAGGATCGAGAGCATCAACACGACCAACCCCAGGGGCATCCCCCGGGATGACAACAGCACCGTGATGGCCGCGACACCCTGCAGACTATAGCCCAACATCGTTTGCAGCAGGAGCGTCCCCGCCGTGGGTTGCCACGACGAAGGCGCGAACAAAGTGATGGCCAGCCCTGCGATCAATGGCACCAGCGCCATGTCGGGGAGCCGCCATTCCCGGAACGGATTGCGGGTGAGCCGGGGCCAGCCCAGCGCACGCGCGGTGCGAGCGGCGAGCGCCCGTCCGGCCGAGACCAACACCGCCATCCACAGGAACAACGACGCCGGAACCATCGCCGGCAGCGCCTCCCGATTACCCTTCTCCAACTCCTGGACCGATTCGGCGGTCCAGCCAGCCTTCTGCAACTCTGAGTACATCCACTGCTGGGCCGGTTTCTGAGCCTCGGCGATGCGGCCGATGAACCCGGAATATCCTGGGAACAACGGCATCGCCGATGCGAGCAGCAGGAGCGGTGCGAGCATCCATGCACGGTAGCCCGCGTTCGGCCCACCGCCCTCTTCCTGCAACCCCATCCAAGCGCCCGTGAATGCCGCCGCCGGTGTCCACCAGGTGAACCACGGCGAGAACGGCTTTCCGAGCCCCACCTGCGCCGCCACCGCCAGCAGCGACAGCACCACTGGGAAAGCGATCGCCGGACGACCGTAACGCCACGTCAGGAGCAGTGCCACGCAGACCTGCACGGGCACTGCGATCCAGAGCGTGTCCCACGGCCACGGCGTCGTCGCGGAACCCACGACGAGCAGTAGGAGGACCGGCAGTACCGCCAGCGCCCGCAGCCACCAAGGCTGGGCGCGCGGCGGCATGTCAGCGATAGAAGTCACTGGTGAACGGCAGCAGCGCCAGGAGGCGAGCCCGCTTGATGGCGGTCGTCAGCTGCTTCTGGTGCATGGCGCAGGTGCCCGAGACTCGACGCGGCACGATCTTGCCGCGGTCGGTCACGAACCGGCCGAGCCGCTTCTCGTCCTTGTAGTCGATGAATCCGACCTTCTCGATGCAGAGCTTGCAGTACTTCTTCTTGACGCTCTTACCTTCACGTTCCTTGGCCATTCTGGTCTCTCTTGGCTATGAGGTTGGATCCTCGGATGCCGCTCCCGACGTTGCCCCGTCGGCAGAAGCCTTCTCGAGGAAGTGGACCGATTCCGCGCGTAGCTCGAGCGTCTGCCGCTTCTCGCCGCGCGCACTCGCCCACTCCCGCATCTGTAGACGTCCTTCGATCACCACCGGAGACCCCGTGTGCAGGAACTGCGCGCACACTTCGGCCAGCCGCTGGTAACACATCACTGTCACGAAACCCGTCTGTTCGGAGGCCTGACCGTCACGCGTGCGATAACGCCGATGGAATGCCAGCGAGAAGCTGGTGATCGGCGTGCCGTCGTTGGCGTAACGTTTCTCCGGATCGCGGGTGAGACGACCGCTCAAGACGATCCGGTTGATCTCCGGCAATTTCAGTTCGGACATCGACCCTCCATATCAGGGGCAAGACAGAACCACCCATATCAGGGGCGAGACAGAACCACGGGCTACTAGTCGTCGTCGCCGCTGTCGTTGCCTTCGCCTTCCGGCACGCCGCGGGTGAGTTCCGGCGAGATGTACAAGGTGGTCAGCACGCGCATGACGTCTTCATTCAGACGCAGACGGCGCTCGACTTCCTTGACGCCCGGACCCGGCCCCTGCCACACGAACATGGTGTAGACACCGTCGCGCTTCTTATTGACTTCATAAGCCAGGCGACGCTTGCCCCACTTCTGGACCTCGACGACTTCGCCACCGATATCCTTGATCCAGCCGCTCACCTTGTCGGCTTCTTCTCCCGCACGGGTCTCATCGTACCCGGGGTCGAGGATGTAAACGGTCTCGTACTTGGTCACGACTCTGGAACCTCCTTACGGACCTTCCGATTGAACTGATTCATGGCGCTGAGCACACCCTCTCGTGCCCAGCTCTCCACCGCTTCCGCCGAGCGGTGAACCATCTCTTCGAGTGCCGGAGATTCCTCCGGCACGAACTCATCCAGCACGTGTTCCTTCAACTGCGCGCTGCTATCCGCCGCTCCCACGCCCATGCGGAGCCGTGCGAAATCATGGGAGCCGAGCGCTGCTTCGATGCTCTCGAGCCCTCGATGTCCTCCGCTCGAACCGTGCGGCCGGATCCGGATGGACCCAAGCGGCAGGTAGACGTCGTCGGACACCACCAGCAGTTCGGCGGCCGTCAAGCCGTGTCGCTGCTGCCACTGCTGCAACGCTTCACCGCTCAAGTTCATGAACGTGAGCGGCTTCATCAGTGCGACTTCGCGGTCCCCCACCACTGCGTGGAGGCTTTGGTACTCGCGGCATTCTTCACCACGAGTGGCCCGCCACTGGACGGCCAGCGCATCCAGCACCCACCACGCCACGTTGTGGCGGGTGCGCGTGTAGCGCTCACCGGGATTCCCGAGCCCCAGGACCAGCAGCACCGCGAACTACTTCTTGTCCTTCTTGTCCTTGTCGCCAGCAGCGGCCTCTTCCTTCTTGCCCTTCTGGCCAACCACCTCGGGCTCGGCAACACCCGCCACCACCGCCACATCCTCAACCGTCGGCGGCACGACCGTCGCGATCGTGGTCTCCGGATCGGTGATGAGCGTGAAGCCCTCCACCTTGATGTCGCTGGCATGCACGGACTCGCCGATGTTCAGGCGCGTGACGTCGATGTCGAGCGACTGGGGGATGGCCGTGGGCAAGCAGCGGATCTCCACCTCGCGCACGATGTGCTCGAGGATGCCGCCACCGTCCTTCACGCCGATCGCCAGACCCACCAGGTGCACCGCGACCGACACTTCGATCGTCTCGGTGAGCGAGATGTGCTGGAAGTCGAGATGCAGGATGTCGTGCGTGATCGGGTCGAGCTGCGCATCACGAACGAGTGCCGTGATCTCGGTACCGTCGAGATTCAGGTTCACGATCGCGTTGCCGCCCTTGTGCTGGCGCAGCGCCGCCTTGAAATCGCGGCTGCCGACGGCAAGCGCCACCGGCGTTTCCTTGTGTCCGTAGAGCACGCTCGGAATGTTCCCGGCTGCACGCGCCTTGCGGGCGCCGCCCTTGCCGAGACTTTCCCGCTTGGTGCCCTTCAACTGGATGACCGACATGATGCTTCCTCCTGACTTGTCTCTGCTGCTGGACTGCCACTGGACTCCGCTCGCTTCGAGCGGAAATGTGTTTGTTGCCTATACGAAAAGTGAACTCAAGCTTCTCTCTTCATGAATGCGCTGTACCGCTTCGCCGAGCAGACCCGCCACGGACAGCACGCGCACCTTCTTGGAGAGCGCACCGGGCTCGTGCTGCACGGTATCGGTGACCACGACTTCGGTGATGGGCGACTCCGCCACACGCTCGAGCGAGCCGGGACAGAACACGCCGTGCGTGACACCGGCGTAGATATCAAGTGCGCCGCGCTCACGGATGGCCTTGGCGGCCTGACACAGCGTGCGCGCTGTGGTCACGACGTCGTCGAACATCACGGCATTCTTGCCCTCGACATCGCCGATGATGTTCATCACTTCGACCGAGTCGGCCTTGGGACGGCGCTTGTCGACCAACGCCAGATCGGCGTTCAGGCGCTTCGCATAGGCGCGCGCCATCTTGACGCTGCCGATGTCCGGCGCGACCACCACCAGGTTCGGCAGGTTGAGCGCCTGGAAGTGCTCGATCAAGACCGGCGCCGAGTACAAGTGGTCGAGCGGGATGTCGAAGAAACCCTGGATCTGCGCGCTGTGCAGATCCATGGTCAGCGCGCGATCGGCACCAGCCACGGTGATCACATTGGCCACGAGCTTGGCGGTGATCGGGGCGCGCGGCTGATCCTTACGATCCTGCCGCGCATAGCCGAAGTACGGAAGCACCGCGGTGACGCGGCGCGCGGACGCGCGCTTGGCCGCGTCGAGCATGACGAGCAGCTCCATGAGGTGATCCGCCGGCGCATTCGTGGACTGCACGATGAACACGTCGCTGCCGCGGATATTCTCATTGAAGCGCACCGAGACTTCACCGTCCTCGAAACGCGAGACTTCGATGTCACCGACCGGTACCTTGAGCGTCTCGCAGATGGCGACGGCGAGATGGCGACTGGCGCTTCCGGCGAAGATGCGACACGGATCCAAGCGTGAACCTCCCCGGTTCCCTACTCCCGACCTACCAGCGCTGGCGCGGAATGGCGTCGCCGCCCGTCCGCGCGTGGACGGCTGAACAGCACCACGCGCGGGTGGCACGCGTAAGCGAGCCGCTCGTGCGGGATGGATACACGCTCACGATGCGGGGGTCGGTCCTCGCCCAGGCGGAAGATGGCTGGGGCGGGAGGATTCGAACCTCCGAATGCGAGAGCCAAAGTCTCGTGCCTTACCGCTTGGCCACGCCCCACCAACGAACGGGGTTTCCGTCTCGGTCCGACACCGGCAAGCCGATGTCAGGGTGATAGCTGCTGGCCCATAGGATGGGAACTGCGGCGGGCAGAATAGGCCGCCGAGACCCTGCGCGTCAACCGCGGATGGGTGCAATCGGAGCGAATCCTCGGTGGGCTCGACGACTGGCTCGGAGCCTGAGGCAGTGACGGCCCGACCGGCGGGGGCCGGGGCGGGACGTCAGGACACCGACGGAGCTCAAGACTCGTGAGTGACCGCCTCGGCGTGACTCATGTGCGCCGTGGGGTTGGTCCGTTCCCGTTCGTACTCGGCCATGACGATGTCGGTCAAGTACTTGCGGGTGGCGTCATTGATGGGGTGGGCCAGATCCTGATGCTGGCCATCGGGCCGCTTACGGCTCGGCATCGCCACGAAGAGGCCCGTGTTCCCTTTGATGATCTTGAGCCCCCGAACGACGAACGAGTCGTTCAGAGTGATACTGACGAAAGCTTTGAGCTTTTCGTCAGTGCGCAGCGAAACCCGAACCTCGGTGATCTCGACCATGAAGATCTACCTCGGAGCCATCCTTGGGGGCAACCAGCTGGCTCTATGCCGCGCCATACATGGCGCTGGTTCACTGCATGTGTCCGAGTCCCAGATGCTTCCGTGCATTGGTCCCGGTTTCACGACTGCCTTCGGAGCCGCAGACCGCTCGCTCTGCTTCGCACCGCGTACAGCGGCTCGTCGCCGATGAAACGATCCACGAGTTCCTGCGTTCGGACGCCATCCGGTACGAGTCCGAAGACCGCAGAACCACTCCCGGTCAGGCGAGGTTCCGGCGCTCCCGCGGCGCGCAGGCGCGCGCACAACGTTTCGAACTCTTGACGTCTGGGGCCCAACACCTCTTCGAAGGTGTTGCCTCGGGCCACAACCTTCGCCACGCGAAGTCCCTGTCGCCCAAGGGATGACAGGAATCTGTGTTCCCGGGTCCACCGTGTCAAGCCATATTTGAGGCGGTCGATTCGGCGGAAAGCGTCCGGGGTCGAGACGCGCCAGGCCGGCATGGCCACGATCGCCCGAAATGGTGCTGTCAGGGCAAGTCGCTGCAGGCGCTCGCCGCGCCCCATACCGAGCGCCGTGCCGCCGAAAAGGGCGAAAGGAACATCCGACCCCAACTCAAGCGCCAGTGCCAACTTGTCCGCGAGCGACAAGCGCACGTCATGCAGCGCGAGCGAGGCCACGAGCGCCGCGGCTGCGTCGGCGCTGCCACCGCCCATACCCGCCTCGGCCGGGATGCGCTTGGTCAGCCGGAAGCGCGCGCCGCCCGGCAGACCCAACCGTTCGTGCACGAGCCGCGCCGCACGCAGTACCAGATTGTGGGGACCCGCGGGGACCACGGCGTGAATCTGGCGCGAGTGCGTCCCGCGCACCGCCGCATCGGCATGGCGCAACACCAGCGTGAATCCGCTCGAGGTGCGTTCGGCCTCCAGCGTGTCGGCGAGCGAGATCGACTGGAACACGGTGGCCAACTCATGGAAGCCGTCCGCGCGCAGCGGCCCGACCGCGAGCGTGAGGTTCAACTTGGCGTGCGCAGCGACTTCGACACGCCGCGCGGCGGAGCGTCGCGGTCGTCCGCTCAATGCCGGAAGTAGAGCACCCAAGCCGACGTCACCAGAAAGAGCACGACCGTGATCTGGATCGGGTGATCCGTGAGGAGCACCTGCGAGGGATCCTCACTCGCCTCGGAGACATTCACCAGATGCAGATAGCGGAACACGCCGTATGCCACGAATGGCACGGTGTAGAGCATCGCCTCGGTGCCGAACTTGGCGACCGTGGTGGGCCAGATCGTGTAGAGCGCGTATGCCATGAGCGTGGTCGCCGCCGACACCGACAGCATGAGGTCGAGTAACTCGGGCTTGTACAACTGCAGCACCGCGCGCTGCGCGCTGGCCTGCTTGCCGGCGTTCACCAACTCACGGCGACGCTTGGAGACAGCCAGGAACAACGCACCGAAGAACGTGCACACCAGTAGCCACGGCGAGATCTGCGTGCCGGGCGAGACCGGCCACAGAACCGCGACGCCGGCGATGGCACGCAGCACGAATCCGAACGCGATCATCATCACGTCGAGCACCACGTGATGCTTGAGCCAGTGGCTGTAGGCGAAGTTGTTGATCAGGTACAACGCCGCCACCACCATGAACGACGTTCCGAGCCACCAAGACAACGCCCCGACCGCCACCACCAGGACGGGCAGCATCGCCCACGCCACCGGAATGGGGAGCGCGCCCGACGCAATCGGGCGCAGGCGCTTCTTGGGATGCTGGCGGTCGGCTTCGATATCGAGCAGGTCGTTGAGCACATAGACCGAACCCGCGAGCAGCGAGAATGCCAGGAATCCACCGGCCGCACGCAGCAGCAGCGCGCTTTCGCCCAGGTGCTGCGAGAACAGCACACCGATGAAGACCAACAGGTTCTTGGTCCACTGCTTGGGACGCAGCGCTTGGACGACCGCCCCGATCACGCGCGGCGGCCCTTCGCGCGAGCCTTCGCGGCCCGCTTGGGCGCCTTCACCGCCTTGGCAGGCGCCTTGGCAGCCGACTTCGCAGTCGCCTTGCCCTTCACCGGCTTGGCTGACTTCTTGGCCGGCGGCGGGAACAACGCCTGCTCGACCAGCAGGCACACCGCGTGCCCCATGGCGATGTGCCCCTCTTGGACGCGCGGGGTCATCAGGTGCGGCGTCACGAGCGCCACATCGCACAGATCGGCGAACTCGGCGCCGCGCCCACCGGTCATGCCGATCACCGTCATGGCCAGCGACCTCGCCGCGAAGATCGCGCGCAGGACACTCTCGGATCTGCCGCTCGTCGACACCGCCACCAGCACATCGCCGGGCATGCCCAACCCTTCGAGCTGGCGCGAGAACACCTGATCGTAACCGTAGTCATTGCCGATCGCGGTGATCGAGGAGGTGTTCGTGGTGAGCGCCACCGCCGGCAGCGCCGGACGATCCACCAGGTAGCGGCCCTGGAACTCAGCGGCCAGATGTTGTGCATCGGCTGCGCTGCCACCGTTGCCGCAGAAATAGACGGTGCCGCCATTCTCGAAGCAGTGGATCAGGATCTCGGACGCCGCCGCGACTGCGCTGGCACATTCGCGCTCCACACGCCGGAGCGATTCGGCCGATTCGGCCAGTGCCGCGCGCGCTTGCCGCTCGAGCGGGCCTGAACTGTCGTGCTTCGTCGCCATGAAGGCTCTCCCGCGCGGCTTCATGCCGCGCCTGACTTGAGGTACTGCGTGAGTGCATCGCGCCAGTGCGGCATGGCCTTGCCAGTCACATGACGATACCAAGCATTGTTGAGCACCGAGTAGGTCGGACGACGGGCGGGCCGCGCAAGTTCCTCGCTTGAGAGCCTGCCGATGTTCACCTCGAGTCCCGCCTGAGCGCAGATCTCGGCCGCGAACTCATGCCACGTGCACTCGCCACTGCTGGCCACATGATAGGTGCCGTACTCCCCGCGCTCCATCAGGTGGACGAGCGCCTGCGACAGATCTCCGGTCCACGTGGGCGCACCGGTCTGGTCGTCGACCACATTCAACTGCTCGCCCGCGCGCGCCTTGGCAAGGATGGTATCCACGAAGTTGCGCCCGCCCGTACCGTAGAGCCACTGCGTACGGACGATGATATGCCGGAAGTTCACTTCGCGAGCCCCCCGCTCACCTGCCAGCTTGGAGCGGCCATAGACGGACAGCGGCCCGACGATGTCGTGCTCGCGGCGCGGTTCGCGTGAGGCCCCATCGAACACGTAGTCGGTGGACAGTGCGATCAGCCCGGCTCCCACGTCGGCGGCGGCCATGGACGAGTTGCGCGCGCCCAGACCGTTGACGATGTATGCCGTGTCCGCTTCGCTCTCGC
>Ga0163144_10025754_pt1 | contig 11471 bp, 8 predicted proteins | sample OliLak19BULKMAT1_FD_123175 | JGI IMG/M metagenome (GOLD analysis project Ga0163144, IMG submission 123175) | Freshwater microbial mat bacterial communities from Lake Vanda, McMurdo Dry Valleys, Antarctica - Oligotrophic Lake LV.19.BULKMAT1 | ecosystem: Environmental > Aquatic > Freshwater > Lake... | reverse complement strand
CCACGCCATGGCCTTGAACCTGGTGGTTGCGGCGATCACGCTGTGGAATACCGCCTACCTGGACCACGCGCTCAAAGTGCTCGCCGAACGCGGGACACCCGTCCCCGACGCCTACCGGCCCCATATCTCTCCCCTGGGCTGGGAACACATCGGGATCACCGGGACGTATTCGTGGAAGCAATCGACAAACCCCTGGGGTCGATTCCGTCCACTACGCCTCCACGAACGCCACCAGGAGCCCCGCATCGCTTAGCGTATAGTTTTTGCCAACCTGTCCTGCCTGGCCTGCAGGGCGGGCCCGATACCAGCGGTTTCAATCAGGCAACACAAGGCAACAGCCCAAACGCACAGAACCGCCCCAACCTGATCGGCGCCGGACCCGTTCGTCAAGACATCGGGAACCCCGATGCCGCATTCGATGCCTCCCGCTTCGTTCCCACGTCAGCAGGTCAACCGGGAACGGCCGGCCGAAACATCCTTTACGGACCGGGATTGCGGAACTACAACCTCGCGCTCAGCCGCCGTGTGCTCCTACGCAGAAAAGGTCTGTCCCTCGAAGTGCGAGGCGAGGCGTTCAACTTTCTCAATCACCCGAACTTCGGCACCCCAGTGGCGGACCAAGGCAACGCCAACTTCGGCCGCATCACCCAGAGCGCTGGCTCCGCAGCGACGAATTCAACGACCGGAGGCGTGACTGGCGGATCAAGAATCCTCCAATTCCTCGTCCGTATCCAGTTCTGATCGCCGCTAGTACTGCATTTGCGCGGCGACGCTACTCCCCGGAATCGACCTTATTCCTCGCAACTCTGTCACTTTTGTATTGACTATCTCGCTATCCCTGATAGGATCGAGACCGGATACTAAACCAAACCAGTGGGAGAAACAATGATGTCATGATCGTTTGTAATCAGACTCGTACTCGCATTTCTACCGGCATGCCTATCCACGCTGGCAGAGGCGGGCATACGCATGCGATAGCCGGGCGGGGATATTATATGCTGTTCATTCTGAACACCGCTGGTGCGCCATCTAAAGCGAAGTTCATCCGTTTGCGCTGATTAGGAGGCAATTCATGAGGATACGACGCGTTCGATCCCAAAGAACATCGCCGACCTGCTCCGGCTAGTCGGACTCATTCACAGTACCACCGCCCTATCGGGGGCATGGAAGGAGTGCTCTCATGACGACAGACATCGGACAATACGAAGTTCCTGTCGCCGGCAAGGTGCCAGCGTCACCCTTTTCGAAACAGTTTTTGTCAGCACGTACGCCGAAAGCTGCCAAGTTAATGCCCTTCATCGCGCTAGGCTGCGTGATGCTCGGTAGTGTCACGGGATGCACCAAGTCCGAGGTTACGATGACATCAATCGAGGTTGCGATGACATCAATCAAAGATACGACCTTGTATGAAGATTTGACCGGCGCGCTGAGCAACGGGGCCGGACAGCATATGTTCGCTGGTACAAAGAGGGCCGGGCACGCTGTACACGGGCTAGTGGCGTTCGACGTTGCGGGCAAGGTGCCTGCAGGAATGACCATCACCGCCGTCAAGTTGCGCCTCAATATGTCGGCAGCCAATTCGTCTTCAGCACAAACGATGGGACTTCACCGCGTTCTTGCCGATTGGGGTGAAGGCAGCACGGTCGCATCGGGGGGCGGAGGCGGCGGAGGGCCAGCATCCAAAGGTGGCGCGACGTGGCTGCACACATTCTTCCCCGACAAGTTCTGGAGCCGTCCGGGCGCGGATTTCGAAGCTACATCGAGCGCTTCCATCGATGTAGAAGGCATTCGTGCCTACGAATGGGGATCGACGGACCAGTTGGTTGCCGATGTACAGATGTGGCTCGACACTCCATCCTCGAATCACGGCTGGTTGCTGATGGGCAAAGATAACGCGATCATGGTCAAGCGATTTGATACCAGAGAGAACGCGAGCGACGCCAATCGACCGAGTTTGGCCCTCACATTCGATCGGATCCGGTCCCCTAAAAAGTAGCATGTCTGTTACTCACAAATAAAAGGAGTACTTTATGTCGACACAAATCGGAATAACCCCGTCGGACCCTTACATAACTCCAGACCCTACCGTATCTCCAAACACTGGCACCTTTACTGGCCCTCCGGGGGCCGGGGTACTTGAAGTAACCCTCACCACCTCCCTTGCCACTGCCGCTAGTCCGATCGTCTCCGGCACGACCAATCTACACGCCGAGACGTACAACGGAGCGATCCCGGGCCCCACCTTCCGGCTCACCGTGGGCGACACCGTGATCGTCCGGCTGGTCAACAACCTTCCGTATTCGACAGGCATTCACTGGCACGGCATTGAGCTGGGGAACTCCGCCGACGGAACCGAGGTGACACAAAATGGAGCTTTGGGCGGGGTGCCTCCAATACAAACGCTAGGCAATGGAGTCCCCGCTGGCGGGACTTACCTTTATAAGTTCAAAGTCACGCGGCCAGGAATATTCTGGTACCACCCCCACCATCATAATTCGTCAAACCGCGTTTTTCGGGGCCTGTACGGGATGATCGTTGTCACCGATTCGGACGAGAACTCGCTTGTAGGGAACACGCTCCCTTCTGCGGCAGACACTAAACAGATTGTGTTGAGCGACATCACAGTATGCACGACCCCGCCTAACCCCGACGCGTACGCTTTGTTGGCCGGGGCGGAATGGCTGAGCGGTGCGGCTTCGCAACCAGACCCCACACCACAGGATCTCTGCGAGCTCCCGAACGCGGTGAACGACAGTGGCACTGCTCCTTCCGGCGCTCCTCCTCTTCCTGGTGCTTCGTACGCCGCCGGTGATGTTCCGAGCCTCATGAACGCGACCGGGCGGATCAACGAGGGGCAGACCGTGCTCACAAACGGCGTGAATGTCGGCGCGCGCCCGGGTTCACCGTCGAATCCCGGAGTTCTAGTCGGTGGTTATAGACTCCCCGTTCGCCGCGGACAGGGACTCCGTCTGCAAATCGTAAATTGCGCCACCACCAGGTACTTCCGTCTCAGGCTTACTTACCATGACGGCGCAACCGGCCAACAGGAGTCGTTGGTTCGAGTCGGCGGTGAAGGGGGTCTGCTCGACAACGCTGTCCTAGAAGGCGGAGTGGTCAGCGGTTTCGATACGAAGTACGACCCCGGAGAGATCCTGCTACCTCCATCCGTCCGCGCGGATGTCGTTGTGGCCATCCCTCCGGGATTAGTGGTCGGCACTGTGTTGACCCTATGGACGCGGGACTTCCAACGTACTGGTGCTGGCTACTCGAGTATCCCCACCGTGCCGGTGATGCATCTGGAGATCAGCGCCGATCCTGCGATCATGCCTGCCTACACAATTACCGGCGGCCCCAATGGCGACCCCGTCGGTGCCACCCCGCTGCGGGCCAAGGTCGGGTTTCCTGGTCCGATCGTAGTGGATATCAGTACGCCTGCGACCACCGGCGTCCTCTTTAACCCGGCCACTTTGGTACCACTCAAACCCGGTGACCCCGCGCTGTTCATACCGCCCGGAACCGTTTCGGACATCCGGCTCACCCAAGCCGCGCCTCTTCTCGGCATCAACGGTGTAGATGGATCGCCTCTCCACGGCACACCTCCCTACACCAGCACCCCGCACATCGGATCGTCGCGCTACGCCAGGGTCGGCGACCTTCTTCAGCTGACGGTCACGAATACGAGCGGCGCGCACCATCCCTTCCATCTGCACGGCTTCTCGATGCAGCCAATCTCACTCACGCGGGCAGCCAACCCAACCTTTACGTGGGGTTATCGCGAGTTCAGGGACAGCATTGATGTGCCGGCCAATTACACGCTCACGTTCAGGGTTCGACTCGATGACCGCACGCTCGTTGACAGCGCGACGCTGGGCGGCTGGCTCGGCCGCTGGCTCTTCCACTGTCACATCTTTTTCCACCATCATCGAGGCATGATCGGCGAGTTTGTGGGCACGGACGCTAACGGGAAAGAGAGGCCCTACGTCGATGTAGGCGGCTCGTGGGCGTATGCCCCTTCACCTGCTCCTACACGCCGGGGCACCTTCTTCTCCCCAGAAGGAAATGCCGTGACGCTCGCTGCGACCTACGGAAGTCCCGGCGCGTTGATTGGGCCCTTAGGAATTGTCACCGTCACCGGTCCAGGAACCTGGTCATGGACATATCCCGGCGGGATCATGGACGGTATCTATTACGTCTACATCTCAGCAACTGATTCCACCCTCGGTCTTCAGGGTCAGGCCGTTTTCCGACTCAAGATCGGCGGGACGAATGATGGCTCCGATACCGGGGATCCGCACATTCGCACAGTGGACGGAAACTCCTACGACTTCCAAGCTGCCGGTGAATTCACGCTCCTGCGCGACAGGGAAGGTCTGGAGATCCAGACCCGTCAGACGCCCGTGGAGACGGCAAATCCGATCACCGACGGCTACAGTGGTCTGACCTCGAGTGTGAGCGTGAACACCGCCGTTGCGGCACGCGTAGGCTCGCACAGAATCTCCTATCAGCCGAGTGAGCAGGGAGGGAGCAGCCCGCTTCAGTTTTTTCTGGACGGAAAGCCAGCGGAACTCTCGCGCGCGGGAATTGACCTCGAAGGTCATCGAGTGAGTACTTTCGACGCGGGCGGCGGAATGGGTCTACGCGTCGACTATGCGCACGGGGCCGTCCTCACTGTCGCGGCACGTTTATGGCACATCTGGATACTGGACATACATGTCTCGCATACGCAAGCGGACGAGGGGATCATGGGCAGCATCCCGGAACAGACATGGCTACCGACCCTACCGAGTGGCGCGACGGTTGGCCCAAAGCCGAAGAAGCTGCACGATCGCTATATTGCGCTCTACAAGACATTTGCGGACGCATGGCGGGTGACTGACAAAACGAGCTTGTTCGTGTATGCGCGGGGGACGTCGACCAAGACCTTCACCGACAGGGACTGGCCAGCCGAGAAACCTCCGAGCATATTGAAACCACAATTCAAGATCCCCGGAGCCCCGACGTCCGTGAACATTCCGGTCGCGGAGGCGGAGCAGATATGCAAGGGGGTTACCATGGCGGACCTGCATGCAAACTGCGTGTTCGACGTGGCAACGACTGGCGACAAGGACTTTGCTAAAGCTTATCTCCTACAACAGAATCTGAGGCTTCATGGTAGTACCGTGCAGATCATGGGCGACAAAGAGAGGACTCGTCCCGGCGAACCGCTGGTCGTCACGGCGATCGTTTTACCGATGACCAGCGGCAGGCCAACTCCCACAGGCAGCATCACGTTCCTGGTGAACGAGACTGCGGCCGGGCGGCCCGTCGAGCTCGACAAAGAGGGCCGCGCACATCTCAAAACTTCGAGCTTGAGCCCCGGAACCCACCGAATGAGGGCCGTCTATCGCCCCAGCACCGAGAAAGGCTCCTACCACAGCAGTTCGAGCCCAAGCCTTCGGATTACGGTTCAGAGTACGAGCCACCTGAGCCTGGGTCAAGCGCCATATAAGATGCAGGGGATCTTTTACGAGGCGTGCGACTGCTACGTGGTCTGCCCGTGCTGGACTGGAGGCAAAGCGGATGAGGGAGAGTGCACCGGTGTTTTCGCCTGGGAGATCGAAGCGGGATCGATCGACGGCGTTGACGTAACGGGATTGCGGGCCGCGAGCGCGTCGCACCATACGGGTCCCCGGGAGGAGGCCCGGCAGCGCGTGGTTCTCTTTGTCGATGACCGCGCGACGCGCCGCCAGGCGGATGCGCTCGTGGCGGCGTTCACCGGAAGGCTAGGCGGGCCGCTTGGGGAGTTGGCCGAACTTCTCGGGGAGTTGCTGGCGGTTGAGAGTGCGCCTATCCTGCTCCGGCGCGAGGGCCGCCTCACCACGCTGACAGTTGGCCGGCAGATTCAGGTGGAAGGGACGACAAGCGTAGGGCCGTCCGAACAGCCGATCACGCTTAACGAAGGAAGGCTGAGCCGGGTTCTGGGATCGCCCGCGGAGGTGGGCGAGAGCAACCGTTTCCGCGTCGGACTTTCGGCTCATGGGATGAACCTGGATGTGCGCGGGCGGAACACGATGGCCGGGCGATTCTCCTACGATCACACGCCCGAAAAATCGGGGCCAATAAGTATACCGATGGGAGGGAATAGTCATTAGGAACAGCCTCGCACTGCCGCTTCGGAACACGCCAACGCGACCGGCCGCCTTGTTTGTTCCTTCGAAAGGGTTCTATTTGGGCCGGAAAAGGAGATTGGAGTAACGCATGAAGACTCAGGGCCAACCACTAGTGAAGCTTGAGGCAAGAGAGGCGCCTTATCAGATCCGCGGGTTTTTTTACGAGGCCTGTGACTGCTACACGATTTGCCCCTGTTGGACGGGGAATAACCCGGACGAGGGAGAGTGTACCGGCGTGTTCTCGTGGGATATCGAAGCGGGAACGATCGATGGGGTGGACGTGACGGGGCTGCGGACCGCGAGCGTTTCGCACCACACAGGAAATCGGTTGGAGTCCCGGCAGCGTGTAACGATTTATGTCGATGACCGCGCCACACGGGAACAGGCAGACGCGCTTGCGGCCGTGTTCACCGGAAGCCTCGGCGGGCCGCTGCGGGAGCTCGCAGAGCTTCTCGGGGAGTTGCTGACCGTCGAGAGCACTTCCATCACGCTACGGCGGGAGGGCCGGCTTACGACTCTGACCATCGGGCGGCATGTCCGGGTGGAAGGAACTACGAGTGAAGGCCCGTCGGGACTTCCAATGACGCTGGGCAACGGGAAGTTGAGCAACGTCCTGGGAACGCCTGCGGAAGTGGGCGAAAGTAATCATTTCCGCGTGGGGCTACCGATGCAGGAGATAAACCTCGACCTGCGTGGGCGCAGCACGATGGCCGGGTATTTTAGCTACGAGCACGTGCCGCGGCTCGACTAGGACTGGAGGAGCAGAACGCCGTGACGGGAGTCTACATTGAAAGACTGCGAAGTATTCGGCCGTCGCTGGTTGCGGTCGCGATGATGGCGCCAGCGGCGCTGCTGGTGCTTTACCTGTGGCATTCGACGCCACCTGCAGCGCCGGAGCACGCGATGCATCTGCCCCCCGCTGGGGCGTTGACAAGGCTGGTGGTCTTTCTGATGGCATGGATGCTGATGACGGCGGGGATGATGCTGCCGAGCGCGATGCCATTGCTGACGTCGCTGGATCGCATTGCGCGGAACCAGGCACGGCGGCATGAGATTCCTCTAATTGCCGCGCTTGCCTATATGGGTGTCTGGGGAGTTGTGGGGCTGGCGGCATGGGCCATCAGCGCGGCTTCCGAGGCCTACCTCGTCCCTTACGCCGATTCACGGACCATTTCCTGGCTGGCCGGCGGGGGGATGATTCTGGCGGGGGCGTACGGGCTTTCCCCGATGGCCAGCGCCTGCCTGCGCGCCTGCCGCCGGCCTTTTGGCTTCCTGGCCCGTCACTGGCGAGGAGGATCCGGCGTCCGTTTGCAGGCAGCCCGAATTGGGGCGGCATACGGCGTTTCGTGTGTTGGATGTTGCGTCCCGATGATCGGGCTGATGTTCGTTACCGGGATGGCAAATATAGCGATTGTGATCTCGATGGGAGTTCTGATGGTGCTCATGAAGACGAGCGCCGTGGGAACGCGAGTTGCGCACTTTCTGGCTTATGTGTTGATCGGTGCCGGAGTCGCGATCGGTTTTGCCTGGCTTCCCCTCTCGCCGCATCAACACTGATGGCAGGTCCATCGGCGTAGAGGACAGAGTAGGCAGTGTCTTGAAATGACAAAACTAAAGTAACGAGGAGCCACCATGGGAGTCCGAAAGAGCGCCACACGTCTGACGACAACTGAGCGCGACAATTTTCTCAAAGCAGTACTCACGTTGAAGAATACCATCGCCAACCCGGCCGATCCGCCGGCGCAGCGTATCAATATCTGGGATCAGTTCGTGGCACTCCACTATTACGTATTCGCCGTGAACGTGCCCGTCGGCGGAACCGTCAACATGGGCCATTCCGATGCAGGGTTCGGGCCTTGGCACCGGTACTACCTGTTGCGCCTGGAGCAGTTGCTGCAAACAGTTGACCCCACGGTCATGCTTCCGTACTGGGATTGGACCGATCACGCCGGCACCCAGAACATCATCTTTCAGAATTCCTTCCTGAGCCCCAATGGCGGTGCCGGCGGCGTGGGCGGCGGGACCGTGCAAAGCGGTTACTTTGCGTTTAACGCACCGGGGGCATTGCCTCCCTGGTGGCCGGCGGGATTCCTCGGTTGGCGAATCCGGCCGTCGCTTGACGAGGGACTGGGAACAACTCTGCGCCGGACGCTGAGCAACTTCGCAAACCTGGCCATCCAGTCCGACGTTACTACCACGCTCGGCCGACTTATTTACGAGGGCGCGAACGGTTTTCGCGGATCTGTAGAAGCGGCGCTGCGCATGCACAATGGAACGCACAACTGGGTGGGCGGACACATGGCCGGCGGAGCGTCGCCCAACGACCCCATCTTTTACATGCATCACTGCAACGTCGACCGGTTGTGGGCGATGTGGCAACTCAACGGTCATCAAGGCGCAGCCTTTTATCCGGCTGCTGGCAGCACGCAAGGACACAACTTGAATGACATCATGTGGCCCTGGGTGGGCGCTACGCCCGGCTACAGTCCCGCGTCTCCGATTGCGGACATCGTACTGCCCAACTTCGCCGCCGATCCCATCATCCATCCCGCCGACGTATTGGATCATCGGGCCCTGGGCTACAGCTACGATTCGGAACCCGTGGTGGGACTGGCTTTGGATCAGAGCGGCAGCATGAGCGGTACCACGCCAGACCCGATGACCGGCATGGGCAGCGTCTCTAAGTGGCAGGCCGCAAAGCAGGGCGTGTCATTCTTCCTGTTCGATTGCGAAGCCGCGTTTGCCGCCGCGGAAGCCTATGTGACCGCCGGCGTGGAGACCTTCCGCCAATCGGGTGGAGGGCAGTTCGCCAAAGTGTTCCCGGGTACTCCCTACGGCGTGGTAAAGAGCGGCGGCGCTTATAGTCAGGCGGCCTTCGACGCGGCCATCGTGCCGTTCGTCCCAGGGGGAGGCACGCCACTGGCTGGCGCGCTCAGCGATACGGAGAAAACTCTGGTCCGCGCCCCCTACGGAAATCTGCCCGCCAACGATCAGCGCTACCTGATGATGCTCACTGACGGCAAAGAAACCGCGGCCCCTTTGTTGAACACCCTTGGCAACCCCGCCTTCCCCAACACCGCGATTTTCGCCATGGGCTTTGGCGTGGGCTCCGGCTGGGATGGCGTCGACTACGCCACCATCGCCACAATTGTGGGCAAAGGTAAGTCGGTAGCGCCCGTTGTCCAGGTCTACCACGGCGATAACGCCGGGTCCATCGATAAGTTCTACACCAACTCGGTTGCCGCCGCGATTGGCTACTCCCCGTCGGTCGATCCTCTGTTCGAACTGTTCCCCGGCGAACACGTGCATATGAACTTCTGGGTGACTGATGCGGAACCTTCGTTCATGGTCACCGCTCTGGGATTCGATCTGGTGGACGAAAACTGGGAATTCTGCTTGATGGCGCCAAACGGAGCGCACTGCTGCGATACTCGAAACGGGCACGATCCTCACGCTGACCACGCCGGCGCGCATGGGCAAGCCGAGGGAGATCCTTCGTGCCCTTGCCTGACCACTATGCGCAAGGCGGGAGGCCGCTGCACTATCTTTGTGCATCGCAACGGCGCTCCTGCGGAGTGCTGGGTTGGACCTTGGGGCCTGATGGGGTTTTACCGGGCCCAGCCTGACCGGCCCATCATGATGATGCCCCACATCGCGGACATGCTGGTTCCTGCCGCAGCCCCCCCGGCCCGAGGCCCGCAATTTGCGAGGCTGCACCGATCGCCCAACGAGCGACTGGCAGTCCGTCAAATCGCCTCGGGCGTGACGCACGGCCTGTCGGGTCCCAGGAATGGGCCCGCCGAGCGTATTGAAGGCCCTGCCACTTCTCTCTCTGTCAATGTCTATCACCGGACGGCGCTGCAAGCTAACCTGCTAATTAATGCCAAGTCGCCATTCGCCGGCGGTGATTTCGAGGTCACCGTCGAGTTCAACGGCTCGGGTTCGCTCACCGTCACCGACGCCCAGGTTGCAGCACGCCTGATCGCGCCCGCCTACTCCATCGGCAACCTGCTTGCGGACACTACCACCATTCCGGAGCGCAGGAAGTATTTAGTGGAGGAACAGGGCACCGTACGATTCGACACCGCCCTGTTCCTGGCGGACTATGAGACCAAACGTCCTGAAGCTATCGGCATGCGCGACGAAAGAATCACCTTAAAGCGCGGAAACGATGGCAAGTGGAAGGCCAAGATTCAGAAGAACAATTATCCCGGCCTTTACCACATCGCGGCGTACGCTGAGGGATCCGTGGACTTCAGCGGCAAGGCCAAACCCGAACGATGCTGTGACGAGCGGCCCCAGAAATTTACGCGCGTCCTCCACGCCGCAGTTGGTTTGGGCATACTACCAAATGCCTCGAAGAGCACACTTTCGGCAAAGTGGGCCGAGCAGACTCTGCGCTTTGAAGCCGTCATTCGGGATTCACTGGGTAACCTCCCCGACTCCACGACCGCGCCGCCGCCTGACGTAGTCATCAACGGAGTTGCTGTGGCAGCCAAGGTGACCAATGACTACACTGGAGCTTACCTGCTGGAAGTCCCCGTAGAAGGTGAAGGCTTTGAGATTGGAAGCAACTGGAAAGTTGGCCCGAAACCGGGCTGGGTCCGGACTAAGGACGGCGAACGCCTAGAATTGCCCGCTGGTAAAAACCTGAAGCTGGCGCTACGGCTGGCACGGATCGACCTGCTGGTAAAGTAACGCGGGCGTGAGGGGTCAACATCAACCTCCGGCCCCCTTGTCGCGTTGGGTAGTGATCAATCGAGTGGGCAGCGCCAGGAGAGCGCCAGGAAGCCGGGGGTCAGAACACGAAGTGTCTGACTTCCAAAAGGCCGAGATCGGTTGACCTCGGCTTTTGCCCGATCAAAACATTGGGTTTCCGACGAAGGGGACTGTTCCGCAGCCGGGAATCGACGTTGATTTCACAGGCCATTCCGCGTCAGACCCCCGGCTTCCTGGCGCTCTCGTGGGGAGATCCAGCGAATAGTAACGGCGTGGCCATTCCCTGCCCCGTCAAGGCAACCAACCCGCCGGCGCTCCGCTCTAATGCCGTCGAAAAGACCGGATCTGCTTGAAACTGAGACACTTGTGACTCCTAGAGGTGGAAATCCGCCGGGTTTCGGAAAGTTGCTGGTAGCTCCGCATTGAGCCGGAATAAGCCCCAAAATAGGACATTGCCACAGAAAGTACTTTTCACTGATCCGAGGAGAAGACACGAAACGGAATTTTAAGCACGCTAAGCGGCTGCAGCGGAGACATGTGCCCGGGTGCGTAGCGGTCGAAACTGATCTGAACCAAAGGTGGGCGATGTTTCCCAGTGATAAT
>Ga0163144_10025751_pt1 | contig 11472 bp, 9 predicted proteins | sample OliLak19BULKMAT1_FD_123175 | JGI IMG/M metagenome (GOLD analysis project Ga0163144, IMG submission 123175) | Freshwater microbial mat bacterial communities from Lake Vanda, McMurdo Dry Valleys, Antarctica - Oligotrophic Lake LV.19.BULKMAT1 | ecosystem: Environmental > Aquatic > Freshwater > Lake... | reverse complement strand
TTGCGCTGGAGAAAAACCACCGTTTGAACGTGTCCGGCGGAAAAATGAGCCGTTTGTCGCCTGTCCAGAGCTCTCAACGTCGCGCGCCATTTTCCAAATCGCCCGTTTTCGGCCAGAAACTACTTCGTGACGAGAGCGCGAGAAAGCGGATTGAGCGATGCAGAAATCGCGATGTTGATTGGGGACAAAACCGGCCCCGCGATTATCGCGCAGACTTACGGCGACGTGCGCCCCGATCATTTGCTCCAACAAGCGCAACGGATTCGGCTGACCGCAACGCAGCCATGCGCGCCGCAAGCGAGTAGTATCGTGAATAGTAACGCGTCGCCCGATGTTGCACCTTGTTTCACGTTGGCTCAGCAAGTCGCGTAGAGCCTGGAAAGCATTGATTCTACTTGCGTTTGACGCACTCAACGGCAACCGAAAGAAACACGCCGAAACAGTCCAGTGCTTACTTGGCGTAATAACATCCGTGGCTACACTATCGGCATGATTCTGGAACTGAAACTTCGCAAGGTTGGCAACTCGCTTGGCTTGGTTCTGCCCAAAGAAGCGCTGGCTCATTTGAAAGTGGAAGAAGGCGATACGGTGACGCTGACCGAGTCCCAGGATGGTGTGCGGCTGACAGTGAGCAATCCCGAGTTCGCAAAATCCATGGTGGTGTTTGAAAGTTTGAACCGTCGCTATCGCAACGCACTGCGCGAACTGGCCAAATGAAAGAGCCTTACTGGCTGACGCGCGAGGAGTGTCTCTCGTTGCATGACATGATGCTGTCGCACTACGGCGGGATCACAGGGGTGCGCGATGAGAACATGCTGGAATCCGCTTTGGCCCAGCCGCAGCAACTTTTTCACAACGGCAAACCGACGATGGCCGATCTGGGGGCGGCCTATGCTGCGGGGATCGTGAAGAATCATCCGTTTCTCGATGGGAACAAGCGCACTGGGTTCATGATGGGCGCGGGCTTTCTTGAACGCAACGGCTTTGATTTTCATGCGACCGAGGCGGAAGCGGCGCTTCGCACGCTGGCGCTGGCCGCCGGCGAGATGTCGGAAACCGATTATGCAGAATGGTTGAAGGCAAATTCCAAACGCGCATGAGCAATCCGACGGGCCTCGTCCAGAAGCTACGGAACTCCTGCAACATTCTCGGCGATGACGATTGTGGGCAAAGGAAGAAGGCAGAGTGAAGAATGATGAAACGCTGGCGGCCGCGTCCGAGGATTACTCAGGGTGCGAGCCTGCTCGCGCGCACCGACTTGACGCCTTGCCATGTTAAACATAGTATTACGTCATGATTAAGACGATCACCAGAGTCGGCAATTCGCAGGGCGTCATCTTCGACGCGGCGTTGATGGAGCTGGCGCACCTCAAGCCGGGCGATGAGGTGAACGTAGAGGTTCACGAGGGCGGCACGATTACGCTCACGCCCATTCGCCCGCGCCCGAGTCCGTCGCGCGAGGAAGTCTCCAGAGTCATTAAGTCCACGATGAAGGATTACGCCCGGACAATGAAGAAGCTGGCATGAGCGCCACGCCGGAGAATTGCTTTCATCTCACGGTGGATATCGTGCGGGAGATTCACGCCGAGGCGATTGCTCGGTTTGGCGGCTCGGACGGCGTGCGCGAGATGGCGTTGCTGGAATCGGCGGTGGCCGCGCCGCAAGCCGGCTTTGGCGGCAAGTCGCCCTATGCAGATCTCGCCGAGGTAGCGGCAGCCTATTTATTTTACCTGTGCAAGAACCACCCATTCGTTGACGGCAACAAGCGGGCGGCGCTGGGCGCGTGCATCATTTTTCTCCGACTCAACGGCATTGAACCGGAGTCCGATGGGCCGGATTGGGAGGAACTCACGCTGGCGGTCGCGGCGAGCGAGATTGACCGCGAGGAAACCACCGGACAACTCCGAAAATTGATTCGCAACCCGAAATGAACCGGCCTTCGGCAAAAGCTGAAGAGACCCCAGAGGTCGGCTTCGAACAGCCCTGTTCGTTTCGTCATCCGGGAGGAACTTGCGCTTGATTTTCGTCGCCGGTGAGTAAACTGCGTTGGCACAAGCGGGCGCCTCCTTAGCTCAAATGGATAGAGCAGCGGTTTCCTAAACCGTTGATCCCGGTTCAATTCCGGGAGGGGGTACCAACTTCAAACACGGGACCAGTGCGTTCGAGATTCAAGGAAGCGGGATGCCGTTCACAAACGTTTGTATCTCGCAAAAAAATTTGTCACTCTCTGCCCATGCCTAATTCCCTGACCCGCCGTGATGTCATCAAAGGGAGCGTTGCCGCCGCCGCGCTCGCGTTCACGCAGTTTCCGCTCTCCGCCTTTGGCTTCAAGGAATCTGAGTCGGGCGGAACGCTCGTGCCGTTTCTGGACCGCCTGCCGGCCACGCCCAACCGCCCGATGATCCAGTGGGAGGAATTGACCGAGTGGCTGACGCCCATGGAGGATTTGTTCGCCGTGAGCCATTACGGGCCCGGGAAAATCGATATGGCCACGTGGCGCCTGGAAATTGCCGGACTCGTCAAGAGGTCGAAAACATTTTCACTCGACGAAATCAAATCGCGCCGCCGCAAGGAGATCATCGCGACGCTGGAATGTTCCGGGAACGGATCTTCGCCCAGCTTCATGGGAGCGGTTGGCAATGTCCGCTGGGCCGGCACGCCGCTCGGCCCGCTCCTGCGCGAATGCGGTCTGCGCAAAGAAGGCGTGGAGGTCGTTTTCTATGGGGCCGATGAAAAGATCGAGAAGATCAAAGAGAAAGATTATCTGCAAAACTTTGCGCGGAGCCTGTCCGTACCGGACGCGATGCAGGATAAAATTCTATTGGCCTACGAAATGAACGGGGAACCGCTGGGACCGGGGCACGGATTTCCGCTGCGCTTGATTGTGCCCGGCTGGTACGGCGTGGCCTGGGTCAAATGGCTCAAGCGCATTGAAGTTCAGGACCGGCGCTACATGGGCCGTTTCATGGCCCGCGACTACGTGACCATTCGGGGCGAGGAAAGACCCGATTGCACGGTCTGGCGCGAAACGAGTGTGACCCGGCTGAATGTCAAATCTCTCGTCGCGCGCGTGGTGCGCAAGCCCGACGGGTCGGTGCGGATCAATGGCGCGGCGTGGACCGACGGGACCCCGCTGCGCACCGTGGAGTTGAAGATCGACAACGGACCGTGGCTCAAGACGCAACTCGACCCGCGGCAGCGCGCCCAATACGGATGGACCTTCTGGTCGCACGACTGGAAAAACCCGGACGCAGGCGAGCACACGTTGGTTTCTAGGGCCATTGACGAGAACGGGAAAATCCAGCCCGCCGCCGACGATCCGCTCATCACGATGAAAAAAACCTACTACGAAGCGAACCAGCAGTATCCCCGAAGAATTCGAATTTGATTGGGGGCGATGTTGGCTTGACGGTTCTCTCTCCGAAAACTAGTTTATCGCCCGGTTGGTGGCCATAGCTCAATGGTAGAGTCCAAGCTTGTGGAGCTTGTTGTTGCGGGTTCGAATCCCGTTGGCCACCCCACTTTTTCTTCCGGCTCCCTTTTTGTTCGGCCATCCCCGCATTGTCAATTCGGTCGTGCGCCTGCTTCGACACGCCCAAAACACCGCTTGTTTCGCGCCGCCGAAGTGCTCAATGCAGTTTTAGCGGCAGGCGAACAATCGACGAGTAAAATGCCGCAAGCGTCGGTCCCACGCTCAAGTTGCTGACGTCCGCGCCAAACGGAAAGGTGGCGGCCGCTTCGAAGTTTCGCAGCATCAGGCAATAGGTGTTGTTGGCCATGATCCCGAGCAGTTCGCCGGTCCTGCTGAAAACCAGATCGCCGCGCGACGGGTTGAATTTTCCAAAAATCCCTTTCACGACGCTGCGGTCGAGCTTCAGGTAGCCGGGCGTCCCGGTGTCGATCTCGAACCGGCATTCGCCGTAATAATCCTCACCCACGCCGGCCAGCACCACGTCCTGGAATTTGAAGGGTGAGCTCGAAGTCTGGTAAATTTTGCCACCCAGTTTCTCGGCCTCCGCCTTGGTTACGGGCATGAACAGGATGCGCGGATCCTGGAGGTGAAAGGAGAGGGAACGAATCGGCACGGTCGAGCCGTTGCGCCCGAGCGTTCCCGCGAATCGCTGCCATTCGGTTCCCGGATTCCACAGGGCAATGGGCGTGTCTTCCACGTGACATAGGGCATAGGTGTTGGTGCCGTCCGAAACAATGACGGTCCGGGTATCCTTGCGCCGGGTCGTTTCGCCGACGAAAATGCCGGGGCGGGTTCCATTGATTTCTGCAATGACCCGATTCGCCAGATACTCGCTGAAGATGGTGTTGGGCGCGAGCGGACGGTTCTCGCGGATTTCCTGGGTCAGCTCGCCGGATTTGATGCCCAGGGTTTTGACGCCATCAGACAGCTCGCCGGATTTGATGGCCAGGGTTTTCACGCCGTCAGCCAGTTTTTCTTTTTCGGCGCGCTCGGCCTGCACCTGCTCCTGGAACTGGGCGACCTGGCGGACGGCATAGCGTTTCTCAGCCTCGGCGAGCTGGAGTTCCGTCGCCAACCGTTGGCGCTCGCTCTCGGCGACCTGATTGCTTTTCGACAATTCGGACAACTGCTGCTGCAAGACGGCCGCTTCCTCGGCTCGTTCCAGCGCGCGTTTTCGCAGCTCGCCTTCCATGGCGGCAACCTGCTCTTTGGACATCAAGGCATCAGCGGAAGTGGTCTGAAGTTTTTGGTTCAGGGTTTGAACGTTTGACTGCGCGACGGCAAATTGTTTTTCAAGCTGAGCCCGCTGCTGTTTCAACTGCGCCGCCTCCTGTTCGCGCTCCTGCAGCGTCTTCTGGAAAGTTTGCGATTGGGCTTTGAGCTCCTGCTCGTATTTTTTCATCTGCTGTTCCCGTTCGCCGGCGGTGTTGCGGGTTGTGGTCAATTCGTCGAGCAACTGGTCGCGCTGGCCTTTCTCCTCTTCGAGCGCCAGCTTCATCACGGCGGCCAGGTCTTTTCCGCTCTCCGGCGCGTTGGTTTCAAACATTGTCTTGGCCTGCGGCGTCGTTCCCTCATCGGCCAGCTTGCCGAGGTCCACTGTGGAAAAGGCCAGCAGACTGACGAGCAGGAAGTCACAAATGATGATGAGGATGCTCCGGTTCATAACGGCGCGGCGAGTCTGTGTTCGTTACTGGGCGCCGTCGGGTGATTTGCGGCGGCATCGGCTTCCAACAGCATTCTGCGGCGGAACGGGCGCAGGTTGAAAATTTTGAAGATTGAGACAAAAATAACGCCGAACGCCGTGGACGAATACGCGGCCATCAGGCTCGGTTTTATAACGCCCATCGAAACGAGGATCAGCGAGATGATGGTGCCGGCAAAACCGAGGTAAAGGCCGGCGTCGAAGAGGTGATCTTCATTTTCCAGCAGCTTCAACTTGACGCGGGCCGGGAGTTTTTGCCGGCGCACTTCCCCGAGTTTGACGAGGCACGCCAGGTAGATCAGCAATTGCAGGACAAAGAACAGAAGAAGGGTCAACAAACTCATTTGATTCATAATGGATTTTTTCGCGCCGACGTTTTCCGTCGCGACCGCGTTTCCCACCGTGGGAAGTTGCAGTCGAACGCGGACCTCCGCCTTCTGGCTTTCCTTCGCGAGAAACGGCTCGCTCAGGAGTAGCGCAACGAACAAAAAACCAAACGCAAATAATAGTTCCCGGGCCACGTGAAATTCGCGCACGTTCAGCGGTTGCTCGAGCGGCGGGAGGGGCTTTCGAACCACTCTCATCGCCACCGCCAGCATATATCCGCCAGCCAGGAACAAAAACCATTTTAGTGTCAGGGCAAACCAGGGAGTGCGCCAGCAAAAATCCAGACCCACCAACCGGTCCAGCTTCGAAACGTGAAGTTGCTGGTTGCGCGAGAGTAACTCAAGGATCCCCCCGTCGCCATATTGAAGGCTCGATCCGAGATCCTTCAATCCGGTCTGCGGAAATTTTGCCAGATAGTTTGCCACGGCCATCGGCTTGCCCGAATGCTGGACCGCGGAAAACAGCAACGGCAGTTGTGACTCGGAGGTTCTCACCTGGTTGGCCAGCAGATGAAGCGTCTTAATATCTTCTATTCCTCCGCAAAATTCCACCAGTTGGCCCCAGTTAAATCGTTGCCCCATCGACATGAAGTCGAAGAACGCCTGTTCGAGCGGCTGCGGACTTCCCCCCTGCCGCGCCGCCGAGGCGCTCCCGAAGATTGCGCTCCTCAACTTCGGCGTCAGGTGTTGGCCTTCGATCAGGAGCCCGCAAATCGACAGCGCCGTGTCGAACGCCTGCCCGGCCGGCGAAGTGGAGGGCGGAAAAAGCACCGTGTTGGTCAGGGTGCGGGAGCGCAGCACTTCCTGCACGACGTGAGACGAAGATCCCTGGAGAAACTTGAGCGCCTTGGCTCGGTTTGCCGACTGGACAACCAGTTCCGTGAACGGCTCGGTCTTGTGGATGGGGGCTGTGGCTGGCGGGGTGAGCGAATTGGTCGGCTCGCCGGTCGCGCCGGAATTCGGGCTTTCAGATTGGGTGCCCGGGAATTCAAGGAGGACTTTCAAGCCAGGATCCATTCCCAAAACTTCCAACTCGGGATAAGTCTGAAACGAATAGGTGAGAGCCCAGCGAAGCTGTTCGTGGCCGAATATTTTCTCGCGCTCCACCGCCTCCAGCACCAATTCAGCCGCGCCGGGTTTCTTTTCGCGCACAAAGGCCAGGCCGCGATTCACCAGGGCCGGCGTGTCGATTCCCGCCCGCAACAAAACGTTGGAATTCACCGCCCGCAAATGGACCGGCATCATCCAGGCACCGATCAGCATCGCCAGACTGAAGGTGATGCAAAATAAAAAATACGACCAACGTTTCATTCGATCCGTTTAAAATGATGCAAAGCGCGTCATTATCCAGCGTAAACTGCCTGTGAACGTTTTAAAGACGAACGGGGACTGTTCCGGATTCATATTTCGAGAGTGGAAAATTGAATCGAGTGAACAGTGCGATCGGTGTTGCCGCGGATGTTGGTGCTGCGCCCCACCCGCGGAAAAACGATTTTCACGGAGAATTGAAATCAGGTATCGCAAGGTCGTCGTGTCATCGGCTCCAACCGGGCGATCCGTTCGGAGGCGGGAGGATGCGAGGCGAAATACTGACCAAGAACGCCCGGGTCGTTCCCCAGCCGCTCGATACGTCGCAGCACGGCAATCGCTCCGCCGGGAGCAAAGCGCGCCGCGATTGCCAGGCGCAGTCCGAGTTTGTCGGCCTCCTGCTCGCAGTCGCGCTCATGGGCGTTTCGCAGCAGCCCCAGGCCGTTTTTGCGCAGCCAGCCGCCCAACACGCCCGCGCGCGCGGTGGCAATCGAGGCGGCCCGCAGCATCGCCTGGTTCAACATCCGATCCCAGGCATGCCGACGGATGACGTGCGCCATCTCGTGACCGATCACAAACGCCAGTTCGTCCGGCTTCCGTTCGCAGAGGTCCAGCAGCGATTGGCTGAGGAAGATAAAGCCGCCTGGCAACGCCATCGCGTTTGGATGATCCCCCTCGATCACTTCGCAATGAAACGATCGGCGTGAGTCATCAACGGATTTGGTTAGTCGCTGGCACAGTCCGCCAATTAACTCCGCGATCGCGGGATCGTTCACCGGTTGGGAAACGGCGCGCACTTCAGCCGCCAGCGAACGGCCCAATGCCGTCTCGGCGCGGAGCGCTTCCTCCTCGTCGCCCGCCAGGCCGTCGTAAATCCATTTGGTCTTGCGCATCGCCGGCACGGCGGCACGCCCAATTTTGCGTCCGAGATTGTAAAAGAATCCGCTCATGTCGAAATCCGTTTTGCCTGACCACTCGGCACCCGACTGCGGTCAATCCGCATGGGTGGTGAGGTGTGTCAGCGTGCAGAAAGATAAGCCTCCTTTCGCCGACTTCCAACCTGAAAGGTCAGTCCCGCGTGCGCCTGTGCCCCGGCGATTCCAGTGCGCGTCACCAGTTCCGAAACAATTGCGGCAGCACCGCCGGTGAATTATGCCCGGTGATCGAATTCTTAATCGTAATCTTCATCTTAATCTCTCCAGGACCAGACCCGAAAAGAGCGGGAGTAAGAGAAGGATTAAGATTAAGACTGATCCGTTCTCCCGTATCGCAATCCTTATTTCAATGGAAGTGAATATTGCCCCCGTCGGCCGGGGCGTTTCCAAATCGAGCGGCTTCCGCCCTGATTTTTGATCCTGCGGTTCCGTGACTCTCTCGCGGGCTTATTTTTTCATGTTCAGTTCTTTGAACAGGAACGCCCATTGATCGGCGGATTCTTCGATGGCTTTGCTCGTCGGCTTGCCTGCGCCGTGTCCGGCTTTGGTTTCGACGCGGATGAGCATCGGGTTCGGTCCCGCGTTGGCGGCCTGCAATGCCGCGGCGAATTTAAAGCTGTGCGCGGGAACGACCCGGTCGTCGTGGTCCGCTGTGGTGACGAGTGTGGCGGGATATTTTGTTCCCGGCTTGAGATTGTGATAGGGCGAATAGGAGTAGAGCGCCTTGAATTCCTCCGGCGTTTCCGGCGAGCCGTAATCGGACACCCACGCCCAGCCCGCCGTGAATTTGTTGAAGCGTAGCATGTCCATCACGCCGACGGCGGGCAGCGCGGCGGCGAACAGATCGGGTCGTTGCGTCATGCACGCGCCCACGAGCAATCCTCCGTTGCTCCCGCCGGCAATCGCCAGTTTTTCGCGCGACGTATATTTTTTCTCGATCAGCCACTCGGCCGCGGCGATGAAGTCGTCAAACACATTCTGCTTTTTCAACTTCATCCCGGCCTTGTGCCATTCCTGGCCGTATTCACCGCCACCGCGCAAGTTGGCCACCGCATAGACTCCTCCCAATTCCAGCCAGGCGAGTATGCGCGGGGAATAGTTTGGAGTGAGGCTGATGTCGAACCCGCCGTAGCCGTAAAGCAGCGTCGGATTGCTCCCATCGAGTTTCACTCCACGCTTGTGAATGACAAACATCGGAATCCGCGTCCCGTCTTTGCTCCGGTAAAATACCTGTTGGGTCTCGAACTGGCTGACGTCCGCCGCAACTTTTGGCTGCTTGAAGATCGTCGCTTTTTTCGTGGTAAAATCATACCGGTAAACCGTCGGCGGCGTGGTGTAACTCGTGAACGCATAGAAGGTCTCTGTGTCTTTTCGTTCACCAGTGAAACCTCCCGCGCTCCCGATGCCGGGCAATTCGAGGTCGCCAAGAAATTTTCCGTCCAGCGCGTGGAACTTCACGCGGCTGTGCGCGTCGTGCAGATACGAAACGATGAATTGATTTCCGACCACGCTGACGCCGCTCAATTTGTCGGCGCTCTCGGGGATCAACTCCTTCCAGTTGGCGCGCGCGGGTTGCGTCACGTCGATGGCAATTACCCGCCCGCGCGGCGCTTTCAGGTCGGTCTTGAACCAGAAAACGGGGCCGTCGTTGTCGATGAAATCGTATTCGGCGTCGAAGTCGTTCAAAAGTTCGACCGTGATCGAATTGGCCGCCGCCAAATCCTGGTAGAAAACCCGGTTGCGGGTATCGGTCCCCTGCGAGACGTGGAGGATCAAATAACGGCCATCGTCCGTGACACTCCCGCCGAAGCCCCATTCCTTTTGGTCCTTGCGCTCGTAAACCAACCGGTCCTTTGCCTGGGGCATTCCGAGATGGTGGAAGTAAACTTTTTGATAGTACAGCGCGCCCTTGAACTCGTCGGCCCGCGCCGGTTCGTCAAAGCGGCTGTAGAAAAACCCGCGCCGGTCTTTCGTCCACGACGCGCCCGAGAACCGGGACCACTTCACCAGGTCCGGCAAATCTACCCCCGTCGTCACATCGCGCACGTGCCACTCGCGCCAGTCGGATCCCGACTGCGACATGGCGTAGGCCATCAGCGTTCCATCCTCGGTCACCGCGTAGCTCGCCAGCGCGGCGGTTCCGTCGGAGGAATATTTGTTCGGGTCGAGCAACACGCGCGGCTGGGCCTCCAGCGAATCGAGCGTGTAAAGCACACTCTGATTCTGCAACCCGTCGTTCTTGGTCATGAAATAGCGCGGCCCGCGCTTGAACGGCACGCCGTAGCGCTCGAAATTCCACAACTCGGTCAACCGGCGTTTGATTGACTCGCGCTCGGGAATTTTCTCCAGGTAATCGAAGGTGATTTTATTCTGCGCCTCGACCCAGGCTTTGGTCTCGGCGGAGTTGTCGTCCTCCAGCCAGCGATAAGGGTCGGCCACCTTGACGCCATTGTAATCGTCAATCTGCCCGACTTTTTTTGTTTCCGGGTAAGCGAACCGCGCGGGTTCCGCCGCGAACGCACAAGCGGCTCCGGCGGCGACGAACGCAAAGGTCCAGCAACGGACGAAAATAAATATTAGGCGATGCATGAACCCAAATTGCAGAATCGCTCGGCGGATTGCAGGCAAATTCGGCGCGGGGGAACGAGCATTCCGTAGCCGACGATATTGGGGGCGGAAACGATGATGGGACGGGCAGCACTGCCGTTGAAATGAGTCCGGAGATCGGATTCTTAATCATAATCTTCATCTTAATCCCTCCAGGAATAAGCCGGAAAAGAGTATGAATAAGAGAACGATTACGATTAAGACCCGTTCTCCCGTTTCCCAATCCTAATTTCAACGGCAGTGGGGCCAGGCATTGTCATCGCGAGACGGCATGGCTTGTCGGGCGCGTCACTCGCTCCGCACCGCCAGATCCGCCAGCATCGTTGCGATTCCATCGATCTGCGTGCGTCCATCGCTGCCGTTGTAGGCGTTCAACATGATCGAGAAAACCAACGTCTCTTTGGCCGCCGTCGTCACGTAGCCCGAGAGCGAATTCACGTAGCGGATGGTCCCGGTTTTTGCGCGCAGATTGTTTTCCGCAGAGGTTCCTTTGAAACGGCTCCGCAAGGTTCCATCCACGCCGGCAATGGGAAGGGAATCGTGGAACGCCGCCGCGAAACGATGTTGCCGCATGTATTTCAGGAGCTGAACCGATGCCGCCGGTTTCAAGAGGCAGCCGCGCGACAGGCCGGAGCCTTCCTCCATCAGGACCGCGCCCGCCTCGATTCCCGCTTCCGCGCAAAACTTTTTCAACTCCGCCAAGCCGAGGTCATCCGAGTTCGTTTTCTCGTTTCCAGCTTCACGAGTCTGTTCGCCGACCTGGAGCAGCAGCAATTGCGCGTACAAATTCTGGGACGGCTTCATCATCAGCTTCACCAGTTCTGTCATTGGCCGCGATTCAATAAATGCGACTTCGGTCAGGGTAGAGAGGTCGAGCGGGATCGCTTCGCGGTCGAGCGAGTTCACAGTTTTCAACCGGCCCGAAACGCTGACCCCGCGTTTCGCCAGTGCTTCGCGCAAGGTCGTCACGAACCAGAGCGGCGCGTTGTAAACGGCCACGGCATCGGCATCGCTTTCGCCGACGGGCACGGTGCCGTGCAGGTAAACGACGTTGCTGTCGAT
>Ga0163144_10025750_pt1 | contig 11472 bp, 9 predicted proteins | sample OliLak19BULKMAT1_FD_123175 | JGI IMG/M metagenome (GOLD analysis project Ga0163144, IMG submission 123175) | Freshwater microbial mat bacterial communities from Lake Vanda, McMurdo Dry Valleys, Antarctica - Oligotrophic Lake LV.19.BULKMAT1 | ecosystem: Environmental > Aquatic > Freshwater > Lake... | reverse complement strand
GCCATTACCTCCGATTGCGGCACTTGCATTAATTTGCCCGTTAGCTCCACCATTGCATGTCGCATCGGTTACCAAGGGAGTAAATGTTATTGAATCTGGCTCATTAATTATAAATTGTTGAATCCCAATACATAAACCAGCATCTGAAACTGTCACAAAATAAGTATCGGCCGGTAAACTTACAAATACACCTGTTCCATTAATTGGTTGAACCGCCGGTGTTAATTCATATGAATACGGTGGAGTTCCAAATTGTTGTGATACAATTCCCATTCCATCAGTACCATTAAAGCAAGTTGCGTCTTGCGTAAAGTCTACTTGAGTTGTCATCACGTTATCAGATAGGGCTGAATAAATTGAATCGACACAACCGTTAGCATCGATAACAACCAGATTGTATAATCCAGAAAAAAGATTCAAGAAAAATCCATTGTCAGTTTGAGTTGTTGAACCACCAAGTCCATCGATAGAATAATCATAAGGACCTACTCCATTTGATGCGACAATCTCAAAACTTCCATCTTGAGCACCACAGTTTGAAGGGTTGTTTGCGATAAATGTAAAGTTGAAAGGAGGAGGATCAGTAAGGGTAACTTGAGAATTAAATTGGCACCCTTGATTATCTTGAACAACAACATTATAAACTCCCGCCATTAAACCTGTAACTGGATTAATTGGAGAAAAAGTTGAGCCATTGTTGATACTAAATGTATATGGTCCAGTTCCGCCAGCAGGTGCAAAAGAAATTTGGCCTGTAGGGGTTTGATAACATGCTGGGTTTATAAATGCCTGAACAGAACTTAATACTGCAGGTTGAGCAATATTTACCACAGCATTTGCCAAACATCCATTCGCATCTTGCACAACAACGTTGATATTACCAGGACATAATCCTGTTAAAACATTTGAAGCTTGGAAACTTAATCCATTATTAGAGCTATAAGTATAAGGAGGAGTTGCGTTATTAGCGGTTACCGTTATTTGCCCATTGCAAGTTCCGTTACAAGAAGCTGCAACTGCAACTGAGCTAAAAGTAAGAGCAGTTGGCTGAGTAATATTAAAGTTGATAATACCGGTACAACCATTAGCGTCAGTTACGGTAACCAAGTGCGCACCAGCTGAAACAAAATTAAATGTGTTGCTTGGTTGATTAGCACCCGCATCTAATTTGTATTGATAAGGAGCTGTACCGCCAACCACGCCAATTGTTACAGAACCAGTTAATGCACCGGCACAAGCAACGTTATTTAAAATACTGACAAAGGGCGCAGGACCTGCCGCAGCTAAAATAATAATATTTAACGTTTCAGTACATCCATTAGCATCCGTTACAGTAACAATTTTAGCCCCTGCACTTAAACCTGTAAAAACACCAGTTGTATTATTTGGTGAACCAGGAATTGAATAAGTATAAATTGGCGTTCCACCACCTGCAGAAACTGTAACTGTTCCATTACTTACACCACATGTTGCAGGCCCAATTGCAATTTGAACTAGCGTTAAATCTGTAGGTTGAATAATGACGGTTACCGGGAAAGTAAATACGCAGTTATTAGCATCTCTTACAGTTATATTATAATTTCCAGCACAAAGTCCTGGGAAATTTGATCCTACTTGATAAGCTCCACCATTAATATTATACATGTATGGCGCTGTTCCACCGGTTGGCAAATTGACTGTAATTGAACCATTACAACCACCAAAACAAGTTACGTTCGTTTGAATTTTTGTGGCATTCAATGCTGCAGCAGGTTGACCAACTACAATTGAAACAGTGGCTTGGCAACCTAACGCATCCGTAGTTGTTACATTATAAGTGCCAGCAACTAACCCGCTTGCTGTTTGAGTTGTTTGACCAATTGGAACCATTCCTGCATTAAACCAAACATAAGTATATGGTCCTACTCCGCCAGCCGGGTTTGCCGTTGCTGTTCCTGTTGCACCACCAAAACACAGTGCTGGAGTTGAAGAAGCAGTAACACTGCAACAAGGTGGGCCAGGTAAAATGGTAAAGTTTTGTGCGACTAAACAAGTTGTTGCATCATCTATGGTTATTGTGTAAAGACCAGCCTGAAGACCGGTGAAGACACCAGTAGTATTGGTAATACTTGTTGGTCCTGTGAGGACGTAATTAAACGGTCCTGTCCCTCCAGTGACAGTTACATTCATTGTACCATTTGAACCACCAAGACACGTAGGAGATGTGAAATTTAACGTGTTAATTATCATTGTTGCAACGTTAACAGTTACGTTACCGCAGGCAGAAAGTGTACCATTTGTATAACAACAAGTGAATGTAGTGGTGGTAGTTACGTTAGTAGTTACGTTAGCTGAATTTGGTGCACCAGCAATGTGTGCCCAATCATAATAAAAAGGAACACATGGCGTAGCATATACATAAAAATTATCTAGTCCCCAGTGGTCAAAAGTTGCTCCTGAAGATCCCCACTGACGCAATCTAAAAGAAGTATTAGGACTGTATGCCGCGGCAGGAATTGTGAAGCAATAATTTTGCCAAGTTGTAAAAGGTGTTGCACCAGAAGCAATTGGGTTGGTAACCGCACCAGGGTAAGCTCCTAATAAATTCCCATTTGGAGCAAAATAAGCCATATCAGTCCATGGACCAGCACCACCTATTGACCATTGTAAACTTACACCTTCATTATATAAATCAGCACCTTCACAAGGAGAACTATCGCCACACGATTCACACATAAATTTAAAATCGAAACAAACGGTACCTCCGCAAGCAACATTCACCGTTGCAGTTTGCATTGTTCTAGGAGCCGCTGTTGCTGGCCCCATCCAGAGATAAGTTGTTCCATCCATTGATGCCCCACAAGGATTGTTGAATTGAGCAGCAGGAGATGCCAACCAACCCGGAGCTACCGAACCTATATTGAAATTATCACCGAAAACCGGTACTGAAGAATTTCCAAGAGCAGTTAAGTTTACGTTGCCTCCTCCGCAAGGAAGATTTAGAGGTGAACCTCCAACAACAATTGTTTGTGCAAAATTCAGATTTGTAGAAATCAAAACTGCAACTAGGATTATGGCTTTTATTGTTTTCATGACAATTTGGGTTTGTGTCAATTAAATTTTTGTGATGCTTACGTTTTCTAATTCAAAGCGGGTAAGCTTTGTAGGACTCACATAAGTTATGAAATCCTTAAAAATATAAAATGCTCCTGTTGGTTCATCGCAATTTCCTTGAATTGTTTGTTTACCGTTGAAATCAATGGAATAATGATTCTCACCAGCTTTAACATTTTGAGTCAGTTTTTCATTGTTGTACCAAACACTTAAATCCCAATCAACCTTAACACCATATTCATTGTTATTTACTACTTTAACAATAATGGCTTTTTGAGCGGGAACATTTTCAGAACGACAATCTACCTCTTGCGTGTAAATTTCAACCCCTTCTATTGATTGATATAGAGTCCAACCTTTATCTTGTTCTTGCGAGAAACTAGTTAAAAAACTGAAAATGAGCGCGTTTATTAAGAGAATAGATTTCATATAATTTGGGTTTTCATTTTTAAGACGTTATGCTTGCCTAAGGGTTGCCTTTGAATTAAATTTTCTTTTTTAGACTTAAATTGTTAATATCGGCAGGAAGTTCTTTTTTTACTTTTAAAAATTTAATAGAAACCTGCCATTTTAGACTTAACAAATTAACTACTAAGGGTTCCTGGAATACTCCAAAATCCAGGTTTCTTCAACTAAACCTTCTTTTGCCTTATAAGAAGCATAAGCTAAACCTTCTCCTTTTTCTGTAGAGTGATATAGAAGCACATAATATAAGTTGTTGCGTTTATTCAAAATAATTCTTGCCGTCGGAAATTTTCCTTTTATTTTTCTTACAAGCGCATCCGCATTCGTTTTTTCGGCAAACGCTCCCGTGATTACGTAATATCCATTTGGTGTATCCTTTCCGCTCAATTCCACAAAATGATCAGCAGAATTAGACTTAATGTCTGTATTAACGACAATAGGTGGATTCTTACCAGTTGTATCACCAGGAGGATTAATAACCGCAATAAATTTTGGCCATTTTGCTAACGAGTCTTCGAGTACTTTGTTTTCACTTTCTAAATTTTGAATTGCATTTTCAGCATCCATTTTGTTAACACGAATAACGTTGTTCAAACTATCCATGATTCGCCGATTTTCTGCAATTTGATTATCTAGAGCAGAATTATCTTCCACTTTTTGAATTTTTGGCGGAATGCTATATTTCAACATTATCTCACCATTTGGTCTAGAATTGTAAGCTGCAACAGAGCTAATTTGAAAGTCATAAGCTAAACCAAACTTCAAATTTTTCACTAAATTTATTCCAAGATTGAATGAAATGGCATAATCGCTTTTATAAGCCACACCAACCCAGGCTATTTTTTCAAGCTCAAACATTAAATTGAAATTATAATTTATAGGCGTGCCAGCAAAAGAATAAATAACTAGTACTTCAGGATTAATTAAAATTCCTTTGTCTCTACTTAAATACCACGAATAACCTACATTACTTACTAGTTGTCTTTCTAATGTATAAAAAGATTGACTGGCATCTGAATAAATTAATTTACTACCGAGAATTTGCGGAACACTTACTCCAATCCGAAAATCTGCATAATTAAAATTTAAACCAACGTTTAAATCAAACATGGTTTTGCGATCACCTAAAGAATTAATAATTGTAGGATCATTGGGATCTGTTACGATGGCATTACTAAAGTCAATTCGATTGTCTACAACACCTGCACCAACACCTGCTCGCAGATTTGCTTTTTCGCCCAATTGAATACGATAAGAATATAATAAATGTGCATTCAATTTACTCGTAATTCCTACATAGTCATTATAGAGACTGATACCTAAGCCCGACTTGTCATCTTTTAATAAAGTACCGACACTCAAACTATTTGCAATAAATCCTTCGCCATAATTACCCCATTTTTGATTTCGAATTAACGCAACACTTGTTCCATCGGTAAAGCCAGTATAGGAGGGATTATAAATTAAAGGAGCAACATGATATTGATTATAAAGTGGAATTTGTTGACCAAAACCAGCAAATTCAACAATCAGAAAAAGAGCAAAAACAAAATTCTTAGTCATTTCCAAGTATTGTAATAACACCTTGAATTGGATCTGGGGCGATTATTTCGTTGTGCAAATCTAAAATATAATAATACGTTCCATCTGGCAAATTTGAGCCGCCATAAGTAGCATACCAATCATTTGTATAGGGTTGCGCCTCATAAATAACCTGACCATAGGAATTAAAAATATGCAGTTCATTATCCGGATAAGTATCAATGTTAGGAATATTAAGGTAATCATTGTAATTATCTCCGTTAGGGGTTAAAAGGTTTGGTATTAATAATCCAAAAATATTTGGTAAAACGGTTACCGTAACGGAAGCCGTATCTGTACAACCATTAATATCGGTCACTTGTACATTATAGGTTGTTGTAAATTCTGGCCAAACAACTGGATTAGAAATATTAGGGTCACTCATATACGCTGAAGGATACCAGTAGAAAAATGACCCTCCAGTTGCATTGAGTTGAGTTGAATCCTCTTCAAAAATGCTGATATCTGGTCCAGCATTTACGCCTAAAGGAAGCACAACAATTGAATGATAGGTTGTATCGTAAGGGCAATTAGCTTCTTGAACAAACACAGCGAACAGTGTGTAGCTTAACAATCCAGCATAAGGCAATAATGTATCACTGGTACCAGTTGAAAACCATGAAGTTCCATTATCAGTTGACATTGCCCAATCTACCACTGTTCCTAAAACAGGGTTAACTTCAAGCGAAGAATCATTTTCAAAATTACACACCAAAAGTTCACCGACTATAGAACCCGCATCACTACCAGGTATTAAATTCATTGTTAACGGAGTAGTATAGTACGCCGGACAAAAGGCAGTATTTTGCACTTGAACCTGGTACATTGTAGTATCATTCAAATTTGTATAAGGTTGTGAATCTGTTGTATTAGGAATTGTCGCCCAAGTTACTCCTCCATCTTGAGACATTCCCCAATTTAGGACGTCACCAACATGGCCGGTTAAAACAATCATACCCCCATTACCATTATCACAAATATCAAAATCAACGGGTAAAGTTCCTGCATTGGTTTGTGCAACTGTGCGAATAGTATCTACTTCTGTTGAATCATCGGGACAATAACCGTATGGGCTACCCATTAAAACCCACCAAAGCATTTCTGTGTTGATATTGCTATAAGGTTGAGTTGCAGTTGTGTTTGGTAACCAAGTCCAAGGTGCTCCTCCTGTAGTTGAATAAATCCAATTCTCCGGATTGCCGGTATAACCCCAAAGTACTAAGTTGCCCGAATTTATTCCAGAACAAACAGTATCTGGAGTAGTAATAAAACCAGGTGTTGGCGCGCAATCCGATGTAATTGTTCCACTGTAAACATTGTTTGAAAGGTCAACATCACCGGCTACGGTTAATACAAAGTCCAACGTATGAACTTGGCAAGCGGATAAATCCGCAAGAGCGATAAAAGAATAACTAAAAGTTGTACTGCCTCCCATTACAAAAGGGCCGTAAGTTTCAGTTATTGCCGGTGCTCCATTTAAACTATAACTAATATCAAATGTTCCAGCATATGGACTGCCCAAAACATTTACAATTATAATTTGTATTATTGAGCTACTAGAAAGATTACAGCCACTTGAAGGCGCAACAATTGAAGGACTAATTGCCAGGTTTTGTGCTGAAGCAAATATGGAAGACAATCCAAAAAGAGCTATAATTAGTAACTTTCTCATCATGGGTAGTAATTGAGTTGTTTGACAAATATAAGCTAATTCTCTACAAATAGCAAAGGTTAAATAATCACATCCAAAAAAAATCAACTTTCATGTTAAAACGTTTATTTCCTTGAATAGGTTGGCTTTTGCTATTTGTAATTGTCAACAACAGTATTATTAATTGAATTCGGCCAATTTTCGAGAATCGTATGAAATACTTTTTAGCTTTCAATATCTCATGTTCTTAACTATTTTTTAAAATTAATCGTTCTTCTCAAAATAATATGTTGACTTTTGAAACAATAAAATTAAAAGCCACAACAATTTGACATTAGGTATTGATTATGACTTTTTAATTTGAAATTATTTTTGACACTTTTTGATATAATTAAATGATGAATCAATTTTATTCAAACAATTTCAAAATTGGCATTCTTGGAGGAGGCCAATTAGGTAGAATGTTTATCCAAGAAGCAATAAATTTTGATGTTGAAATTCATATTCTAGACTCAGATTCAGATTCTCCATCAAGTAAAATATCCCATTTTTTTCAGGTTGGGAATATTTTAGATTTCGATGCAGTATATGCATTTGGACGTGATAAGGACATTGTTACGATAGAGATAGAAAACGTAAATGTTGACGCATTAGAAAAACTAGAAAGTGAAGGCGTAAAAGTTTATCCTCAGCCACACCTCATTAAAATGGTTCAAGACAAAGGCCTGCAAAAAGAGTTTTATAAAAAAAACAACATACCAACAGCAGATTTTAGATTGATTCAGTCAGCAGAAGAATTAAAAACAAACATTGACTTTTTACCCTTTGTCCAAAAATTAAGACGAGGTGGATACGATGGAAAAGGCGTTCAAGCCATGATGTCTGTATCTGATTATAAAAAAAGTTTTGATGCCCCGAGCGTTTTGGAAAAATTTGTTGATTTTGAAAAAGAATTATCGGTCATTGTATCTAGAAATTTTTCTGGAGAAATTAAATCGTTTCCTTTGGTAGAGCTTGAATTTAATACTGAAGCGAACCTAGTAGAGTTTCTTTTTGCGCCTGCCGATGTTAGTATTGAAATTGAAAAAAAAGCACAAAAAATTGCACACACTATTATTCAAAAAATGGAATTAGTCGGCTTGCTTGCAGTTGAATTATTTTTAACAAAAGATGGACAAATTTTAGTGAACGAAATTGCACCAAGACCTCACAATAGTGGACATCAAACAATAGAAGCAAATTACACTTCACAATATGAACAACATTTGAGAGCGATACTTAATTTGCCGCTTGGTTCAACAGAAAGCATTCTACCGTCAGTTATGGTAAATCTTTTAGGCGAAAAAAACCATTCAGGCGTTGTTAACTATATTGGCTTAGAAGAGACACTTGCTATGCCTGGAGTTTACCCACACATTTACGGAAAAAAGCAAACAAAACCTTTTCGAAAAATGGGACACGTAACAATTTTAAATCCATCTTTGGATGAAGCAAAAAAAATTGCACAAAAAATAAAATCTACTTTAAAAGTTGTCAGCGCTGAATAGAGACCTTGGCCACATTGAATCGATTCGGGCTTTTGCAGCGATATCGGTTGCATTGTTTCATTTCATCAATTTTTCGAGTGAAGAAGTATTTGTTGAGAATGAAACTGTAAAATCACTTTCCGTTTACGGAGCGCAAGGGGTTGGAATTTTTTATACCATTTCAGGTTTTATTATTGCTTACTCTTTGTTTGTATCAAACTATACCATCAAGAATTATTTTCGTTACTTAGGCAAACGGTTGATTCGATTGTATCCTCCCTATATAGCAACCATTATCGCAATCAACCTAGTTACTATAATTCTTTGCACATTTATTTGGTATACCGAATTTGATATTAACGTCAAACAAATTGTTGTTAATGTATTTTTTCTATCTGACGTATTTCCTGCGTTTGATTGGATTAATCCCATTTTTGCAACGTTGAAAGTTGAACTGCAATTCTATTTAATGATAGGACTAATTTTTCCAATTATTATAAAAAATTCCTATCTCCTTATTTTGACTTTAGCAACATTTCTACTTCTTGGAATTTTCACGAAAGACATTGATACTGTTTTTATAAACGCTCCTTATTTTTGTACCGGAATTGTCGCATTTTTTATCTATAAATTTGGTTGGAAATGGGAATATATAATTGTATTAATTCTTATTATTTCAATGATGTATGTTTATTTTCAGTGGGAAAACATGATTGCCACCGCTCTAGCATTTTCTTTGATTATGTGGTTGCCGACAAATTTTAAACCACTTCGGCTTACAGGAAGGATTTCTTATTCCTTTTATCTTATACATGGTTTGATTGGAGGTTGGTTTCTTTATTTTACAAGTGATACAATTGTTTGGAAAAATTATAGCTGGTTGTTAATACTATTTGCTTTGTTATTAAGCTGGATTGGCGCTTTTTTGATGTTCCATTTTATTGAAAAACCTTCATTAAAAATATCTAATCCCATAAAATATCGTATTCATTAAAACTAAAACTTACTTTTGTTAAAACTTCTTTTTATGGCTGATGTAGGAATTATAATGGGTAGTAAATCAGATTTACCAATCATGCAAGAAGCGGCAGCTATTCTGAAATCATTCGGAATCAGTTACGAACTATCAGTTGTTTCGGCTCACAGGACACCTGAGCGAATGGTTGAGTATTCCAAAACAGCCGTTGAAAGAGGAATAAAAGTAATCATTGCTGGTGCTGGAGGCGCTGCACATTTACCCGGAATGACAGCATCATTAACGCCACTTCCCGTTATTGGTGTTCCAATTAAATCTTCAAATTCAATTGACGGTTGGGACTCAATTCTCTCTATTTTACAAATGCCAGGCGGTATTCCCGTTGCAACAGTTGCGTTGAATGGCGCAAAAAATGCAGGCCTACTAGCCGCTAGTATTATCGGCACTTCTGATACAAATGTTCAAGCAAAAATTGTTGCTTACAAAAAACAAATGGAAGTTGATTCCATTCAATCTTCTCAAGGTCTTTAAAAAGAGATTACCCAAATCACGGAGGTCGTTTCTTTTTAAATCAAAATCATTAAATTCCCTTTGAATATTCAGAAACACGACCCAGAATGGGTCATGTTCATTTAACAAAAAAATAACTATTTATATGTTACAACATCTATTGTTTAACCATATATTTGCATCGAATTAGAATTAACAGAATGACAGAACAGTCAGAAATCAATAAGTCGCCACTCATTCAGCGCATCAGCTTTATCACCTTACTTGTGGTAATTGCAGCCATTTTTATACCTACAGCAGTCATGAAATTCACGAATGCTGAGCAAGTAGTTGCCAATTTTTCAAAGTGGGATTTAGTAAAATGGAAAAACGTAATTGGAGCAATGGAACTAGTTGGACTAGTATTATTACTCATACCAAAAACAAATTTAGTGGGCGCACTTATTCTTACGAGCATTATGTTTGGCGCCATCTACACGCATTTAACACATGCGGAACCCATATTTTTTAACGTCGCTATTGTAGTAGTAATATGGATTAATTACTTTTTTGTAAAACCAAAAAAATGAAACAACTACTTACACTTTTTATAATTTTAGTTTCGCTATCAAATAGCAACGCTCAATCAAGACTTACGAAAATGGCTTTTGTTAGTTTTTACTCAGAACTTGAAGATGTAACCGCCGAAAATCATTCAGGTACTAGTCAATTAAATCCAGCAACTGGCAGTCTAATTTTTTCGTTTTCGATTCAAAGTTTTATGTTTGAAAATGCATTGATGCAAAAACATTTTAACGAAAAAGATATCATGAATTCCAAAGAATTTCCCAGAGCAAAATTTATTGGAATGATTACAAATAACGTTGATGTTAATTATACGCTGGATGGCGAATACAAGGTCAATGTAAAAGGTTCTATGACTATTAAAGGAAGTACAAATCCAATAGAAACGAAAGCAATCATTAAGGTTGAAAATGGAAAAATTTATACGAACGCGACGTTCAATTTGGATCGTTTTATTTTCGGCGTTACTGGCAACGATGGTTCCATTTCTCAACTATTAAAATTAACGGTAAAAGCAGAATATGAATAAATTAAAATATCCGGCAATTGTTGCGTTTTGCATCACCATTTTAGCAGCAGGAATTGGTTTAAATATGTATTTTGAACCACATCGTGATGTTAAAACTGCACCCGTATTTGATGAGTTTGATGTAGACGATTTTACCACTGAATTTTTGAATGATCCAAAAGTAGCTCAGGAAAAATATTTAGCCGATGATGGTGATTCAAAAATTGTAGAAATTTCAGGAACCATTTCTAGTATTGATACAAATTTAAAAGGCGAAATCGTGATTGAATTGCGAGGAGAAAAAAAAGAAGCTGGCGCACGTTTTACTTTAATGGATGATCAGAAAGAAGCAGCTGCTAAACTTAAAATTGGAGACAAAACAAAAATCACTGGAGTTGTGTCTGCAGGTGCCGAATTTGATAAAGACTTCAACTTTTATCTCGATGCAATTTTAGAGCAATCCTATTTTTAATAATAACAATTGACGTTACATTTACATTTTTACTTTTGATTTTATAACCAATGAAAATTGAAGACGAAATTCAATCCAAATTCAGAAATGAATATCATAAATTGATGGTCAATTTGTTATTAACGT
>Ga0163144_10025749_pt1 | contig 11472 bp, 6 predicted proteins | sample OliLak19BULKMAT1_FD_123175 | JGI IMG/M metagenome (GOLD analysis project Ga0163144, IMG submission 123175) | Freshwater microbial mat bacterial communities from Lake Vanda, McMurdo Dry Valleys, Antarctica - Oligotrophic Lake LV.19.BULKMAT1 | ecosystem: Environmental > Aquatic > Freshwater > Lake... | reverse complement strand
GAGCCTGCGACTCCTCAGGTGTTTGATTGTAGAACTGGCACCGGTTACGCCAATGAGCTCCAAAGCTATAAACGTGCCAAGAAAGACCATGATGTTTAGGACCTTGCGATGGTACCGCAAAACGTTTGAGAGAGAAGACAACCCGACATTGCAGCAACCCGAGAAATCTGAAGTGACCGACTTTAATTGAATTGACAAAATTGATAAGCACCCACAGCACTATATTTAAATGTATTTTTCAAACGAGAAGCACTAGCCCATAATAAGTATCCTTTATTACTTCTATAGTAGATGAGAAATCCTAATGTCGTTCTTATTTTTTCTATACACACACTTCAAGCCTGAGCCACCCATAGACCAGAGTCAACACAGCGTTTCATGTGGTACTCGGCATCCTTTGGATCCAAACTCAACAGGGCTTCCTTCAATCGTTCTACATCTCGGGATTCAAAGGCATCCTGCAAAACCTGGGGAAGCGTTTCAACAACCTCCAAAGGATCCAAACCACCTGGTCCGAGACGCTTTTCTTTTGGAATGTCCTTGAGGTTCTTCGCTTCACCCTCTTCCTCCTCTTCTTCCTCTCTTTCCCTGTCCATTTCGATTTTCTTTGTCACAGCTCGCTGGATAATTTTTTCTTGGAAGCTCTTGACACCATCCAAGAATCCATCAAGATACTCTTTCTGCTGCAAGCGGCCAAAGAAAGGTAGAATGACATTTCCTGGGTGTGTATTGAGACTTCGAGCCAGATCGGCACAGCTGGAAATGATTTGGGATTGACGAGCTGTCTGCTTCATTTTTTCGCGGTATCCATTCATTTCATCTTCAAGCGACGCCAAGAGGAGATAGTTCGATGCGTTTTCCTGCAACAAAATGTCACCATTTTTCAATAAAAATTCCTTGGAAGACTCCAAATCCTGGATGGCCATGAATTGCTCCACGGTGTCGGCATATTTTTGCGTAAATTCATAATAACTCATGATTGAGATATCAGACGCGTCCCTGGATGGCCCAGTCGGTTGGGGTCCTACTTCCTTTTTGGCAACTGTCGTTGTAGGCTTTGCAGCTGCAGTTGTCGTTTTCGCAGCAGGTTTTGCCTCACTTTTTGCTGCCGCCGGTTTTGTGCTGTTTGTTGCTGTCTTAGTGGCTGCTGCTGCTGGTTTCTTTTCATCCTTGTCGTCTCCTTTATCATCCTCATCGCCAGGCAAAGTGACCGTGCTGCCGTCCACTGTAGACTTGGCAAAGCCCGTTTCCGTATAATTTGCTTTTCCGGCGTCAGGGTTGATAATGGTCCTCTCTTCGACCACACGGCACATATTGTCTACGTTCCACTATAATAAATAGAAAATGGTTTTATTTCAAAATCACGTGAGTCAGCCAACTATAACACACAACCACAACGCATGCTGTGAAGTCACCTTAGTTAATTTTTCCGTACCTTCTTGTTCTTTTCGTACTCATCCAACTTGGCTTGACGAATAGCATTTTCCTTTTCCAATGCTGTAATTTCCGCTACCATCGCTTCTCCATCGTTCAATTCATCGTCATCACTATCATCTTCATCCTTCAGCTGCAGAGCGGTTGTTTTGATGTTGTTTAGGTCATGTTTTAGACTAGCGATTCGTTGATTGGCTTTCTCCATCTACCAAAAATGGGAAAGAGGTACATGAGAGGAAAGAGTGCAAAAACAAAAGTAAAAGATAAACTTTCGTCAGCACTTGACAAAACAAAATTATGGCAGTTGAATTGTACTACCTATTCTTTTCGCTTATACTTACAGCCTCTAGAATTCTCTTTCTATCTGCTTCTTCGTGTTGTTCTCGTTCGACACGTGATCGATGCTTCATACGAAACCATGATTCTGTGTCGACGTCGCATAGAAATGGAATAAAAACATATGCCAGACAGTCAGTGTCAGTAAAGGGACGAAAGAGTGATTTCCAACGTACAAACAAGCAAGAAGAAACAATCTGTACAATTCAAAATTTTGACACGGCACAGCACAGCATTTATTACATACCCTTGTCAATATTTGGATGGACATCTTCCTCGTCGTCGCTCAACTCAATGTTGTCCCATTTCGAATAATCAAATGGCTTGCTCATGGTCTATTGCTATCTAACTAACTGTGTGTGTGCTTCGGTTGTCAATCTTGGGCTTAAAATCTCGGAAAATAAGAGTTACTAACTATTATTAGCTAGATAGTTCTGCTAATTAAATACAGTTAGTAGTAACTATCAGCAGCCACAGCAGCTGTGGCATGTTAGTGTACTGGTACGATTAGGTTGTCGTTGCAAAGGGTTCTCAGTGCGGAAAACAATGCGACGGCTCGTGGTGACAAAAGTACGACAAACTGTGTAGATTTTGTACCAGTCAAAAGAAGGACGAAGAATGATTTCGAAACAAGAACTGTTGAAGGCAGGACGGAAAACATGTACGAGCTCCAAAGGAGTTAAAATGGTAGGGAGATCGCGGTGTCATTTTTTTGTGTGACCATGGCGGTGCATCCCCATCTTCATTCATTCATTGTCTTTGAGTGCATGCTATCTTCCGGTGCACCATTCTGCCCTCTTCCTTCAAACCGGTACCAGTAACCTTTCATTGATTATTGTTTGTTGTGGGCGCATGTACGGTTAGAAAGAGAATACTTATTTTTAATTTTAAAATACTAGTATCTAAAATACCATGGCCGATCCACCTGGTGAGATTGGCGCTAGATTGCCTTCAGCCTCTTCGGTGCAGAAACAAAAGCATGTAAAGAATGTAAAAAAGGGAAAGGCGTCCTCGCCCACCAAAAGCAGTGGATTGCAGGAGAAACAAAATGAAACACAACAACCTACACCACCGCCACAGCAGCAGCAAAATTCGCGTCAACAACAAACAAGTCAGAACCAAAATCAGCAACACCAACAGCAACAAATTCAGCAGCAGAAGCAACGTCCCAGTAAGAGTCGCAAAGAAACAGAAGAAAAAATAGAAAAGCTTCTGACCAGATTACAACGTCAATTTTCAGCACAGCGACCCTCCGAACAAAGCCAAACGGCACTGGCATTTTTGCCCCGTCCGCCCGACCAAGCAGCATCGTCTCTGGGGCGAGAGCTGGCCGATGCCTTTTTGCAGAGCATGGAATATCCAAGTTCCGACGCGGCGGATTTTTGGACGTTGAGACAAAGAATCTTGCACTGTCTCGCCAACCGGGGCATTCACCCCTCCATTCCCCATGCGTTTTTTGGAGAATTGGTCATGGATCGAAACATTGCCAAATGTACTTCTACACAGACCAGTACTGGCGACCAGGATGAAACGTCGTGGCAAGAATGGCTGCCCGATTATATTTTGCAGTGCGAACAACAAATCCTGGACGAATTGCCCAACAGTGGCGGCGGTGCCTATGAAGATGCCGAAGCAAGTGGTCTCAACGAAACACTCGCAGCGACTCTTAGAGCCTATGCCACTTTTTCGGCCTTTGGCAACAAACCAGAACGGTCAAGTTTGCTTAGCAACAACTTCTACATCTACAACCAGAAACGCCGAGTGGCAGATGAAATTCTTACCGTAACCTATAGACGCATGCAGTCTTCCGCGGGGCGGACCATATTGTTACGAGAATTCGCGAGGTCTATCAAGGAATTGGAACGAATACCAGGGCAATTATCTCCTCTCATGGCATCATGTGTTCTCACCTTGTGGGCCACACCTCACGCTGAAAAAACACTTCTTTTGCAAGAACTTTACCGGTAAGAGTTGTTGGGGGAGGCAAAGAGGTTGTTACGAACGGTCATGCATGCGCTGCAAAGGGATGCCGATGAGTTTGATATTTCGCTTATTTTTATTGTTGCTGACCCTACTTTACCACTGTGCTTCCGTAGATTGTGTTGGGACGTCATCTACGCCACGGATACATTCAAAACATTTTGGGCGGCTCTCCGATGGATGACTGAAGCACTGCATATCTTCCTGTTAGTCTTGCCATCGGCAGGAAGAATTTCAAGAGAGGACCGACCTGCTTGGAGGGAATTGGCCCAAAGTTGGCTCATGGAGTTGGCGGATATGATTGCCTTTGTCGTGCACGCTACCAATTCTGAAGACACGGGTGAACGTATAGCTTCTGAACGGCTGCTAGGCGACTGGCTTCAAATTGTGTTGAACAAAATCTTGCCGAAACTGTCAGCCCAAGGAGCTGGATTGTATAGACTTTCGCTGGAGCCATTTCTCGAGCAGCTCAATGGACTGATTGTGGAAATGGATGACTCGATGGTGCAACTCAACACACCGGTAGTTTTTAGATTGTCGACCATGGCATTATCGACACCCTTAAAGGGAGAATCGAACAGTATTTTGACATTGTTCTCCTATCTTTTGCCGTCTGAGTCACCATTTGCGCGAGGTTTGACCAGCGCTGTGGGGTCAATCTTTCTTCAAGATGACTCTTGCAAGGTAGCAGCGAAGCACCTATTGAAGACCTCGCAGGGGGTGAACCAGCAGCTCATGGGTCTTTCGGATAGATCAAACACAAGTCATGTGGTGCAGCTATTAGAGGAGGGGGACGAGTCATCCGAACTGTTAAAGTTCATTGTTTCTATTGATGTACGGGAACTTGACAATCTTTCGGCACCAAAACAAATCGAGACGCTGCTTCTGGGAATGTCCATGATGGAGATAGTCAACCCAGAAGGCTTGCGTGATTCTGCGCGTACATTCCTTAAGAATTTGCTAAGGAAATACCAGCATCTTGGCTTGTTATTAATGCCGGGACTGATATCTGATATAAATGCAGCCGCAGTGGAAAAGTCTCCCGATGAACTTTTGGGAAAGTTGCAGTTTCTTGCTGAAAGTGTTTCGGTTGACCCAACATGTGCGCAGCAGGCATGGAATCATCTTTCGAAAATGCTTGAGCCGCAGAATCCTGTGGTCGTAAGGGTTTTGATTCTTAGGCTATTGCCTCGTCTCTGTATGGCTAACAAGCGACTTTATCGTCGGATCATGGATACACTTGGCGCTCACCGGAATGGAAAAACTACGGCTGCTTCTGGTCCTGATTCTTTGTCTCCCAGTAGTATGCACATTCAGACTGCTGTGTTGGAGGTCCGCATTGCGGTGGCGGCATCAATTGCTGATTTGGCCAAAGACGACCTGATACGCGACACTGCTGATTGCATCGGATGGATCCAGGAGTTTCTCGTTGAGGATTATTCTGATTCAGCCATGAACGCTCTATTGGTACACTACGCAATTCTAGCGCTTCATTACCTCGTTGTGGCTCAAGAGCTTGATTTCAACTTGGTTCTCAAGGTTCTAAAGAAAAAATTGTGCAACGTCCATAACATTGAGGATGTACGACACCTTCCTCCAGTTATGCAAGAAGCTCTGGCCTTGTTGTTGGGCGACGGAGAATGCAAGGAGGAGAGCAGTAGTGACGAGGAAGACGAAGGCCAAGAGCAGAAAGGTGATGCACCAAACATTTCGGCGCAGGTGATCGGATCTGTGCAATTGCTCATTGATCTAGGATTCCAATACGAAAATGTTGCACCGGACATAGATGCATCGATGGAACTTATTGCAAGAATCCGCCGGAACATTAATTACTCGTTGTCACGATATTCTCTAGATGCGCTTGGCCTTGATGAAGATGGCATCAAAGCAGCTATTTCTTGGCAGGAGGAGGAAGATGACCACAAGAAGCCACCTGAACTTGCATCGAGATTTATTTCACTGAGAAAGTTAGCAATCCACGGCATTCAACTACCGGCGGGAGCCAGGGGAATGGTTGATGATTTTGACGAAGTACTGACGGCGCTGAACTCAAAATTGCTTCGTTTTGAAGAAGAGGCCCTTGCTGCTATGCTCTGGAAGACAAAAGGAACTCGCCATGTTCAGCAACGAAGAGGGGATCAAAGCAAGTCGGTATCCAAGGATAATGCTTCACTTCCGGCACCCTCGAAACTTGTCAACCTTCACAAGAAAATGCCGTCCACATCTTCCAGCATAGCTAGGCTTCTTTGTTTTGAAGGGAAATCTCTCCAGAAATTTCTCGGCTTGATTTCCGAAGTGTCCTTCTCCGAAGAACGAGACCCGTATGCCATTGTGTTTCTTGTTCAGGGATTTCTAAATGCGAGCTCACGGCTCCTTGGTCAATTCTTCGATGCGACAAAAATCAAACAAATCTTTGACGATGTGCGCAGGTGGGGTTCGCAAACTGGAAATAGTGATGCCATGTACCTTACAATGACGGCTATATCAGTCTACTTTCCACCGAGAGGGGACAAAAATGAACAAGTCATACTGGAACAGGTTTCGAGCGACGTTTGGAATGCTTTCAAAAACCTCCAGTTCAGCAACAGTGACATATCAAAAATCTCACTCGCACTGTCAGCAGTCTGTGCGTTGCGCATGGGATCCCTAGAAAGAGTCACTGAAATCATTGGAACATTAGAACAATCAGTGAAAGGCTATGGTGGTCAACTAAGTATGGGGGCCTGTTATGGGTTGGCTCTAATAGCACAAGCAATATCCCAGATTTCCCAAATAGATCGGGTGGCAGGCGGAGACATTCGCCAGGTAAAGTCGAAAATGGGCCAGATCGCCGGCTTTCTCATTGAAGAGCTTCTGGGCTGTACAGAAACAGTTGACAGAAGTGACGTGCTTACTACCTTGGTGGCTTGCCTGCAGAGTGGTGTCTCGACCCCTGGGCTTGTCGGTTCCCTAGCAGATTCGGTGTCTCTACAATTCTCTATTTTCCCATCAAAGAGCCAGACCGCCAAGTATTTGTTCATATCCCTGGGTCTTTGCCTGCCATCACTTTCGGAAGTCAATGGAGACCTTCTCCTTGGAACTCTTTTTCTGCTGGAGAGGTTCCAGTGGGGAAGCGGCAAGGGTGCTGCTTTGGTACCCGTGCTTAAAGAGTCCAAGTTCTCTGGTGTGCTCACCGACGATGAGTACAATGTAATAGTGGCAGAATATGGTAGAGTTTTCGAGCAAGGCGTGATGGGAGATGAAAAGATGTACGGAAGTGAAGACATATTTTATGCGGTCAATGGAACATCAACGAAGCCATCGCCTCTCGTGGTCAGACAGTTTTTGGCCAGCAATCGGTTTGATGACAATCTATGCATCTCACCTTTGATCGGTGCAATTGTATCGGTTTGCGCCTTTCCGTGTTTGGGTTTTGGGGCAAAGCTATTCACGGCGAGCATCCAGCTTCGCCAAGACTTGCCGATGGCGGTCGTCGATAGCCTACTTGACGTTGTTTCTGAGGCTCTTGATACATACGCTGACTACACAAGGGCAGACTACTCTAAATATGCAGTGATGCTTCTTGGCTTGCTCGCGTCCATCAAGAATATGCCCAGTGACGTTGGCAGTGTTGCCCCGACACAAGAGAAGCCATTGTCGAATTCGGCAGGCTCTAAGCTGAAAAGCTTGCATTTAGATTTTGCTTTATTACCAACAGCTCAACCGGGAACCCTTTTGAGTCAAGTCATGGAGTTAATACAGCAAGCACATAAAGGAGAAAGCTCGGGCCAAACATCTGATATGACTCGGTACATGCGTTGTTTGGAAGCCCTTTCCTTGCCCGGCCATTTTGCTAAACATTTTCTAGAGCCACTGATAAGTGAAGAGAACGAATGGACTAAAGAAGGGTGCATCTCGCTCTTGTCGGCGCAAATAAACGGCCGTCGAAAGGCTATGTTTGATGGCAGAGATTTCAACAACATGGCGTTGCAGATTTCTATCATGCCACTGGTATCCTTCAACGCTCTCTTAGGAGGTGGCAAAGCTGCGCTGAAATTTGTCACTTGTCTGGAGGGAATGGTTCGGTCTTTACCAACCGAATTACTGGAGAATGGGACTGGAAACCTGTGGGAAGTGTGTCTCTCTCTTTCCACCGACGAGACTGACCTGCTGGTTGAGTTCTTGAAGGTCCTACAAAAAGTACTGAAGCTCACTGGAAAAGCTGGTCAACAGAACAATGTATCTGCCAAAACTAAGGACTGGTTCGAATTCTTCGTCACGACAAGAGTATTTGCCGACCTCCGTGAATTATCATGGGGGGCATCAATGGGTGAAAATACTGCCGTTGAAGAAGGGTCCATTATGAAGACGTACGTCGCATGTTTGACAGAACTTCCTCTAGCGTGCCTCGAAAAATTCAATGTATTCACCTTCCGAGAGGACGACAGCTTCTCGGGGGAGGTTTTGCGGGCACTTGTCTTGCTTGAGCTGGCCAAGTCAAACTATTTCGCAGAAGGCACTACTAGGGCAATGCGCGAGATTAACAAGGTGTTTTCGTGGTTCGCTAAGAAGTATATTGCACCCAGAGCCGAGCTATACCTGGAAACAATGAGGCGCATGGCTTGTGCTCTTGCTGCTGCAACAAAAGTTTTACAAGCAGCGGAGAGGCGAGAGATTCTCTTGTCGAATCTTGAACAACTATTACTTTGTCAGCATTCAGCTGCTGTCATCGGTCTTGACCTTCTGAGTGTAATGCTTGCTTCATGGTGTAGCGACGTTGCTACGGACGGTGATTTATCAATGGCGTACATTTGTATCAATTCTACTGACAAGCTGCAGAGTCTGTCGGATGCTGCATTGGGGCAGCTCTTCGCGTTCTTTCGCCACGATCTTCCTTCAAATCTTGCGACTTACGGGCGTCGAGAAAAGATTAGTGCAATCATTGCCAATCAGATCTGGAGGCTCTATAGCAGTTGGCACAAATATGGAGCTGATGATGGTGTATTACGATGTCTTAAAAAGGCGTACATTTGTGGCAGTAGTGGCGAAACAAAAGACGAGGACTTTGTGTTGCTTTCTTCAACTTTGTTGTTGCATGCTGACAATTCGCAATCCATTCAATCTTTGCTCCAATAATGCAATAATCAGTGGCGATGTACGTAGGTCTTGCTGCATGTAGTTGCTAGGTAGTAGCGAAATGACACGCAACACGTTCCTATGCTACGCTTCCAATACGTCATACGGCCCGATGAACGGACAAGCTGAAGACACTAAGAAGTGATATAAAACGCTCCTTGATTCGTGGTCGGTGTCACAGTGGTACGCGTCGATCTTGAGCATGGCCTCGCCCCTATTTGGAACGTTTTGCAGCTTTCGGACTTCGATTACTGCCACTAGTACCCAGGGAGTAAAATAAATTTTTCTTAGCTGATTCCATCAGCACAGTACAAAATGCGAGCTATCTATTAGCATATTTGTTAGACCAGCGTGCTATGACAGCCTTGTCCAGTTCATCACCACCTGCCAATGAGTGTGTTCATGAATGTCTTTCAGCTTCAAACCAGGTGGTGAAGTCAGTGATAGTAGTAAATAGCTACACTACAGTACTAACTAGTACGGTAACGGCTAACTAAGAAGCTGGGCCCTGGCAAATTTCATGAAGGGCGCGCACCAGGACCGAAACTCCATTTTTTTGGCTCGCGCCGGAACCCCCATTTGATGTGAATCAATGACGTAATTCATTGACAGGGGTGAGATCAATCACAAATTCTGGAAGAAAAGACAGAGTTTCTTTTTCAGTGCGTTTTAGTGCGTGGCGGCACCAGCAGCTTCAACCAGAACTTTTTACCTTGGTACGTTTGTTCTATTGTTTTCCCCCATCATTTTCCTTGGCACTTCAAAAAGCTCTTCAAGGTGATCTGTGCAAAGTTTGAACGAAGTATTATTATTTTATTTGTCGATCTATCAAAGAATTTGTAAAATAAGTCTTGGTTTGATTCAAATTAAAACTATCACTAACTATATCTACGATGAACTCTATCATGTCCTTGGTCCAACGCAACTGGAGTGTCAACGCTCGACGCTCCACTGCTGTCGCACCCTTCCGCCTTGCCAATGCCCCAGCTGCAGTGGGCAGTTTGATCGGATGTCAGAGTCATATCGCACAGAGGCGAGCCTTCGCTGATTCTTCTTCGCCTCAAGTTGAAGATGATCGTGTTTTCCCCGTCTACATGCATCACGTGTCCACAATTGTTCTTCAACACTTGCAAGATGCCCGGGCGGATTGGCTAGTCACACAAGGACTGCAACAAGGACTCCAAGTGAAGTCAAATGGAACATTTTGCTTGAATTTTCCGGCTCCAAAGGGACGAGATGCTGGCAAGATTTGGTACGTTTTCTACCCCTTTTGATTTGCTTGATGTTCGAGTATTGTGTCATTCCGTTAATTGATAACTTTCTTATGCATTAATTTTGCTTCCGTCATACAAATTCTTTTATTATCATGAACAGGACCAGTTACGATTCATCGACACGACGACACTGGTTGTCTGTCTATCGTCCCAAGTTCAATGCTCGGTTCTTGCTCAAGCAAAGCAGATGCAGAAGCAGGGAAGCCAAATTTTCACAAGCTAGCCAGAATATCATGCAACAACCGCGCGAAATGTCGGCCGAGGACCAAATCCGCGCCGCTGTGGATGAATTGATTCGTCAGCTACCCCCCATCAATTCGGCTTCCAATACTTCGAAATAAATCGTCAAGTATGAGTGGCAGAGCGGATATGAGGATGTGATGGGTGAATTCCGGATAGTTGGAGGGATTGAAAAGAAGGAACGAGAAAGGACCCTACAATTTGCTCGTGTCGTCGATTTGTTGGATTTTTGGTTCCTTTATTTGTGCTCGTTGAGTACAGATATCACCAAGCGTGTTTAGGGCAATGGGCTCTCGTGTGCTAATCATTTGTACATAATATGCGCGGAAGAAGTGCTGGTGCATCTATACCAGAAGAAAAGAAACACTTTGCCTCTAGGAATTGTTTAATGAGTACATTAATTTAATTAATCATGTTCATTTTTAAAAAAATCAAGCTGCTTGCCTCTTTTTCATACTGGTGGAGAGCAAGACCGGCTATGGAGAGTAACTACTGAGACCTGAGGTCCCTAAAATGGATGCGGAAGAGCTGTCGCTGCATGTTGAACAATGATTGGAACCTTCGCTTATGCAAAATTTATGATGCACTGGTTATTCTGGGGAAGCCTAAAAGTCATGATTAGCAGACATGCCTTAGATTTTCCTTTGTATCCTGAACAAATACATGATTAGTTTAAAAGGAAAGAAACTGGAGTAACCGCCCTCCTAGATTGTGTGTAGGCCTTGGTACATTTTCTACAGGAATTTTATAAATTCTGCACCAATACTATACAAAAATGAGTACGTCATACATTTGCATTTTTGCACGAATGAAGTTTAGCGGGAAATTATCCACCTAAGTAAATTTCCCGTGCGTTAAATTGGTCTAAGTATTTTAACCGGCGGTAAATCAGCTAGTACTAGATTTTTTACAATAGAAATTACGCAATGCTACATTAGTTGGTCTTCTATCATGTTATCGAAAATTACTTCTTCACAAAATGAGTATATTCAACTAGCTAATATCACGATGTACCTCTACAACATTGTTATTTTAGCGTTGAGAATATTAGTACGATTAGTTTACCCATAGATAGGAACAATGTGTGTTCCAT
>Ga0163144_10025747_pt1 | contig 11473 bp, 9 predicted proteins | sample OliLak19BULKMAT1_FD_123175 | JGI IMG/M metagenome (GOLD analysis project Ga0163144, IMG submission 123175) | Freshwater microbial mat bacterial communities from Lake Vanda, McMurdo Dry Valleys, Antarctica - Oligotrophic Lake LV.19.BULKMAT1 | ecosystem: Environmental > Aquatic > Freshwater > Lake... | reverse complement strand
TGATTGGTGCCGTTGATGGGGTCACCACCGATTCCGACACAGGTGCTTTGGCCATAACCGAGTTGAGTAAGCTGCCAAACGGCTTCGTAAGTGAGCGTGCCTGAGCGAGAAACCACACCCACGTTTCCGCGCTTATGGATGTACCCCGGAGCGATGCCGATGCGGCAGCCGCCGTGGCTTTTCTCGCCGTGGCCTGGAGTCACGACGCCGGGACAGTTCGGCCCGATGAGGCGTGACTTCGAACCGACAAGCATGGCCTTCACCCGCATCATGTCCATGACAGGAATGCCCTCGGTGATGCAAACAATCAGCTCAACGCCGGCATCGGCCGCTTCAAGAATGGCATCGCCCGCAAAGGCCGGGGGTACGAAAATCACAGATGCTGTGGCACCTGTTTCTCGGACCGCATGGCCCACGGTGTCAAAAATGGGGACGACGTTTTCAAATTTCTGACCGCCTTTTCCGGGGGTGACTCCTGCGACCACCTGGGTGCCGTAAGCGAGTGATAGGGAAGCGTGGCGCGCTCCGAAAGAGCCGGTGATGCCTTGGATCAAGACCTTGGTGTTTTCATCAATGAGAATGGACATGGGAAAATTACGTTAGAGATTCGGGTGGGAAAGTCAGGCCACTGCGGCGACGATTTTCCGGGCGGCGTCGGCCATGGTATCCGCAGAGACGATATTGAGACCGGATGCGCCGAGGGTGGCTTTTCCGAGCTCCACATTGTTACCTTCCAGACGAACGACAAGAGGGATGGGTAGGCCGGTTTCCTTTGCTGCGGCGATCACACCTTCCGCGATGATGTTGCAGTCCATGATGCCGCCGAAAATGTTGATGAGGATCCCCTTCACATTCGGATCTCCGAGGATGATTTTGAAGGCAGCCGTGACTTGCTCTTTGGAAGCGCCGCCCCCGACATCAAGGAAATTGGCAGGATCACCGCCGAAATGCTTGATGATGTCCATGGTCGCCATCGCGAGGCCGGCTCCGTTGACAAGGCAGGCGATGTTTCCATCGAGACCGATGTAGTTCAGCTCATATTCCGCGGCCGCCACTTCACGGGGGTCTTCCTCCTCCTTGTCACGCATGGCGGAAATCTCCGGGTGGCGATAGAGCGCATTGTCGTCAAAGTTAAACTTCGCATCTAACGCATAGACATGATCTTCGGTGGTGATGACCACTGGGTTGATTTCAACCATCGAGCAATCGCATTCAATGAAGAGCTTGTAGAGGGAATGCAGCAGGCGCCCGAACTGGCGGGCGGTGGTCTGGAGGCCGAGGTTCTCACACAATTTCCGCACCTGATAGGCTTGCAAGCCCGCGAGCGGGTTGACGTATTCGCGAAGGATTTTTTCCGGTGTTTTTTCCGCAACCTCCTCGATGTCCATGCCGCCTTCCGTGGAAACCACGATGACGGGTTGGCAGCTTTCGCGATCCATGAGGATGGCAAGGTAAAGTTCCCTGCTGATCGAAACGGATTCCGCGATCATCACCTTTCGCACGAGGCGGCCTTCCTCGCCTGTTTGTTTGGTCACAAGAACCTGACCGAGCATCTTGGCGGCGATGTCACGGGCGGAATCCACCGAATCGACGAGATGCACACCTCCTTTGAAACCATTTTTAAAAACTCCTTTGCCCCGGCCGCCGGCGTGGACCTGGGCTTTGACGACAAAGTTCTTCACGCCGAGCCATGTGGCGGCATCGTAAGCCTCCTTGGGTGTGCCTGCGACTTTACCCTTGGGGCTGGGAACTTGAAAACGGTCGAAAAGCTCTTTGGCTTGGTATTCGTGAATGTTCATAGGAGCGGAAATCGTAGGCTGACACCGGAAGTGCGCGGGACGGTATTCCCCCACCCCGCGCGGGGTCAAGGCATCGTCTTGAAAACTTCAGGATTCCCGCCGCGTCATCGCCCGCTCGCCTGAATAAGACGGGTGAGCTGCTTGTTGAAGCCCTTGGCGGCAGCGAGATCGTCAATACTGAGGTGCATCCGGTAACGCCAGTAGTAAGGCATGATGGCGGGCACGTTGATGCGCTCGGACTCGGGATCCGGGTGGCGGAGGGTCTCGTCCATGGCCAGCAGGTCTTGAAGTGGGAAAATTGCCCACATCGCCGGAGATTGAAGATGCTGCCAAATGATTCGGGTGGCGATTTCCCCGGAGAGTTCCAGCGCGGGAAAGGCGGACCCTAACATCTGCCAGGCAAATCTTGCCGTTGTCGCGGAATCTTCTTTCCACCAAGCGCGCAAGGTCGGCATGTCGTGGGTGGAGGGGCTGACGACACTCATGTAAGGGGCCTGCGCGGGATCGAAAAACTCGATCTTATGGGTTTTCGGCATGCGTTGGATTTCGAGCGAGAGGATGCCGAGCTCCTGCATGACCCCCGGAACACAGGCGGGGACCATTCCAAGATCCTCGCCACAGAGCAGCATCGGGCTGGCCTTACGCATCGCTGGCAGTTTTTCAAAACCACATGCTTGCCAGAACTCTTCCTGCCGTCGGAAAAAATAGTCATTGTAGAGATCCTCCACACGCCAGCGATCATCCGGGTGAAGCTCTTGATAGGAGCGTGTTGTTTGCATGGTGCAGCGTGGGTGGAACTGGGTGCCGTGTGACCCCGGAACCTCGAAGAACAATACATCACCCGCACAATCAAGCAGCCCATCCTTGATAAATTCATCGTGCGGATTTTCCGCAAGGAAATCGACGATTCTGCGTTGGGTGGATACCTGCTCCTTCAAGTGGAAACAGCCGTTTCCACAATCATTGAGAAAGCACTCTTTCACATAGTGGGTCGCCTCTCCGAAGCGCTCGCCGAGGAAGTGCTCCCGGATATAGGGGCGGCAGTAACGGTTGTAGTCGAAATGAATTCCACGACTGCGGATTTCATCAATGTGGATGGGCATCGCGGGATCGAAGTGACCCATAATACCTTCGACATGATCAAACGGCACCTGCCAGATCCGGAAGAACCCAAGGATATGGTCGATTCGATAGGCATCAAAATAATGACTCAACTGCGCAAACCTCGAACTCCACCACGCATAGTTGTCCTGCTGCATCACCGCCCAGTTATAGGTTGGAAATCCCCAATTCTGACCCTTCACTGCAAAGGCGTCCGGCGGAGCTCCTGCTTGGGCGTCCATCTTGAAAAGATGCGGCACCGACCATGCATCGACAGATTGCCGATCAATCCCGATGGGTAGATCGCCCTTGAGGGCGAGGCCCTTGGAATGGAGATGACTCACGGCATCCGCGAGTTGCAGGTCAAGTTCACATTGCAACCAACAATGATAGGCAAGCTCCGGCCAATCCGGATGAGCCGGGTCTGCGAGTTGATTCACTCGCTCTTGATCAAAAGTGGCCCACTCGCCCCAACGGCTAAAATCCGCAGTGCCATGGTGGTCGCGCTTCACACAGAAAACCGCATAGGGAATCACCCATTCGGCATGAGTTTTCATAAACTCCTTGAACGATTGACTGCTGAGAATCGAAGCGCGGTGCTTGGTGAAGATTTGACCGGTAAGTTTGGTTTTGACCCGCATCACCTGCTCATAGTCCACTTGCGCCAAGGGGTTGAGTCGCTTGCGGGCTTCTTCCAGCTCTTTTTGGAAACCCGACGGCATGGGATAGGTCAAATCATCGATCCGCAGGTATAGTGGATGCAACGCGAACACGCTGATCGCGGAGTAGGGATACGAGTCCGTCCAGTCATGTGACGAAGTGGTATCATTGATCGGCAGGATCTGGATCAACTTGAGTCCCACGTCATGTGCCCAATCGGCCAGCGGCTTGAGGTCCGCGAATTCACCCACGCCAAGGCTCATCTCACCACGCAATGAAAAAACCGGCAGTGCAACTCCCGCTCCGTGGGATAGATATCGGTGATCGCGCGCGTAGGCTTCATCTTTGACATGGGTCCACTGCCGCAGTGCATAAGCATGCGGAGGAAGGCTGCGGTTGTCGCCAAGTTCAAGACTGACCACACACTTCAGCTTCAAGTCAAACAAACCATACTTGTATTCAATATGCCAATCCGCAGGTAGATAGAGATTTTGCTGCCAAACGTTGGGGACCGTTTCTAGCAACGGTATCGCCGAGTGCCACCCCCAATCGCCGATTTCTCTAACACTACCAATGATGCACGGGACTTGGCCCTCGGGGACCGCAGCCATGCGCAGGTGGAACGAATGATTGGCATTCTTCGAAAGAGCCGGGGCTTGAAACGGCCCGCGGGCTGGCAAAATCGCCTGAAAGGCATTTGTCTCGAGCACGTAGTCCGCCGTGCCGGCAGAGCACCACGAATCGAGCAGCACCAAGGCATCATGCGTGTCCAAATCCACCTCGCAGATTCTGGGGACGTGCCACTCGTCCAGTGAAACCCCATTCGATGATTGCCGGAGCTGGTAAGAGTATTCGATTCGAAACCGGCCCTTGCCACGAAGATCGATGGTCGTTTCCCACTGACGACCATTGATCCAGTGCAGCGGCACCGTTTGATCCAAGCAGACGCCCTCGGAATCGAGAATCGTCGAGTATTTCAACCAAAGCGATTGGCCGGGCACGGTGTGGTAATTGACGCGAAAGACGATTTTCATGGGTTGCAGGTGAGACTTACCGGGCAAATGTCGGAAAACCGTGAACGGTTGGCGATTCGAAAAACATCCGCCCTGGCAGCGTCACGCCTTGTCCGTTATTTCAACAGACCCTTCCATTTCGCGATCTCGGCTTTCACGTTGGAAATCGAGGGCGCTCCCGGATTCGTGCGGGATTCAAGGGCGCGATCTAACGAAAAAACCGCTTTGGCATCTGATCCGTAAGCCGGGTCGATGGCGGTCAGGTCAAGCTGGTCGAGCGGGATTTTGGTGGCGATGGCCTGCGCGACGGCTTTCCCGACAAGTTCATGGGCGTGGCGGAAGGGGACACCTTTTTTCACCAGATAGTCTGCTAGATCAGTGGCGAGCAGCATCGGGTCCGAGGCGGCGGCTTGGCAGTTTTCCTCACGGAGTTCCATGGCGGAAATCATCTCGGTGTTAACGGCGAGGATGAGGTTCAGCGTGTCCACGGAGTCAAACAGCGGCGGCTTGTCTTCCTGGAGGTCGCGGTTGTAGGTGAGCGGCAGGCCTTTGACGGCGACGAGCAGGTTCATCAGGTTACCGACGAGGCGGCCGGTCTTGCCGCGGGTGAGTTCACAGACGTCCGGGTTTTTCTTCTGCGGCATCAGCGAGGATCCGGTGGTGTGCGCGTCGGATAGAGACGCGAAGGCGAACTCGGCGGTGCACCAGAGGATGAGGTCCTCGCTGAGGCGCGAGAGGTGAACACCGCAGAGGGAAATGACGAAGAGTAGCTCGGCGATGTAGTCGCGGTCGGCGATGGCGTCCATCGAGTTATTTGTGACGCCATCGAAGCCAAGCTCGGTGGCGATGGCGCGGCGGTCGAGATTGATGGTGGAACCGGCAAGAGCACCGGAGCCGAGCGGCGAGATGTTGAGGCGCTTACGGCAGTCTGTTAGGCGGGATTTGTCGCGCGCGAGCATTTCGACGTAGGCGAGAAAATGGTGGCCGGCGGTGACGGGTTGGCCGCGCTGGAGGTGGGTGTAGCCGGGGATGACGGTGGCGGCGTATTTTTCCGCGCGATCAAGCAGGGCTTTTTGCAGTCCGGTGATGGCGGTTAACAGGCCATCGATTTCAACGCGGGCGTAGAGGCGGGTGTCGGTGGCGACCTGGTCGTTGCGCGAGCGGGCGGTGTGGAGTTTAGCACCCGCCGCGCCGATGCGACGGGTGAGTTCCGACTCGATGTTCATGTGGATGTCCTCGAGCGAGGTCTTGAACTCGAATTTCCCGGCTTCGATGTCCGCGAGGATTTCCTTGAGGCCGTTTTCGATTTGGGAAAATTCTTCTTTCGTTAGAAGTCCGCTGGTTTTTTGCGCGCGGGCATGGGCGATGGATCCCGCGATGTCATGGGCGAACAAGCGCCAGTCATAGGAGATGGACTCGCCGAACTGGAGGACGAGCGAGGAGGTGTCTTGGGAGAAGCGGCCTTTCCACATGGCGGGTCTTGAGTAAAATTAGCGGGCGGCGACGAGGTCGTATCCCCGCCAGTCGCCGATGGTGACCTGTGCGAACTCACCGACGGGGATGGATTCATCCACCATCACGGAACCGTCGATTTCCGGGGCGTCCCACTCGGTGCGGCCGACGCCGGGTTGCTCGACGAGCACGCGCACGGCCTTGCCGACTTGCGCTTGATTTGTCTCCGAGGCGATGCGTTGAAGTGCGGACATCGCCCGTGACCAACGGCTCTTGCGGGTGGCGTGGTGAAGATGGCCGTCCATCTTATGGGCACGGGTGCCTTCTTCTTTGGAGTATTGAAAAACGCCGGCGCGCTCGAAACGGAATTCTTCGATAAATTCCAGCAGCTCTTGGAAATCCTCCTCGGTCTCACCCGGAAAACCTACGATGAACGTCGTACGAATGCCGATGCCCGGGATGCCCGCACGCATCCGGCGAAGCAGGTCGCGGATGTAGTCGCCAGAGGTCACGCGCTTCATGGCCGTGAGCATGCGGTCGGAAATGTGTTGCAGCGGGATGTCCACGTATTTCGCCACCTTGTCGCACTCGGCGATGGTGGTGATGAGTTCGTCCGACCAATGCGCGGGATGAGTGTAGAGCAGGCGTACCCAGAAATCACCCTCGATTTTGTTGATTTCCCGCAGCAAGGTGGAGAGCGACTCGCCTCTGCTGGAATCGACGGGTGAGCTGGGAGTCGGGCGTTTGCCTTCCCATTGATCCATGCCGAAGTAGGTGGTGTCTTGGGAAATGAGGTTGATTTCCTTCACGCCGGACGCCACCAGCGCCTGGACTTCTCTAACAACAGAATCTTGGGTTCGCGAGCGGTGCTTACCTCGAATCGTGGGAATGATGCAGAAGGTGCAGGTGTGGTTGCAACCCTCGGCGATCTTGACATAGGCGAAGTGGTCGGGTGTGAGGCGGAAGCGCGGCGTGGTGTAGTCAGGCACATACTTCGGCTTCAGGGTGACGAAATCGCGTGGATCATCGGTGGCGGCCGGGCCCTCGTCCTTGGTGACCTCCGCATCGTTTTTCTTTCCTAACAAATTCTCGATGATCGGCGCGACCTTGGTGATCTGGTCGAGGCCGATGAAAGCATCCACCTCGGGCATGATCCCGGGGAGGTCTTTGGCAAAGCGCTGGGATAGGCAGCCAGCGACGATGATTTTCTGGCGCTCACGGTCGGGATCCTCCGCACGGTCTTTGATGGCACCGAAGATGGCGTCGATGGACTCCTGTTTGGCGATGTCGATGAACGAGCAGGTGTTAATGATCAGGACGTCTGCGAGTTCGGGATCCGGAGTGAGGGACATTCCCGCTTGGGCGAGGTGGCCGATCATCACTTCCGAGTCGATGAGGTTTTTCGCGCAACCGAGTGAAATAAGGCCGACGGTGGTGGACATGGTGATGATTTGAAAATTGAGATCTCGAATTGGAGATTTAGTACTGTGGGGGCAGGATGAGTTCGTCGCCGGGGACCGGTTTGATATCGCCGAAGCCGGGGAGAGGATTGGCGATCGCGCCTTCTGCGGTCATGTCAGAAACCTTGAGTCGTCCGAGAATTCCGGTTTTCCGGCGGATGGCCAGGATGGTGCCGGTCTGGACATGTTCGGGCATGACGACTTCGAAGGTGACAAATCCGCCGTATTGGGCGTCCTCGACGTATTCCTTTACCCGTCCCATCAGCAAGGCATCGCTGATCATCCGGGCGCGGCGGAGTTCGGTATCTTTTCCTTCGAGTTTCCGTTGATCGAGCAAGAGTTCTTCGGCGTCTGCCGTTTTCGCGTCGCGGAGATCATTTTGTTTTTGGAGTTCAAGTTGCTCAAGGGCGAGTTTGGTTTGGGCAACTTGCAGTTTCATGGCTTCGAGTTCAGTGCTCGATGAGGTAGTTGTGATGGGTTCGCTGCGCAAGATTTGCAGGTTTTTCTGCATTTGGAGTTTGTCCTGCTCTGCGCGGAGTTCCTTGATCTGAGATTGAAGGCGGGCGAGTTCGTCTGGTGAAGTATTTTTCACGTTGGTGTTCATTCCCTGCCAAGATACGGCGAGCGCACCGAGGAGAAGGGCGATCGTCGCGCCGAGAAGAAGTTTCATCGTGTCCATGGGTGGGAAGTTGACCGGACCGGGGACAGATGTCAACGCGTGCGAAAAATCCGCTGTTCAGAGATTGATGGGATGCCGCAGCTTGGATGGGAGGTTGCCTTTGCGCGCAAGAGGATTTGAGCGCGAATCTAGCTCGCGCAACTGAATGCGGATAGAAAAATGGGTCTTATTTCAAGAAGGCAATCGTCCAAGGGTGCTTGAAGGGCTGGTTGTTCGCGGCCTTGATGATCGAAATCAAGGTAATAACGATCCATGCCAGAAAGCCCAAGCCACATGTTAGAACGCCCCAGATGGTCCATGAGATGTGATAGTTGACGACTTTTTTCCCTTCCTCGTTGACTTGAGAGACGGTATCTTTTTTAACCAACCAGAGGACGAGCGGCCCGAGAATCTGGCCGAAAGGAAATACAAAACCCGTCAACGCCAAGAGCTCCAAATAAAGCCTCCAGTTGTTGGTATCAGGGGCAGAATACGGAGTCTGTGGAGGTAAGGAATCAGAGTTCATAAATGGCTTTTCCAAGGCATTCGTAACAGATCCGACGGGCAGACCAAGGGAAATCTTGATGTTTGTAACTCTTGGATTGCAGCTCAACTCCAAATGGGAACCCTTGCCACGATCCCCCATGTTTGCCGCCGCGATCCCCGCTTCCGTTTGTGATGAATCCTCCCCCGACCTCTTTATTGGAGGGAGAGAGTCCTCACATTGGCCCTCCCTCATCTTCCCAGTGGCTCCCTGTCACAAAAAACACTTCGTCCGCACCCTTGTCGTTGAATGCCACGATGGCGAATCTGCCTTTGCGGCCTTCTAACTCCTGCCAGGCCTCGGAATAATCTCCGAAGTTGAACGGCCACCTCATCACGCTATTGCTGAACTGATCTTGAATGGCTATGAAACGCTTCGACTGAGGGTTGAGGTTGTAGCGGTCAGAGGAAATTTCTTGCAATGTTAGAGTGGTGGCACCGGCGCGATCAAGCTCCGGTTCAACGAGAAACTTTATCGCTGATTGCCACCCACAGCTTATTCGCTGTTGGTTGAGTGATGTGCGAGCAACTGCCAGCGGTGTGTGGTTACTGGCGTATCAAACCAACCATTGTCGTCTGTACGGCCGGCCAACGTCGCGACGGCGCCAATTCCGGGATCAGCCTGAATCCATAAACCATCGCCCACATATGCGAGAATATGAACACCGCCAACGGTAACCGCAAGGTCTCCTGGGACCAATGCTTCGTAACTCATCTCCTTGATGGTCCCGGTTGTGCCTAGCGGATTCGTGTAATCCCGGTAGCCCTCAGCCAAAGCCTCCGCGCTGGCATCAAACCACCATTGCTCCAGATAGCAGCGAAACGCACTCCCGTTGAGATGGCGCACACCGTATGAAACTAACGAGTCTCGGAGTGCCCTTCGAGGCAGACCAGAGCAATCAATCCCTCGGGAACTCTCTCCGCCCCAAAAATATTTCGTCCCTTCATACTTGGACATACGCCGCACATAGTTCTCGCGTAGCTCTTCGCCATCAATCTTCCCACTTGGAAGCAGGAAAGGAATTGCAACCAACAACGGCAGAATCAGGGAAACCAGACTCAAGGACCTTTGCTTCCATGTGAGAATCGCGAGCCCGAGCAAAGCTCCCGCGATACATGCCAAAAATGCCAGCTTCAGCGTTTTGCTACTTACTGGATTGAGCAGGATCATGAACATCCCTGCGGAAGCACCTAGCGTGCAGATTACTATAAGTCGCCGCCACATAATTTCTCTAACATTTGAATGTTCCTATGGGAGCGACGGCTTGTTCGGCAGCTTGATTTGCTGGGTTAGTGAGGCGGACATCCTGTCCGCTAGGTGCCCGGGACATCATGCGTTCAAAATGAACGCGCTCCGAAACCCAACCCGGCACGGGGAGTTACTCCGGAGGAAGAGTTTGCAGAGGTCGGAAAAGAAAAAGTCTGAAAGTCCGTCACGATCCACGATCTTCAATCGAAATCAGATCTTAACGCGTGAAAGCTCATATCGGTTCCTTCCCGCGCACCATTGCCAGGATCGACGCTGGGTTGAGGGTTTTTGCGCGTTCTTGAATGGCGGGGAGGTGTTGGGCGTGGAGAGTGCGGGCTTGTTCGCTCAGGGAGCTGAAAAGGCTCTTCATTTCAGGGCCGGCGAGACGCTTTCCGCTGCTGTGATATTTCTCCGCGACATGGCCGATAGCGTAGGTGGAGGCGAATGAAAATGCCGAGCCGGTCGCTTGGTTTGCGATCTTTCCAGCGGTTTTGCCACCAAGCTTCCTGCCAAAGCCACCGATGAGTTTGCGGGCGAACCCTTCGACCACCTGCGACCCGAAACCCACTCCGGCGGTGGCGAGAAATTCTTTGATTAGCGACCGGTCTTGTTCGACACCATGGGCTTTGCCGATGCGATAGACCATTTTCATCTGCATGGGAATAATCGCCATGGTGGCAAAGGTTTCCGGCAGGAGTTCAAGCGCGCCGTTGAGGATGGCATACTTGAGGATCATGCGATGGTTATCAACGCCATCTTGCTGCACAAGTTCTTCATTTACAGCGGCTAGCGACAAGGAATCCACCTCGGCATCCACAGCCTTGGCATCGTCCGGGCTGAGGGCGAGGGCGTTGCGCAAGCGGGTGAGAAATTCTAGCTCAGGCGGAGTGATGGAGCCACCAGCTTCGCAAATCCCGCGCGCCATTTCGTAAGCGAGCAGGCGATTTTGATGAGATTCTAGGCCACCGACTACGGATTCGATGGAAATTTTCCCCATGAGAATCTTGCGGGAGATTTCAGCCAAGTTCTCAGATTCCAGCTCAGCGGCAATGCCGGCGATCTGGGCGCGCTCGGACTCCGAGTGATCGCCGTCTGAAAAAGCTGCGAAGAGGCAGATGGCAAGGAGTGATTCGCTATGGGGAGAATTTTCGGTGGTTGGGATGTTCATCTTCCACTTTCATAAGGCGGTATTCCCCTCTGCGCATTTAGAAAATCCTGGTAATTTTCCAAGGAATCAGCCCATGTCGGTTTCGATGAGCTCAGGGCTTTTTTCCTCTCGCGAGAGTTTTTCAAGCCAGACGAGCAGCATGGCGAGGTCGGCGGGGGTGATGCCTGGGATGCGGCCGGCTTGGCCAAGGGTGGCAGGACGGATCTCGCTAAAGCGGACTTGCGCTTCTTTTTTCAGGCCGCGGATACTGGAGTAGTCAAAGTCGGGCGGCAAGCGTTTGCCGTCTTGTCGGGACATCCGGTCGATCTGAGCTTGTTGGCGGCCAAGGTGGCCTTCGTATTTGAAATGGGTCTCGATGAGCGGCCAAAGT
>Ga0163144_10025746_pt1 | contig 11474 bp, 10 predicted proteins | sample OliLak19BULKMAT1_FD_123175 | JGI IMG/M metagenome (GOLD analysis project Ga0163144, IMG submission 123175) | Freshwater microbial mat bacterial communities from Lake Vanda, McMurdo Dry Valleys, Antarctica - Oligotrophic Lake LV.19.BULKMAT1 | ecosystem: Environmental > Aquatic > Freshwater >... | reverse complement strand
GCGCAGGTCGAGCTTGATGAGCCCACCAGTGCCCGCGAGCGGAATACGACGGCTCTCGTTACCGTAGGTCAGGAATCCGACGTCGAGACGCCAGGCGAGCGCGCCGGCTGGATCGATGCGCACCACGCCAGTGCCGCCCACACCAAAGCCGTTGCCGGTGTTCTGACCGAAGTCGCCGCGCGGCTCGGAGACCTGCAGATGACCGCCGAGCATGATGCGGTCGGTGAGAGGGCGCGACGGGCCCTGCGCAAGCATCGAGGCGGGCGCGAGCAACAGCGCCGCCGTCAGCGTCGTCGCGACCGCGTGGGCAGCGCGACGTGTACGTTCGAAGGTGGTTGATCTGGCAGACATGGGTGAATTGATCAGGGTGATTCAGCGGTCGTGAGGGTGCCGCTGTCTTGCTCCGAGTCCTACGCCGGTGCGCGCACAAAGTGTCACACGACGTGTCACACAACGTGTCACACAACGTGTCACACAACGTGTCACACAACGTGTCACACAACGTGTCACCTCAGGTGCCATCAACTCGAACCGTTCCGGCAAGCCGACATTGCGCATCGGCGCGTGCGTGGCTGCCTTGTGACGCGATCAGCTGGCTCGCGCCGGTTCACCAGCTGCAGCGTGAGCAGCGGCACTTGAACCCCGAGTGGCTGTCTCGTATTTATCAGGTCTGTTATGACGCGCGACGTGATCCGCCGCCTGAGCCGCCTTTGCACCCTCGCGCTTTGCGCCGGGGTGTTTTTGTGCGTGGTCATTGGTGGCGCTGCGGTGCGTCCGCTGTTGGGCGGAGCGTCGGCAGTATTGCGGCGCTTGGTCGACACCTCCCCGCGTTTTCGTGAGACGCCCACGGCAGTCGCCAGCGGGCGGTCGGCGCGGCACGCCCCGCTCACGAAGCGGATATGGCGTCGCTCGACCAGCTGGCGCACGATGCGTACGCTGATGCCGCGCGCGCTCACCTTCGCTTCGCCGGCACTGCTGGTCGGGCTCGCGGCAACGGACGCGCACGACACTTCCATCCCCCACAAGCCTCCCGTGCCACTGGTGGCGCGCCACCGCGGGTCGCACGCGGCCACCCGCGCACCTCCGAAGCTCGCCTAACACGCTGGTCACGCCGCGCGCGACACCGGACGCATGTTCGGGGGCTGCTCTGTGCGGCACGTTGATCATGCAGGGCCATCGCTGGTCACCGCGCCTCGTGTGTTCGTCGAGGCTCGCGGGCAACGTCCTGGAGACGGTGTGCCCGGTCGCACCGCCATTCGTACCCTTCAGCACTCTTCACCATGTCGGTTCAGGCCACCCGCATAAATCAGCTGGTCAGTCATGCGCTGGGACTGGAAGTGGATCAGTCCCGTTGGCGAGTTCTGACCCGACAGATCGATCCATCGGCGCCCCTTGCTGCGCGTATCCGCTCCATTGGCGGCGCGGTGGACATCGGCTATCTCGATCGCGAGCTCTCGCGCGAACTGCTGCAATCGGCCGTCCGCGAGCGCACCATGCCGCTGGTGCTGCTCGCCGCCTCGACGGACGATGGGATCGTGCTGCACATCACGCCGGAGAAGGCGGTGGAGGCGGTGGTGGTTCGCAGCGACGGAAAGGAGGAGCGTCTCTCAGGCAGCGGCGATGAGCTTACGGAGTTCATCTGGCGACGCCTCGGCGCGAGCGGATCCGTCGCGGCGCTTGCACCGCTGTCGCTGCGTAGTGCCATGAGCATGCTACCGCAGAGCCGACCCCATAGCCCCGTCGGCTCGCATCCCCATGAAGAAGAGGTGGAGCCACGTACACCGGTCGAACGCACGCTCGCGCTCTTCGCACGTGAGCGACGCGAAATCCTGACCATCTTCTTCTACGCCACCCTGTCTGGCGGCTTGAGTCTCATCCTGCCGCTCGCGGTCGGCGGTATCGTGCAACTGGTGCAGGGGCGGCTCTTCCTGCAGCCCGTGGTTCTGCTCATCACCTTCGTCGTACTCGGCACGATCGTCGCCGGCGTCATCCAGATCGGGATCATGCGCGTGGTGGAACGCATCCAGCAGCGTGTGTTCGCGCGCATGGCGCTGGAGTTCGCCTTCCGCTTGCCGCGCATGCGTTACAGCGCCTCGCTGGCCACCAACCTGCCCGAACAGATGAACCGGCTCTTCGAGGCGGTCGCCATCCAGAAGGGTGTGCAGAAGATCCTGCTCGACGTGCCGACGGCGCTGCTGACGATCCTCTTCAGTCTAGTCCTGCTGACGGTGTACAGCCCGTGGTTCTCGGTCTTCGCCATTGTGGTCACCACGGCGCTCTTCATCATCATCCGCTGGTCAGGACCGGAAGGACTCGAGACGTCGATCAATGAATCGAAGTACAAGTACAAGGCGGTGCACTGGCTCGAGGAGCTGGCACGCGCCTTTCACGCCTTCAAGTTCGCCGGCGATTCCACGCTGCCCGTGGAGCGGATGGACGACGTCGTCACGGGCTATCTCAAGTACCGTCGCAAGCATTTTGCCGTGCTGGTGAAGCAGACCATCGCGATGATCGGCTTCAAGACGTTCATCACGGCGGCCGTCCTCATTCTCGGCGCGACGCTCGTGCAGACCAACCAGCTCTTGCTTGGACAGTTCGTCGCTGCGGAGATCGTCATCGTGACCGTATTGGCGGGCACCGAGAAGCTGATCACGAGTCTCTCCACGGTGTATGACATTCTGACCTCGGTGGACAAGGCTGGCCATGTCGCCGACATTCCACTTGAGCCACGCGGCGGACTTGCGCCCTCCAGCGATGTCAGCACCGGTGTGGCCCTGGAGGCGCGGGATCTGCGTTTCCGCTACCCCGGCGCACTGCATCCGTCGGTGATGGACGTCACCGTCGCCATCCAGGCAGGCGAGCGCGTGGCGCTCATGGGCGTCGACGGCTCCGGACGCTCGACGCTGCTGCAATTGCTGGGCGGCTTGATGGATGAGTACGATGGCACCATCCGGTACGACGGTGTGACATTGCGTGACCTCGACCGCCCCGCAGTGCGCGCCCGCGTGGGGCAGATGCTATCGTGGACGGACCTGTTCGACGGCACCGTCGAAGAGAACATCAGCGTGGGGCGTGCGCACATCACACCGCTGGACGTGCGCGCCGCCCTCGACGACCTGCAGGTCAGCGACGAAGTGCAGCACCTGCCCAACGGTATTCAGACCGAGCTGACGAACAGCGGACGAAATCTGCCCACACATCTCGCCAACAAGCTGCTCATTGCACAGGGCATCGCCGGGCGCCCGCGCCTGATCGTGCTCGACGACTTCTTCCAAAACCTCGATGCGACCTCGCGCAGCCTCATCCTCGGCGTGCTGACCGACCGGCGTCGCCCGTGGACCGTGCTGGCCGTCTCCAACGATCCGCAGCTGCTCTCGGCGTTCGACCGTGTCCTCGTGATCGACCAGGGTCGCGTCATACGGGAGGGGCACTTCGACACGCTGCGCGTCGATCCGGTGTGCCGCATGCTGTTGCATGACGCAATCGTTGGCGAGGAGGTCTGACCATGGCGTCGCCGACACCTGGCACCGGCGCTCGCAGCAGCGATCTCGACATCGAGCGGGAGCTCAAGAACCTGCCGCTCGAGACCACCGCCCTCCTTGGCAAAGCGGACACGACACGCATCATCTCGCGCTGGATGATCGGCCTGCTGATCGTCATCGTCGTTATTCTGTTCCTTCCCTGGCAGCAGAATGTCCAGGGCGAGGGGATCGTCACCGCGCTCGATCCGTCCGACCGCCCGCAGCAGCTGACCACCCGCATCGATGGCCGCATCGAGGCGTGGTTCATTCAGGAAGGCCAGTACGTGAAGAAGGGCGACTCCATCGCGCGTATCTCGGAGATCAAGGAAGAGTACCTGAATCCGAACCTGCTGTCGCTGACGAGTCAGCAGCAGCGTGCCAAGGAGTCCGCGATCGACGAGAAGCGGAACAAGGCGACTGCCCTCACCAACCAGATTGCGCAGCTCGAGGCACAGCGCGATTTCAAGCTGCAGCAGACGCAAAACAAGATCGAGCAGTATCGCGCCGAAGTCCGTCAGGCGACGCTCGAGGATTCGGTGGCGCGCGACCAGCTCCGTCGTCGTGAGCGCCTGTTCCGTGACACGCTTGGCCTCGTGTCCGTCAACGAACTGCAGTCGTTCCAGGTGCGCGTGCAGTCGGCGGCGGCCAAGCTCGTCGAAAAGCAGCAGATGCTCGCGATCACGGAGACTGACGTGCGCAGCATTCCGGCGGAGTATGGTGAGAAGATCTCCAAGTCGCGGTCGGATCGTGCGGCGACCCTCGCCGAAGTGAGCGAAGGGCAGTCCGACGTGGCGAAGCTCAAGGACAAGGTAGGCTCGCTGGCCATTCGCAACGGGTTCTATCTCATCGAGGCACCGCAGGACGGCTATGTCGTGCGGGCGTCGCGCGCCGGGCAAGGCGAGATCGTCAAGGCAGGCGAACCGATCATCACGCTGCAGCCCGCGCGTCCGACCAAGGCCGTGGAGCTGTTCGTCAAGCCGATGGACGTCGCCCTGTTGCGTCCCGGCCGTGCCGTGCGCGTCTTTTTCGACGGGTGGCCCGCGTTGCAGATCTCCGGCTGGCCGCAGGTGGCTGTCGGCACGTTTGGCGCTCGCGTCGCCGTGATCGACCAGTTCCCGAGTCCCACGGGCCAGTTCCGCGTGCTGCTCACGCCGGACACCACGCAGGACGCCAATTGGCCGGCCCAACTGCGCCTCGGGACCGGCGCGCAGGGGTGGGCGATGCTCGACAACGTCACCGTTGGCTGGGAAATCTGGCGGACGCTCAACGGCTTCCCGCTCTCGATCAGCCCGAGTGATGCGTTACCCGGCACCGAAGTCGCCGGCGACAAGTCGAGCGGCAAGGGCGGCGGCAAGAAATGATCACGTTCGTCTGCAGCATTGGAGCAGTCGACCTGCAGTGGCGCCGCGGCGCGCTTGCATTCTCGCTCAGTGCCGTGATGGCGCTTGCGCCGCAGACGCCGCTCGCCGCGCAGGAACGCCGCGTCCGCGACAGCGTCGTGGTGCCCACGGCCGCGCTGATCGAAGCGCGAATGGACACGAGCGGCGTGCCATTCAGTTTTCCCAGGTTTCTCGACATCATCCTGCGCCAACACCCCGTGGCGCAGCAGGCCAAGCTCGTCGCCGCGCAGGCGCGCAGTGAATTGCGCACCGCGTGGGGCGCCTTCGACCCCACCGTCTCCGCCACGTGGGATCAGAAGAAGTTTGACGGCACGACCTACTACAACTACTTCGAAGGGGAGATGAAGATTCCGCTGCCGATCGGTGCCGATGTCACGCTGGCCTTCGATCGCACGCTCGGTCGCTTCATCAACCCCGATCGCCGTACCGTCGGCGAGGGCACCTTCACAGCCGGCATGAGCATTCCCCTCGGCCAGCGGATCGTCACCGACGAACGGCGCAATGCGCTGACGCAGGCCCGTGCCGCGCGTGATGCGGGCGAAGCCGATCAGGTGTCGATCCTCAACAAATTGCTCTTCAGCGCCGCCAAGGATTACGGCGCGTGGTACGAGGCCTGGCGCCGTCGCGCGATCAGCCAGGAAGGCGAGGCGCTCGCCGATTTCCGCCTGCAGGGCGTGCGCCGTCGCGTCGTCAATGGCGAGAGCGCGCCGATCGATACCATCGAGGCCATTCTCGAGGTGCAGCGGCGACAGGTCTCGCGCTTCGAAGCCGAGGCGTCGTTCTACATCGCGACCCTCGGCGTGACGGCGTACCTGTGGGACGACGCCGGACGTCCTGCCGCGCTGCCGGACAGTGCGAAGCCGGTGCTCGACGGGATCGCGCGCGGTGGCATCGACTCCACGCAGCTGGCGTCGCTATTGGATATCGCCACACGTCGCAATCCGGATCTGCTCAAGGTGCAGGCGCGTGTGCGTCAGGCCGAGGCGCAGCGGCTCTTCACCACGCAGGCGCTGCTCCCCGCTGCCGAAGCCAAGCTGTATGGTCTCAGCGAACGCGTCATCGACGATCCGTTCTTCGATGGCGACCGCCTCGACAACAATTACAAAGCTGCGCTGAGCATCAAGTCGCCCCTGCTCTTCCTCAAGGAATCGGGCAGGTTCTCTGCCGCCGGCCAGCGCCTTGAGTTTCAGCGGCTGGAGTTCGATCGCCTGCGACGCGATGTGGAGTTCGATGCCCGCGCGGCGATTTTCGATCTGGCGAACCTTGAGCGCTTGCTCACCGTGCAGTCCAATAACGTCCGCAACGCGCGACTGCTGCGGGACGCCGAGCAGATCCGGTACGAAAATGGCGAAAGCACCTTGCTTATCGTCAACCTGCGCGAACGGCTGGTGCTGGACGAGTCGGTGAAGCTCGCCGCGCTGGAAGCCAAGGTGGCCAGCGCGCGCGGTGCGTTGGCTGTGGCGACCGGCGATCGTGCGATCCTCATGCCGCCGAGGTAAGCTCCGGTGTCGTGCCACATCCCCATCTGGTGCATGCATGAGTGACGAGGAAGACTGGACGCTTCCGGAGGATCCGGACGATGTCGACGACAACGAACTGCTCGACGACGAGTTTCCGTTAGGCGATGGGGTGGCCGATCGCTCGAGTGAAGTCCACTGCCCGTACTGCGGTGAATCGGTAGAGATTACCCTCGATCCGGGATCGGGTTCGTCGCAGGAGTACATCGAGGACTGTCAGGTGTGCTGCCGCCCGTGGCACGTGACAGTCACCTACCGTGCAGACGGATCTGCCGAGGTGTTCGTGGATGCGAGCGACGACACGTGAGTGAGACATGAGCCTGGAGACCGCACCGCGTGAGCCGCTCACCGCCCAGGTCGTCCGACGTCTCCTCGAGGGCGTCCTGCGCCGTCCGGCGGACGAAGGTGTGCGAATCGTGACGTTGCATTGGCTGTTCACACTGCAACGCGCGCGCGGACAGTGGGCGCACGCCACTTTGCTGGACGGAAGAGAGCCGGGCGTCATGCTCGACAGCGGCCATCGCGACGCGGTCGCTGCGCTGCATCACGCGCGCGTCGCGCTCCGCCGGATGCGCGCGTCATGCAAGGAGCATCGTGGCTTGCTTTCCCGCAGTCGCGTTGGCCGCATGCTCGAGGCGACGTCACGCCTGCAGCGGGCCACGAATGCCGCGCGCGACGCGGATGTGCAGGTCGAGTGGCTCGACGCGGAGACCGACGGACTGCCGAGCGAATCGCGCCTTCAGGCGTTGGAGCTGCGCGCCCGATTGGCCGATGGCAATGCGGACCGGAGCGCGCGCGTGTCCAAGGCCTTTCGCCGTCACCTGGACGCGCACGTTGAGAAGTACGTGCGAAGGCTCTCGCAAGTCACGCGCACCGAACGGCTTGGCGACGATACCCCACGCCCGACGTTTGCGGAACATCTGGCACAACGCGTCGACGAATCGTCCGAAGCGATCCGGCTCGAACTGCACGCCCTCTTTGCCGTGGACCAGGACGGGTCGGATGCGTTGGCGATTGCCTTGCACCAGTTGCGTCTCCGGCTCAAGCGACAGCGCGCGCTGCTGGCACCGCACATCTCCGTCCACGGCGCGCTCGGCGCGTTGTACGAACTGTACACGCGAGGGCAGGATCTGCTCGGCGCCATGCGCGATGCGGCCATACTCGCCGCGAAGGCGCGCTACGACGGAGCCGATGCACTGGCCATCTCACTCGACAGCGTCGCGCTGGGGCACCAGGAGGCATTCCTCCATGGCTGGGGCGGCGACGCGCCGGCGATCACGCGCGCGCAACTCGCCGCCGCCACCGCACTTCGCACGCTCGGCGCTTCAGCCGTCTCGCCCGTTTCCGGGCTGCCGATGGAGTTCGAACGCAAGTACCTGCTGCGCGCATTCCCGGCCGAAGCGGCTTCGGTAGAGGGAACGCGCATCGAGCAGGGGTGGCTCCCCGGCACGGCGTTGCGCGAACGGCTGCGCCGAGCCACGGCACCAGACGGGACGGAGCAATTCACGCGCACGATCAAGCTCGGGCCGGCGCACGCTCGTGTCGAAGTCGAGGAAGATACCGATCGCCTGCTGTTCGATGCGCTGTGGCCGCTGACGACAAGCGCGCGTATCAGCAAGCGTCGGCACGTGGTCCGGCATGGTCGGCACAAGTGGGAGATCGACGTCTTCCTCGACCGCGATCTCGTGCTTGCCGAAGTGGAGTTGTCACAGGAGTTCGAGACGGCAGAGATTCCGCTCTGGCTGGCACCGCATGTCGTGCGCGATGTCACCGAAGAGCCGGCGTATTTCAACGCCGTCATGGCGCGCGCCGAGTCGATGTCGTCCGGCGTGCGCTGACCCCGTCGTCGCTGGGCGATGCTGACCACCCTGCTCCCCATTCGCGATCGGCGCGAAAGAGTGATGGGCTACGCCGTGTCCGCCTTTCCGTCGGACGAACAGCGCGCGAGCGGTGGGGCCGACGACGAGGCGAGACAGACGGTTGAGATGGTGGGCCTGCTGTCTCGCCTGGCCACGCGAAGTCTCGTGGTGCCGGTCACACCCACTCTGGTGCGCAATGGTGCGCTCACGCGGTTTGCCTCAGTGGACGCTGTATGGTTGCTCGCGACCAGTGCGCTGGACGATGCCGCCACACGGAAGGCGGTCGACCGATTGCTTGGCACCGGCTTTCACTTCGCGCTGGATGGATATCCCGACGGGGAACCACTGCTTCCCTCGTTGATCGGTGCGACGATTGTGCTCGACGCGCAGCGCCTGTCAGCGCAGCTGCTGGAGAGCCGAGTGCGCGTGCTGCTCGAGGCGGGACTGCGCCCGCTGGTTCGTGGTGTCGACGATCGTGCGCTGCGACATCGCGTGATGGCGGTCGGCGTGCCGATGTACACCGGACGTCTGCTGACCCGGGCGGCGTCGGCCGCGGTGGATCGGAATGCGGAGGCCAGTGCGATGCGCGCCATTGCGATGCTCGCCGCGTTCGCCGATGGCCGTCCGCCCAACGCGGCGTTCGATGCGTTTGTGCGTGACGATCCACATCTGGCGGCCTCAATGCTTCGCTCGATGCGATCTGCGGCGCTCGGCGTGCGCGGACCCAAGTCTGTGGAGCACGCACTGAACGTGCTTGGTCGAGACGCGGTGATGGAGCAGCTCGTCGGAGTGACTGCACACCTGCTGGGCGAAGCGGCGCACGACGCCGAGCTATCGGTTATCGCGCTGCGACGGGCGCGCACCTGCGAGCGGGTGGGCGCCGCGCTCGACGGCGCGCCACATCCGCGCGCGCGCACGCTGGCCGGTCTGCTGTCCGTGCTGGAGTTCGCGCTGGGTGTTCCACCCGCTGTGCTTGTCGAACGCATGACGCTTCCGGGCGTGCTGCAGGATGCGTTGCTCGATCGACGCGAGCCCCTCGGCGCCCTCCTCGACCTGGTTGACGCGATGGAGTACGGGTGGTGGGAAGATCTGCGCTCGCGGTGCCGCAGACTTGGCGTCTCGCCTTCCATGGTCGGACAGGCCTGGCTTGCCGCATGGCGTAGCGCGCGCGATGAACTGGCCTTCTCGCGCGCCGACGCGCTCTGACAGATTTCGGACATGCCGCTTACTGCCCGCGCCTACCTGCTCGACCGATTCCGCACGGATGCACTCGCGCTCCGTCAACGCGCCGACACCCTTGCCGCGACGACGCAAGGCGGTGCCGGGCGCAGCAAGAGCGGACATGGTGCCGCGCCCGTGCCGGGCCCTGACGCCGAGACGTCGCGACGAATGGCCGCGGCGTGTGACAGCGTAGTGCAGATGCTCGAGGCCATTCCCGAGGCGGACGATTCCGCGCGCGGGCTGGCCTCGATCGTGTCACTGCTGCCGCTGCTCGAGCATCGCGCGGCGCAAGAGATCGGGGGCGCACCGGTACGCGCGGTGTATGCGGGCGCCGCCACGCGCATCAGGGAAGTCGAGGCTGCCGAAGCACAGGCGCAACTCGCTCCGCACGCCGGCGACGAGCACGATCTCGACGACGATGATGACGTGGACGACGACGATCTGCACGAGGATGCGACGCGATGAGCAAGCGACATGGTGCGAAGCCGGTCATCGAGGATGATGATGCAGATGACGCGCCGGCCGGCAAAGTCCGCCTCGACAAATGGCTCTGGGCAGCGCGCTTTTTCAAGACGCGGGCGCTTGCCGCGACCGCAATCGACGGTGGCAAAGTCGACGTGAATGGTGATCGCGCCAAGCGATCCAGACTCGTGCAGGCAGGAGATCAGGTCCGGCTGCGGAACGGCCCGATGGAATGGCAGCTCGTGGTAATTGAGATCGCCGCGCGGCGCGGTTCAGCGCAGATCGCGCAGGCGTTATACGAGGAATCGGCAGCGAGTCGTGCGCGACGCGAGGTCGTGCAGACACACTTGCGATCGATGCCGACCGCGTTCGCGTACGGGGAGAGTCGTCCCGGCAAACAGGATCGACGCGCAATTCGCCGACTGAAGGGCGACGTGTAGTTTCGTCGCGCCACTATCCGCGCGCAGTGCGCGGACACATGCTTCAATGACAACGCATCGACGCGGATACGCGACCTCCGAATGAACAACTTTTCATTTGCAGAATGGTCGCAGGATGTGCTTCGAACCTCTCCGCGCAGCAATCGTCGTGTTCGTCTGCTTTTCCCTGTGCACGGCGATTCACTCATTGCGTGATACCATGCGCGGTCGTGCATCGGACGGATGCGTCTGGGTGCGACGGCGGTAGCTCATCATCTGGCAGTCATGCGCATTCTGGTTATCGACGCCGACGAGATCGGCGTCGCACTGCTGCGTCGAGTGCTCACGCCCACAGGCCCGGCAATCGAAGTTGCGCCGGATGCGGCGAGCGGTCGCGAACGCGCACTCGTGAACGCATACAGTGCCATCGTGTTTGGTCGCATGCCGCAACCCGAGGATGGACTCGCGCTCATTCGCGACATCCGATTGGCGGGATCGAGTACGCCGATCGTTGCGCTCAGCAGTCCCTTCAGTGCTGCCGATGCCATCGTTGCGCTCGACACGGGTGCAGACGAGGTCATCGAAATGCCGCTCGACGAGGCGCTGCTTGGTGCGCGCCTCCGTGCGGTTATGCGTCGTCGGGATGGTGCTGCGATGGCGCTGCTGCGCGTCGGCGATCTTGAACTCAATCGCGTGAGTCATCAGGTGACCTGCGACGCCGTTCCGATGGCGCTGACCGCGCGGCAGTATGCACTGCTCGAGTATGTGGCACTGCATCGCGGTTCCACGGTGCTGCGCACGACGCTGCTGGAGCAGGTGTGGAACCTGCAGTTCGATCCAGGCTCGAATGTGGTCGACGTGCATGTCGCGCAGCTGCGCAAACGCCTGCGTGACGCCGGCAGCACGGTGGAGCTGCGTACGGTGCGTGGCGAAGGGTACGCGCTCGACGCGCGCTAATCGACCGGAGACGCCGAGAGCAGCCGCAACACGGCGTCCAGCTCCGCATCGGTCGGCGCATTGCGTCGGTCGCCGGTCGCGGCCATCCAGACCACTGGCAGCGACGGTGCGAGTGCGC
>Ga0163144_10025743_pt1 | contig 11475 bp, 6 predicted proteins | sample OliLak19BULKMAT1_FD_123175 | JGI IMG/M metagenome (GOLD analysis project Ga0163144, IMG submission 123175) | Freshwater microbial mat bacterial communities from Lake Vanda, McMurdo Dry Valleys, Antarctica - Oligotrophic Lake LV.19.BULKMAT1 | ecosystem: Environmental > Aquatic > Freshwater > Lake... | reverse complement strand
AGCGCGTTTTCCGCCAGCGTAGAAGTCGAAACCGGTGAGACGGATTTGGCAATTCCAGGGGTTGTTCACCGGGTGGGTCAGCACGTCGATGGCAAACGCTTGGCTGTCGTCACCGAGAATGGGTTTCGTCGTCAAGATCTCGGGCCAGCGTTTGGGACCTCCTTTCGTGAAGGGTTCCAGCGAACCGGCCGGCGCCGCGGTCTTCGCGTATGCTCGCAAAGCGTCGGCATTCTCCTCCGCGAGAAGCACCTTGAGCGCGACCGGCGTCGATGCCGCCGCGATCTTCAGCACGGTAAAGCCGTCCTGCTCCGAAAGCGTGCCGTGGCCGACGACTGCCGCGGAAATTCCCACCGGCGCGACGCGCATCAGGAGATCGCGCGAAGACTTGCCGACATTGAGCGTGCGAGTGTAAACGACCTTGCCGGTCGGGGTTGTATCGTAGGCGGGTGATTCGAGGATTTTGGCATCGCCGACGGTGGACGCGAGTATGGTTTGGTTGCCATAGTGATAGAGTCCGCGATATTGCGCCCACGCGCGGGGCAGCGGGCCGTAGGGTTTGTCATCGCGGCCACGCAAACGCGGATCGTCGAATTGGCCGGTCTCGGGGTTGGCCCAACCGGGCCCGACCGGATTCGCGAAACGCACCTCGCCCGCCACATGAGGATGAATCTGGTGTTGGCCGTTAAAGTTGATGCCTTTCCAATCGATGAAACCATCGCCGGTCCATGCCGCGACCATACGCATCGTGTCATGATCGAAGAGCATCCAGTGCCGGCCCCGCGAGACGCCGCCGGGGCCGTTGTCGAGCCGCATCGCGATTGCCTTGTAGGCGAGATTGCCCTTGTCGCCGACTTCCAGAGCCGCGATCAGGCTGGGGCCGTAGTTCATGTTCACCCAGGGCTGGATGTTGGAGGGCTTGGGTCCGCGACTTGTGCCTTTGGGCAGGGCGGCAAGATACGCGCCGTCGACCTTGGAATATTGGCTGGGATTGTGGCGCTGGAGATACGTCTCACGGATGTAGTGAATGACGTCGTATTTCTGCTCCGGCACCATCCAGGCTTGGGGCGTCATCATGCCGAAGCCATGGGTGAGCGTTTGATACATGCGGAACGGATCGGCCCCATTCTTGAACTTGCCTTCCGCGAAGCGCAGAGACGTCGGGAGCGAACCGGGCTTGTCTTTGTCGCCATGACAATTCGCGCAGACCCGCACGTAGATTTCGGCGCCACGCTTGAGACTCTTGCCATCGAGGGATTTGAGCAGGCCGGCGTGGTCGAGATCCCGTTCGTATGCGGGCAATGGCGCCGCCGCGAAGAGGGATGCGGGCGGGCGCAACTCGCGGGCACGCTCCGGCCCTTTTTCGGCGATTTCCATCAGATAACGGGTCAGATCCAAAAACTCCTGCCGGCCGGACAGCAAGTTGACGAGGCCCTCCGGCATGATCGACGGACCTTTGTCGTTACGCACATCGATGTCTTTCTTCAGAATCGTGATCGACATGCCGTCCCGGTTTGGGTCGCGCAAGACGACCGCGTCGCCCCGCTCTTGCGCAATCAGCCCCGTGAAGATTCTGCCGTCGATGGTCGTAATGACGACGGTCTCGAATCCTTTCTTGACGACTTTGGACGGCGACAGAAGCGACTCGATGAGATGCACATCCGGCGTTTTTTCGCCGGCTTTCGCGAGATCGGGGCCAAGTCGGGCGCTTTCCTTCTCGGCATCATGGCAACGCACGCAGCTTAGTTGCGGCCGGTGAAAGATCAGGGCGCCGCGGATTGGATCGCCCTTGTCCCGTGCCGCCTGGGCCAAGACTTCCGCCTTTTCCTTTAAGAGCTTCTGCGCGAGCGTTGGGACGGGTTCCCCCGCGAATGTCATGGGCGCCGCGAGGAAGGCGATTGCGATCCAGCAAAACCGATACGTCATCCGTCTCTCCTGACTGTAAGTGATTTTTAGATGATACCATGCCCAGCGGGAATCGACTACCATGCCGCTTGCGGCTTAGCGTTCGCCTCGTTGTCGCATGGTACGATGTCCCGCGAAAGCGGCGATGAATCGCCGCACTCCAAAAAAATCGGGCGGAACTGGCGTCACACGTCCGAAACGATTAGGCTGACGGTCGTCAGTATCGAGGATCCGTTTCTTTTCTGAATGGGAATGCAGAGCATGTCGAGAAGAATCGTGCGAACCCTATTCGTGATGGCAACCAGTTTGTGGAGCAGCCACACGCTCCACGCGGCAACGCTGCCGCTCGCCGTCGACGGCAAGGCCTTGCAACCGATCATCATTTCGGCGCGTGCTTCCGATGCGACGAAGGAAGTCGCCAAGGAACTCGCGACGTATTTGGACCGCATCACCGGAGCGAAGTTTTCCGTTGAGGTCGGCGACGGCTCGAACGGCATTGTCCTCGGCACAATCGCCGATTTCCCTTCCAAAGCGTTATCGAAATCCCTGGCAATCCACGACACTTGCGACGGCCGGGAGGCATTCGCCATTCGCACCGAACCGAAACGGCTCCTACTGATTGGTGCGACCGATTTGGGTACGTCGCATGCGGCATTCCGCTTGCTCGAGCATCTGGGCTGTCGCTGGTTCTTTCCGGCGCCGGAATGGGAGGTGGTGCCTGCCGCGAAGTCGCTCGCCGTTTCGTTCGACGAAACGGATCGGCCTCGCATCCTCGCGCGGCGCATCTGGTATGGCTACGGCTTCTTTTCCGACAAGGGGCATCCCCACGGAGGCAGCGCCGCGAAGGATTACCAGGCGTGGGCCCGACACAATCGCATGGCGAGTTCCTTCGCCGTTTACGCGGGACACGCTTGGCAGTCGATCATCGCCGAGAACAAGAAGATATTCGAGGAACATCCCGAGTATCTGGCGCTCGTCAAGGGAGAACGCAAAGGGCCGCAACTTTGCGTGAGCAATGCCGAGGTGCAACGTCTCGCCGCGGCCTGGGCGATTCGATACTTGGACAAGAATCCGGCGCGCGAGATGGTTTCGATGGAATGCTCCGACGGCCACGGGCATTGCGAATGCGCGGAATGCAAAAAGCTCGGCGGCGTCTCGAACCGAGTATTCGGGCTCGCCAATCATGTCGCGCGGGAAGTGGCGAAGAAGCACCCGGGCAAAATGGTCGGCTGTCTTGCCTATAGCGATCACAGCGAACCGCCGTCGCTTCCGCTTGAACCGAATGTCTACGTGCAACTGACCGCTGGCTTCAACTATGGCCGTTATACGCACGACGAGTTGGTCGATCTCTGGGCCAAGAAATGCAGCAAGCTCGGGTTCTACGAATACTTCTCCGTTTGGCTTTGGGACTTCGACCGGCTCCCCGGCGGCAACGGCTCGAACCTCACGCGCACTAAGACGATGATCGACCGCTACGTGAAAGCCGGCGCGACCAGCTTCGACGCCGAGAGCGGCAACAACTGGGGCGTGCATGGACGAGGGTATTACATTGCGAACAAGCAACTGTGGAATCCCGATTGCAATTCGGACGCGCTGCTCGCCGACTTTTACGCCAAGGCGTTCGGGCCCGGCGCGACAGCGGTGCAGCGCTATTACGAACGCATCGCGCCCGATTTGAAGCCGATCCTCAGTCGCGGCCTGATCGGCGAAGCGTTTCGCGACATCGCCGAGGCCGCCCAAGTCGCCAAGGATCGGTCCGACGTGCTCGCGCGATTGGATCATCTGAAGCACTATCTCCGCTATGTCCATCTGCGCTGGCAGTTCGATCACGAGAAAGACAAGGCCAGGCAGAAGGAACTTGCCGTCGCGATCCTGACGCTCGCTTACCGCACGCGTTATGAATACATGAACCACTGGGCGGCGATGCGGCAAACGTTCGTTTCAGACGCGGCGAAACGGTTCGACGAGCCGGGCTGGAAGGGGAACGACAAAACGCCCAGGCCCTGGATCGTCGATACGCCGGTTAAACGCGAAGAAACGGCGCGTTGGTTTCGCGAAGGGTTGGATTATTTTCAACCCACGCCCGTCACGGAAGTCGCCTTCTCAAGCGATCTCGTTCCATCAAAGAGGACGAGCGCCAAGCCCGCGCTTAGCCAACAGATGTATCAAAACGCGGCGACCTACGCCTTGCGAAAGGTCGAAGGCGAACCCTTGGAAGTCGAGATCACGGCCGGCGTCATCGCGCATTATCGCGATCGGCCCGCGGCGACCTGGAAGCTGAGCGACGGCAAGGGAAATGTCGTCGACTCCGGACGCTTGCCTCTCGACGGCGAGGCGCGCAAACTGACGCTCAAGGCACCCAAAGCGGGCACCTATTTCTTCGAGTGCAACACGTCGGCGGGATGGAGGATCAAAGTCCAACCCGGCCAGGCGGTTTCGCTGCTCAACGTGCGTGGCCAACGCCTGCTGCACCTGGGACAGATGCAGGAAATGTTTTTCTTCGTCCCCAAGGAAACCCGCGTCCTCCAGTATTTCTGGAGCGGCGGCGCGCACAAAGTGCATGGTCCAGACCGAAAAATCCTCGCGGAGGTGAAGACGAGCGACGAAGTGGTGAGCATTCCCGTCCCCGAGGGAAAAGACGGCCAACTCTGGAGTCTGTCGCCGCGGGCGCATAGCCAACTCTGGTTCTTCAACGCGCCGAACGTGATTGCGGCGTCGCCATCGGCGCTGCTGTTGCCGCGCGAGGTGGACAAGGGCAATGCGCTGAAATGACATGGGCGGTCGCGAGGCATTTGCGTGCATTCACAATTAGCCAATGCACCTGTCATTCCTCGCATTTCGTTGACACCTCGTGCAGACGCGGATAGTTTGCCGGAGGTAATGTTTCCGACTACCCTGCCGCAAGCGGCTTAGCGTTCGCGCTGCCGAAGTAAACGGACCAAACCCTGACCGGGATCAAATCATGAATCTAGAACGGACGCGCCGGCGTGGCATCATCGGCATCGCAAGCATCGCGACACTGCTTGCGGCAATACTGCAAGATGCGCAAAGCCAGGATGCGACGAAATCGCGCAAGACCGCGCCCGATGTTCTCAGCAAGGACGAGCAAGCAGACGCACGCGGCATGATCGACCGCGACATCAAACGGCGTACTGAGGAATTCAACGCCCGGCATCGCGAGGAATGGTACAAGATCACGACTCGCGAGCAGTGGGAGAAGTATCGCGACGAACGCATCGGCCGGCTGCGCGAATCGTTGGGCACATTCCCCAAGCCCGGCAAAGTGAATATCCGAACGACGAACATCATCAAAGGCGACGGCTACCACATTGAAAACGTCGCCTTCGAGAGCCGGCCGGAGAATTGGGTCGTCGGCAATCTGTACGTGCCTGCCAAACCAGGCAAATCGATGCCGGGCATCTTGATCGCCCACGCCCATCATCGCGGCAAGAATCAGTCGGAGATGCAGGACATGGGCATGACCTGGGCCCGCGCCGGGTGCGTGACGCTGGTGATCGACCAAGTCGGCTACGGCGAACGCCGTTCGCATCCATTCCATTCGGACGCGGATTATCCCAAACCCTACAAGACGTCGCGGCAGGACTATTACTTCCGCTACGACACGGGCGTACAACTGCAACTCCTGGGCGACAGCTTGATGGGCTGGATGGCCTGGGATTTGATGCGCGGCGTCGATGTCTTGCTGGCAGGCGACGGCATCGACCCCAAACGCATCATCATATTGGGCGCGGTCGCCGGCGGCGGCGATCCGGCCGGCGTCACGGCGGCGCTCGACGAACGCATCACCTGCTGTGTCCCCTTTAATTTTGGCGGCCCGCAACCGGAAACGAAGTATCCGCTACCCGACGACGCGGAGACGAAGTTCAACTATCTGCTCTTCACCTATTGGGATTCGACGCGCGGCCTCCGCCTGGGCGCGAGCGGCGATTTTCCGCACTGGGTCATCACGGCCAGCATCGCGCCGCGCTATCTCATCCATGGCCATGAATTTTCGTGGGACGGCGAACGCGATCCGGTCTGGAAACGGTATCAGAAAGTATGGGGCGAGTTCTATGGACAGGCGGACCGCGTGGGCGTTGCCCATGGCAAAGGAATATTGCGTTTGTCCGCGCCCGCAGCGTCTCACTGCACCAACATCGGCGAGTTCCATCGCCGCATGATCCATCCGCTGTTCGTCAAATGGTTCGGCATTCAGGCGAAGGAGTACAGTGCGCCGCGGCCCGGAAGCGAGCTGACCGTATGGACCGACGCCGCGCGCAAGGAAGTTATGCCCAAAACCCTCAACGAAGTGATGAGCGAAGTCGGGGTGGCGCGCATCGCCAAGGCGCGGGCGCAACTTGCGGATAAAAAACCTGCGGAGCGACGACGGATGTTGCGCGACGGATGGAGCAAGATCCTTGGGCCCGTCGCACCCACGAAACCGGCGGTCGTCAAATCGCGTACCGTGGACAAGGAACCGATGGACGGCGCGAAGGTGGAACGCATCGTTCTCGAAGTCGAACCCGGCATTGTCGTGCCGCTCCTGCTGTTGACTCCCGCGAAGGCAGCCAAGAACGCCCCGGTCGTTGTCGCACTTTCGAATTCGGGCAAGGCGGGCTTTCTGAAGAATCGGTCGGACGAGTTGGGCAAACTGCTAAATGCCGGCGTCATCGTGGCGCTGCCGGATGTTCGCGGCACCGGCGAAACGCGCTTGGGAAGTTCACGCGGAAGGGACAGCACCGACACGAATCATTCCGTCCATGTGCAACTTTTCGGCGAGACCTTGCTCGGCCAACGGCTGCGCGATTTGCGCTCCGTCCTGGGCTACCTGCGCTCGCGCGATGACATCGACGCCAGACGCATCGCCCTCTGGGGGGACTCCTTCGCGATGCCCAATCCGCCCGATGCTAACTTCAAAGTGCCGCACGCGGCCGATGGCTGGCCTCGACACGCGGAACCCCTGGGCGGCTTGCTCAGCCTGTTGGGGGCACTTTACGAAGACGATATCCGCGCCGTGTATGTCGGCGGCGGACTTAAGGACAATCAATCGATCCTGTCCCATTTCGCCGTCCTGGTTCCGCATGGCGATGTCGTTCCCGGTGCGCTGACGACGGGCGACCTTTGCGACTTGGCGGGCGGACTTGCGCCGCGGCCGCTGCGCTTCGAGGCCACGGTCGACCACATGAATCGCATCGTGTCGGACGGAGAACTGCGCAAAAGCTATGCCCCCGCGATTCAGGCGTATGGCACGGCGTCACCCGCAATCAGCCTCTCGCCGGAGCGTTCCTCGGCGGCCCAGTGGCTGATCGCCCAAATCAAATAGCGAATCAACTGGATTCCTGTTTGTTGGGCGACTGATACGCGTTCAAAACCCGTTCGATGTCCTCGCCTTCGTAGCCGTGTTCCACCATGCGTTGGGCGAGGGCGGCCTTGTCCAGCGCCTCGTTGCCTGTCGAAACAGCGGCTCGGCTTTCCATGGGTTCGCGACTCGCCAGCATCACTTTTTCGATTTCGTCGGCCGTCATTCCCCGGTCGAGCATCTGTTGCTTGATGGCAGCTTCCGTTTCCGCGATGCGGACCCGGCGCCACTGATTTACCACCACGGCTATCGCCGCATACAACAAGCCGCCTACCACGGCAACGAGTCCAATCAACTGAATGCCGCTGAACTTGTCGAGGAATTCGTGCATGGGACACCCGTTACATTCGTGGACACGATCTTAGACGCAGTCGTGGTCGGACCCTTATTCGTCGGATCGCCGCGTCCATTTCGTGACGGATCCGAAAAAGGCAATTACACATCGCACAACCGCACCGCCTGGCGCAGTCCTTCCTCCGCGTTACGCGTGGGAATGAATTCCTGGCCCACGTAACCGGCATATTTGATGTCGAGCAGTTTCCGCATCACGGCCGGATACTGAACCTCCTGCCGATCATCGAGTTCGCCGCGTCCCGGCACGCCCGCGGTGTGGACGTGGCCGATGATGTCGCGGCACTGCTCGATGCGGCGGATGATGTCGCCGTGCATGATCTGCACATGATAGATATCGAACAACAGCTTGAGGCGCGGCGACTTGATCCGGCGGATGACGCCGGCGAGCCAGTCGAGATCGTCCCCTTGATAACCGGGATGCCCCTTCATCGCATGTGTGTTGTCGCGCGTATTGAGGTGCTCGATGCAAACGGTGACACGCCGTTTGGCGGCGTGTTCGAGGACGGGGCGTAGGCCGCGCACGCAGTTGTCGGCGCCGTCCGCCATGCTGATTTCGCCGCTCTTGGGATCGTCGGCGTCGCGCCATTTGAAGCCGGTAAAGGCGATGACGTTGGGCACTTCCGCCTCGGCGCAGGCGTCGATGGTCTTGCGCGTGCGCTCGATGACTTCCTCGTGATAGCGCGGATTGTTGAAGCCGCGCATGAAGGGGGCGCCGGGCATGCCGTTGGAGGCGATCGCGCAGGTGAGGCCGAACTTTTGCAGCACCTTCCACTGGTCCGGCGGCGCCAGTTCCACGGAACGGCAGCCCAGATCCCGCGCTACCCGGCACATTCGTTCCAGATCCCAGCGATCGCCCATGGCGTTGAAGCACCAATAAACGACCGATTGGCGTATGCGGCCGTTGAGCATGGGTTTTTCCTGGGCGGTTGCCGCCGCGGGAAGGATCGCGGCTGCGCCCACGGCCGCCGCGCCGGTCAGAACTTTGCGTCGATCGATTTTTCGAGGGTTCATCATAGACTCCATATCGGCCAAGCGGATTGACGCTTCCACCGGCCCCTAACGGGGCTCGGCTCTGAACATTTGGCGTATTGCGCGATAGGTCTGGTGTTGTCACTTTTGATTCTTCAGAAGTCCCAGCATCGATTCGCCCATTGCTTTGCCGATGCGATTGAACCAGATGGCGCTGCCAAGGTAGTGATACGCGTGGTCGCCGCCCGTCTTTTGCCATTCTTCGAAGTTCTCTTTCCATTTGGGGTAAAGGTCTTCGGCGGCTTTATCGACGAGGATGTCCGTGCGGATCGCCTGAACATTTCCCTTGAACTCGGGAATGTCGTTCATCGAAAGCTGCGCTTTTTGGATGGTGAGCATCGCTCCTTTGGCTTCCTTTGAGCCGTTTTGGCCCATGACACCGGTGACGAACGGCAGCTTGGGCGCATGCAGATCCTTGCGAATGTCGTTGATGAAGTGCTTCATGTTCGAGGCGTATTCGTCCTGCGCGCCGTATTGATCGTTCCAACCCTGGAACCAGACGAAGCCCGCGATCTCCAGCTTCTTGCCCTTGAGCGTGGGGAACAATTTGGCATAGTTATCCATCACGTCTTTCACTTCCACCATCATGTCGCGATACGACGAGCCATACTGCTTCTTGATGTCCGCCATCGTCGGCAATGGGGCGTTCTTCTTTTTCTTTTCGTTGTTCTTCTTTACGTTCGCCTGCGCCTGGGCAAGTTCTTTTTGGAGAACTTCTTCGGCGGGAAACCCGGCCGAGGGCGAACGGAAAAGCTTGAACAGCGAATGTCCGCCCCACGCCGCTTTTACAAGGATGACCGGTTCCTCGAAGTGGTTGCCCACAACCGTGCCGAATTCGAGCGCGACGCCCGTTCGGCCCGGCGATCCGTAGCCGATGGTCAGCGGGCCGTGGCGATTGAGGAATTTGATAAACACGTCGTCGCGTTCGATCCACTTGTCGTCTTTGCGCAAGTGCTCGAATAGATGCTTGGTCTTGGGATCCTTGGCTTGATGTTCGAGGAGGGCGTTGGGCGCCTTGCCTTCCATGTTCGATTGGCCGGCGAGTATGAACACCTTCACGGTCTTGTCGCCGGCAACCAGCGGATTGGCCGTGAGAAGACAGACGCCAAGGAGAGGGAGCAGAGAACGAAGCATCGCGATCCTTTCGTTTGCGAAGTTTTTCTCGGAGGCCCGCCGTTATTGGAGGGCGGCAATGTCATAGTGCCGTTCTACCCGGACAAGCGAGCCGTTACAAGCAACTCCGGCGACGACACCATGCGAGAGCGATAATGTTCACTGGCTGGTGGGTCGCCGTAACCTTACCGGATTGTTAGCCATTTTCCACTTGACCGCGACAAGAAATAGGCGAGAATTCCAATGCCTGCCTAGAACTCCTCTAAGTTCACTCCTTCGGACGGACGACCCATGCTCACTCTTTGGGGCGAAAAGCATAAGCTGTGCGGCGGAATCACGCGGCGCGGCTTTCTCAAAATCGGCGGACTCGGCGCCGGCCTGACCCTCGCCGACATGCTCCGCCTGCGTGCCGGCGCCTCCGGCGCGGCATCGCCTCGGCCCAAGTCCGTCATCATGGTCTGTCTTTTCGGCGGGCCGCCCCATACCGACACGTATGATCTTAAACCGGACGCGCCGGCCGAGTATCGCGGCGAGTTTCGCCCCATCGCCACCAATGTTCCCGGCGCCAATATCTGCGAACTCTTCCCACGCCAGGCGCGGATGTGGGACAAGTTCTCCGTCGTGCGCAGCGTCGTCGCCGGCCAATCCGACCACCGCGATCACGAAACGCATACCGGATTCATGCAAGCGGCAGCCCGGCCGTGCTTCGGCTCGGTCGTCTCCAAAATCCGCGGTGTCAGTCCCGAGGGCATGCCGCCCTTCGTGAATCTGCGTTTCGAGTCGAGCGCGCTGGAACCGACCTACCTTGGGCAAGAACATCGCGCCTTCGCGCCGCGCGGCGAGGCGCTGCTGAACCTGAGCCTTTCGCCTTCCGTTTCGGTCGAGCGCTTGAACCAGCGCCGGACCATGCTCAGCCAATTTGACGGCGTACGGCGCGAAGTGGATACGACCGGCACACTCGACGCGATCGACGCCTTTAGCGGGCAGGCGTATGACATGATTCTCTCCGGCGCGGTACGACGGGCGCTCGATATTTCGCGCGAAACGGAGCGCATCCGCGACCGCTATCGCGGCGTGGAAAAATTCCTGCTCGCGCGCCGCCTCGTCGAAGCGGGCGTCGGCGCCGTGACGATCGACATCGGCAATTGGGACACACACTTTGATAATTTCCCCTATTGCCGTGAATGGCTCCCCAAGGTCGATCGGGCGCTTTCGACACTCGTGCAGGATTTGCACGATCGCGGCCTCGATCAAGACGTCGTCACCATCATGTGGGGCGAGTTCGGCCGCACGCCGCGCATCAACAACCGCGCCGGACGGGACCACTGGCAGCCGGCGATGTCCGCCCTGATCGCGGGCGGCGGCTTGCGCATGGGACAAATGATCGGCTCCACCACCTCGCGCGGCGAGGAAGCACGCGATCGGCCGTATCGTGTTCCCCAGGTTCTGAGCACCATCTACCGCGCCATTGGCATCGACCCGGCCCAAACCTTCCGCGACCACACCGGCAGACCCATGTCGATCCTCGACGATCGGGAGCCGATCGCGGAATTGATTTGACGGGCCGGAAGTTTACTCTAGACCGGAGCGTATCGTGTGATCCCGGACACACGGTCAAAGTCGGCGTCGAGGCTGGCCAGAGCAGTGAGTCCGTTGTCCTGCATCACGGCTACCCCACAGTCCCTCGTCAGGATCATTGAGGAAGCGATGTAGTTCTT
>Ga0163144_10025742_pt1 | contig 11475 bp, 7 predicted proteins | sample OliLak19BULKMAT1_FD_123175 | JGI IMG/M metagenome (GOLD analysis project Ga0163144, IMG submission 123175) | Freshwater microbial mat bacterial communities from Lake Vanda, McMurdo Dry Valleys, Antarctica - Oligotrophic Lake LV.19.BULKMAT1 | ecosystem: Environmental > Aquatic > Freshwater > Lake... | reverse complement strand
TCTCGAGCCGAGCGCGTCGATGTCGTCAGCTCCCTTTCCCATGGGCCCGGCTTCACCTCCCGAGGTGATCGAACGCTGCTTTGCCAGCGCGACCGAACATTTTCTCAACGCCGCTACCGAGTCATTCGCGCTGTTGGACCAGGACGGGCGCGTGATCCGCGCCAACATCGCCTATCGCCGCCTGACCGGTCCCGCAGGCGGCGCACCTGACGCATCGATCCTTTCCTACGTAGAGGCAGACGGGCGCGAGGCCGTTCGCGAGACGCTGCGTAACCTGAACGAAAAGGCGCCCGCACGGACGACGCAGATCCGCTTCCGCATCGGAAATGAAACGCGCCTGATTGACGCCGACCTGAGCTGGCTCGATTCCTCCGGCTTCATCTCGTTCGTCGGTCGGGACGTGACCAGGCAGAACCTGCTCGCGCGTGAGCGACAGGAGACGGCCGCCTCGCGCGACGCAGTGGAGCAGGTAGGCGATATCGGCCACTGGCGGACAGGACGCGACCTGAAGCTGCATTGCACGTCTGGCGCTGCTCGCATTCTCGGGCTCGATCCGGCGGCTCCGCCGCTGCTGCTCTCCGATCTCGCCGAGATGATCCTGCCGGAAGATCGGGTGAGCGCGGTCGCCGGCGCGCGCGAGGCATGCGACAAGCGCCGCCCGGTGAAGCACACATTCCACATTCGCCGCGCCGACGGCACGACGCGGATGATCCGCATCGCCGGGGCTCCGTCGATCGACGCGCGTGGCCAGGTCGAGTCCATGAGTGGCGTGATCGTCGACAAGACCGACGGCCATGTGGCGCTGCAGGCGGCGCTCAACGCCGATTCCACCGTGCGGCGTTTCGTGCAGGCAGCGCCCATGCCGATCTGCATGTGCGACAAGGAAATGCGCGTGATGATGGCCAGCGCGAGCTGGATTGCGGAGCAGAAGCTTACAGAGGAAGAGGTTCTCGGCCGCAATGTGTACGACATTCTGACGTGGCTGCCCGAGAAGTGGCGGGCAATGGACCGGCAGGTGATGCGCGGCGAGTTCATGAGTCATGACCGCGATCCCTTTCTCGGTACAAATGGGCGTGAACGCTGGGTGAAATGGTCATCCGCCCCGTGGTATGACGGCGATGGCGAAGTCGGCGGCATCATCTCCGTGCATGAAGATGTGACGAAGCTTGTGCGCGCGCAGCACGAAATCGAATCCTCGAAGGAGCGTCTTTCCTTCGGCATGGCGATCACCCACATGATGATCTGGGAGCTCGATTTCGAAAAGCGCGAGACCTATCTCGAAGGCGAGTGGAAGCATTTCTTCCCGCAACGCCCTTCGTTCGATTCGCTGACCGGCGGCGATGCCTGCATCCATCCGGCCGACCGTGATCTGGTGAGCAATCGCTGGCGCGCGCACCTGGCGGGCGGGGCGTCGTACACGGTGGAGTATCGTGTCCAGTTCGGCGACGGCAAGGAGATGTGGCATGCGGCTTCGATCCGCATCCTCAAGACGATCAAAGGTTCGCCGGCCCGTGCGTTTGCAGTCATCCAGGACATAACGGCCCGCAAGCTGATAGAGCTGAAGGCGATGGACGCCGAGCAGCGCGCGCTGGTTGCGGCGGCCGCCAAGTCCGACTTCCTGTCCAACATGAGCCACGAAATCCGGACGCCTCTCAATGGCGTTCTGGCCGTCTCCGAAGTGCTGGCGCGCACGCCGCTCGACGACCGGCAGGGCGAGATGGTGCGGCTGATTTCGACATCTGGCCGGACGCTGCTGCGGGTGATGGACGATCTCGTCGAGTTTTCGCGGCTCGAGGGCGACGATATCCAGTTCGATATCCGGCCGTTCGAACTTGAAGAGACGCTGCGCAACACCTGCGAGGCGGCGCGGACGCGTGCAGAGGCGAAGGGTCTGCAGTTCGAGACATTCGTGTCGGCGAGCTGCGATGGCGTTTTCCGTGGTGATCCCGTGCGGATAGGGCAGGTGCTCGGTAACCTGCTGAACAATGCGGTGAAGTTCACCGAGCAGGGCCACATCAGCGTTTCTGCGCATGTCGAGGATCTGCCTGGTGGCGCAACGCAACTGCGCCTGTCAGTGACCGACAGCGGCGTTGGTTTTGCGCCTGAACTGGCAGAGCGGATTTTCGAGCGGTTCGAACAGGCCGACATCTCGACGTCGCGGCGCTTCGGCGGTCTTGGGCTCGGGCTGTCGATCGTCAAGCGGCTGGTCGAACTGATGAACGGCCAGGTGACCGCGCAGTCCAGGGAAGGCGAAGGCTCCAGGTTCGAAGTGGTCGCGCCGATTTCCCGCGATCGCATTGCTGCGCTGGGGGCGATAACGGCGGTCGAGGTCGAGGATTTCGACGCGGAGACCAATCTCGACAATCTCAGGCTCCTGGTCGCCGAAGACAATCCGATGAACCGCCGCGTCGTGGAACTGCTGCTAGCGCAAAGCGGCTTGCACATAACCTTTGCGGAGAATGGCAAGGAAGCGGTCGAGAAGTTCTCGGCTGGCAAGTTCGATCTCGTGCTGATGGACCTGCAGATGCCGATCATGGGCGGCCTTGCGGCGATGCGCGCGATTCGTGCGTGGGAGAAGACTCAGGGTCGGATTCCGACGCCGATGCTTGCCGTATCCGCCAACGCAACGGATGAACATGTTATCGAAGCGAAGGGGGCTGGCGCAGACGATCACGTCGCCAAGCCCATCGTGAGGGAAACCCTGTTTGAGGCAATCGCCCGCCACGCGCGGTCGTCGCGCGGGCCGGATAATTCGGCGAAGCAGGACGACAGCGATTTCGATCTGGATGAGTTCGACGTCGCGGTGTGAGTTCTGCGCAACGCCGGGCGCTTGCCGGCCCGTCATTTCACCGCCGAAAATGCTGCCGCCGATCGCAGGGTCCCCGCCACTCCGCAGAGAGGGATCGTGCGCTCAGCCCATAAAGGTGCGGCGGAAGAAATCCCCGACAGTGCCGGGGGCGTAGACGCCGAACATGATGAGGCCGAGCGTGAGAACGTGCAGCGCGGTGATCAGGGCGGTGATCGTCACAAAGCCGGGCTTGTAGGTCTTGTGCCTGAGGACGTGCTGGGCAAGCAGGCCGCCGACGATGCCGAATGTCAGGTCGGCGAGGTGAAGGCGGCGTTCGGGCGCGCGCCACTCGCGCTTTTCGGCGGCGCGCTTGTCGGCCTGGTAGAACAGGAAGGTGACGATGCTGCCGATGATGTAGAGCAGGCCGACCCATGCGGGAATGTGGCTGAGCATAACGTTGTTGCCGACGAGGACGATGATCGTCGCGGCGGCGGCTGTGCGCATGGAGATGTGGAGCATGCCGGGACGGGGCTCGCGGCGGGGTTTTTCAGCTGGCGCTAGCGCCGCGCTGGCATCGTGCGTGGCGGAGGGTTGCGCGATCTGTGTGGCGCCTTTCGGCGCGCTGCCAGCCGGCGCGTTTGCAGTCCGGACGGTCGGCGGCTCGATGATACGCGCCTTGAGTGCGGCGGGGCGGCCGTTGGCGCCTTCACCGACTTCATAGGTGAGCCTGTCGCCCGGCTTGGGGCGTTCGTTGCTCTTCCCGATCGATTTCATGTGGACATAGAGTTTGCCGGCGGCGCCGGGGCGGCGGATGAAGCCGAAACCCCGGGCGTCGTGCCAATCCTCGAGTATGCCGTTTTCGCGCGCCACCCGCTCTGGGTAACCTCATTTGTTTGAGCGGTTCCTAACAAGATCGTCGACAACTGCGGGGTCGGCCAAGGTTGATGTGTCGCCGAGGTTCGAAAAGTCGTTTTCGGCGATTTTCCTCAGGATGCGCCGCATGATCTTTCCCGAGCGGGTTTTCGGGAGGCCGGGGGCGAACTGGATCACGTCGGGCGAGGCGATGGGGCCGATCTCCTTGCGGACCCAGTTCACGAGTTCCTTGCGCAGGGCATCGGTGGGAGCCTCTCCCGCCATCAGCGAGACATAGGCATAGATGCCCTGGCCCTTGATGGCGTGCGGGTAGCCTACGACGGCGGACTCGGCCACTTTCGGATGCGCAACGAGCGCGCTCTCGACTTCGGCTGTGCCGAGGCGGTGGCCGGACACGTTGATGACGTCGTCGACGCGGCCCGTGATCCAGTAATAGCCGTCAGCATCGCGGCGGCAGCCGTCGCCGGTGAAGTACTTGCCGGGGTAGGTCCTGAAGTAGGTGTCGACGAAGCGCGCATGGTCTCCGTAGACGGTACGCATCTGGCCGGGCCAACTGTCGAGGATGCACAGGTTTCCGGAGGTGGCGCCTTCGAGCACCTCGCCCTTGTCATCGACCAGTTGCGGTAGGATCGAGAAGAAGGGTTTGGCCGCCGAGCCGGGCTTGAGGGCGTGTGCGCCGGGGAGGGGCGTCATCAGCGTGGCGCCGGTTTCCGTCTGCCACCAGGTGTCGACGATGGGGCAGCGCATCTCGCCGACAATTCGGTAGTACCACTCCCAAGCTTCGGGGTTGATCGGCTCGCCGACCGAGCCCATCAGGCGCAGGGATTTGCGCGATGAATTCGTGACGAATTCGTCGCCGGCGCCCATGAGCGCACGCAGCGCGGTGGGCGCGGTGTAGAAGATCGTGACCTTGTGCTTGTCGATCGTCCTCCAGAAACGCGAGGCGTCAGGCCAGGTGGGGATGCCCTCGAACATCACCGAGGTCGCAGCGTTCGCAAGCGGCCCGTAGACAACATAGGAATGGCCGGTGACCCAGCCGACATCGGCGGTGCACCAGAAGACGTCGCCCGGCTTGTAGTCGAAGACAATCTCGTGGGTCATCGAGGCCCAGACGAGATAGCCCCCCGTGGTATGGAGCACGCCCTTGGGCTTTCCGGTGGAGCCGGAAGTGTAGAGGATGAAGAGCGGGTCTTCGGCGTTCATCTCCTCGGGCTCGCAGTCATCGGTCTCGTTCTTGGCGAGCACGGAGTAGTAGTGGTCGCGGCCGTGCAGGAGCTTGATGTCGCCGCCCGTCCGCTTGACCACGATCACGGACTTGACCGTCGACTGCGCGCCCAGCTTGTCCAGCGCCTCATCCACATTGGCTTTGAGCGGGATCGGCTTGCCGCCGCGCACGCCTTCGTCGGCGGTGATGACGCAGGTGGAGGTGCAATCCTCGATCCGGCCCGCGAGGGCTTCGGGAGAGAACCCGCCAAAGACCACGGAGTGAATTGCGCCGATGCGCGCGCAGGCCAGCATCGCATAGGCAGCCTCGGGGACCATCGGCATGTAGATGGTGACACGGCTGCCCTTCTTGACGCCCTGGCTCTTCAGCACGTTCGCGAAGCGGCAAACCTCTGAATAGAGTTCGGCATAGGTGATGTGCTTCGAGACGGACGGGTCATCCCCCTCGAAGATGAAGGCGGTGGTGTCGGCCTTGTGCGGCAGGTGACGGTCGATGCAGTTGACCGAGACATTCAGCGTGCCGTCCTCAAACCATTTGACGTGGAGGTCTTCTGGGTCGCTCGTCCTGGAGACATCCCAGTTTACGTTCTTGACCCTGGTGTAGGGGCGCATCCAGCGCAGCCGCTTGCCGTGCTCGCGCCAGAAGGCCTCCGGGTCAGCGATGGAGGCGGCGTACATCGAGGCGTACTTTTCCGCGTTCACATGCGCCTTGGCCGCGAAGTCGGGCGGGACTGGATAGACGGCGGACTCTGACATGGGCGGCTCCCGTTAGGCGTCTTGCTCGCCCCAGGCGGACTAGATCGCGCATTTCGCGGCGGGGGTGAAGGTGCAAGATGGGCGCATCGCCGCCTGGCGGCGGATTCCGTTACGTAGCGGCGCGCCAACCGCCTGCAATTGATCACGGGCAAGGGATGGCGCCGTGGCGTGCGGTCTGGTGTGATTGGCGAGACGCCGAGCATCAGGACCGAGCCATGACCGCAGCCGCAGCGAAGACGCCTTCCAGGGTAGAGCATTTCGACGTTCTTGTGGTTGGGGCGGGGATATCGGGCGTCGGGGCGGCCTATCACCTGAAGACGCAGACGCCGGGCACGACATTCGTCGCGCTGGAGACGCAGGAAACGTTTGGCGGCACGTGGATCACGCACAAATACCCGGGCATCCGGTCGGACAGCGATCTGCACACTTTCGGCTATCGCTTCAAACCGTGGGTGGGGCCGCCGATCGCATCGGCGGAGGCGATCGTGAACTACATGGGCGAGGTTATCACCGAGAACGATCTCGGGAAGCACATTCGTTACGGCCACACGATCACGCGGGCGTCGTGGTCGGGCAGGGACAATCGCTGGACGATTGATGCGGTGCGCAAGGACACGGGCGCTGCGGTGCGGTTCACCTGCGGCTTTCTGTGGATGTGCCAGGGTTATTACCGGCATGGAGAAGGCTACACGCCCGAATGGCCGGGCATGGAGACGTTCAAGGGCAGGATCGTCCACCCGCAGACATGGCCGCAGGATCTCGACTACAAGGGCAGGCGAATGGTCGTCATCGGCTCGGGTGCCACGGCGGCGACCGTGGTGCCGGCGGTAGCGAAGGATGCCGCACACGTTGTGATGCTGCAGCGCTCGCCGACTTACTTCATCCCCGGGCGCAATGCGATCGACATCGCTGAACAGCTTCGCGAGCTGAATGTGGACGAGCACTGGATCCACGAGATCGTGCGACGGCGCATCCTGCTGGACCAGCACAACTTCACGAAGCGGACCTATGAGGAGCCGGAGGCAGTGAAGGCCGAGTTGCTCGCCGCGGTGAAGCTGTTTCTCGGCGAAGACTACGACATCGCCACGCACTTCACGCCGACCTATCGGCCGTGGCGCCAGCGCATCGCTTTCATTCCGGACGGCGACCTGTTCCAGGGCATCGCGTCCGGCAAGGCGTCAGTGGTGACGGACGAGATCGAGCGGTTCACCGAGGCGGGGCTGCTGCTGAAGTCAGGCAGGGAAGTTGAGGCGGACATCATCGTGACCGCGACGGGGTTCGAACTTTGCCCGCTGGGCGACATCGACTTTCAGATCGACGGCAAGCCGCTGAACTTCGGCGACTCGGTGACCTATCGCGGGATGATGTTCACGGGCGTGCCGAACATGGCGTGGGTGTTCGGCTATTTCCGCGCGAGCTGGACGCTCCGCGTGGACATCATGGCGGATTTCATCTGCCGGCTGTTGATGCACATGAAGGCGAAGGGCGCCTCGCGCGTCGAGGTCGCGATCCCTTCCAGCCTGAAAGACATGAAGCTGTCGACCTGGATCGATCCGGAAGATTTCAACCCGGGCTACATCATGCGCGGCATGCATCTTCTGCCCAAACGCGGCGACACGCGCGACTGGAGCCACACGCAGGACTACTGGAGCGAGAAGGACGAGCTGCCGAAGATCGATCTGGAGGGGCAAGAGTTTGTCTATGGCGGGGTGAAGGTGGAGGCTTGAGAGCAGAGTGGCCTGGCTTGTTCTGTACGGCCCTGTACAGAATTTGTGATGGTCACGATTTCAAAAAAGGGCTCAGAAAAAGCGCGCAAACAGTTGCCGGCCCTGCTGGAGTCGGCTGAACGAGGGCGTGCAACTGTGACTACCCGTCACGGCAAGGCCGTTGCTGCGCTTGTACCCATTGAGGCGTTTGACGCCGCGGGCAAGCAGATGAGACTCGTTGCGCTCAAAGGGTCTGGACGTGGATTGTGGGGGCGCGATCCGGCCAAGTCGATTGATGCCCTGCGCGACGAATGGGAGTGCTAGATCTTTCCGGCCTGCCGGATGGCGCATTGCTGCTCGTCGATAGCACGCCCATCATCAACTGGCTCGAGCAGCGACCGACCTTTGCAAAGCGCTTCGAACCGGCCTTCGCCTTGCACGCTGCTGGCGGCGTACGCTTCGCAGTCACAGGTGTCACCATCCTCGAAGTGCTGACCGGCCCTCTGCAGAATGACGATGATGGACTCGCACGCCGCCATCGGGCTGTTCTGGAATCGTGGCGTGTTGTGAATTTGAACGCAGACATTGCCGAGAGCGCAGCACGCCTGCGCGCACGGCTGAAGCTCAAGCTTCCCGATGCCCTCCAGGCCGCCAGCGCCCTAGCCATCAATGCAGACGCTCTTGTGAGCCATGACCGCGATTTCAAGCGGTTTACGGCTCTGCGGGTTATCAGCTGGCGGGCAGCAGCCGATCCGGCGGACCGGATCAGCCCACAAACGCCTTCTCGATCACGAACTCGGCTGGATGCGCGTTCGAGCCTTCCTTGAAGCCGGCTCTTTCGGTGAGCAGCTTGATGTCGTTGATCATGTCCATCGAGCCGCAGACCATCACGCGATCGACGGCGGGGTCGAGGGGCGGGACGCCGAGGTCTGAGTAGAGTTGGCCGTCTTCCATGCAGGTCGTGATGCGTTTCTGGTTGTGCCAGGGCTCGCGCGTGACAGTGGTGTAGTGGAGGAGGCGATGCGCATGCTCGCCGACCAGCGGATCGTCGGGGAGGGCGGAGACGAGGTCCTGTCCGTATTTCAGCTCACCGACCTCGCGGCAGGTGTGGGTGAGGATGACCTGTTCAAAACGTTCATAGGTATCCGGCTCGCGGATGATCGAGGCGAAAGGCGCGATGCCTGTGCCGGTCGAGAAAAGGTAGAGGCGCTTGCCGGGGGTGAGCGCGTCGTGGACCAGCGTACCTGTGGACTTGCGGCCGAGCAGCACCTTGTCGCCGGGCTGGATCGACTGGAGCATCGACGTGAGAGGGCCGTCGGGAACCTTGATGGAGAAGAATTCGAGTTCCTCGTCCCAGCTCGGGCTGGCAATTGAATAGGCGCGCAGCAGCGGCTTCCCGCTCGGGCCTTCAAGGCCGATCATCACGAACTCGCCGGAGCGGAACCGGAAGGTGCCCGGGCGCGTGATCCGGAAGGCAAACATGCGATCTGTATAGTGTTTGACCGACAGAACGGTTTCGTCGGTCGGCGCGTTCGGCGACTTCTGGACAGGCTTGTCGGCGGCTTGCGTCATGGCGTCTGGAAGCGTCCTCGGAGGGTCCTTGCGGGCCCCGTCCGGACCCTTGCGCGCCTGTGCAGCGCAGGGTGTGGACCTAGGGGCTTGGGCCGCCAAATGCAACTAATGCCAATGTTTAGCAGCAAAACGGGGGTCCGGACGGCGTAGCGGGAAACAACCGCCAACTTCTCGCCCGGCACGGCTTTTTGATACCGTGGTGCGGGGAACGCCCTTAGTGTAACCGGCTGGCGACCCAGCCAGCCTCTGGAGGTTGAACAGGACTTGCCACGGCTTGTTACCATCCTGCTCGGCGCGATCGTTCTGATTGCGGCCGTCGTCGGCATCCGTTCGCTGATGTCGGGCGGCGACACTGTCGCGCGGGTGCAGGCGAGCACCATCCCGACGCTCGACAAGGCGTTGCCGGGGACCGCTGAGGGGCACGGGGGAACCGTCGTGTTCATCCGCTCACGTGCGGTGCAGCGGACCCTCTATCTTTCGCTTGGCGGGAGAAGCGAGGCGGAGATCGCGCCGGTGGCTTTCGGCGCACCAGGCAAGGTCGCCAGCCTGCCCGTGGCTGAGGGCGCGATCGTGCAGGCTGGCGATCTTCTCTGCGGCCTCGAGGGCGAGGGATCAAATGCGCGCGTGCGTCAGGCGGAGGCGGTGGTTGCGCGGGCGCGCGAGCAGCACAACAGCGACCAGAAGCGCCTGGCCGATGGCTGGGTCTCGCCGGCGCGGGTGAGGGCGTCGCGCGCCGATCTGGACGAGGCGCTGGCGACGCTGGAGCTGGCGCGCAGCGCTGCTTCGGAGCGTCGGGCTGTGGCGCCGTTTCGCGGAGTGTTCGAGAAGCGCGACGCCGCGCTGGGGCAGTTCGTGGCGCTGGGCGCATCGTGCGGCGCTGTCGTTCGGCTCGACCCGATCACGTTCGTGGCGGGTGCTTCGGAGAAGCAGGCGCTGCAGATCAGGACCGGCGCGCCGGTGCGGGTGAGGCTGCCCGACGGCAAGGAGGTTCCCGGTGAAGTCGAGAAGCTCGCGAGCGTCGCCGATCCGCGCACGCGGAATTTCGAGGTGAAGGTGGCGACGCCGAACCCGGACAACGCGATCCCGGTGGGGCGGACCGCAGAGATCAAGATCAATATCGGCCTCGGCAAGGCCCACAAGATCAGTCCGTCGCTGCTGAAGACGGACAGCCAGGGACGTATCGGGGTCTTCTACCTGGACGTTGGCGGCGTTGTCGGCTTTGCGCCGGCTGACATCGTCGATGAGAGCAGCGACGCGGTGTGGGTCACAGGATTGCCCGATGACGCACAACTTGTCGCCGAGGGGCAGGACGATGTCGTGGCAGGCATGCGCGTGACGCCGGTGGTGCGCGAAGCGGCCGCTGCCGGCGGCGGGTGATGCCCACCTACTCCTCGCGCTTGTCGGCGATGCTTGCCTCGAATTCAGCGGTGCGGGGGGCCTGACTGTATCCGGAGGCGAGGTAGAGCTTGAAGCTCCGGTTACGTCTGGCTGTCAGCGGGATGTCGAGATAACCGATTTCGCGGATTGACGCGAAGTCGGCGCGGATGATCGGGCGAAGGGCTGCGCTCTGACTGGCGATCAGCACCGCCCCATCCTCGCCGGGCCGGATCTTGCCTTCCTCCTCGGCATGGCTGCGGGGCGTGGGGCCGCGTTGCCAGACACGCACGGGAGGCATGCCGAGGTTGCGGCCGTAATAGTCGAGGCCGTGCCAGAGTTCGCGATCGTCGAGCATGATGGCGCTGGCGTTGTTGGCCTGTGCGGCGGCCAACAATTCTGCGGTGGTCTCCTTCCAGCCACGGACGCCCTTCATACCGGCAGAGGCGCCGGTGGCGTCGGCAAGGTCGGACGACACCCAGGTCAGCGTGAACAGCAGTCCGATGATGGCGTTGATCGCAAGGCCGGTCTTGAGGATCGGGCCGGCTTTGAAGCGGCTGGTGGGGCGGCCCAGGACACGGTCAATCCAGGCGGCCAGGAGCACGCAGGCTGCGGGATAAGCGCACGCCGCCCAGTTGGCATGGGCGCGTGACATGATCTCCTGCGCCATGATCACCAGCAGTGGCGGGACGATGAAGCAGGCGAGCCAGAATTCGCGCGTGGTCGTGCCCTTGTCCTTCCGCCCGACGATGAAGGCGAGCCCGGCGAGGAGGAGCAGAAAGGTGACGGGGCCGAAGACGGCCGCCTGATCCGAGAGATAACTCACGATGCGCGAGAGGTCGAAGCCCGCGTCCGCGAGATTGGCGTTGTCGGCGGTGTGGCTAACGGTGGCGAAGTTGTTGGCCGCATTCCAGGCCAGGTTCGGGGCAAGCACCGCAAGCGAGGCGATGAACACGGTCGCGCCCGGCAGGGAGAGCATCGCTTTGCGCATGTCGCGGTCGATCAAGATGGCGAGCACGCCGCCGCCATAGAGATAGAGCGCAGCATACTTCGCGAGCATGGCGAGGCCGATGCAGGCGCCGGCCAGGACGGCGTTGCCGAAGGTGGGCGCATCGCGGAAGCGCCAGAGGAAGTAGAGCGCAGCCGATACGGCCGGCAGGAGCACCGCGTCCGTCGACATGA
>Ga0163144_10025740_pt1 | contig 11476 bp, 2 predicted proteins | sample OliLak19BULKMAT1_FD_123175 | JGI IMG/M metagenome (GOLD analysis project Ga0163144, IMG submission 123175) | Freshwater microbial mat bacterial communities from Lake Vanda, McMurdo Dry Valleys, Antarctica - Oligotrophic Lake LV.19.BULKMAT1 | ecosystem: Environmental > Aquatic > Freshwater > Lake... | reverse complement strand
TTAAATATCCTTCCATGGTTAACGTAATGAGAGACCTTACTCTCTTCTTTAAGCTGGATCGCAACGAAAAGCTTTCTCTAGCAGACTTGCCGAAGGTCGCTGAAGGTCGCTGGGAGTACTTTCGTAATAACTGGGACTTTGTTAAAGTCGACTACCTAAAACGAATCCAAGCCCTAGCTGACAGTCCTAATAAAAACGCTGCCGCTTCACAGTACCGCCTTTTTACTAACCTGGTGGACAGCAACAGAGCGTCGTCGCAGAATCCGCTTTCTAACGCTGCGAACATTCGCAAGTTTAATGATTTGCTGGAGATCATATACGTTAACGATATTCCAGTAACTCAAGCTGAGCAAGCCCTTGTGGATCGCGAGCTACGTCGAGTTGCTCTTCTGCAGAAAGACGACTTTTACCAGATGCGAGAGCGGGTGCGCATCACTCACGACAAGGTGACAGACGGCCTTGGTTTAGGAGACTCAAGCTACAACAAGCTTCTGGGTCGCGTCAGTGGACCTCAAGTTATCACGTTTCGCTTTCAAGACTTCACTGTGCTTGAAAGTCTTATTGAGCTTAGAAACACTATAACTGGCCTTATTCCTACTACTTTTGTTAACAACGAGCGGGGCGACCCGTTCGGACAGATTCGGACCGCTTTAAATAATCCCGCTATTCCTATGGACACGTATCAGTCGGGATTTATGGTTCCGTTTTCTGCAGGCGGAACTCTCGAGCGTCTCGCAGCTCAGTATCTTGGAAGTCCTGATAACTGGATGGAGATCGCAGTAGCTAACGGTCTTCAGTTTCCGTTCGTAGACGAGATAGGCGAGAAGGTTCTTCTAGTAATAAACGGGATTGGTAACACCGTTATCGTTCCGATCGATCAGTCGCCTAACTTTGGGATCGACGATGAGGTGTTTGTGGGATCGGCAGCCTTGCCGCTCGCCAGACGCAGAATTCTTAACATTCAAGAAGACAAAAACAACGATAAGCTTATTATGACCCTGTCTGGCGACGCCAATCTGCAGCAGTACTTAACTACTCAGCGCGCGTTTGTTTTTCATTACAAGCGGAACACAGTTAACTCTGATAAGTTTATAATGATCCCAGCTAAGGGAACTATTGGCTTTCCGATCAACGCTCAAGAACCCTGGTTTGTGAAGAACCTGACTCAGGACTTGAAAAGCTTGGGAGTTGATATCGCCCTAGACGGAAGCGACGACGTAGTTTTTGACAGCACCGGCGATCTCCAGCTAGTGTACGGCTTAGCTAACGCTGCTCAAGCTGCTAGCTTGAAAGTAAAAGTGAAAACACGAGAGCTTCTTAGAAACCCCGCTTTTGGCTTTGAAGAGATCGCGGGTCGCTTTAGGAACAACGAGATTAGCGAAAGTCTGCTATTATTGCTTCTAGAGACAGCGATCGGCGGCGACGATAGGTTTGACGGTACAGACGGCTTCGGCTACACGGTTACGAACAACTCTGTCTTTATAAATGCTAGTATAAAGCTAGCAGGTAGCGCGACGTCCATTCCGCTCACCTTCCAGATTCCCAAGGGGTAACCGGTGGCAGTCGAAATTAAGTCATACAATCAGATACTTGGAGCGATGGTCAAAAAGATCCTCGCCGACACAGCCCTCTCGGATATGCGAGTGGGTTCTGTTATTTCCAGTATTCTAGAAGCTGCTGCGCAGTCTGACTTTGAGATTCACGCTTCGATCGTCGAGCTAATTAAGCTTTTTAACATCGATACGACTAACGGGGCTGATCTAGATCGCCGTGCCGCGGAGTTTAACGTCCGGCGCCAGACGGCTTCGCCAGCGTCTGATGTTATTAGGATCGGCGATAACAGCTTCGATAAGAAAAGCTCTAAGATCTACATCGGCCTTCCGCCTCCAGTCGTTGGCGACGTCTCTATAAATGTAGAAGACGCTTCCACTTTCCCAACAGCCGGCAGCGTGTATATCGGCCGCGGAACGGGTAACTACGAAGGCCCGATCGCTTACGCTTCTCTAACGAACAACTCTTCTTACTGGACTATCAATCTTTCCTCGCCGGTCACCAAGAATCATACAGCGGTAGAAGCTGTTATCTTGTCGCAAGGCGGTAACAGGAGCGTGTCCGCGGGAACTGCTGTTCGCTCTCCGGCTAACAACTTTTCTCCAGCAGTTGGATTCTCCCTGGCTCGCTCCGTAACTCTAGTAGACGGCGAAACGACCCTTGACGGTGTTCCTGTTTTCGCTCAAATAGCCGGCACTGTCGGTAACGTACCTGCCGGCGCGATCGTGCAGTTTTCAGCAGCTCCATTTACTGGCGCTACTGTAACAAATCTTTCCAACTTCAATAACGGTCGAGATATCGAGCTAGACCCTATCCTGCGAGCTCGCGTCAGAAACGCGATTCAGCTTATCGCTCGCGGAACAAAGCGCTCTATACTTCAAGCTGTAATCGGCGTATCCGACCAGGTAGACAACAAGCGGGTCGTGTCTGCTTCTCTCAGTGAGCCTATTAACTCTTCTGTGCCCGCGCAGCTTTACATCGACGACGGCACAGGCTTTGAACCATCTTTCTCAGGTCAAGGTGTGGAGCGGATCGTAGATGACGCCGCTGGGTCAGAGCAGCTTATTCAAGTTGCGAAATTTCCAGTTACTCCACCTATCCTTGTGTCCGCTATCGATCAGCCGTTCGGGCTTCAGCCGGGTGATACTTTAACTTATCGAGTTGATAAATCTCAGGAAACCATCACGTTCGACGAGAACGACATGGCCGTCCCAGGCCTCGTAAAGGCCACGGAGATCATCGACGCGATCAACCGGAAGGGAACCCTGGTTATCGCCAGGTCCTTCCGTAACAAGAACGCTCTGGCCCTCGTGGCCAAGAGATTCTTCGACGGTACAGACCCAGAAGAGCTTCAGATTCTTGGCGGTAACGCGAACGATAGCCTTAAGTTTCCAGTCACTGTTTCCCGAGTGATGTCGCTTTATAGAAACGGCGTAATCCTTCAAAAAAACCCCGCTTCCGGCATTATCTACTCTACTGTTCGCACCCTCTGGTCGTTTGGCATCTCGTCTGTCGCTGCTCGTCTACTTTATAAAGTAGACAACACTCCTGTGCAAGACGTAATCTTTAGAGACGCAGACTTTACGCAGTACGGTACGACTTACAAAACTGCGACAGCAGCTCAATGGGCGGCTCAGCTTACTTTAAAAATCGCTGGCGTTACGGCTATCGTTGAGTCTAGCCAGGTGAGGGTGGCGTCGAATAAGGTAAACTCTTCTGATTCTAAGCTAACAATCATTCTGGCCGACGATCTTGGAGCGCGTCCAACGTCTGCAGCAGTTTGGCAATCTGGCACCACAACTCGCTACACGGTTCCTAATACCGACGGCGTACTAGTGGGCGATTCGGTTACAGTTACAGGCTTTGTGAGCGCGCAGAACAACGGTGTATTTACTGCGACGCGCGTCGCGCAAAACGACTACGTCGAGTGTACAACTACTCGCGTCAACGGATCTCTAGATGAAACCAGCGTTAGCGGAGCGCAGCTCAACCCAAACAAAGAAGACCTTGCTCTTGTCGCTTTTGGCGGAGCTCAAGTTTCGGAAGGTTCTAGCTCTTCGTATAAGCTGAATCGCTTCTCTGGTGAGATAGAGCTCGCTCAGCGTCTCGCTGAAGGCGATAACGTGACTGCAGGCTCTGAGTACACAAAAGCTTACGTTGACTCTGTAGTAAGCGCGAACGCCAAGTACAACTTCCCGGTTCAGCAAGATGTTACTCCAGCTTTCTTTATCGCCGTCGACGCGGTAAGCTCCAAGCGAACGTTTAACATAGCGAACGGCGACACGATTACTCAGGGACGAGTCGTCTCAACTGATAACGTTGAGCTAAAGTCTAACCGCTCAAACGCTTTCGTTGATACTCTTGTTGGCGACTTTGTATACTTATCCACTAAGACAGTTTCTGGCGTGGGCACTGGCTACGCGGCGTGGTTCCCTTCGTACGCGACCAGCGTGTACGAGGTGGTCTCAAAGATCGACGATCAAACAGTGTACGTGCGCAACCCTGACACGACGTATCCAAACCTTCCAACTGTCGTTACGGCAACAGTTAGTAGCCCAGACGATATTCAAGTGTTTCGGTCAAGCGGCTTGATCCAGAGAATCCCCTTGGTGGGTGTTAACCTTCTGCCCAGCGCAGTGGCAGATCAGGTTAACTCGGTAATCCGCTTCGCTCAAGCTGTCGTGTTTAATAACCAGTTTATTCGCCTTCAGTCAAACTCGCTAAGCGAACTAGCGAGCTCGGTGTACATCTTAGGCACGGCTGGTACAGGTAAAAACCTTTACACAGCAGGCTCATCAGGTAAGCCGAACCAGCCTCATATCGGCTTTCAGCTCGCAGGAGCCGAAGGAACGACGTTCCCTCGCCTGAAAGATGGTCTTAGCGGCTTGTTCGCGAACAGTAAATCTCGCAGCATGATTTTTGGAGCTGTAACAACCTCAGACCTTACGATTCCGTACGCAAACGAAGACAGTACTAAAACTTACCTAGCTGATGTGCAAGTTGACGACCTTATTAAGTACGCGTCCGGCATCAACAATCAGCAGATACTGGGCATCCGGTCAATCAACTCTAACGTTTTAATTACTCCGCAGACTTACGACGGCATCCGTCCAATATTCGCTGGCGATAAGTATGTTGTATCTGAGTCTCACAAGTTTAGCCCGTACGATCGCTTAATCATTGAGCTAGATCAAGACAGCACGAACAAGACCTTCCTTATCCCTATGTATCGTACCGGTCGAGTTAAAGGCACTGCGACAACTACTACTTTTGACGCGTTTGACAGCGACTCCGCTCCTGGAACAGACTTTAACAACGCGATTTGGCGTGATTTTACGTTCCAAGACTTCGCGCTAATGATGCGCTCGCGTAACGTTTATAAGTCTTCCGCCGCCGATTCTGCTGTAATCGTTCGGTCAACTCAGTTTGGTAAAGTTGGCGACAGCGTTAGGTTTGGCATCTTTTATCCAGGTTCGCCGAACCAGGGTGCCTTCGCTCTTCATAAGGTTTTCAACAACCGTACTGACGTAGATTTCTTCCTCTCCTCTGGGCCAGTTAGAGCTGGAGTCTCGGCTGTTGGTATCGGTTATAAAGTATCGCGCTCAGGTCAGCTTTTGACTATAGACTACGCTGGAGTTGGAGCAACTCCTAACTTTGCGCTTAACGGCGTGCTCGTTGGCGATATCGCTTCGATCACTGACTCAGCTCTTTCTAGCAAATCTCCCTTCTTTATCGGTTCTGGCAAAGTAACTGCAGTTAGTAACACGCAGCTTACGGTTCGCCTGCAAGGCTCAGCTACTATAAACACGTCTTACGCTGTTACAGCCGCTCAAGATTCTGGAGCTGGACTAACTTCTACGTACCTGCTTTCTAACACCGGCTTACTTACTGTTGGCGACACTATACAAGTCGCTGGTTTTACACGCTCTATCAACAACGGAATTTTCCAAGTTGTAGGAGTAAGCGTAAACACTTCGATTACCGTCAGTCACGGTACTCGTACGACCATTCCGTACTCCACCAGTGGTTTCCGCCGCACGTCCAACGGTGCTAGCCTGCAGTTTAGCGGTAGCTTAACAGGGTTGCTCCAAGTTGGAGACTCGGTTGTTATCTCGAACATGTCTGAAGCTAGCTTGAACGGTACGTTTACTGTGTCGGCTCTTGTTACTACGTCGCTTACGAACGATACTATCCAGTACACAGCAACCGGAATTGATCTTCCAGTTGCGCGTACGTTGACCAACGCGATCTGGCAGTCCGGCAACACAGTTCGCTACGCTGCAGCTAACACCGGCGGTCTATCGATCGGTAACACAGTAGTGGTCGCTGGCTATAGCGCTGCTAGCAACAACGGTACTTTCACGATAACAAACATATCTGCAAACAACTGGATTGAAGTTACTTCCGGGCGCACCAGCGCTGCCGACGACGTGACAGCAGCAGGTTCTGCTCGCCCAACTTACTTTATTACTGACACTAGCGGTACGGTGAAAGTTATCAACGCTGAGGTAGCGGCTGCAACTGCAGATCTTATCGTGATTCAATCCAGCTCGATCGGAGTATCAGTCTTCCCCCTTGGTGGAACCGTAGCGGCTAATATTGAAACGACGCTGTTGACGGACCCTATTATTTCTCGAGTAGTGACAGCGGTGAACGCTCTGGGCTACATGGGAACAGGAGCGATCACTCTTGCTACGTTTGATGAACCGATCTCTGTAGGTTACAACCACACGGTTGGCACTAGCTACGTGTCGCTTTACGACGGCAGTAACTTTGCTCTTGACTTCTACTCTGCGTCGGTAAACCCTAGCAAAAACTTTACTCTTAAGAAGCAGATGGAGTTTAGTCATCCTGACTACGACATCTCCACTGCGCCAAACATTGCCAGTGAGCTAGCTGGCGAATACTTTCGCCTTGTGCCGACTAGCTTTCGCAACGTTGAAGACTGGTTTAACAAGTCTTCAGTAACATCTTTCTCTATCGTTGGTTCGGCGACTGCCACAGCAGACGGCGGGCGACTGCAGGTCGCCAGTAAGACGATCGGAACTGGTGGCGCAGTTAAGGTCTCAGGCGGGTCTGCTAACGGGATTAAAAGCTTCATAAAGATTCCTGCTTCAGTCGATGCAGGAGCGACTCGGATTCAAGTAAACAGCGCAGATATGACGTCTTTTGCAGCCGGCCAGGTTGTAAGAGTTCAGAACTCTATCGCTTCAAGAAAACCGAAGAACTTTATTCTTAACGACGTGATCACAGTTCAAAACGTAAACGGAACAACTGGACGCTTTAAAGCAACTGCGAGAGGTATTACTCTTTCGGCGACCAGCGCGATTACGACCACGGATGTATCTGCAGCTTACGGCCGCTCAGCTGGTAAGGTTTGGCGCTGGACAGCTACGGGAACTCCCTCTGCTCCGTTTGTAGGATCTAAGGTTGGCGACGTTCTGTACTCTGGAAACACTAACCTTTCGGTGGGTAACCGCTCTTCAGCTTCAACTGGTGACGGTGTATCAAGCCAGTTTCCAATTCTAGCGATTGATCCAGTCGGCAACTGGATAGAGGTGCATAATCCGAGCGGAACCGCTCAAGGCCCAATCGTTCTAGGTGCAACTGTTGCAACCACAGTCTCTGCTGCTTTCTTTGTGGAATGGAAGCATGGTTTAACGGCGACCGACTCGATGATTGTCGAAGCGGTTGAGTTTCAAAATCTTTATCGCTACCGCTGGATGACTGGCGCTTCCAGTCCTGTGTTTGCTCAAAACGGTGTGTCTGTCGACGACTACGTGTCTGTGACGGGAAACACTTTCCTACCTGGGAACAGAGGAACTTTCCGAGTTGTCGCTGTTGCAGATAGCTATTTTGTTGTTGAAAACACCAGAGGATCGCCTGAAGCAACAGCAGTTGACAACGCGGCTGATGTTCGGTTCTTCTACTCTGAATCTGCTATCGTCGGCGATAAGATGAACGTGTCTGACTCTGTATTCCTAGAGCCAAACCGCGGAGCTCACGTAGTTTTAAACTACGGCACTGACGCTACTCTAAGAACTCAGTATCTAACGCTGGCTATCTCTAACAGCAGCACCCAGGCGAGCGTACTACTTAGCGGCTTGCCTAACACGTTCTTTATTACTGACGGAACTCTGTTTAGCACCTACCGTTCGATTACTAACTTCTCAACTGACCCAGCCGAAAGCGTTTCAGCGATTGTATACTTAACACCTGCCACGAACGCTCACAAGATGAGCAACTCCTTCAACACAAGTATCACTCCGGTTCAAAAGCTCAGCTTTTCGAGCGATACGGCGATCGGAGTGGACGGATACCGCTTCTACACTGGGCTTCTAGCGACAGTACAAAAAACAGTCGATGGCTTTGATCCAGACCCAATTAACTTCCAGGGTTACAAGGCTGCTGGCACTCAGATCGAGACCGTTCCTCCTCTGGTTAAAGACATTACAGTCAACGTGATTGTTAAGACTTCTGGTGGCATCAACCTGAGCACAGTGTCTGACGCGATTAAGTCAGCTCTTTTGAACTACATTAAGGGCCTTGGCGTTGGTGACGACGTCATTGTTTCCGAGCTAACTGCCGCAGTTATGAGCGTAGAAGGTGTAGAATCGGCTACGCTGTTCGACCCTACTCCTAGCGAAGAGCGAATCGTCATTCAGGATAACGAAAAAGCTGTAATTAGCATCGACAACGTCACAGTAAGCTCGGGTTAATATGCCAGCATCTCAGCAGCAAATCGCGAAAAGAGTTGAGCAAGTTCTAAGCTTTCTCCCAGGCTTGTTTCGCGACAAGAAAAACTTTAAAGCGGTAATCGGCAGCATCGCCAGCGGCGATGCAGAGCTTGAAAACCTGTTTATTGAGGTTCGTAAGCAGCTGTTTATAGATACTGCTGAAGGGCAGTATCTTGATATGCTAGGGGCTAACGTAGGAGTGATTCGTCCTCCGCTAATCGGAATGGTCGACGCAGACTATCGTGAGTTTATTAAGCTCCAAACTTATTATCCCAAGCAAATTAAGCAACTCTTATTTCGCTTAATGGAGCTATTTTACGGACGCGACACGATTAAGGCAAATATTCGCTCGATCGCAGCAGGACCGTTCGTTGTTTTTGACAAAGCGAACCTCCTAGTCAGGGTTGACGGTTCTGACCAGGTTATTGAAATTACGTTTAACGCGAGCGCGTTTAACAACGCTAACAGCGTTACCGCGGAAGAGATCGCAGCTCAGATCAACGCTCAAGCACCTTCTGCGATCTTCTCGTCCACATATTTCAACGCTATTGATAAGTTGGATTTCGTTGAGCTGTTTACTGACACGTTTGGTCCAGTGGGATCGATCGAGGTTGTCGGCGGGTCTGCTAATCGTTTCTTAAAGTTTCCGCAAACTCTTCGCCTTGGCGCTACCATATCCAGCCAGTACAGGCTTGTAAAGCAAAGTACTACGATGAAGCTGTACTGGGCTGGCGGAGATAACCCAAATTTTTCGCTGCTTAGAAGCGGCGATTCGGTTATTGCGACTGGAGTTCCGTTCAGCGCTGCAAATTCTGGCTCATTCTTTCTCGATCAAATAGTTGATACGGGTGTTCCTGCTTCTATTTTGCCTACTTCGAGCGCTGTTTATCAGTCTGCAAACGTAGTTCGCTACGCTATGGCATCAACTTTAAATATTTTTATAGGCAACGAAGTTGTAATTACAGGTTTTGCGAACGCAGCAAACAACGGCACGTTCGTAGTACTTGGAACCGCTGCTGGCTATATTGACGTTCAATCGAGCAGAATCACTAACACCGCAGATGAAGTTACATCTGGAGCTGTCGATCTTATCGAAGATGCTGCTTTTATATCGTTCATTAACGAGAGTGGAACAAGTCAAGGTGCGTTTGGGGTTAACTCAATCGATGACGTTCTGTTCTTTAGGCCAAAAAGAAACAAGCTAGAAAGCTCAAAGCGAGCGGCGACGGTTTGGGAAGTAAACTCGAACGAGATCGTGATTACTCTTCCAGCTACTCCTGTGATCGTCCGCCGTTCTTTAGCGGGTTCAGCTCACTTGCAGGGGACTACTGCTACGATCGCTCGCGCGTTTACAACGACTGCAGAACTAACTAATCCAGAGTTTTTTCCGCAGCTAAACGGCAGGTTTTATCTCCAGCAACCTAACGGACTTATCCTTAAGGATGTTCGCTATACTTACGCTGTGAAAAACGGCAACACTATAGTCAACATCTCTCCGACTATTAAGCCAGTCGGTAATAAGCTTACTATGGGCGTTGGTCCGCTGTCGGCTCAAAACGGATCTAACGTAATTACAGTAACAACAATCGAGCCTCACGGATTAACCTCGGGTGAGCTTGTCCGCTTAGCAAACTTTAATAGCTTTGCTAGCATTCTAGCTGAAAACCTAAACGGTACACGTGCGGTAACTGCAGTAGTGAATAATGTTACTTTCCAAGTTACAGTTTCGACCAACGCGCTGGCCAGCGTGACAAACGCTCCGTCAGTCAACAAAGGCGAAATCTTTACTACTCGAAACTCAAAAGTATTTCTAACAAACGTGCAAGACGAAACCGGCTACGTCGGTTCGTTTCTGTACGATCAGAAAAACGCTCCGTATACTATATCTGAGCTGCAGACTACAATCTCTCAGAGCGTACTTCTTGGAGAGTTCGGCGGCTCTATTCAGGTTCACGACTCTGCCGTTTTCCCTGCTGCGAGCGGTGAGATAGTTTTGAGCTACGGTAGACAAGACGAGGAAGGGCCGATTAAGTATATTGCTAAGCCGAGCACTTCCACTATTTTCATCGACCCGTCTTATCGGTTTAAGAAAAGTCATACCTCTGGAGTGGCTGTTAACCTCCTGCGGTCCCGGTTCGCTACAGAGCCAGGTTCCACTGGAAAGAATTATCCAGTGTACGTAGTTGACACAGTCTCGCCTCGCGAAAAGCTAAAAGAGCTTCTTTTAGACGCAAAAGCAGCTGGCGTATCGGTTCGTTTCATAGTCGTCTTGCCAGATAACGTGTATAACGCTTATTCGCTCTACGAGCTATCGTAGCTGAGTACTGATCTGTTATCATAATGACGGTACAAGGGCAAGCCTAGGGGTAGCTAATGGCAGTTCTCGGTAGACTTAAGGTAGCTCCAAACCAGAGACTAGATCTTCCCGACGTTGTCGCCTTTGACGCTTACTCAGCGGGCGACTGGAAGGGCTTCATCCAGGCTATGGTGGATGATAAGCCGTACCTTATCAAGGGCTTTGAGGTTTTTCAGCCCAACACCCTGATCGGTAACCCCGCTGGTTCTGTCGATATTACTGTCGAAAACGCCTCCCTCTGGTGGTCAGCTGGCTCAGAGGGTTCGTTCTTCGTCGCCCTTCCAGGAGCTCAAAATAAGTCTGTAACCCTGATTACAGACGCGACTAACTACATCGAGATGTCGCTTACACTTGCCAGCCGCGCGGAAGACGCTCGAGCTCTCTGGGACCCGGGCGCGAACGGTGGCGCCGGCGGAGAGTTTACTCAAGTTGTTGATACTGAGAGCTACTTAGACGTTGAGGTTACTCGCAACAACACCGGCTTCTCGGAAGACAAGATTCCGATCGCTAAGGTAGTTGTTAACGCGTCAAACAACGTGCTTAGCATCACTGATAGCCGCCCGATGCTGTTCCGCCTTGGAGTTGGCGGTAACACTCCAGATCCTTTGAACGACTACATATGGCGCGACGATCCGGCTGGATTTAGCCGTACTGATACTCCTACTACAATGAACTCGCCTTCGGACCCGAACGTGTTTCGCGGTGCCGATAAAAACATTCGCTCTTTTAAAGAGTGGATGGACGCTGTTATGTCTCGCCTCAAAGAGATCGACGGCGGATCTAAGTGGTTTCAAGCTACAGGCGGCGGAGGCGGAGGTTCTGGTGGAGCTTT
>Ga0163144_10025737_pt1 | contig 11477 bp, 9 predicted proteins | sample OliLak19BULKMAT1_FD_123175 | JGI IMG/M metagenome (GOLD analysis project Ga0163144, IMG submission 123175) | Freshwater microbial mat bacterial communities from Lake Vanda, McMurdo Dry Valleys, Antarctica - Oligotrophic Lake LV.19.BULKMAT1 | ecosystem: Environmental > Aquatic > Freshwater > Lake... | reverse complement strand
TGGCGTAGCGGCGGTCCGCGCGCTCACTGCGCTCGTCGCCGCTATCCATGGCAGGGGGCGGCACATCGTAGCTGCGCCGCCAGATCAGCACCTGGTCAGCGCCGTATTTTTCGGCGGTCTCGGCCTTGTTCAAGCCCTGCAGGCCGCCGTAATGCCGCTCATTGAGCCGCCAGCTGTTGACCACTGGGAGCCAGGTGCGGTCCATCGCATCCAGCGTGTGCCACAGCGTGTGGGTGGCGCGCTTGAGCACACTGGTGTAGGCCACATCAAAGTCAAAGCCTCCACTTGCCAGCAGCTTGCCGGCGTTTTTGGCCTGGGCAATGCCGGTGTTGGTCAGCGGCACATCGGCCCAGCCGGTAAAGCGGTTTTCAAGGTTCCAGGTGGATTCGCCGTGGCGTATCAGTACGAGTTTGTGCATAAAAGGGGGTCTTAAAGGAGGTATTTGCAGGGCTTAAAAACAGCCTGTTTGGCAGGTTTACAACGTCATTCTAAAATCACTGGCTTTGCTACTTCTTTCCCCAAAGGCTTAACGTGAAATTTTTGACTGACAACTGGATGCTGCTATCCATCGCTCTGGCCTCTGGCGGCATGCTGTTTTGGCCCATGATCAAGGGCGGGATGAATGCCGGCGCATTGACGGCCAGCGGCGCGGTGCAACTGATCAACCGTGAAAAAGCGGTGGTCGTGGATGTGGGCGAGATTGAAGAATTTGCAGCCGGTCATGTAGGCGGCGCTAAAAACGTGCCGTTCAGCGAGCTGGAAGACAAGCTGCCGGGCGCCGTTAAAAACAAAGCGCTGCCCTTGATTCTGGTTTGCCCGACGGGCGCACGCGCCAACCGCGCGGTGGCGGTTGCCAAAAAACTCGGCTACGAGCAGGCCCAGGCCCTGGGCGGTGGCTTGAAAGCCTGGAAAGAGGCCAATCTGCCTTTAGAGAAGGCTTGAGATGCAGCCCGTCAAAATCTATACCACTGGCACTTGCCCATACTGCATTTCGGCCAAACAGCTGCTCGCCAGGCGCGGCGTGACTGACCTGAACGAAATCCGTGTTGACCAGATCACCGGTGAGCGTGAAAAAATGATGGCATTGACGAACCGCCGCACGGTGCCGCAAATCTTCATTGGCAACACCCATGTGGGCGGCTGCGATGACCTGGTGGCTCTGGACGGCAAAGGCGGCTTGCTGCCATTGCTGAATGCCAATCAGTGAGCGCCTGGCCTTGAACGCATAATTCCCTTTTTTTAATAGCAACCTGAAAGCAATTCATGGCCGAAGCCAATCTTGACCCGGTGTTTCAAATCCAGCGCGTTTACCTCAAAGACATGTCCTTGGAGCAACCCAATTCCCCTGAAATTTTGCTCAACCAGGAGCAGCCCGGCGTTGACATTCAACTCGGTGTATCAGCCGCTCCGGTGGCTGATGGCTTGTTTGAAGTGACGGTAACAGCCACCGTACACGCCAGGATTGCCGATAAAACCGTGTTTCTGGTCGAAGCCAAGCAGGCCGGTATTTTCGAGTTGCGCAACATGCCGCAAGAGCAACTGGGCGCTATTTTGGGCATTGCCTGCCCGCAAATTGTCTACCCTTACTTGCGCGGCAACGTGGCCGACGTGGTGCAGCGCGGCGGCTTTCCGCCCGTGCATCTGGCTGAAATCAACTTTCAGGCCATGTACGAGCAGCAGCAGACCGAGGCCGCTGCGGCGGCCGCCGCAACGCCTGAAGCGCCACAAATCGTTGCTTGATGCTCTGCTTGTCATCCCGGGCTTGACCCGGGATCCATGCCACCACACGTTGGTTGTGCAGGATTCGGGTTCATGGATTGCGGCTCAAGGCCACAATGACTACACCATGAGAGTTAGACCATGAAAATCATCGTGCTCGGTGCTGGCGCCTGGGGAACGGCGCTGGCTGTCAATGCCGCTGCCGCGCATGGTGTCACGCTCTGGGCTCGCGATGCGGCGCAAAGCCAGGCCCTGGCTGCCAACCGTGTCAACACCCGCTACCTGCCCGGCATCGCCTTGCCTGCGGGTTTGCAACTGGTGGGCGGCCAGCATCAATTTGCCAGTGCGATTGGCGGCCAGGATCTCATCATCATCGCCACGCCGATGTCTGGCTTGCGCGGCATGCTGCAAGCGCTGGGCGCAACACAAACACCCGTCGCCTGGCTCTGCAAAGGCTTTGAAACCCCTCAAAAAGCCGGTGTTTACCCATCATTTGGCCTTCTAGCCCATGAAATACGGGCGCAGATAGCTCCTGATTTAGTAGCGGGTGTTTTAAGCGGCCCAAGCTTTGCGCAAGAAGTCGCACGCAGCCAGCCGACCGCACTGGTAGCCGCCAGCGAGCATGCCGCCGTGCGCGATGCACTGGTATCAGCCTTTCATAGTCCTACGTTGCGCGTCTACGCGAACGACGACATCGTCGGTGTTGAAGTCGGCGGCGCAGTGAAGAACGTACTGGCCATCGCCACCGGCTTGTGCGACGGTTTGGGGCTGGGGCTGAACGCGCGAGCCGCGTTGATCACCCGCGGCCTGGCCGAAATGACGCGCCTCGGCGTGGCGCTGGGGGCAAAGCCCGAAACCTTCACTGGTTTGTCTGGCCTGGGCGATTTGGTGCTGACCGCCACCGGCGACTTGAGCCGCAACCGGCAGGTTGGCCTGGCGCTGGCGCAGGGCAAAACGCTGGCGGAAGCGGTAGCGACTCTCGGCCACGTGGCGGAAGGCGTGTACTGCGCCCGCACCGTGGTGCAGCGTGCGGCGGGCTTGGGTATTGAGATGCCGATATCTCAAGGTGTGGTGGCGCTGCTGGACGGCGAGGTAACGCCAGCGCAAGCGGTTGCCGCGCTGATGGGGCGTGAGCCTACTGCCGAGCTGGATTAGAGTTCTGGTCGGTATAAATTTAGTCCTATTCTTCAACCGATAGCCCACCTTGCGCAAAGCTCTTGTAGCCCTTACATTGACTGCACTGTTGCCGCTTGCAGCCTTCTCGCACCCCATCGAGCCCGGACCTGTGACCGATCGCAAACTGCGCGAGGAGATATCTGCCTTCCGCATGACTTTCCAGGCTGCCAGCGCTAACCGCGATGCTGTTGCCCTGAGGCGCTTTTATACCGACGACTTCACACACACGCATACGAGCGGAAAAGTTGACGGCAAGGACGCGAGAATCGTCAGCGTACTGGCTGGGGAGCCAACGGTTGAACTGGCTCCCACGCCTGAGTTCAACCTCTCCTGCTTTGGTGAGTCCGTCTGCATTGCCAGGGCGCTCAGTCCGATTAAACGCGGCACGGACGGCAAGTGGTTTGACGTCCGGTGGACTCAAACTTATGTCAAGACTTCCAGGGGCTGGCAGATTGCTGTGTCCCAGGCGACTGGGTTGCTCAACACCGTACGGGACGCGCCCTGAGGTCTTGCCTCCCAGTCTACTCAGTCGCTATAAATTTAGTAGCTTCTCGCGCTCGTGTTTATAACTTGGGGAAAAACCATTTTTTGGCGCCAAAATTGTCCAAAAATAGTCGAAATTCGCCTGAAAAATGTCAAGTCAGCGGTATTCAGCCGGTTTGGCTCCGAATGTGCGGGTTTGGAATTGGCAGTTAGCCGTCAACCAGATCAGCGTCGCGCTGCTTGAGCCGATCCATGGCGAATGTCGAGTGGGCGCAGCAGCGCAGGCGCTTGAGAGCGGAGCGCACCCACTGGCACACCGCCATGCGGGGCAAGACATGGTCGGTGAGTTTCAATGTAAATCTATCTTTACCTAAAGCAGCCTTGGCGTTTGATGTAGATCAACCAGATTTGATCAGGCATACGTACCATGAAGGGTAACTAAACCAAAGGATGCCCCATGCCCAAGCCTTTCAATTTCACCGCACTCTTCACGGCATTGATTCTTGGCACTTGCATTGCGTCTACCGCATTCGCGGCTGACCCAGTAACCGATGAGATGCAGGAGGCCTATGCGCCTTATCGCGTGGCGCTTTTTAAAACCAACAGCAACTCGCAAACCGAAGCCCAGCAGGCCATTGCCCAAGCTCAGCAGATGTGGGCCAGGCTGGGCACGCAGTTTTTGCCAAAGCCGCCTGCACCTTATGACCGCGACCCAGCTTTCGCTACTGCATTGGCAGATGTGTCCAAGGTCTATGTCAAAGCTGCAAATGAAGCCGCCGCTAACAAGTTAACCCAGGCCCATGAGACGCTGGAACGCGCCCGGGACCTCATGGCAGACCTGCGCCATCGCAACCAGGTGAAGGTCTACAGCGACGAGATGAACGCCTACCATGCCCAGATGGAGCGTGTACTCATCGATGGCGACAAGATTCTGGCCGGGCCCAACGGCCTACAGCGGATGGTTGCCGAGGTAGGCACCCTGAAATACCTGGCCGACAAACTGACGACCGAAGCCCCCGTGATCTATGCCAGGAACGAAGAGTTTGTGGGCTCGCTGAAGGCTGTTGATACGTCGGTAGCTGATTTGCAAGCTGCCACGTTTGCGCAAAACGCGGTGGCTATCAAGCAGGCCATCGCCAAGATCAAGGGGCCGTACAGCAAGTTGTTTTTGAAATTTGGCTGACTGTATGCAGCCAGCGCGAAGAAGTGTGTTGATCGGGGCGGCTACAGCCGTAGCGGTGCCATGGCTGATCGGCCGCGCGTGGGCGGCCGATGCGGGCACCCCGTTGCCGATCCCCGACGCGATACAGGTCGGTGCCTCGGGCGCTCACGTGCTGCAGGCTGTAGAAGGTACGCGCGCGTTCTTTGCGGGCGGCGCCCCCTCGCCGGTCAAGGGGTTCGGGCAAGCCTATCTCGGGCCGGTGCTGCGCGTGCGACGCGGCACTACGGCCCGCATCGATGTGCTCAACCGCTTAAGCGAGCCGATCACGACCCATTGGCACGGGCTGCATGTGCCGGGTGAGGTGGATGGCGGCCCGCACGCCGAGATCCGGCCCGGCGCGCGCTGGTCACCCTCGCTAGAAGTTAATCAGAGCGCGGCGACACTGTGGTATCACTCGCACCAGCACGGCGCCACCGCGCCGCATGTGTACGCGGGGCTGGCCGGCATGCTCATCGTTGACGACTCCGATGCGCCGCCGTCGGGCTTGCCGGCGAACTACGGCATCGACGACCTGCCCATCATCATCCAGGACCGTGCCTTCGCGCGCGATGGCCGGCTTGTGTATAACGCAATGGGTCCTGCGATGATGGCCGGCTTTCGTGGCGACCACATCCTGGTCAACGGCGCGGTGCGGCCGCTCGCGACACCGCCAGCGGGCATCGTGCGGCTGCGTATCCTGAATGCTTCGAATGCGCGCATTTACCACCTGCGCTTCGAGGATGGCCGTGCGATGCATCTGGTGGGGAGCGACGGCGGGCTGCTGCGGCGGCCCGTCCCGATGCGGCGGCTGACACTGGCCACTGGCGAGCGCGCAGAGGTGCTGGTTGACTTCGGCAGTGGGGGTTCTGCACGCCTGCTTTCCGAGCCCGACCGTAACAGCCCGATGGGCGGGGTGATGGGCGGACCGGGCGGGATGGCCAGGGGCATGGCGGCTGAGCCCGAACCGGTGGCTGACGGCGGCGCATTTGAGGTCATGCGCTTCAAGGTTGACACCAGCCGTACCGCAGGGGTGCGAGCGCTGCCCGAAGCCATCGCTGATGCCGCGCCCGCGCCAGCCTTGGGCGAGCCTGTGCGGCGGCGCCGGTTCGTGCTGGACACGCACGGCGCGATGATGGGCGGCGGCAGGGGTCAGGGCGGCATGGGTATGGGAATGACCATCAACGGCCGTTCGTTCGACATGTCCCGCATCGACCTGCGCGCGCGCCGTGGCGAGACCGAACTGTGGCAAGTACGCGCGGGCGACATGGCACACCCCTTCCACGTGCATGGCACATCGTTCCAGGTGGTCTCGCGCAACGGAGTTGCGGTGGATTTCGCCACCACCGGCTGGAAGGACACCGTACTCGTCGACGGCGTGGTCGAGTTGCTGATGCGCTTTGAGCGCCAGGCTGGCGAGCAGGCGCCTTACATGTACCACTGCCACATCCTTGAGCACGAGGACGCGGGCATGATGGGCCAGTTCACGGTCGGCTAACGGACAGGCCTTTCATCCTTGCAATTCAGGACTTTTATTTCATGATTTGCAAGTATGAAAACACTTTATGGTTTGTTTTAGGACCAAAACTGCTATAAATTAAATAGCTTCTTGCGCCCGTATTCATTGGGTAAAAGTCACTTTTCAGCAACAAAATCGGCCAGAAAGTCGAAATTTGTCTTAAAAATGCCAAATCAGTGGCGAACAGCCGGTTTGGCTTCAAATATCCGGGTTTTGGATTGGCCGTGTAGTGGCTGGCCTGGCTGGCTTGCTCAGCTCGCTGGAGGCTCCCAGGTTGCTGACTGGAAATGGCAGGAGGCAGACTACCAGCCTGGCGCGGCGCAGTCACATCGCTTGACCAAAGAGAAGTGCCCCTTGAATAACTGCTGTTCCTCCTTTTGCAGGCAATGAGATCGCCGGCCATTCGGGGCGTGCTGCGCGACGAGCAGACACCACAGCCTTCGCAAGAGAAAGGGATCAGGCAGCAAACCGCTGCCGACGCGACTCAAACCAATGGCGGCAAATCCATTTCCGCCAGCAGCCTTTTTGTTGCGTCCCCGAGCACGTCCCGCTGCAGCCGCTTCGCCTCCCCGAAGAAGGCCATGGCGATCGCCCGGTCCAGCCGCTGCGTTCCGGCGAGTGCGAGCGCCTCCTCCTCCGTGGTTGCGCCTTCTGCATAGGTCACGCGCTCCTCCGCCCCTTCCGGTTCTCGCAAGCGCCGCTGAAAGTACTGCATCGCGAGGCTTCGCGCGCGCACCTGATGGACTCCCGCTACTACCACGCGCAGCGTTCGTTTCTCCTCAGAAGTGAGCTCCCCGAGCAGACTTTCAGCCACCTGGTGCAGAGCGGCGAGCTGATACCGCGTTGCGTGATCCGTCAGGACCAGCATGAGAGGGCCAACCTGCCCCGCGAACGCATCCAGCGCGGTCGAGTCCGACTCGCCCGCTACGAACTTCAGCGTACGCTCCAGCACGTCGCGCATATGCCCCGCCACTTCAGCATCCTGCACCTCCCGGTCAAGCGATTCGAGGGACGCAGCCAACGACGCGTCCAGCGACCGGAGCAGGCGTGCGCGGGGCTCGTCGCCGCGCTGCAGGGCCGCGTACAAGGCGACTGGCGCATGCGCTGCCGACTTGATCACATCGTAGATACGCGGGGTAAACGCCCGCTCAACGCGGTCGCGATCGCGATTGCGGTGCAGAACGAGGCTTCCCGCGATCACCACCAGCACCGGCCCCTGGCGCTCCGCGCCGGAACGCGCCGCATCGTAGTTTTGGTGGAAAGCTTTGTTGACGGCGTCAAGCGGTTGCCTTTCCAGAAGTCGCACGCCAGAACGTAGCATGCGGCGGGACAGCGTCCATAAAGTACGTAGTTTGCTCATAGTCGATCTTTTTCAGCCCACGCTTGTTCCCCGATTTCGACGCATCCGGCAGTGACAGGCTGGGGTTCGTCTACAAACGTCTCATCGGTGGTAAACATGAGGATGATTCGCTGGCTACTCAGTTGGCTGGCGGCTTCCAGGTTGCTGCTGAAGCCGCTTTGTAGTTTTCATCCAGTTTGTCTTGCAGCAACACCAGCGCGGCCAGGCGCCGCGCCATGGCGGTGACTTCCATGATCTCGTCCATGCTGAGCGCCCGGCCCAGCACGCGCTGCTCGCGGTAACTCAGCCATTTTTTAATCACCTGGTAGCCGCCTATGGTGAAGTCCCACACCGGTTGCGGAATGTGCTTCCAGTACGCGGCCCCGTTCAGGTAAACGTCGAGTGTGGGTGCGCTGCCAAAGCCTTCAGCTTCTGTGGGCTCGGGCGCGCGCGCTTCGGTTTTGCCCTTGCCAGGCATGGTGATGCCGCCCTGGCCGCCACTGCCCCAGCCCGCAGTCAGTGCAAATTCAGTAGGTTTGAGTGCGCCACCGCCTGTGCGGCTTACCACCGCAATGTTTTTTAGCTCGGCCCTGATTGTGCCGCTGGTTACGCCGGGGACAGGCGCTTCGGTGTCCAGCAGTGCCGCCACCGCACGTCCCAGCGCCGCAGAGGCCAATAACGTATCGCGCGTCGCGGGCAGAGGAATGCGCGGCCAGTCCTGGCGCAAACCGCCGGAGTTGGTGGTGAGGTAGCTATGGGATTGCATCACCGCAAGGCTATGGAAAAAAAGATCTTTCGCCTCGGCTTGGATTTGTGCCAGATATTGGACCGCTGTTGCCGTGAGATTTTCACGCCAATGAGCTGAATCGGTTGAAGCCTGTGCCTCGTCGCTCAAATAGAGGGGAATCCCGCGCGTTCCACTGTCCTGTAAATTTAAATCTGCCAGTAGGCGAGTTGCAAAGGCGGGTTCTGGGACTTCTTTGCGAGTGCGAGCGGTCGTAAAAATCCACAAGTTATTGGGGAAAATTTGGGCAACATATTCCGGTCGGCTACGGTCAAGTAAGTCACCTATCGGAGTCCAAAACACGTAGCGCGTATCCATCGGTCGGTAACAGTAGCGCACAACTTTTCCATGTATTTGTCCTCGCGCAATTTGCTCCTTGCGCTCTGCCAAAGCCTCAAATCCTGTACTGTTTTGCATCAAGGCGGGCGTCTCGTGTTCGATAGTGGTATCGGTCACCTTGGCATCGAAATAACGCGTCATACGCCGTTCAAGCTCGGCGCGGTCGAGGCTGACCAGCGCGGCATCGCGGCTTGTTTTCACGCCTGGGTAGGACACTGGAAACAGCTCGGGTAGGCGCGGCCAGTCAAGGTAGTTTGCTGCGGTGGCAAGGGGTGCCAATGCGTGACCAAGAATAGCGACGGGCAGAACGCTTTGCCAGGCTGGGCCGGACGGCCCGGCGCACTCGGCCAGCAGCTTGAGCTTGCCAGCACCCCAGAAAGAACGCACCTGCACAGGCGCTTTTGTAATGACGGGCGGTGCTGAGTCGCAGGCTGGCGGCGTGTCAAACCCGCTGTTGCCCTGGCCTGAGCAAAGCAGCGTGGCAATGGCGGTGCCAACTTGAATGCCTTCGCGGTTGCTGGGCGTGGAAAAGGCGCTGGGGTCTGGCAGGCCTTCAGGCGTGAGTTTGCCAGTACGGTACTTGTCGCCATGCAGGTTGTCGATCCAGATCTCGTCGAAGACGTCCAGAAACCGCTCGCGCATGGCGCTGTGGCTCAGGCCGTCAAGCCACGAGTAATTGCTGATGTAGCTGATGATGCCGCGCCCGGCATGTTCGGCAATCTGGCGCTCGGCCATGCGAAAGAAGCGCACATACAAATCATTCAGCCCCTGGCCTTGCGGCTGTGGCCCGGTTTTGGCGACCCGATAGGCGTTGCTCAGGTCACGTTCCTCGGTCATGCTGGCACCTGCGTAGCCGTTGTAGGGCGGGTTACCAATAATCACCAGAATGGGCTGGCCGCGCTTGATTTTTTCGGCTGCTTCGCGCTCTTGGGCGATTTCAGGGAACTGGTCAATCTGCTCCTTGGGCGAGCCGGGTGGCGGCGGTTCCCAGCCGGTGAGCGAGTTGGTCAGGTACACGCCTGCGCGTTCGCCGTCATGCAGTGGTGCGCCGAGCTTTCGCAGCACCAGGCCCATCTGCAAATGTGCCACCACGTAGGGTGCCGGAAGCAGCTCAAAACCAAACAGGCGGGTGGTGGCCGCCTGTTTGAGCTGATGGGCTGTCATGGCATCTGCGCCCTGAGCCTTGAATTTTTCACCCACCAGTCGCAGCACTTCCACCAGGTAGGCGCCCGTGCCGCAGCAGGGGTCAAGCACCACAACGTTCGGGTCTGCCAGCCCGTTTGGCAAACCCAGTTTGGTTTGCAGCAGGTAATCCACCCGCGCCACCTGATAACGCACAATTTCTTCAGGGGTGTACCAGACGCCGAGTTCGCGGCGCAGGTCCGGGTCAAACGCTTCAAGGAAGGGCTCGTAAAAATACTGCACCGCGCGGTCGGCTTCAAACTTGCTGAAAAAAGCGGTTTTGTCGACCCGGTTAAGCGCGTCAGATGCCCAGTCGAGGACTTCAGCCAGGTTCAGTGGCTTGAGTTTGCTGGGCAGCGTGAGTTGTTCAAACAAAGCCGACACCATGGGCACATGCAGGCTGTGTGAGGCTGTTTTCCAGTCAAACTTGTCCTGCTGTCCTTCGGATTCGTGCTCCAGCACCCAGGCGGCAAACATGCCGTAAAACAGGGTTTGTACCAGCGTCGAGCGAAAGAACTGCTCACCCTTGTCACCTTCGAACGTCAGCCCCAAGGCTTTTTCCAGGCTGGCCTTCAATGCGTTCAGGGGTGTAATGGCAATATCGCCCGCCGCCATGATTCGGTGCCGCGCCTCGCGCGCGTAGCTGGCCAGCAGTGCGGCCAGGTCTTTGGGGTCGGCCAGCGGTGCGTTGTGCAACAGCACGCGGGTTAAAAAATCCTGAAAAGCCTCACCTTGCGTAGCCTGCGCTTTGGTGGGGTGGGCAGCCAGCGCCCAAAAGCTGGCTTCATCAAGGGCCAGGCTAAAGCGCTCAAGCGTGACGCGCTGGCCATTTCTTGTGCCAATCAACAGCCAGTCTCGTAAATTGGTGACGAGCACCAGCTGGTAGCGGCTCAGGTATTTGGTGACCTGCTCTGACAAAGCCGTTTCATTGACTGGCTCAGACGGGCTTTTGACCTCAATCACACCGCGCGCAGGTATGGCGCCTTCAGTTTTAGCTTGGTGTGTGCTGCGATCAATCTGGTCAGCGGTAAACAAACCCACATCGGGGCTGCCTGCGCCCATGTTTTTAAGTTGGTTGACGCAATGTACCTTCGGTTTCAGGCCATCGCCCACGCCGTCAAGCAGGTTGTTGAGTGCCGGGTAGTAAGAAGTTTCTTTCGTGCCACCGCTGGTACCGTGCACGCTGCGCACAGCGCTTAAAAATACATCCAATAAAAAAGCTTTTGCCATCGGGTCAGACTTTCGTTTTTATCTTTGTAGATTCAGACTTTGGTTTTTGGTGCTAATTCTGCGCACAGCGTTTCCAGCGGCACGGCCTGCACATCACTACCCAGCGGAAAAGCGTCATTGCCGGGGTACACCACCAGCTTGCGTGAAGGCTTGAGGTCATCACACGCCGCATGAAAGCCGCGCTCGACCTTGGGGCTGAGGCTGCGTTTGATTTCAATCGCCCACAGCTCGCCGCTGGGCCAGGCCAGCAGTAAATCAACTTCTGCGCCTCCGCTGCTGCGGTAAAAAAAGCTTTGCACGCTGGTGGGTGCGCAACTGAGCAGGTTTTCAATCACAAAGCCTTCCCAACTGGCCCCCACGACTGGGTGGCCGAGCAGAGCTTCGCGGGTTTCAATGTCCAGCAGGGCGTGTACCAGGCCGCTGTCGCGCACATAAACTTTTGGCGCTTTGACAAGTCGCTTGCCGGCGTTGGTATGCCATGGCATCAGTCGGCGCACAAGTAGCAGGT
>Ga0163144_10025736_pt1 | contig 11477 bp, 12 predicted proteins | sample OliLak19BULKMAT1_FD_123175 | JGI IMG/M metagenome (GOLD analysis project Ga0163144, IMG submission 123175) | Freshwater microbial mat bacterial communities from Lake Vanda, McMurdo Dry Valleys, Antarctica - Oligotrophic Lake LV.19.BULKMAT1 | ecosystem: Environmental > Aquatic > Freshwater >... | reverse complement strand
TGTTTCTGAATGTCTAGTTTCACCTGTTCGCCGTTTTCTGGATCCGGTCGCCAAATAAACATTACAACATCGGCATCTTGCTCTATCGCTCCAGATTCTCTCAAATCAGCAAGTTGTGGCTTCCTTGTACCTCTCTGCTCCACCGCACGAGACAGCTGTGAACATGCCAAAACAGGTATCTTAAGTTCCCTGGCCAAATTTTTTAAAGATTGAGAAATTTCGCTTACCTCTTGCACTCTGTTTTCTAAATTGCGCCCGTGAATCAACTGCAAGTAATCAACAATCAATAGCGATAATCCATGTTCTGCTTGAAGTCTCCTTGCCTTGGTTCTCATTTCCATAATATTTATTCCTGGTGTATCATCAATAAAAAGCGGCGCATCGGCCAACACCCCCATAGCCTCTTGTAATCTATCGAAATCATTGTCATCCAACTTGCCCGTTTTCAATTTCCAAGCATCAACCTCACTTTGCGAAACCAACAGCCTATCAACAAGTTCCTCCTTGCTCATTTCCAAAGAAAACATACCTACAGGTAATCCTTCTTTTACAGCCACATTTGCCGCAATATTTAGTGTCAAACTCGTTTTACCCTGTCCTGGCCTAGATGCAAGTATTATTAAATTAGATGGCTGCAGGCCAGCAAGCTTCCCGTCCAAGTCCCAATAACCAGTTGACACACCACGGAGTCCCCCGGCTTTTTGATGCAACTCATCTAGTCTGTCAAAACTCTCGGCCAGTGCATCTTTAAGCGCAATAAAGTTTTGTTTTAATTGTTGCTGTGATAACGAAAAAACAGCTTGTTCTGTTTCATCCAATAATTGCCTAATGTCCCCCGTGTCTTCAAAAGCCGACTGAGAGATTTTAATTGCCGTCGAGATCAATTTTCTCTTAACATATAAATCGCGAACTATCTGGCCGTACTGAGCAATATGCGAAGAGCTTGGAACACCGCTTGCAAGTTCACTTATGTAAGATGCGCCACCAACCTTGACAAGTTTTCCATTTTTCTTAAGTTGTGCAGTCAGTGTAACCAAATCGATCGGCTCACGTTTTTCATAGAGGTCGTAAATTGCAGAAACAATATCGGCATGGGCTTCTTTATAAAAATGCTCAGGTCTCAAGAACTGAGCAACAGAAACCACACTGTCACTGTCAAGCAAAATAGAACCAATTATGGATTTTTCCGCGTCAATGTCTTGTGGAGGCACTCGCCCTATATTATCTTTTGACATAATAAAAACTAATTACTTTTTTCCAAAAGTACTACCTGGGGTTCTTCAGGAAGTTTGTCCTCAGAAACAGAAAGCTTAGGCAGTTTTTCAAGGTTTTCCTTCCCCATCGCTTTTAAGAAATCGTCAACGGGCAGTAAATCAAACTTGAGACCATCTAGCCTGTAGTGCATTGGCACAATAATTTTTGGGTCAAGTTGAGCAATAATAGAAGGTGCTTCCTTCGCATCAATTGTAAAAGTTCCTCCAACGGGAATCATCAGTACATCGGCCCCAGACAACATTTCAACTTGGTTTTGAGTTAGTTCCTTCTGACCCAGATCTCCAAGATGCACAATATTTACCCCGTCCACAACTATCTGATAAATCGTGTTCTTACCTCTTTCCTCGCCTTTTTTATCATCGTGGTAGCTAGAAACACCGACAATATTCACACCAGTAATCTCATACTCACCCGGACCTGCAATTTCAAAAGGGGGCATATCTCCATTGCCTACAATTGCACCAGAATTATTGTGGTCTTCGTGATTATGCGAAACACAAACAATGTTTGCATCAATCTTCGAACTTTTCAGTCCAGTAAACTCTGAAGAATAAGGATCAACAACTATACTAGCAGTTTTGCCTTTGATCTTAAAACATGACTGTCCGTACCAATATATGTCTACCATGCGAGAGTACTGATAATAACATGGCCACAGTCAAACCTGTCAACTGCTATTTTTTGACTACTGACCATATTAAATTTAAACTTAACCCATATGGCAAATCTTATTAGAATATTTATCGCACTAGTCATAATTTCTGGACTATCCTTTTCTGTTTATTGGCTCTGGCAAAGACAACCAAAAAACCCAGACACGAAAGAGCAAGTACAAACCGATGTGGTAATAAAAAATGACAAAGAAACGTCTTCCGAATCCCAGACACTAGTCACATCGCCACCTCAGTGGGAGATTTTGGGATCGGTCAACGTAAAAATTGCGGGTAACGCAGCTTCGGCCAGCACAGCGCTTATATATTCGGATAATCTCAATAGTGCACTGGCCATAACACCTGAAGGTAACTTCGCTTATGATGTAACACTCAAGAATGGCCTCAACATCTTAAATATAGTTGCTCTCAACTCTGAACTAAAAGAGACACATTCACAAATATTTAATATATTCGTATCTAGCGCCGATGCGGATGAGAAACTTTACTTCAGAGCCGGTATTGTCAAGAAAATTTTCGAAAACACACTGACAGTGACAACCTCGAGCGGTGAAATAGAAATAACAACTAATTCCTCAACCGTCTACGCCAATACAGCACCGCCGACTCCAACAAAATCTCCTCCACCTAAGAACTCGAACGACAATGATATTAGGGTTGCAGATTACATAGTAGCCGTCGGAAAAGAAGATAAAAATAATCTTAAGGCTAAAAAAATCGAAATCTACAGGGCCAACAAGCCTTCAGTCGACAAAACATACTCGATAGTCAAGATAGCCAGTCCGTCAAAAAGCAATATTTTTTCTGCGACAAACACAAAAGATAACAAGCTCCTAGAATTCACACTAGATAAAAATACACAAATTTTAGAAAAAGACAAGAAGGTCACGACAGCATTAATCATCAAAGATAAAACTGCAATTGTCTTTTATCAAACAGAAGACAAAGAGAACCTCGTCTTAAAAATCCACATTTTGTAGTATCATAATCAAGTATGCAAACAGCACCACCAACACCAAAAGGCTTTCGCGACATTAAGCCCAATTACGCGCAAAAACGCCGTGAGGTGATAAATCTTATCGCACCAATTCTAGAACAAAACGGGTTTGTGCCAATCGAAACACCAACGATTGAATTTGCGCAGACTCTTACGGGCAAATACGGTGATGAAGAAAAACTAATTTACAAATTCACAGATCGTGGAGACAGAGAACTTGCACTTCGCTACGATTTAACAGTCCCGCTTGCCCGCTTTATTGCGAATAATCAAAATTTACTTACTCCGACCTTCTCTCGTTACCAGATCGGCCAAGTCTTCCGCGGTGAAAATCCACAACATGGTAGGTATCGCGAATTTACGCAATTCGACTTCGATACAATAGGGCCATCTAGCCTAGAGGAAGACGCAAGAATAATAGCAACAGCACTGAAGGCCGCAAAAAAAATCGGCCTTAATAATTCTGTCATGTTGATAAACGACAGGAAATCTTTTGAACAGCTTCCAACTGACTTTATCAGAGCACTGGATAAGCTTCACAAAATTGGCGCGGATGGCATCAGAAAAGAATTACTGGCCAAAAATTACAAGACTGATGAAATCGATAAGTTTTTGGATACACAAACTAAAAGAAATAAAACCAGTGATCTAGAAAAAGTTTTTAAATTTCTCGAAGACTCTGGGATCAACACAAACAAAAAAGTTGTTTATGACCCTACGCTTGCTCGAGGATTAGACTACTACACTGGCACAATTATGGAGCTAAAACCTACAAGTAAACCAGAAGATTTAACAATCGGTTCCGGCGGACGCTATGACAATTTAGTCGGCATGTTTGCTAAAAAAGAAATCCCTGCCGTCGGCTTCTCATTCGGCTTAGACCGAATTGTTGACCTGCTTCTTAATGAATAAAATAAACCCTTCACTTATTTACCTAGTCGCAGCCGCAGTAATCTGGGGCGCGACAGTGCCTATTATGAAAATTACACTCCGTGAGGTCCCACTGTTTACATTAATTGTGCTTCGCATGACAGTTGCCAGCACACTGCTACTACCCTTTGTTTATAAACGACTCAAAGAAGTCAAAAGATCTGACTTCAAACTACTGTTTCTTGCAGCACTTTTTGGCACAAACTTAAATCTGGCCTTCTTTTTTTATGGACTCGAACGCTCGGAGGCCATTAACGGCTCTGTAATTTTGGCAACCACACCAATTATCACTCTTGTTTTTGCACATATTTATCTAAAAGAAAAATTTACAAAAAAACTTGTCGCTGGCATGTCGCTGGCTCTACTTGGTGTAATTACAATAATCGGTATCCCAGTCATTGACTTTAATTTTAAGTCCACTATCGGCAATCTTTCACTACTTGCTTCAGCTCTTGCCTGGGTCGGTCACGAAATATTTTCCAAAAAAGCCCTTAAAAAATATCACTTCACATTAGTAGCCTTTTATACAACATTCATTGGAGCCACTGTTTTCTTTCCACTAATGTTGATGGAATATGTGCATAATCCTACTTGGTATCAAAATGTCTCTACTACAGGTTGGTTAGGACTCGCCTACGGCATGATTTTTGCATCATTTATTGGCTATACCACTTGGCAAAAAGGACTGGCCGGCACATCTGCGACAACAGCCTCCTTTGTTTTCTATCTTCTACCTATAACGGGTATAATTTTCTCTGTTATCTTACTTAAAGAATTGTTTAGTCCAATGCTCATTGTCGGCACAATTTTGGTAGCACTAGGCATAACACTTGCAGAATTTCACCGCAAATCTAAACCTTTGCAAAAAGAGCTCCACGATTAATTGCCAAAAAACTCCTAATTTGCTAAAATTACTATTATTATGAAAGCAGGCATTCACCCACAATACTTTGATGACGCAAAAATCGTCTGTGTTTGTGGCAACAGTTTTACAACCGGTGCAACTCAACCAGAAATTCGTGTAGAAATTTGCTCTAGTTGTCACCCCTTTTTTACTGGGGAAATGAAATATGTTGACACACTCGGAAACGTAGAAAAATTCCAAAAGAAACAAAAAGAAGCAAAGGTGCGCAAAGAAACTATTGTACTTAAAGTAAAAGAAAAAGAAGAAAGAAAACGACCAGAATCCTTAAAGGAAATGTTTGATCTTGTCAAAAAACAAGCCTCTTCATAGATTTGCTAAGCGAATCTAAAATCTTAAATTTTTGTATTTTTGAGTTTAAAAGATTAGAATTTGTTTAGGATTTAGAAATTAATATTTAGAATTTTAAAATATTATGTCAGATTATCTTAAACAACAAATCCAAGAACTAGAGAATAAAATCCAAGAAGCGCGCGACTTAGAAGCCGCAGATCCTGCAATGACTGATCTGGCACAAAAAGAAATAAAAGAATTACAAGAACAAAAGTCACAACTAGAAAACGCTCTGTCTGGAAACTTAACCAACACAAGTTCTAGAATCCAGGCAGACTCTGTTATTTTTGAAATTAGAGCCGCAGCAGGAGGAGATGAGGCAGGGCTTTTTGCCGGAGATCTTGCTCGTATGTACACTCGCTTCGCGACAACTCAAAATTGGAAAGTCGAAGAACTGGACAAAAATGAGGGTGGCATCGGAAATATAAAAGAAATAGTTTTTAAAATAAGCGGCAAGAACATCTGGAATAAATTAAAATTCGAATCAGGTGTGCACCGTGTACAACGTGTGCCAACAACAGAATCAGCCGGACGTATTCATACCTCAACAGCAACGGTCGCAGTCTTACCCGAAGTCGGCCAAACAGATGTAGTCATTAGCCCTGCCGATATAGAATTTGAAGCATTTCGCGCGGGCGGTCATGGTGGCCAAAATGTTAATAAGGTTTCAACTGCAGTAAGAGTCAAACACGTGCCAACTGGAATAGTTGTAAAAGCACAAACCGAAAGATCTCAATCACAAAATCGAGAAATTGCCATGGAAATTCTACGCTCACGCTTATATGCACTCGAAGAAGAAAGAAAGATGAGCGAGTTGAGCGGAGAACGTTCTGCGCAACTTGGAACAGGTGACCGTAGCGAAAAAATTCGCACATACAACTTTCCACAAAACAGAGTTACAGATCATCGCATCAACAAATCATGGCACAATTTAGAAGTTATTATGGAAGGTAAATTAGACAACATAATAAGCTCTATGCAAGAACTTCCCCCAAATGCTTAACTTCGTAGAAAATTATTCATACATTGGTTTGTTTGCAATTCTACTCATAGAAGAAGGTGGTATTCCCCTGCCAATTCCAGGAGACCTTTTCATCGGCATAGTATCTGGCCTGCCCAGCAGTAATTATTTTTTGGTTATAACAACAGTAGTCACAGCCACTCTGATCGGTTCCACATTCTTGTTTACACTAGCCAAAAAAATTGGCCATCCGCTTATCGTCAGATACGGCAAGTATATTAAAATCACACCAGAAAATATTAAAAATATAGAAAAGTGGTTCACAAAATACGGAGGCTGGGCAATTGTAATCGGCCGCCTAATCCCAGGACTTCGAATATTCACACCAATCGTAGCCGGGCTTTTTGGAATTTCGTATAAAACTTTTTGGCTTTACACAACAATCGCCGCATTCATTTGGGCAAATATATACTATGTTATTGGTAGATTTTTTGGAGAAGTTATTTCTCTAATCGCAAGGTAATTAACTATTGATTCGGCGCTTCGCCAAGAGTTACCGTCAAGTCTAATGTCTTCTTGTCTCTGTATACCTTAATCTTTAATATATCTCCAACTTTCTTAGAACGAATAATATCTGTCATCTTATTTTCTGCATCCATTTTTTGTCCATCAAATTCTGTGATAATGTCCCCAACATCCAAACCCGCTTTACTTGCAGCACTACCACTTACGACTTCACGCACTAATTCTCCTTGAGGCACTTCGTTCAAAAGCGCGACATCTTGAGAAATATGCGTATACCTCACTCCCATAAATGGTCTAGAAATCTTTCCACCAGAACTCTTAAATTCTTCAAGGAGCTGTTTTGCTACATTAACTTTAATTGCAAAACCAATGTTATCCGCAGAAGCAGTTGCGGTATTTATTCCAATAACTTGAGAAGAAGTGTTGACAAGTGGTCCTCCAGAATTCCCTGGATTAATCGCAGCATCAGTTTGAATCAAATCGTCAAGCTTTTCAAAAGAACCAGTCGATGCATCATACGGATTTACTCCTCGTCCAAGGCCAGAAACAACACCAACAGTCACTGTATTTTCAAACCTTCCAAGAGCGTTACCGATTGCAACTACCTTTTGACCAACCTTTATCGCACTAGAATCTCCCAATTCCAAAAATGCAAGTCCGGAAGCATCTACCTTAACAATCGCCAAATCATTAAACGGATCCCGATTAACCTCAACAACATCGTACTTCTTTTGATTTCCTTCGTTGTCACTAATGATCGCAATATACTTTTGGCCATCTGCAGAAACAACATGCTTGTTGGTGATAATGAGCCCGTCCGCAGAAACCACAAAACCCGTTCCAATCCCAGATTCGCCTTCACTAACACTTTCTCTCCCAAAAAAGTCTATCGTGGCCTTGTCTTTTACTGCTATAGAAACAACAGAGGGCGATACTTTCTGCACAACATCAATAACTACAGATTCTTCATCAACAATTCTTTGAGTTTCATGAGAGGCGCTATTTGTTACTACACTCTGAGGCAGTTTCCCGGAAAATTTTAAAACAAGGAACAAGCTAATAATCCAAAGACCACCAATAAACAAAAAGAAAGCTAGTCTGTTTGATTTAAGCTTTGCGAGTTTGTCTTGGGTCTCAACTTCTGGCATAGTTATAAATTACAATAATTCAAGTGCTTTCTCAAGTTGCGGATCACGCTCGTTTTTCACATCTTCTGCATTCATAGGTACAACGAAATCAGGTGTAATTCCAACTTCATGAATAAAATTGCCATCGGGAGTAAGCCACTTTGCAATAGTTACATGGAGTCCAGAACCTCCAGGAAAATCAATCACATCCTGCACACTTCCCTTTCCAAACGTTTTCTCTCCAACTAGCTTTCCGCGCTTTTTATCTTTAATTGCACCTGCAAATATTTCGGCAGCAGACGCAGAACCTTCATTTACCAAAACCACAAGCCGTGTTTTGCCAAACTTTCCCGTCCTTTTAGCAGAAAGTGATTCTTCCCTCCCGTCCGAATACTTTTGACGAACAATAACGCCACTTACAAAATCTTCTGCCAAATGTACAGACGACGCAAGCAATCCACCAGGATTATTTCTCATATCAACTATTACCCCTTTGGGCTTTTTAGATACAACCTCGTCAACAGTTTTGTCCCATTCTTCGTCAGTTTTCTCGCCAAATCTGGTTACCTCAATAATAGCAACTTCTCCGCCGTTCTCTTGTCGGTATTCCACATTTACAGTTTTAACTTCAATTTTTTCGCGCTTGAGGGTTTTCTCAAACGGTTCACTTTCCCCATCTCTAAAAAACTTAAGAACAACACTGGTCCCAGCATCACCCCGAATTAAATCCACTGCCTCTGGTAAAGTAATATCAAATGCATCGCGGTCTCCAATCTTTAATATTAAATCTTTTGCCCTAACTCCTTCTCGCTCCGCAGGTGTTCCTTTGAGTGGCGAAATCACAACAAGCCTTTTTTCCTTATCAAAACCTAACTGAATACCAACGCCTTCGTATGACCCAGAAAGATCTCCTTTCACAGATTCATTTTGTTTAGGATCCAAAAATGAGGTATAAGGGTCTCCGAGCGATCGAACCATCCCCGCAATTGCTCCATACATCATCTTCTGCCCATCTACAGCAGTCTTATCAAAGTAAGTTTGCGGCAAGGTTTCAAAAACTTTCCAAAATAGAGAGAAGTCTACATTTTGTACTTGGTTTGCTTGTCCTTGAACGCTAATTTTAGGCACGATTCCAGTTGTTTGAATGTCATACTTTTTTTGACCCAAAACAAAACCAATACCAAAAAACAAAACAGCAACAACACCAAACTGTATTAAGAAACCTAAAATAGAGTTTACTTTTGGATCGTCTTTTGTAGAAATCGGAGCTTTATCAATCTTTTCTTCAACAGTAACTAAATCTTTTTCTTCTTCTTTAATGTGGCCGGCAGTTACCTTTTGTGACATTTTTTAACCCTGAACAAATGGCATAAGCGCAACAAAACGTGCTCTTTTTATGCTTCTTGTAAGCTGTCGCTGATGTGAGGCACATACGCCTGTTCGTACTCTTCCCTGTATTTTACCGCGCTCACTAATATATTTTCTCAAAGTTGCAACCTCTTTATAGTCAACAACCGTGCCGTCAGCACACAGCGGACACCTTTTTGCTCTTGTCAGTCTCTTTGTAAATTTGTTTATCATTTAATTTTTGTTTCCCGTTTCTAGTTTATAGTTAAAAAGGCAGATCATCCAGATCTACATCTTCTATATCTTCTTTTTTATCTTTCTTGTCCTTCGGCTTGTCGCTTTTCTTATCTGCTTTTTTCTTGTCACCATCATCAGGTTTATCTACTCCTGCATCTTCTGCAACATCAATTCCTTTATCCTCTACGACCGGTGGTACATACCCTTCTCCGCCCCCACCTTCATAATCCTTTTTAGCATCCAGAATCCTCATGTCGTCTATCACGACTTCCGTCTTCTGTTTTGTTTGCCCATCAGGCGTTTCCCAACTTCTTGTTTGCATCCTTCCCTCCATATAAACTTTACGTCCCTTTACCAAAAGTTGCGAGCACAGTTCTCCCAGCTTATTCCAAGCAACAATGTTTACAAATTCTGTCTCTTCCTTCTTCTGCCCATCACTCGCAACATAATATCTATTCGTCGCAATCCCGAATGTACAGACAGCCGCACCGCTAGGAGTATATCTCATCTCCGGATCCCGGGTTAAATTACCAATTAACATAACTTTATTTAACGAGGCACGACTACCCATTTATTTCTTTGCTTTTACTACTTTCTTTTTTGTTTCCTTAGCCTTTACCGCTTTAACAGATACTTTTACCTCACCCTTTGAAACCATTGATGTTTTTATCTCTTTTGTCACTTTTACCTTAACTTCCACCTTGGCCGTTGATTTCTTTGCTAAAGTTGCGTCTTTAGTAACTATAGTCACTTGCGGCTTTTTTTCTTCACGCTTGACTTCAACTCTCTCTTCGCGCTTTTCAACCTTCTTTCTCAGTTTTCTTACTTTTTGCTTAACAATCATGTGTCTCAAAAGCGCGTCTTGCTCAAGTCTCAACATTTCAGAAATTTCTCCAATAATCGTGCCTTCACCAGTAAAAGTAAAAATTGTATAATCCGCCTCTGTTTGTTTTTTAATATTGTATGCTAGGTTTTTCTTCCCAAGTTTATTGATTTTTAATTCTTGCGCACTCGCACTCTTAAGCGCCTTTTCTACACGCGCAATAAGGCCGTCGCTCTCACTAATTTTCGAAACAACAAGTAGTTCGTACATAATTCCCTTCCGCAAATGATATCAAACACTAAACTTAAACTCAACCACAACATCTTTGGGCATAATTTCACCTTTGCCAATTGTCTTCATCACACCCTTGTCTTTCGCCCCTTTCCATCCAACACATTCCACAAACTGAAAAAATTCCACCACATCTGCCGCAATAAATCCTCGCTCAAAATCTGTATGGATTATCCCGGCCGCATTTGGTGCAGTTCCACCTATTCGCATCGTCCAAGCACGCACTTCTTTGGCGCCTGCAGTATAAAAACTCATCAACCCTAAAGTATCGTAAGCATTCCTTATCAATTTATTTAAGCCAGGCTCACTCACGCCAACACCTCCTAAGTACTCCTTTTGTTCATCTTCATTCAGACTCGCAAGCTCTTCCTCCATTTTGGCACAAATTCGAATTGCACCATTAATTTTAGAATCAGTCTTCAAATCTTCTTCGTCGCAATTTATAACTGTAATTGTTTTTTTTGCAGACAATAGCCCAAGATCATAAAGTTTTAAAATATCCTCATCACCCAGTTCATCTCGAAGCCACTTCCCTTGTTCCACTACAGTTTTTGCTTTCTCAAAAATCTCCTGATCCTTCCTTAACCTAAACTCTTTTGTCCCCATCATCTTTTCTAGTGTTTCCAAATCTTTCAAAAGCAATTCACTCTCCAAAACCTCCAGATCACTGTTTGGGTCTTCACCAGTTTTAATAATGTCTTCATTCTTAAAATCACGAACAACAAAAACAATTGCATCCACTTCCCTAATATGGCTCAAAAATTTATTCCCCAAACCTTCTCCTTTGTGCGCACCTTTCACAAGTCCCGCAATATCAACAAATTCCACAATCGCAGGGAGAATTTTAAAACTTGGAGACAACCCTTCACTTTTTTCTACAACTCCCTTCAAAACATCCAATTTTTCGTCTGGAACTTCTACAATTCCAACGTTAGGCTCTATCGTAGTAAAAGGATAATTCTGCGCATCGGCAACCTGCTTCTTCAAAAGCGCATTAAACAACGTAGATTTCCCAACATTAGGTAGTCCAACTATCCC
>Ga0163144_10025734_pt1 | contig 11477 bp, 6 predicted proteins | sample OliLak19BULKMAT1_FD_123175 | JGI IMG/M metagenome (GOLD analysis project Ga0163144, IMG submission 123175) | Freshwater microbial mat bacterial communities from Lake Vanda, McMurdo Dry Valleys, Antarctica - Oligotrophic Lake LV.19.BULKMAT1 | ecosystem: Environmental > Aquatic > Freshwater > Lake... | reverse complement strand
TAACTCGGGTCGCTCTACATGAGCGTGCGAGACGTCCGAAATGGTACCGAGGTTGACCGGGGACTTGTCATCGCCCAAGTGCAGCACCACCCCGCGATCCGCGCTGTCGGCCGTCTGCTTGAGCATGAGCAGGAACTGCAAAATGCTCGACTTTCCCGAGGAGTTGGTGCCAAAAAGGGCGGTGATCGGCGCGAGCCGCATCTTGCCGATGCTCTTCCATGCCTTAAAGTTCGTGAGGCTCAGCGAAGTTAACATGCCCGTAGGCTCCGGAAGGTGCTGCCCGGGCCGATGACGATCGAGCCGAGCCTATTTAGAGTGTATCTACCCAAACTCCCCACCCCTCGGTACCCCATGCTTCAAGGCAAGCCCTTCACCCGCCCACGCGGCGGCCCGGCCGCCATCCGTTCCGCTCCCTCTTCCACCGCCACCCCGAAAATCGCACCCACGCCCACCGTCAGGCTCATTGCCAGTGCGACCAAGAAGCTGGCCATAGCGGGTCGAAGGCCGAACCCCGCAAGGGCCGCGATAGCCGCCTAACCACGCGAGTAAAGCCAGCGCTGCGCCGCTCAAGCCCCACACCTTGGCGGCCTTACCAAGCACGAGTACTACCCGCGAGGGGAGCACGACACCAAAAGGTGAATGTCGCCTCTTGCCAGTATTTCGGGATCAACCGCGAAATCAAGGCGAAGACCACCCTCCTCATCGCCCCAAATCCCTACCCCAAAATATTTCTCACAATTCCACTTGTTAGGTATTGACTATCCGATCACTACCCTGTATTCTAAAGGGATGAGCACCTCCAACTACCAAACATCTACATCGGCCTCCCTAGCGGCCCTTTCCCCTGACGATCTCGATGCCATCGATATCTACCGCGAAAACCGACACTCCTTAGACGTTTTTGCCAAAATCCGCCAGCTCACCCCCTCGCGTGCTATGGCCTTTTTGTGCCAGCCTCACATCTCCAAGGCCTTGGAGCAGTTCGCCGCGTTCGATGCCGAGGAGCTCTCGCTCGCCCGCTTTCGCGCCAACATTGCTTCGCTCGATGCCCTTGCCCACAATCTGGCCACCACCAACGACCGTAAAGAGCGTGAGCGAATCTCCACTAGAACTCTGCGAGCTTCGCGCGTTCCTCCGGTCCGGCTTCCTTGTATCAACGGCTGTTGCAGGCCAAGCGGGGAACAGCGCACGTATATTGCACGCCCCGATCCCATCCGCGATGCCGTCGCGTATGTCTATCCCGACGGACCTCAATACGCCCGGCCTCGCCCCACGTCGCCCGCCAACCCCCCGCCGCCGTCCACTCCCCCCGCACCGCGGCACGAAGCCAGCAGCGATCAAAACACCCACTTTCGCGCCAACGCTCCCTTCACTCCCACCGACCGCTACCTTCAACACGCCCCGCTCCCAGCCCGCCGCGCTTCTGACCTTCTCCTCGCGTTCGCCACGCAGTTGTTCAACACGCACCCCAACATCCAAACTGCTGCGCTCACCACCCTCTCTACAAATCTGGCCCCCGGCGCCACAATCGACGGTCTGCCAGTGGTCCTTCCAGAAGGCCCCAGAGAGCGGTTCGAGGCGGTCCGCGCCCTCGTCTCAACTTGCCCGTCCCTCAACCCACGCTGCCATCCAACGGCTGGCCTGAGCGCGACTGATATCGGGCCGCTGATTACCAGCGAAACGCCGGGACAACCAGCCAGCGCAGGCCAAGGCCCAACCGGCGAAGGCCACAAGCCCGCGCACGCACTAGCGCACGCACCAGCGAACTCATCCGAAGCCCGCCACCACGCCTCACTCACACTTACGTTCGCGCCAGAGGCTCCCCCCGCCACATCAACTAATCCCTACGACGATCCCAACCCAACTCACCACGCCCCCGCGCCTATTCGCTCGCTCGTGCTCGAGGCCGTCCGCTTCGAGTCTGAGCCTCACCGCTGGCTCCTCTCCGCCGTCACCAGCCACAACTTCGCACCACTTCCCGAAGTAACCTCACCCCCCGCCCCACCCAACCACTTATCTTCGGCCTGATGCAAACCTGATGTAAATATTCGCGCATTGAAGCGAGCGAGCGAGCGCCCGGACGTGGCCGCATCGATCGCGCTGCGCGAAACGTAAGCATCCGGGCTGAACGCCAAGGTCTACCACCGTTTCACTGAGCTTCATGAAGCTCGGTCGGGCGATCTGCTGGAGGCACTCCTCTCACCCATGAAGGGCATTCAAGCCTCTAATTTAGATGAACCGTGCTTACGAGGCCGTATGAACTCACCCGACTTAAGCGTCGATATATTTACTACACAAACTCCCTCGCGCACGCGGCGTACGCCTCGTGTGGCTCGGCGTTGAAGAGAGCTCATGCACATCAGTTACTGGGTAATAACTCCGGCCGTACTCCGCCCACCCATCGCGGGTGAGTGGACGGCGGTGGAAGTTGGGGTCGCGTGCGTCTGCGTGCTGGCGATCCTCTTCGTCTTGCTCTTGTTATTAAGACACTCTCAGACCCCGGCAACGCTTCGTCCTCTCGTGCGCCATGCCGCGGCGGACGCCGCGACTGCCCTTGACCTGCTTACCGAAAGTGTTGCCGCCCTGGATTCCCGGGGCAATGTCGAATGGATCAATGCGTCGATGGCCGCTCTACTGAACTGCAACCGCCAATCCTGGGGAAACTTACGCTTCCGTACACTTACTCAACTTAGTTCACCGGCCCCTCAAAAAACAAATCTTACGTTTACGCCCGATGCTTGGTTTGATATCGCCGCCGATGCTTTCATTGATGCACACTCTCGGCCGTGCGAGCCATGGCGCGGCCGCCGCTACCGCGCCCGCATCTCACCCTTAGGGCACGCCACGCCTGACCAGCGGTTACTGCTGCTGATTCAAGAAGTCACCCAACCAATTACTTTACCCGCCTCCCAGACTCCCGCGACCTACTCCCCTGTAACCCCGCCCCAAAAGTTATGTTTAACGCCTATCCCGATGTCCGCCTTGCCAGCCGGGCAAGAGGCAGGCGAGCGGCGTGCGGCGGGCCTCATCGCATGTCTTCGCCCGATGCAGGCGGGGCCAGCCAACCCGCTTATGTTACTCTCTAAGGTTGCCCTTGAGTTAAGCCAGGCCCTTCCCACCGGGTGCAAAGTGCGGATTAAAGCGGGCGATGCCAGCTCAAGCATGGGCGATGAAGCTCAGCCTGCCCAGAGCGATGCACGCCAGCCGGTGCGGATCAGTGCGCCGTACGCCGGCGCGGAGGATGGGCTTATCATCACGGTGCGAGGTGTGGATGTAAATGTCGAACCGGCACACGACCTCGACCTCGACCTCGACGCCGCCGACCGCGAGCTCGTGCTCATGGTCGCCCGCGCCTTGGCCACCTACCTTGAAAACCAAGAAGCCAAGATAACTATATCGCGGCTTACATCCAGCCTCGCGATGATGCAGGCGCAGCCTGCTAAAAAAGCTTCACTTACATCCGAGCAGGCCCCGGAGATGCGCAGCGGCCACAAGGCGGCGTAGCTCGCGCCGCACTCCAAGGCGGTGGTTAGGTTTGTAACCGGCCGGGCCGGGCGCGATGTAAGTTAAGTGATTGTGCCGTGGCGGCCCGGCGACGGGCCTGGTTACTTAATATTTTGTTTGAGGAACTGGCTCATCTGGGTCGCGAAGAGAAGCCGGTTTTCGAGTTTCTGGAAGCCGTGACCTTCGTCGGGGGCGTAGAACTGGACGGGGGTCATGCCGCGTTTCATGAGGCCGATGGCCAGCTGCATGGCCTCGCCCACGGGCACGCGCGGATCATTAAGGCCGTGGGCTATCATCATGGGAACATTAATTTTGTCGATCTTGTTCATCGACGAGATGCTCTCAAGAAACTCGGGGTCTGAGAGCGGGCCGTACTCGGCCTCGCGGAGCTTACGACGGTAGCCGCTGGTCTGCTCGAGGAATGTCTTAAGATTAACAATGCCGACGACGTTGACGCCAGCGCCGAAGAGGCGGGCCTTCTGGGTGCCCGCGTCCACGCGCAGTTGGTCTTCAACCAGGCAGGCCACGCTCATGAACCCGCCGTAGGAGCCGCCGTAAGTAGCGATCTTGCCGGGGGTAGCGTACTTGTTGGTTACGAGCCAAGCCGCGGCTTCCACGCCGTCGCGGACGGAGGCCCAGCGGTTCTTATAATCATCCGACATAAGGAACTCGCGGCCGTAGCCCGAGCTTCCTCTTACGTTGGGCTGGAAGACGCCGAAGCCTTCGCTGAGGAGGTACTGGACGGTCCGGTCAAAGCCGGGGCGGAACTGGGCCTCGGGTCCGCCGTGGTAGTTGACTACAAAAGGGATGGAAGTGCCTTTGCTGTAGCCCGCAGGGAGGAAGAGGAAGCCGGGGATCTCGAGGCCATCGAAAGACTTATATCGGATGAGTTCGGGGAGGGGGAAGGCGGCGAGGTCGATGCCCTGCGTATCGGCAAACGTAAGTTGGCGAGCCGGGACGGGCTTGGCGGAGCTATCTGCGGGCACCTGCCAGGTGTAATTTAATCCCGGGGTGCGGGCGTTGCTGAGGGACCAGCTGATGCGGTTACCCTTAAGCTCGGTGAGAGCCACGACGCCCTGGTCAATGGCGGGTAGAGTTACTTCTTCAAAGCCGGGCAGGCGGAAGAGCCGGAGGACGCCGTAGCCGTCCTGATTGATGCTTACACCCAGCAGGGTGCGGTCGCGGCTGATACTCGCGCCGTCAAGCTCGAAGGAATCGAGGCTGGCGATGGGCTTCAAGATGGCGCCGGAGGCAAGGTCGCGTAGGAAGAGCTTTTTAAGGCCATTCTCAGCGTCGGACGTGAAGAGCAGGGCCTGCTCGCCGGGCATGTAACCCACAGGCCCGATCGAAACAGTGGAACCGCTGGGGGCGGAAGTTAAGTCCTTTAGTTCGCCGGTGGCCGTGTTAAGCTCGTGGAGTGAAGAGTCAGAGGCTGAGCGGAACTGGCCGACGAGCGCGCGGGAGCCATCGCGGGTGATGTCTCCCGCGCCCCACGACCCTTCTTTGGCCAAGAGTTTTGTTATGGTGCCTTTGCCATCGGTGGTGAAGTCGTACCGATAGATGTGGAAGTCGTTGGCGCTCGCGTCGTTGGCGGTGAAGACAAACCCGGTATCGTTGTGAAGCCACTCGTTGATGCTGTACTGGACCTTGGGGTTGTTCAGCAGCGGAGTTATGTTGCCGGTGGCGGTGTTAAGCAGTGAGATCTGGATGTTCTCATTACCGCCGAAGGCGTGATAGAGCAGAATCTTGCTGCCATCCTCGGAGAGGGAGAAGCCCGCGAGGCCATCGGGATATGAAGTTAATTTATCGCCTTTGAAGTCTGGCCGCACCGAATCGCCCTTGACGCGGTAGAGCTGGAAGATACCGTCGGGCTGGTCACGGACATACATCGTGCCATCGGGCGCGATGGCGGGCGCACCGGGCGTGCGGATCTTAACAAACTTGGCGATGCCTGGGCCCGTATCAGCAAGGGCTGACGCCGCGGCGGGGGGCTGTTCAACAGTGCCCAGAGCTGAGCCGAGGGCGAGCGAAGCGGGAAGCAATCCGGCGAGCAGGGCAACAACGAGAGGACGCGGCAAGAAGAATGAGGCCATCGTGTGTCTCCAAAGGGGTAGGTCTGTGACTTGAAAGATCTTAGGGGCGGCGGTAATGGGAGATGGAAGCGGGTGGTTTTTCCGGCGTTGAGTGGCCGCCGGTGGGCGCCTGCGTCTCGAGACGAGTGCGGCCGACGCGCGGCGGGGCGGTTGCTTCGCCCTCACCCTTTACGCTGGGGAACGCCGACGGTTCGTACCCTGGCCTTAGCCATTATAAATTACTATTGGGATTTGGCTTTGCGAGTTGGGTGAGGGTTTGGACGAGGCGGGTGGCGAAGGCGGGGCCATCGCAGAGGGGGGAGGCGAGGAGGGTGGCGCGGAGAGATTCACGGCGCGAGGCGAGATTGGATTTGGCCAGGCGGAGGGCGAGTGTAACATAATCTTCGGGTGAGTGGGCGATGAGGTCGGTCGCGCCGATGGCGGAGAGGAGCGATGCGCCCACGCGAGAGGCGTGGGTGCCGTGGGGGGTGGGTGGACATAATGTTACAACCGGCACTCCCATGTAGAGCGCCTCGCAGGTAGTGGTGGTGCCGCAGTAGGGGGCGGTGTCCAGGGCGATATCTACCTTGGCGTACTGCGCGAGGTGCTCGGCGGTGGTGGCGGCGCGCGGCAGGATAATAAGTTGTGATTTGGAGACGCCCGCCGCGGCGAAGCGGCTACTGATGTATAGCTGCAGGGCGGGCTCGGAGAGGGCGACGCCCTTGAGAAGCAGGCGTGCGGTGGGCGCGCGGTTGAGGATGCTGGCCCAGAGCTTGATTATGTAAAGGTTAAGCTTCTGCGCGTTATTGAACGAACCAAACGTAATATAATCATTCACGAGCGATGGTGGCGGCGACACCGGGGGGGCCTTGGCGGGGGGCTGGTAGCAGAGGAAGCAGGGGTCAAGCCTCAGGAAGCGTTCGGAGGAGTTAACACGCTGGGCATCGACTTGCGGAGGATCAGTGATTGAATCCACCAGACGAAAGTCTATGCTGGGCACACCTGTAATATTAGGATATCCGAGGTACGTAACCTGGACGGGGGCGGCGCGCGGGGAGAGGGCGGGGAGGCAGTGGGCGTGGGTGTGGCCGGAGAGTTCGACGAGGACATCCAGCGCATCGGCGCGGATGGCCTGCGTCAGCCCCTGGTCGGAGATGTTATCCATCACGCGCCAGAGGGTTGCGAGGGGTTTGAGTCGCGCGGTGGTGGCATCGGCGATGGCGTTAGTCTGGTAGACATATACCTGCGCGCTCGAGCGATCGTAATGTTTCAAGAACGGCTCAACGAACGCGGCGACCGAGTGGGCGCGAAGGTCCGGGGAGACGATGCCGATGCGGGGGATGGCGCGGCCGTCGGCGACTGGAGCGATGAAGGGGGGAGCGGAACTTATGATCTGGCCGTAGCGCTCGTGCAGTCGCTCCTGCTCTTGGCGAGAGATGCCCGGGACATAGTTACTTATGAGCGCCAGGCCGCTGGCGAGGTGGGCGTCGCCGGGGTAATCGGCGGCGAACTCGGAGAGGACTGCGAAGGCTTCCGCCGCGTCGCCGATGTTTAGCAGGCAGGCAGCAAGGGTTGTGGCGGCACCGATGAGCGGCGCGGCCAGTAAGGTGTCGGGTGAGGTGTCGGGTGAAGGGGTAACTTCACGGGCGAGCTTCAGGGCGTCTTTCGCGTGGTTAAGGGCCTCGAAGCAACGATTACATTCCTGAAGAGCCGAGGCGAGTGCGATCTTGACGCTTATGTTGGCGGGGTCAAGCGCGAGGGCTTTGTTGAGCACCGCGATAGTTTTGTCAGTCTTGCCCACGACCGAAAGTAAGTTTGCGTGTTGCAGGAGCAGACCGACATCTTTGGGGGCGAGTGCCGCGGCGTTGGAGGCGAAATACTCGGCCTGCTGGGGCTGGCCACTGGTGTAGAAGACGTGGGCGGCCAGGGCGTGGGCGGAGGGGTTTTTGGGGTCCGCCGCGGCGAGCTGCTGGGCGAGGGGGCGGGCCAGGGGTGCCTGGCCGGTGGCGAGCAGTTGGGAGATCTGATCGTACAGGCGGGCGGGCGAGGCGTGGGTCATTGGGGCGGCTGCCTGGTCGCGGGGGGTCACTATAAATTACAGAACGTGGTGGAGAGGGTATGGGGGGGTGGGGAGGGTGGGGTTTGGCGGATCAGGGCGGGGTGGGGGTGGGGGTGGGGGTGCGTTGTTTATATAACGTTTCGAGGGCGTCGGTGAATCTGCGGGCGAAGGCGGGGCCATCGCAGAGGGTGGAGGCTTGGAGGGTTTGGCGGAGGGTCTGGCGGAGGTGTGCGCGCAGTGTAACATCTGCGGCGAGGCGGGCGGCGAGCGTGATGTAATCATCGGGCGCTTTCGCGATCCATTGGGGGTGACCTATGGCGGTGAGGAGCGAGACGCCTACGCGCGAGGCGTGAACGGTGCCTTCAAGAGTAATAACCGGCACACCCATGCAGAGGGCATCGCAGGTGGTGGTGGTGCCGTTGTAAGGGAATGGGTCAAGGGCGACATCGATGCGATTGTAAATATTAAGATGGTCGTTGCGGTCGGGGAGGGGGCCCAGGAGTTCAAGGCGATCTCGTGGCAACCCTAGCGATACGAAACGGTCGGTGACTTCCTGCCGGAGGCGTTCTTCGCGAAGGTTATTGGCTTTAAGCATGAGGCGGGAGGCGGGGACGGCGGCGAGGAGGCCGGCCCAGAGGGTGAGGACTTTGTGGTTTAACTTCTGGATCGCGTTGCAGGAGCCAAAGGTAATATAATTATTGACTGCGCTGGGGGGCGGGGTGATGGCGGGGAGGTTGGCGGGCGGGCGGAAGCAGAGGAAGCAGGGGTCGATGCGGATGAGGGTTTCAGCACCGGGGGCGCGGTCTGTGGCGGGTGGCTCTAAATGAACAGGGTCGGTGTAACTATCGACGATGCGGGCGTCGATAGCGTCTATACCGGTGATGTTGGGGTAGCCAAGATAAGTTAACTGCACGGGGGCGGCCCGCAGGTGCATTGTGACCAATGACTCGCCGCGGGTGTGGCCTGCGAGGTCGATGGCGATATCGACATTGTCTTTGCGGACAAGTTCGGCCAGGGCTTCATCAGAGCTGGCGACGACGTGGCGCCAGTGGGCCGCGAAGCCTTTGAGCCGCGCGGTGAGCGCATCGGTTGCGGAGTTGGTGTGGTAAGCGAACAGCTCGACGCGTTGGCGGTCGTGGTGTTCAAAGTAAGGTTCGATGAAGAAGCCGCAGGAGTGGTTGCGCAAGTCCGGCGAGATCAGCGCGATGCGCAGGGGGCCGGGGCGACGCGCCGGGAATGCGAGCGGGGGGGAGGGGCGGTGACGGCGGAGGATGCGGCCATAATTAAGATGAGCGCGGCGGACGAAGGCGGGATCAGCGTCCGGGGCGTAGTTAAGAACGTTACATAATACATCAGCGGTGTGGACGTTATCCCCCAGATCGTCGGTGAGTTGGGCGAGGCCCGCCGCGGCGGCCTCTACGTGGCCGGTATCAAGCTGGGTATTGGCGAGGGTGGTGCGGAGAGAGAACTCGGCGGGATTAATTGTTAAGCCTTTGAGGCACTGCTCGCGAGCTTCAATGAATCGCCCGTTCGCGGCGAGGGCGAGGGCGGCCACTTCGTATGGTTCGGTGAAGGCGGGGTTGAGCGCGATGGCCCGGCTCGTAGCGGCAAGGCACGAATCTACATTGTTAAGCAGTGCCTCAAGGCGGGCGAGGAGAATCCAAAGTCTGGTGCTGCGAGGCTCAAGCTGGGTGGCGCGCTGGGCGTGAAAGAGTGCCTGCTGCACGTTGCCCTGCTGCGTGCAGATGTGGGCCATGAACTCGTACGCGGCGGCGTCTTTAGGTGAGGACTGAATCCAAGCCTGAACATGAGTGCGGGCGGCATCAAGGCGGCGAGCGTTGATGAGAAGTGTGGCGGCAGCGGCTTTGGAAGAGTGCGCGGGAGTGGGGGGCACGGATTCGCGCGGCTGGAGTACCTGGCCCGTTGTATGATCGCGCTGCTGAGTTGTTGAACCCGTTGATCGTGACACGTGTGAGAACTGTAAGTTAACTGGAGACCGCGATGAGCCTTACCCGCGCCATGGATTTCCTTCGCCCGCGTGCACACAGCGTAGCCAGCATATCGGGCCCAGCTGGCGGATTGCATACTCCGTCAACACTTCCACCCCCGTGCACTCACGCGGCACCGCTCCTCCCTTGCACGCTGCTGGCCTTCACCCTGCTTGCCCTCACCCTGCTTGCCCTCACCCTGATAGCCGCGCCGCTTCACGCGCAGGAAACTCCCCCGCCCCCGAGCGATCAGCCGACGGTATCTGCCGTGTTCCTGCCCCCGCGCTTCCCGCGTGCCGCTTCATCGGATGTTATAGCCGTGACGCCCGCCGCGATTACAGCACTTTTGGACCTGCAGGAAGATGAGCTGGGCAAGCGCGGCACACCTGATGCGAACCAGTGGCCTTACGAGGGGGTCTATCGTACACGGGGCTCTCTCCCGGTTGGGTACCGCATCGGCGGGACCTGCATCGTAATATTAGCTTTGACTAGCACCCCCGGTTACGAGCAGGACAATCGCCGTGTCTCCGCGGTTGAGCGTGCCATTACTTATATCTGCTCGGCCCGCGAACACGCCGATATGTCCACCCAAGCTTATGATGGCGGTTACGATGTGCGCATCTGGGGAAATATCGAGGCCCTCCACTGCCTTGCCCACCTCGAACGTAAGAGATTAATACCCCAGCACCTTAAGTTAACCGCCAAGGCCGCACTCGAAGACTATCTTGATGCGGTGGTTACACTCGAAATGCCCGCGACCGGCGGCTGGAACTACGCCCGACCAGCGGGAAAAGCCACTGTGGGTGCCCCGGCATCATTCGTGACCGCCTGCGCTTTGCAAGCACTGCTGGAGGCTAGGGCCGCCGGGTACACCGTGGACTCCGCGCTCATTGATCGCGGCGTAGCCGTGCTGGAAAAATCTCGGGGTGCTACCGGCACCATTGTCTATTCTGGCCCCGCCAGCGAGAGAACCCGAATCAGCGATAGCGTGCCCGGAGCCACCGGCCGCATGACCCTGACCGAATCAACACTTATGTTGGTGGGCAAAGGAAGCATCGAGCGCGTGCGCGCTGCGCTGGATGCGTTCATAACCCACTGGGACTGGCTCGATCAGCGGCGGGCCAAGACCGGTACTCATGTACCCCCTTACATGGTCGCGCCGTATTACTTCATGTTCGCGCATCGTTACGCAGCGCAGGCCATCGAGCACCTCCCCAAGGCCGACCGCGAAGAATACCGCGCGCGCATCAATGGACTGCTCATGAGCGTGAAAGGCCCCGATACTACTTGGAACGATCGAGTCTTCCCGCGCTCGGCCGGGTACGGTACCGCCATGGCTCTTCTGGCCATCCACCAACCCGCGCAGAGGTCAGAACGGGCAGAAGAGCAACGCAAGTAATTACTTAGCGCTGCTTATGTTTATGCCGTGAAGGCACGTGCTTGACAACATAAGTATATTATTTACCCCTAACCCAGTGCTGGCAACTGCGATGGTTTGTAACGATTGGTAAAGCCTGGTTCCATGGGTGAGAACCAATGTTTAGTACGGCGCTGGGTGGAGCGTGCATGAGGCTGGTAAGAGTCATAAGTATCATCAGGCAAACAGGCTGCTAAAGGGGCCCGCCCGTCGCAGAAGCGATATACATGTCTTGTCCTACACACCCATGTAGGAGAGTCATCGCCGATGCGGGACTTCGGCTGAAGCCGGAGCAATCGCAACCAAGGCGAGATTGACCGGTGCCTGCCACTCCCATGCTTATGTATTGCGCAAAAAAACTCCCTCAAGGGCCTGACGGAACCAGTGAAGGAAGCGAACAAACCGAAGAGGGAGCAACAGCATTATCTCACATCACC
>Ga0163144_10025732_pt1 | contig 11478 bp, 9 predicted proteins | sample OliLak19BULKMAT1_FD_123175 | JGI IMG/M metagenome (GOLD analysis project Ga0163144, IMG submission 123175) | Freshwater microbial mat bacterial communities from Lake Vanda, McMurdo Dry Valleys, Antarctica - Oligotrophic Lake LV.19.BULKMAT1 | ecosystem: Environmental > Aquatic > Freshwater > Lake... | reverse complement strand
TAAAGTCTTTTAGGTCAAAGGTTAGGAGGTTAAAAGGTCAAAGGCTCAACCTCAACCTCAACCTCAACCTCAGCCTCATACCACTCTACTATTCAGTCTTACAATTTAATGATTGTAAATTCTCTTTAGGTTAAGGGTTAAAGGCAGAGGGTTAAGGGCTTTCCTCTTTAACCTTTTCCTCTTTAACCTTTAACCTCTCATTCCGATCGTAAACTGGATGTCGGGTTAGCCATCGCTGCTTTGATCGCCTGGAAGCCTACCGTCGTCAATGCAATCAGTACCACCACCGCCCCTGCAAGTATACCTATCCACCACCCTATCTCCGTGCGATAAGCAAAATCCAGCAGCCATTTGTTCATAATCCACCAGGTAAATGGAAAGGTGATCAAACACGAAATCAATACCAATTTCAAAAATTCATTCGAGAGCATAGCCGACAATTGCGGAACAGAAGCACCTAACAATTTGCGAATCCCTATTTCTTTGGTGCGCAATTCGGCGGTAAACTTGACCAGACCAAACAATCCAAGGCAGGCGATGAAAATGGCCAATGCTGCAAATAACCCAAAGATCCGGCTCAGTTGTTTTTCCGTTGCGTATTGGCTTGCAAACTGTTCATCCAGGAACCAATATTCAAACGGACTTTCAGGGTAAAATCCCTTCATGGCCTTCTCCAGTGAAGCCAGCAGGGATGCTATATTCCCAGTGCCCAGCTTCAAAGAAATAAACCCATTATTGACATTGGGCGGGCTGAAATAGAGTGTAGGCCGTGCGGGCTCTTTCAGACTTTCGATATGAAAATCGACGACCACGCCTTCGATTTTCATCCGGGAGTCACTGACATTGCGGGAGTAGGCGAGTTCTGCTCCGATGGCTGCTTCAGCTGTAGGGAAACCAAGCAAATGGAGGAGGGCCTCATTGATGATTATATGTTGTCTGCCAGTCTGCTCATCCACAGCATCAAAGGGTTTACCAGCGAGATAACGAATACCAAAAGTTTCGTAAAAACCTGGTTCAGCGTCAATAAAATAGATAGTGCCTGGGATCAATTCGCCAGGTTTGTCTGCCAGCACGAGACCGCTACTGGTGCCGGAAATCGATTGTATGCCAAGGCTGGGCACCACGCTGGAAGAAGCTATGGATTGAACCCCACTGATTTGAGCTAATTGGTTTTTGAAACCACTCATCCGCACACGGTTTAGACTATCCTGTCGCCAGTCAGTATCGGGCATTTTTACCGCTACGATCTGGTCTAAGGACAGGCCTTTGTCGTGGTTTTGCATGAAATTCAATTGTTTCTTTACCACGGTAAGTCCAAAAATCAACGCGGCCGAACACGCAAACTGGAAAACTACCAGGCCTTTCCGGAGCCATACACCCGCACCACCTGGCCTACCAATAACAATACCTGACTGGCCCCTCAATACTTCGAGTGGTGCAAACCTCGTGAGCACCAATGCTGGGTAGGCACATGATATCATCATTCCGGCAAAAAACACACTGCCTGCCTGGATCCAAAACAGGAGATCAAAACCCTGATCAGCCAGTGGTTTGCCTGTAAGTTGATCAAATACGGGTAACAAGGCTTTCAGTCCGATCAGCGCCAACAGCATAGCCATACTATTAAGCATAAAACCCTCGATCATAAACTGCCCTATTAATTGTCCCTGCCTGGCACCGACTACCTTTCGCATCCCGACTTCGCGTGCTCTTCCAAAGGATCGGGCTATGGTCATATTAATATAATTGATAAACGCGGTGGTTAGGATCAAAACGGCCACCAGTCCCAGGAAATACACCGTGCGGGCACTGCCATTTGGTTCGATTTCGTAGGTCAGGTTGGAATGTAAATGGATGCTTTCGAAAGGCTGCATGGTTAACCGGATACCCTCATTTTTAAGGTGTTGATCTGAATAAGAGGCAAGTTGGCTTCTCACTTTTTCAGGGTCCGCACCCGGAGCCAACTGAAAATAATTGTAGTCCCAGTAACTATCCCAGCCATCCTGATGCCCTTTTGCGTACCGCGTGGCATAGCTGGTAAGGACATTGAATTTTAAATGAGTGTTTTGCGGGGGATCGGCCACAATGCCCTCGACCATATAGTCCCCATTAAAAGGTCCGCCTGGCACCCGGAGCGTTTTACCTATTGCATTAACACCCGGAAAAAGTTGCTGAGCAGCGCTTGCTGTGAGGATCATTTTCCAGGGGTCCACAAGACAGGTCGCTGGATTCCCGGCTATGAAGCGCTGTGGAAACAGCCGCAGGAAACCAGGATCAGTCATCCAGGCATGCCTGATCTTGACTGGCTGATTGTCTAGATAAAACACCACCTCGTTGGTATTGCGATTGTATAATCTGAAAAAATCACTGATCTCCGGCAGGTCGGCTTTGAGGCTGGGACCCAGGATAGAGTGGGTGTTACCGTCCTGGGTAGTGACCTGGCCATTGGTCACCGTTTCGTTGAAGGCTCTCCAGAGTTGTGGGGTATTTGGGCTGATTTTATCATAGTTGCGCTCGTAACGCACGTATTGCAAGATGAGCAGGCAGGCCACCATGCCCACACTCAAGCCCAGGGTATTGATGGTGGTAAAAACCTTATGCTTAAACAGGTGACGAAATGAAATAATAAAATAGTTTTTTATCAAGAGTTAAGTTTTTATTCGGTGCCTAAACAAAGATTGGTGCTAATAAAAAGCCAAGTGGTATCTTATTGACAATCAAATAATTATCTACTTTAGTATCCTTTTTTGTGTACGATTTTGCAACAATCCGTGCGGTTTTGGTACAAATCTACACGACCGCATAGCTGGATTGGGGAATTTGTGAATTGCCAAATGGAAAAATGTTTATCATATCCATCCATTCAAAATGGAGGATGAATCCAGATCACCATATATGGAAAAGACTTAGGAACGATCTCTCAATATGGAGAGGTTTTGTTTCCATGGGCCGACTTCAGCGGTATATTGTTTGGCCATGACCCTAACGATTTGTGCCATATGGGTTAAGTCATGAACGGTCCAGGTGGCAAGTAATTGTTTCAGATTAACGGCTCCAAGTTGCGGGTGAAAAGCGGTTTTAGAAAAGTCTTCAGCATTCAAATTTTTTGCCTGGAGAGCTTCGATACTTTTATTTCTCCTTGCTTTAAACTCAGCAGTCAATTCATTAATCGTCTGGTCTTTATAATCATTAAGCTGAGCAAAACGGTCAAATGCGCCGAAGGTCATTTCCTCTCGGGAAGAGAGTATAATTTCCAGCCTGGGAATCCAGTTTGTTTTTTCGGAATGAATAAGATGACCCATCACAACATACGGACTCCAGGTATTTTCTCCTTCCTGGCCATACAGCCAATCCTCGTCAAGGTCGTTGAGCAAAGTCTCCAGGGCCGGTGGTGTTCGTTTCAACAGTGCTATTGATTTGTTCAGGTCAAAATTCATACTGTAATTATTGATGTTTAAAAATGTTGATGCCACATGATTCCCAAAAAATCAAAATTAAAGGAAACCGGATACCAGGATACTCATCAGGATAATAATCTGGTTGAAAAGATCATTCATTGCCAGCCAGGCTATCCTGGTGTTTTTTCTAATTCACCCGCATTGGGGGATATGAGCCAATAAGTAATCCCGCAATTTGCGGGAAATTTAAGTCTTCAAATTCATCAATCTATTTTTCTCCTAATTCCAATGCTCATGAAAATTTATTATCGTCCTTTCCTACTTGTTATCCTGGGTTGGATAACTACATCCGGTTTGTTTGCCCAATTGATCCGTATACCCGATCCCAATGTGACCAATATCAAGTCCTCCGTCGGAAGGACAGTAGGAGTCACTGATATTCATATAACTTATAATTCTCCTGCCGTACGTGGCCGCGAAGGCAATATTTGGGGCACAGCCGTAGTTCCGTTTGGATACACCGTACTTGGTTTTGGATCCGATATGGAATCACCCTGGAGGGCTGGTGCCAATGAATGTACCACCTTATCCTTTTCGAATGACGTGACGATAAATGGCAAAAAACTCGCTGCCGGGAAATATGCTTTTTTGATTGCCGTATACGCCGATTCCTGTTTACTGATCTTTAATAAAAACTTCAATGCCTGGGGCAGTTATTTTTACGATAAAAATCAGGATGTGTTGCATGTGACCACTAAACAAGTTAAAAATCAACCAGTCAGTAAAGAGCGACTGGAATATACCTTTACCAATCAGAAGGATCGCAGTGCAGAAATAGTCCTGGAATGGGAATTCTGGAAGATTCCGTTTACGGTGGAAACAGACATCATTCAAACCACCCTCGCATCCATCCAAAGCCAGGTGAGTGGTGCCATGGGCTTTGACCCACCCAGTCTGCAGGCTGTAGCCAACTGGTGTTTACAAAACAACGTCAACCTGGACCAGGCCAATGTCTGGATCGCCTCAGCCACCTCACCCAACCTGGGCGGCCTTCAAACGTTTGCAGCCTTGTCTACCAAATCCGGTATCCTGGCCAAAATGAATAAAAAAGAAGAAGCCGATAAGTTGATGGTCCTTGCTGTAGAAAAAGGCAATGCCTTTGAATTACATGGTTATGGCAGACAACTCCTGGCACAGAAAAAAGTAAAAGAAGCCATGGCTATCTTTGAAACCAACTACAAAAAAAATGAAGGCAAATGGCCTACGCCTGTTGGTATGATGAGAGGGTTATCCGCAAATGGCAATTATCCGGAAGCGCTGAAATACGCTAAAATAGCGTTGACCCAGGCATCGGATGATATAAATAAAAGATCATTGACAGATGCGATTAAAAATTTGGAAGCAGGGAAAGGGATATAGAGAGTCAATTATCAATGATCAATGATCAATTAAAAGATGGGTGATTCAGAATTATTAAATAGAGGCAAATCCAATGAATTAAAGATTTCATGGATCAATAAAGCATTCGAACATCAAACCCATCACCGTGGGCAATGCGTAATTTATCTCCGGCTTCCTGGAATAGAACCACCACATGAACTTTTGTTTTAAAATAAATGGAATGGAGAAAAAACAGAATGGAATGAAGGGCAATTTTTTATTTCTCGTCTTTTTATATATCAGCTCAGCCCTTTATGGACAAGGATTGATGGACCGTCAATTGGAATACGGGAAATTCCAGATAGGTTTTCAATCCATAAAAACAATTGATTTTACCAGGCCTTCTCTGGTATCTGCTCCTTCCCAATCGAAAGAAAGCAGGGGAAGGTCGATTCAACTTTATGTCTGGTATCCTGCTACAGGCCCTGGAAAATCAACTATGAAATATCAGGACTATCTCTCGCTCCAATCTGAAGGTGGTGCCCAAAATCTTTCCAGTTTAAAAAAAGTATTTTATAAAAGTCTGTCTGAACTGGGAGGCGACACCACGCTGTTTGAGCCGGTTTTTAAAAATCTGGTGCAGTCGAATGTCAAAGCCATTAAAGATTTACTACCCGCAGCGGGTGAATTCCCATTGGTCATTTATTCTGATCAGCTCCACCTTCAGCATCTGATGTGTGAATACCTGGCTTCACATGGTTACATCGTGGTTTCACCCGGCTTACAAGGCACCTATTCGACTGCCATGGATTTTAATCTTATTGGAATGGAGACTGGTGTGGCCGATCTGTCATTTGCCTTAGGTTACATGCGATCTCATTTTAAGATCCAACGGAACTTTGCCATCATGGGTATTGGATTTAATGCTACCCTTGCTCTGGCCATGCAGATGCGAAATCCCGATGCCCGTGCTATGATTAGCCTGGAAGGAGGTATCACTACTGGTTTTGAAGAAGCACTTATCCAGCGATCATCCTATTACCATCTTGAGAAGATTACCGGGTCCATGTTGATCATCCACACTCCCCATCCGGATGTAAAACCTGAACTGACTTATAAATACAAACATGCTGAAAAGGTATATCAATCCTATCCCCAGTCCTCTGAATTCTACTTTTTAAATTATGGGATATGGGAAAGAAGGTTAAAAAATATTTTACCAAAAGCAAACAAAGGAAACACCTGGTCCAGTTTTGAATATGCAGCCCAATCCGTTCAGCTTTATCTCAACTGGAAATTAAAACTGGATGAAAAAAGTAAATCCAAATTGTTCAAAAATGATTGGCCCATCGATCTGGTACAAACATCGATAAGGCCTGCTGTGCCTCTGCCACCGGGATTGTATGAACTGACTGCGGTATGGGAAAGGCAAGGGATAGATTCCCTCCGGACAATTTTTCAATCCAGGAAAGTATACGATGAGCAGCCTTTTAATTTCAGCACCTTTTTCCAGCTAAGCCAGCAGATGGTTTCACAAGGCAAATATAAGGACCTATTGGGGTGGGCATCGCTTTTTGCCGATACCTATCCGGAGGCTGCTGTACCTCACTCCCTGCAGGGTCGGGCACATCTGGAATTGAATAACAAAACAGAGGCCAGGTGGAATTATGAAAAAGCGTTGTCGCTGCTGGACCAAGATCCGGAGCTCAATGATGAAGAAAAAAAATATTATAAACAAGCTATTGAAAACAGGATCACCAGCCTGAATTAAGTTCAATTTAACCAAAATGAAACTATTAATTCTATTCGTCGTATTGACATCGTCCATTTCTGTCTCCGCTCAATCCAAACAAGATTCTGCTACAATAAAAACCGCTACGCAGGATTATGTGGAAGGATTTTTTACCTCCGACAGCAGCAGGTTGGCCAAAGCCATGTCTGCTGATTTAATAAAAAGGATCATCGACAACCGCAGCGGTAGTAGCAAACTCATGACCATCGGGCTAAAAGAACTAATTGGATATACCAAAATGGGTCAGAAAATGCCCGATAACAACCCTTCTGAACCGTTTAAGGCCAAAGTAGATATTTATGACATCACCGGTGGCATCGCACTCGCAAAAGTCAGCACCAATAAAATGCCCGATTTTTTTGATTATATCCAGGCTGGTAAGATCAATGGAGAATGGAAAATAATCAATGTGTTATGGGCTTTTAATTGAGGGGCGGAGGGCAAGTGGCGAAGGGTAGAGGGTTAAGGGCTGAGAAAGCACTCTCTACAGCCTATCGATTGGGGGGAGTAAAACTCCGGGAGATGTTCTACGACCGTGTATATATTAATTCACCGGTAGGGGCTGAGCAAAAGGGGTTCTACCTTAAACTGTTTGTTAGGAATAAAAATAATATAATAAAAAATCAAAACGTTGAGTTCGTTGCGCTTGGCTGTCCTCGCGGGAAACAAGCTGCTTGCTTTATATTCAACCCCGCACACATGCGGTTACATCTCGAAGGCAGAATAAAATATTATAATTTATAGGGTTTTGTTAAGAACCTGCAATCCGAACAGAATAAATGGCTGCATGTTTACAAATCAATCAATTAAGCATTAGTTTTCGGTAACTTTACAAACGTTTTACATACTTTTTACAATTTTTTTACAGTTAAAAAGCTGCACGATAATTGACACCCAATATCTTTACAACATTAGCTCACCAAACCAATTCTAGTCATGAAAATCTATCACCTTGCTTTTTTGCTCCTTTTTCAATTCCCCTTTGCCAGTGATGAAGCATTGGAATTTCCAGCGTCATCTCCAATATCGAATAGTCAACAAAAACTAAGTGGAAATAAGTCGGGGGTTGTAAACCTCGTTTTTAAATCTGCTGATGGTGGACAAACATGGCAGGACATAAGCGAAGGGCTACCCGAAAATTTGCAGGGAGGTGGTTTCTTTGCAGATGATAATGGGCTCTATTTACGTGCCGGAAATGGCATCTATCACAGTAAACCAAATTCCACAACTCCTTTTTGGAAAAAAGAGATTTTCCCTGACGAACATAGCAGCATTACCCCTGGTAAGACTGGGATATTTGCATACAATTACGATGGTCAATTTTTACAAAAAATAAACGGAACGAGTGTATGGTCCCCTATGTATTCGAATTTTCAAGAGAAAATGGTACGCACTGTTTTTGAAACTGCCGGAGGCACCGTTTTCATCGGCTCTGACAACGGCCTTTTTAAATCCACGAACAGTGGAAAAACCTGGAAACAAGTCCATCTTGGAGGCTGGGTAATGAAATTGGTAGAATCGAACGGTATACTCCTGGCGACCAGCCAGGGTGGGATAATAAGATCGAGCGATGATGGTGAAAACTGGGATACGGTGATCAGTGAGGGCGGTGTTGGCATCGCTGTAGAATGCATCCAAGGTGGATTCGCTGCTATCACTTATAATACATCGTCGGAGACCAGAAGAGTGCGAACATCCTACGACGGGGGTAAAACCTGGCAGCCCATTGATGCTGACCTTCCGGCACAACTCTCCATTGCCTCAATTATTCAGGTTGGTGAATACTTCTTTTGTGGTCATCCTATCGGCATTTTCAGATCATCAGATAAGGGAAAAACATGGAAACTTTTACTTCCATCTATAGAAAACAAGGTCTTCAATTTATCTGTTTCAGGCAACGTGATTTATGCATTACCCAGAGACGGAGGATGTTGAAAAATTCTGGTTATCTTTCATCCGGTGGGTGAGCGTTTCCTCAAGTGGCGGGGTAAACCAAAATGGGCAAATTGCCGGACTCCAAGCCGTTATAGCCAAATAGCTATTTATGACATCACTGGTGGCATTGCACTCGCAAAAGTCAGCACCTATAAAATGCCCGAGTTTTTTGACTATATCCAGCTAGGCAAGATGACTGGAGAATGGAAAATCATCAACGTGTTTTGGGCATTTAACGGATAAGAGTCTTAGATTGGTTTATGATCCAATTTTTCTTTGTCTTTTTGTAAAGTTTTTTCTTTAAGTTTTATAACTTCTTCGTTGTCCTGGATACTTTGAATTTTACTTTCAACTTGTAGATTCTGAACTACAAAAACATATTGTTCAGGTTTGATTTCATCTCCAGACTTATAGCGTAGGCTTTAGTAAATTCGGTGAATTCAGTCATTCAACTGAATACCTTCATTATTGATCTTTCCAACTCAAAAAATCATCTGAAGTCAATACTATTGTTGAGCCAGGATACTGTATTGACGCATCATCTTCCGCAGTAATAAATATTCTTGTTGGTTTTACAGATGAAACGGTTTCAAACTTTGCCTTCAAATGCTTTGAAAACATCGAAGCTCCTGTTTTGATCTGACCAATGTTTTTAGAAGTATAATCATCAGTCATCATCCAAACTACATATGACTGGACAGGTGGAGTTAATCGGCCGGGGTCAGCTAAATTGGACAAAACTATTTTTACCTTATAATTATTGTTTTTGTCTTTATTAATCTGGATGGTTCCTTCAGCAGCCGGGACTACAGAGGATGTTAGAAATGTCAATTTTTTGCTGCAGGCATTTATTGAAAATATAAAAATCGCAACTACAATAAATAAGTATATTTTATTTAATAGTAAATTATTTTTCGTCAATTTTAATGAATTTTGTTGTTGCATATGATTATTGTAAAATTTTAACGTAATACGACGGCAACCTGGTTAAAACGTTGCTTGTTTTATCGATAAATTGAAATAGCGATTGGCTTAACCTGCATTGGGATATGCTACGATGCAAAGGTAAGACTCTTTAATGTCTAATTTTTACAGATCCCTTGAAATATGTTACATCATTCACACGTTTCAAACAATTTCTATGGTTTATTTACCTTATAAGTAAGGTGATTATCCTTGCATTCTAATTCCTACCACCATACACCTTTGTAATAAAAATAGGATTCTATATTGATTGTTATAGTTAGTTTACTCCAATTCTCGTTTTTACAATTCAGCCATTTCTCTTTTGTCAGTTCTCTGATTTTAATATTCTTAAACCAAACTTCATCACCATGATCCTGAATCCTGAAGCAAACTATTCCCAGTAGGAGGCAGAAGTAAAACCTGGATAACCAGCATATTTACTTCGTGCTACCAGGGTTTTAAAAATATTGCTGTTACGTCCGTATTCTACCACTTTGAAACCATTGAGCCAATGTTGTATCAGATTATTGAGAAGCACAATTCTTCTGGCTTGATTCCAATCTCCAATTTTTCGTTGAAATCGTTTGTCCAATGGAGTTGATGGTATCAAATCATATAAACGAGCCAGCGTCCTGTTTCCAACCGCACCTTGTTTGGCATCGGGATGTCTGGCATCCTCGAGGACTTGATATTCTAAACCAATACCTGATCTTCCACCAGAATCATATTGTTCGTCGACAAAATATTTAAGATCGGAATTGCTTCCTTCATTAATTTTAAAATCAAAAAACCAATTTAAACGATCCGTACCAGTTTTTCGTCACTATATCATTTACAGTTTCAGAGCCCTCTGATTTATTTACACCGATAGCTTCATTTTTTACAGTCCATCTTTATCAGGTAATATCGTCAAATGAACATTGCGCCATCCTGCAAAATCAATACCATTGAACAACAATTTAAATTCCTGAATTTTTTCCTGTTCACTTAAATTGTTGGATAATAAATTAACCACGGCTATCTTATCAGATGATTTAGATTTGAATCCCTGGGTTTGTTGAGTACGGATATTCTTCACCGGATTTCAGTACCTTCTTTTTGATCTTTGCCAATAGCATGGACTTGTATAGCAATAAAACCTTTACGTGTCAGATCATCAACGAGACAAGCAATGAGTACATTATTGATCCACGGGCGAATTACCGGACCAATGGCTTCAATTCGAAATAGATTTCACTCATTTTTTTTGACTGCTGTTCTGGCTAATGGAAGGTCGACGTTTGGGGGGTGTTATTTTCCGACCTTGAAAATAATTGTGAATATTAAATTTCTGGTAAGTCAATTTCAATGCTATTTATATACCTGTAATACCAGGATGGGACTTAGCATCATGAACAACTTATTTTGATCCAAACCAATTCACCAACGGATCTATCCATGCTCTATGCCCCTTACAAATAAAACCATGACTCAAACCGGTGTTTAACGTAATTTCTTTTATAGTAAATGTCTGCAGTGGACGTTCGAATATTTTATAACAGGTGCCATGTGGATCTGATTTCTCTATAATGAAAAGAAACCGGCCAAATAATTCTATTTCCTCATAGTCTTTATACGTTTGGGGCCAGCACCCTCCCATGAGCACATATCGAATGGTGCTATTTTTTAAACGCGACGAGACACGGAGGGTGATATCCCATCCTGCCGACGCACCTAATACTATGATGTGTTCTGGATTTACTCCACCCCGGAGTAAACTATCGATTTGCACGGATATTTTATCGACATATACCTTATTTTCTGTCCCTTTTAACCTGATTTCACTGATGACATTAAATCCCCGGCTGCGACGGGAATCCAGGATGTTTAATGGCATGGGGCAGAGGGCGAGGGGCATGGGGCAGAGGGCGAGGGGCATGGGGCGGAGGGCTGGGGGCGAGGGGCATGGTTAAGAGGGCAAGGGGCATGGGGCAGGGGGCACGGGGCAGAGGGCAGAGGGCAAGGGGG